>Ga0136625_1000207_pt1 | contig 16334 bp, 15 predicted proteins | sample AntDrymUQ4832306_2_FD_104672 | JGI IMG/M metagenome (GOLD analysis project Ga0136625, IMG submission 104672) | Polar desert sand microbial communities from Dry Valleys, Antarctica - metaG UQ483 (23.06) | ecosystem: Environmental > Terrestrial > Soil > Desert | place: Antarctica: Dry Valley...
ATTCTGGCCGACGCCGACCTCGTAGCCGCGGCCAAGTCTTGCGCAGCCAGCCGGATGATCAACAACGGACAGAGCTGCATCGCGGCCAAGCGGTTCATCGTGGTGGCCGACGTCGCCGCCGAGTTCACCTCCGAGTTCGTCAAAGAGATGTCGAGCTATGAGATGGGTGATCCGGCGGAAGAGACCACTCGCCTTGGACCCCTTGCCCGCATCGACCTACGCGACGACCTCCACGACCAGGTGACGCGAACGATCGAAGCGGGTGCTGAGCTCTTGATCGGTGGAGAGATTCCCCCCGGACCAGGCGCGTACTACCCGCCGACCGTGCTGGCGGGAGTGAGAAAGGGAATGCCGGCGTACGAGGAGGAACTGTTCGGACCGGTGGCGACCGTCATCGATGTCGCCGACGAAGCCGAGGCGATCGTGGTGGCCAACGACTCGCCGTTCGGGCTCGGAGCGGCCGTGTTCTCAGCGGACGTCGCCCGCGCCGAGCACATCGCCGCCACCCAGCTCGAGGCCGGGTGCTGTTTCGTCAACACGCTGGTCGCCTCCGACCCCCGGCTGCCCTTCGGCGGTATCAAAACGTCCGGCTACGGGCGCGAGCTCTCCGAGCTCGGCATCAAGGAATTCGTCAACCAGAAAACGGTGGTCGTGGCCTAGCGGGGTTCTGTGGGCTGGAGTCGTTGTTGTACAACCACCCGAACCCAGGGTTCGCAAAAAGGTCAGAGTTCGAGGCGGCCGGTCAGGGCCCGGCCCAGGGTGAGTTCGTCGGCGTAGTCGAGGTCGCCACCGACGGGGAGGCCCATCGCCAGCCGAGTGACGCGGACTCCGAGCGGCTTCATCTCGCGGGCGATGTACATGGCGGTGACGTCACCCTCCACGGTTGGGTTGGTGGCCAGGATCAACTCCTCGATCTTCTCGTCGATGACCCGTTTTCCGAGTTCGGCGATATGAAGCTGTGACGGGCCTACTCCCCCGATCGGCGAGATCGCGCCGCCCAGGACGTGGTAGCGGCCCCGAAACTCCTGGCTCCGCTCGATGACGGCGATGTCCTGCGCCCGTTCGACCACACAAAGCAAGGTGACCTCGCGCTTGAGGTCGCGACAAATGCTGCATTCCTCTCCCGCGGTGACGTTGAAACATCGCTGGCAGATGCCGAGCTGTTCGCGCATATCGGCAATCGCCGTCGAGAGGCGCAGAGCATCGGCCTTCTCAACCCCGAGAAGGTGAAAGGCCATCCGCTGCGCGCTCTTCTTCCCAACTCCGGGGAGTCGAGAAAGCTCGTCGATCAGCCGTTGCAGCGGACCTTCGAACACTCAGCCCAGCAGCCGTCCGAGATCAAGCCCGCTCGCGACCTCACCGAGTGAGCTTTCGCTGTCGGCGCTCGCCGCCGTCAGCGCCTGGTTGACAGCCACGGTGACAAGGTCGCCAAGCATCTCGGCGTCGTCGAGGAGGCTCGGGTCGATGACGACTGACTCCACGCTGCCCCCAACTATGACCGCCTTCACCCTCCCCGCGCCTGCCGAACCCTCATAACGACGCTGGGAAAGTTCCTCCTGCCGAGCGGCCATGTGCTCTTGCATCTGCTGAACCTGGCGAAGCATCGCTCCCAGGTCTCCGGGAAGATTGGTCATACGCGTCGTCCAGGGTAATTCACTCGCTGTCGTCATCGACGACGGTCGCGCCCAGCTCCCGCTCCAGCAAAGCCGTTGGGTCAAGCACTTCGGCGGGAGCCTCGAATAGGCGCTCGGGGTCGAGCTCGATCTCCTCCTCGACGGGCACGGCAGTGTCGCCGACTTTGCGGAACCCGACCGCGACGCTCTCGCCGAGAAGGTCACCGGCCTGGGTGGCAATCAGCGCCGAGACCACCGGATCAGTGCGCAGGCCCTCCAAATGGAAATCCTGGCTGACATCGAGGATCAGCCGCTGGCCTTCGACTGCCCCAGGTGTCGCTTCGCGGAAGAGCGCCCAACGGCGCGGGCTGAGCACCTGTCGGAGGCTTCCAAATAGGGCCGGCCAGATCTCCTGCACCCGGGCCAGGGTGAGATTCCCGTCTCCACTAGGTAGTGGTGTTGGTTGTGGCTTGGATTGTGGGCGATCTGGTTCCAAGGCTGCGTCCTCCGGGACGAGAAACGCTGGAGCCGGGACACCGGGAGCCACCCCACTCCGCTCGATCTTCTCGACTCGCGCCAACAGGGAGTCGAGGTCGGTGGCGGTTTCGGGGCGGGTCAGGCGGATAACCGCCAACTCGACCATCAGTCGTTCCTCGCGTCCTTCGCGCAGTTTGATCAAGGCTTCACCCAACAGGTCGACGGCCCGTAGCACCGCCCCCGGGCCGATGAGCTTGGCTGTCTTCTTCCACGCTTCGAGGACCTCTTGCGGCTCATCGGCCACCTCCGCCAAGTTGGGGGCGTAGTGGGCGAGGAAAACCCCCCGGAAGAAGCCGATGGCCTCACCTATGAATCGGCGCAGATCGATGCCCCGACCGGCCATCTCGGCGACGAGCTCCAACGCGAGCCGGGCATCGCCCTGGGCGGTCGCTTCGGCCAGCCTTCCATAAGCCTCGATTTCGGCCATGCCGAGGCTGCGCTGGACTCCGAGCAGGTCGACCGTTCCCCCGCCCAGAGCGGCGACTTGTTCAAGCAAAGACAGAGCATCGCGGGCCGATCCGGAGGCATGCCGGGCGAGCGCGACGAGCGCCTTGGCGTTGGTCTTATAGCCCTCCAGGTCGGCGATTCGGCCGAGATGGGCGGCGAGAGCCTCGATCCCGACGGGGTGGAAATCGAAGCGCTGGGTACGGCTCCGGATCGTATCCAATAGCTTGTAGGGCTCGGTCGTGGCGAGGACAAAGACGACGTGCGCGGGTGGCTCCTCCAGAGTCTTGAGGAGGGCGTTGCCAGCCGCTCTCGACAGCATTTGCGCCTCGTCGAGGATGTAGACCCGGCGGCCACCGATGCCCGCCGCCACCGTCGAAACGCTGAGCCGCATGTCGCGGATGTCCTCGACCGAGTTATGGGACGCCGCATCGAGCTCCATCACATCGAGCGAAGAGCCCTCGGTGATTCCCTGGCAGGAAATACACGTGTTGTCGGGGGAGCCGTCGGGGCTCGGGTTTTCGCAGTTAAGGGCTTTGGCCAGGATACGAGCAGTGGTCGTTTTCCCGGTGCCCCGCGGCCCGGCGAAGAGGTAGGCATGGGCGACTCGTCCCTCGACGATTTCCCGGGCCAGCGTCGAGGTGACATGACCCTGGCCGACCACATCTTCGAATGACTGCGGGCGATACTTCCGATAGAGCGCCTGATAGCTCACGACTCTCAGGGTACGGCATCGCTGGGACACAACGCCCCCGGCCTTTTGCTCCCAAGTTTGCCGATCTGCCCGCCGATAGAGCATCTAGCCCTCATGTCCGATCTCTTGACCATCGACGCCGCCCCGACTTCGACCAAATCGGCGGTGTGGGCTCGGGGATTGGTGAGACGCTTCGGCAAAGAGACGGCCGTCGACGCTATCAACCTCGACATCAAGGCAGGAGAGTTCTATGGCCTCCTTGGCCAAAACGGCGCCGGGAAGACCACCACAATCAAGATGATCGTGGGTCTCTTACGACCCAACGCCGGAACCGCCGGCATCGCCGAGTTCGACACCTGGCAGCAACCGCTGGAAGTAAAGAAGCGAATAGGGGTCCTGCCCGAGGAGTTCAACCTGTACGAGCGGCTCACCGGCGCCGAGCTCTTGGATTTCACTTCCGCCATGCATGGTTTGGGTCGAGAGGAGGCGGCAGCAAGACGACAGCAACTGCTCGAGCTCCTGGATCTGACCGGCGCGGCCGGCAAGCTGGTCGGGGATTATTCCCGCGGGATGCGCAAGAAAGTCGCCCTCGCCGCGGCGATCATCCATCGGCCTCCGGTGTTGTTTCTCGACGAGCCTTTCGAGGGGGTCGATCCGGTCTCGGCACGATTGATCCAAGGTCTGTTGAGGCGCTACACCGCGGCCGGGGCCACGATCGTGTTCTCGTCTCATGAGATGTATTTGGTCGAGCGTCTCTGTACCCGAGTGGGGATCATGCAACGGGGCCGCTTGTTGTTGGAGGACAGCCCCGCGGGTCTCTGCCAGCGAATGGGGGTCGACTCGGTCGAGGATGCGTTCATCCTCGCGGTCGGCGGCGAGACCTCCACCGAGAACGTGGCGTGGTTGCACACATCGGCTGGCTGAAAGCCCGCCTCACCTGGAACGGTCTTCGTCGGGACCGGCAGCGACGAATCGGCCTGCCTCTCGTCCTCGGATTGATGGCCTACATCTCCTGGAAGCTGGCAACCGCCTACACGACCGAGCTCGCTCGTCTCAATTCCTCGCTCGGACTTGAGCTCGCCCACTGGGGAGCGCTGGCCCTTTTCGTCGGCTGGATTTCGCTTCCGGTGGTCATCTTCCCGCTCGACGAAACCCTCGATCCTGCCCGGCTGGCAGTTTTCCCGATCCGGCGCCGCTCGCTTCTATCAGGATTGGCACTGGCGTCGCTCATCTCGCCGAGTGTCCTGGTGCCTGCCACCGCGCTCGCGGTCAATGTCAGTGTCTTCAGCGGTTGGGCGAGCGTGGCGGCCCTGATTGGTGGAATCGTCCTTATCGCACAGATGGCGGTGGGAGCTCACCTCTTCACCGGAGCAATCTCCGCCATCCTTCGCTCTCGACGAGGTCGCGACATCGCCGTTCTGGTTGTGATCGGCATAGGTCTGTTCACCTTCGGGGCTTATCAGACAATCTCGCACCGAATCGCTGAGGTGGGCTTGGCCGGGGTCCTGGCCGCCAACCCACTCTCCCGGGTGGCTGCCTTCATCCCGCCCGTGGCCGCGCAAGCAGTCGCCACCAAGGCCGCCGCCGGTGATCTGTTGGGATCGTTGACGATGCTGGTCGTGGCGCTGGGATGGCTCGGTCTTTTGGCTCTCGCGTGGTCGCGGCTCTTGGGTTGGATGCTCGTTACTCCCGATCACAGCCCGCGCCCCGATCGGGCCCGACATCGGCGCGGCTTCGCCGAGCGCGGGCTGTGGGGCACTCGCTTGGTGCTGGCCCGCAAGGAGCTTCGCTTTTTCGTCCGTGATCCGCGGCAGCGGTTGGTCTGGACCGGGACAGTTATCTTTGTCGGGCTCGCGGTGGCAGTTCTCGTGGTGGGCAGCGAGTCGCTGGAGACGTTCCGCCGCTCGAGCTGGCTTCCTCTCCTCGTCCCCGCCATGGTCCTCTTCGTTGGCCTACCGATCGCGCTCAACCAGTTCGGCTGGGAACGAAACGCCGCCAGCTACATCTTTGCCTTGCCGGTTAAAACGCGTCACCTGCTGATGGGTAAGAACCTGGCGATTGGTTTCGGCCTGCTTCTCGAAACGCTGTTCTTGTCAATTCTGCTGGCGACGATCAGCGGGGCATGGGATGCCCTCCTCATGGTTCCCGCCCTTTCCGTGGCGGCAATCGGGGCCCAGCTCGGCGTCGGCAACTTGGTCTCGGTCATCACGCCGCTGCGATTGCCGCGGGAAGGGACCGATGTCTTCGCCCAGGCCACCGAGCAGGGATTCCTGGCCTTGATCGCCCAACTCGTGTCATTCATGGTCATCGGTCTGCTGTTAGTTCCGCCGTCGGTGGCGGTAGCACTCACCGTGTCCTTCGGGCAGGCAGTCAGCCCCATTGTCGCCACCCTGTTTTGTATCGCCTACGGATCGATCTTGTACTTGCCGTCGCTCTGGCTGGCAGGCGTGTTGCTACGCCGTCGGGTCCCCGAAGTCGTGGCCTGGGTCCAGGTGCACTAGAGATCGACTTAGGCTCCGCTCAATGCGGCTGGGGATCGATCTAGATGGAGTCGTGGCCGACTTCAACGCCGGCTGGATCAGGCATTACAACCAGCAGTTCGGCTCCGAGATCGCCCTCGATGCGGTCGATCACTGGGACGCCATCCCTTCACTGACCCACTTTGAGAACATGTCGGGGTTTTGGAAGTGGGCGCGCGACTTGGACGGTCATTCGCTCTTTCGCCACCTCGAGCCCTATCCCGGTGCGATCGAGACGCTGACTGCCCTAGCCCGCGCCCATCATCGCATTGTGATCTTGACAACGAAGCCGGGTTTCGCGGTCTCTGACACCTTCTCCTGGATCGGCGACCACAAGATCCCCACACGTGAGGTCCACATCCTCGAAGAGAAGTGGCGAGTTGACTGCGACGTCTACCTCGAGGATGCCCAGTACAACCTGGAAAGCTTGGTCGAGCATCGCCCGCAGGCGTTCGTTTGCCGGTTCGTCCGGCCGTGGAATTCGCCGGTCGCGGGTGCCCACGACATCTATGACTGGCTGGAGTTTCAGGCGCTGATCAGCGGAGGTCTCACTTCAAACCCGGTCCCCGGTTAAGTTAGGCAAATCGGCCTTTCCCCGAGGCCAAACAAGGGAGCATTTCAATGAGGAGGCAAATGGGGATTCTCACGGTGTTCCTGATCCTGCTCGCCGCCTGCGGAGGCGGTACGGCAGCGACCACCACCGTCGTGGTCTCGACACCCACCACCGCCGCGGTCCCCACCACGATGGCAGCGACCACCTCTGGTCCGGCAACCCTGGGGTCGCCGGACAATCCGATTCAGGTCCTTTTTGTACCTTCGGTGGAAGCCGACGTGATCACCACCGGAGGCGAGGTGATGAAGGCCGCCTTGGAAGAGGCCACCGGTCTCACCTTCGAGGTCTCGGTGCCCACGTCGTATGCCGCCACGATCGAAGAGATGTGCGCGGCGCCCGACCGGACGATCGGGTTCATCCCCGGCCTCGGTTACGTGCTCGCCTCCAATCTCTGTGGCGTCGATGTCGCGTTCAAGGCGGTTCGGTTTGGCTTGGACGTCTATTGGTCGCAGTTTCTGGTCAGACGCGACAGCGGACTCGAAACTCTCGACGACCTCGCCGGGTTGTCGTGGGCGTATCCCGACCCTGGCTCGACCTCCGGTTACATGGTTCCCTTGCTGACCCTCAACGAGGCGGGCGTCGAAGCAGGAGCGACCGTGGAAGCGGGTGGGCATCCGCAGGCGGCGCTGGCGGTCTATCGCGGTGACGCCGACTTCGCCACCACCTTCTACTCGCCGCCGCTTCTGCCCGAAGGCAACTGGGCCGAAGGCGACCCGCCCGATATCCCCGACGAAGTCGTCGCCGACTGCGCGCCGAGAGACGATGAGCTGTGGTGCGGCGACTACCGAGTGCTCGATGCGCGGGCTAGTGCTCGCGACGAGGCGCCCGACATCGTCCAAGAAGTGAGGATCTTGGCACTTACTCAGAGCGTGCCTAACGACACGTTGTCGTTCGGCCCTGACTTCCCCGCCGAGATCCGGGCGCAGATCGAAGACGCCCTGGTGGCTTTCGCCGAGACGCCGGAATGGGAAGAGTCGATCGGTAACCAGGACTTCTACGGCTGGACTGGGATCAACCCCGCCACCGATGCCGAATACGACGGGCTCCGCCAAATCGTCGAGCTGGTTGGCATCAACCTCGACAGCCTCTAACCAAACCTTAGGTTTACGTGGTGGCATAGCCACCACAATCGCCTTAGGTTTGCTGGTACAACGTGGTTTGATGCTCCGAGTCGAGAATCTCACCAAGGTCTACGACGACGGGACTGAGGCTCTTAGGGATATCTCATTCGAGGTGCCGGACGGTCAGTTCCTAGCGATCATCGGCCTCTCGGGGTCGGGCAAGTCGACTCTCCTTCGTTGCATCAATCGACTGGTTCAACCGACTGCCGGCACGGTCTTCTGGAACGACGAGAACATCACCGAGGCAACGCAGGAAGACCTACGTCTGATCCGTCGCAAGATCGGGATGGTGTTCCAGCAATTCAATCTGGTTCATCGGTCGACGGTCATCACCAACGTCCTCGCGGGAAGGCTGGGCTATGTCAACCCGGCCATGGCTTTGATCAACCGCTTCCCCAGGAGCGACATGACCAAAGCCTTCGCTCAGCTCCAGCGAGTGGGACTAGCAGAGAAGGCCAAGGCCAGAGCCGACGAGCTTTCCGGTGGTCAGCAGCAACGGGTCGGTATCGCCCGGGCGATGATGCAAGACCCGGAGATGATCCTCGCCGACGAGCCGGTCGCGAGCCTCGACCCGGTCCTCGCCCATTCGATCATGCAGTACTTGGAACTGATCAACTCCGAGGGCCGGGTGACGGTGCTCTGCAGTCTCCATTTCCTCGATCTAGTCCATCGGTACGCCGATCGGGCAATTGCTTTGAACCATGGAAGGCTCGTCTTCGACGGCGAGCCTAGGGCGATCGACGATGAACGCTTCAAGGCGATTTACGGCCAGGAAGCGGAACGAGTTGGTTGAGCGACCGCCGTCCCGGCGACGGTGGCGGTTTTGGTTTTGGATCGTCCTGGGCGTGATCGTTTTCGCCTACGGCTTCGGAGTGACCCGAGTCAACCTGGATCAAATCCGCGACGAATCCCGACGGGACAACCTCGTGCGAATCCTCCGCGCCCTCGCCCGACCCGAGATCCTCGAACAGGACGTCGCCGAGACAGCTACCGATATCTCGATCGATATTCCATGCACGGGCGAGCCGGGCGAGGTCACGTCGACGGGCGAACGACAACTCGCGCTGAATCCGGGCTGTGCCGATCCCCGGGCAACCATCGTGGTGAGCGGTTCCGGTTTCGCTCCGAACACCGAGGTCGGGATCTTCCTGATTCCGGAGTCTCAGGTGTCGTTGCGACTCGATCTTGTCCGCACCGACGGGAGCGGCGCTTTCGGGACGGAGGTGAGGCTCCCGAATCGACCCTCCGAGCAGCCCCAGACCATCAGAGTGGTAAGCACGGATGCGACGGGTGCCTTGCACTGGACCCAAACTGCGCGCGACACGCTCAGGTACATCATCGAGACGGTCTTTCTCGCCCTCATCGCCACAACCTTCGCCACCCTTCTGGCTGTCCCGCTTTCGTTCTTCGCCGCCCGCAACCTCATGGATGAAATCTCGAGCCCGCTAACGAACGTCGCTTTGGGTCTGATCGCGGCTCCGGTGGGCATCGGCTTCGGTGCGGCGGCCGCGATTCATATCGCGAGGTTCGCTGACCCCATCGGCGATCGGCCGGTTCTAACGCTCGTCGGCCTAGCGGCGTCAATCGGACTTGCTGTTTGGTTGCTCCGCAGAACTGGCCGCGGAATTGTTTGGGTTCTCCAGTTTCTCCTGCTGATCCTTGCGCTCTACCTGATTTCCCGTCTGCTTGTCGCTGTCGGACGCTGGGCCGAGCCGAGGCTGGGTGCCTTCGACTTCCTCGGCGGTTTCCTCGCTGGAATCGGGGACATTCTTGGTTTTGGCATAATCGTCATCGCCGCCCTCCTGGCCGCGGCAGGGTTGGTCATGGCCGCCAACCGATTCGGTCATCGTTTGCGACGGGTTCTTGGTGCAGGCGCGCTTAATTCAATCAACGTTCCCCTGGCCGTAGTAGCCATTGCTCTTTGGGCGGTGCTAGTCGCGCGAGCCATCGCCTGGTTCTACGAATGGGTCGATCCGGCACGCACACTTTGGATCCCCCTCGCTGTCGGAGCGTTGCTGGGACTGCTGCTCGCCTCGCGGGCGCGGCGCCGGCACTCGCTCAATCTTGGGCTCGGCATCTACTACTTCACCCGCACGGTATTCAACGTGCTGCGAGCCCTCGAGCCTTTGATTCTGGCTCTCGTCTTTGTGATCTGGGTCGGGCTTGGCCCCTTCGCGGGCGCTCTTGCCTTGGCCCTGCACACGATCGCCGCCTTGGGCAAGCTTTACTCCGAACAAGTGGAGAGCATCGCTGAGGGTCCAATGGAAGCAATCAGAGCGACGGGTGCCAACCGATTGCAGAACGTCGTCTACGGGGTCGTACCGCAGGTCATCCCGCCCTATATCTCTTTCACTATGTATCGCTGGGACATCAACGTCCGAATGTCGACCATCATTGGTTTCGTCGGAGGTGGCGGCATCGGCTTTCTCTTGCAGCAGAACATCGGCGTCCTGGACTATCGCGCGGCCGCCGCCCAGATTCTCGCCATCGCGATCGTGGTCGCCTCGATGGACTGGCTGAGCTCTAAAATAAGGGCCCGCTACGTCTGATCGCTTTTTCCGCCGTACCCGCGAGATAAGGGAACAGGCTGAATCTGCCCTCGCCCCGGCCGCGGCGCGATCTTTTGATTCGAAAGGGCGGGAAGTTGAGGAGGAGCCCGACGAGTTTCGGACGGTCTACGAGCGCGACCGCGACCGCATCATCCACACCAAGGCCTTCCGGCGGCTCAAGCACAAGACCCAGGTCTTCCTCAACCCCGAGGGCGACCACTATGTGACTCGTCTCACCCACACCTTGCAGGTCACCCAGGTGGGGCGGTCTCTGGCCGCGAGCCTCGGACTGAATGAGGCCCTAACTGAAGCTATCTGTCTCGGTCACGACGTCGGACACTCCCCTTTCGGACACACCGGTGAAGATGCTCTCACCCCCTACGTCGGCACTGATTGGCTCCATTCCGCCCACAGCGTCCGCGTGCTCTCGCTCCTCGAACCACAAAACCTGACGTTCGAGGTGCTGGATGGAATCCGGGCGCACTCGTGGCGGGTCAATCCACCGCCCAGCACCCAAGAAGGGATGCTGTGCCGCTTTGCCGACCGGATCGCCTACCTCACTCACGACGTGGCCGACGCGATCAGAGCCGACATTTTCAGCCTCACCGATCTTCCTCCTGCGGCCCTCAAGCGTTTTGGTGATGCGAGCCGCCTGTGGATCAACGCCATGATTCGGGCAGTGGTGGACTACAGCCTCGAGACAGGTGACGTGGCGATGGACCCGGAAACTCTCGAGGTGATGAACGACTTGCGAAGCTTCATGTTCGAGCGCGTCTATCTGCGGCCCGAAGCCGAAGCGCAAAGGATTAGGGCGGTTGCGGTCATCCAGAATCTCGTCGACTACTTCACTGCTCATCCGATGGAAATTCCGCCATCGATCACGGCACCCGACGCTGAGCCGGTGACGGCGGCAGTCGATTTCGTCGCCGGGATGACCGACCGCTACGCCATTACCACCCACGACCGCTTGTTCCGGCCCAGGCTGTTCGACTCATGACCGACGATCGATCCGCCACGTTCTTCAAGACCCCGGCCGAGTTTCGGCGTTGGCTGGCAAAGAACCACGCCACCGCCACCGAGCTGTGGATGGGCTTGAACAAGAAGCATGTCGTCCCTCGCGGTCTCACCTGGGCGCTGGCTGTCGAAGAAGCGCTTTGCTACGGCTGGATCGACTCGAAGTCACAACGAATCGACGACGACCGGGTGCGCCAGCGCTGGACCCCTCGCAAACCAGGAAGCAACTGGAGCAACATCAACATCACGCTCGTCGAAAAGCTCATCGCCGGGGGACGCATGCAGCCTGCCGGCCTCGCTGCATACGAGAGCCGGCGCGAGGACCGCAGCGGGATCTACTCATACGAGAACCGGCATCAGATCGAGCTACATGAAGAGTTCGCAAAGCAACTCGCTTCTAACCCGAAAGCAACTGTTTTCTGGGAAGCAGCGACACCGAGCTATCGCACCGGATGCATCCATTGGGTGATGTCGGCCAAGCAAGAAGCAACGCGCGAGAAGCGGATGGCGCAACTGATTGAGGATTCTGCGGCCGGCCGAATGATCCCCCCGCAGCGCTACGGGGAGACTCCCGCCTGGGTCGCTAAGGCCGCGGCGGCAGCAAAATCTTCCTAGACCAGTTCGAGGGAAGTGACCGTGCCGCCGCCGGTGCCGTGGCAGATGGCAGCCAAACCCAGTGATCCGCCACGGTTCTGAAGCGCGTGGATGAGGGTGACCAGGATGCGAGCACCAGACGCTCCGATTGGGTGGCCAAGGGCAATCGCTCCCCCGTTCACGTTGAGCTGTTCGATGTCCACTCCCAGACGCCGCGTGAAGAGGATGCTGTTCAAGGCGAAGGCCTCGTTGTTCTCGAACAGGTCGAAGTCGTTGATCGATTTGCCCTGTCGCTTCAATAGCTTTTCAACCGCGGGGATCGGCGCCTCGGGGAATCGATAGGGCTCACCGGCAGCCCAAGACGAGCCGGTGATGCGGGCGATGGGCGTCAGCCGGTGCTCCTTGACAGCGTTCTCGGAAGCCAGCACCAACGCCGCGGCTCCGTCTGAGATCTGGCTGGAATTGGCGGCCGTCAAGCGACCGTCGGTCTTGAACGCCGGACGAAGGGCGGACAAGCTGTCAATGGTGGTGTCGGCCCGAAAGCCCTCATCGACGGTTAATTGCTTCTCTTCTTTGCGATCTCGAAAGGGCACAGGAACGATCTCATCAGCGAACTCTCCCGAGCCAGTTGCCGCCGCGGCGCGCTGGTTAGACAGCGCCGCGATCTCGTCGAGCTCGCGCCGAGTCACCCCTTCCTCCTCGATCAGCTGCTCAGTTTGTTGACCCATCGCCTCCCCCGACTCCGGGTCCGATAAACCGTCGCGAGCCATAAGGTCGACAATTCGGGCACCGGCCGGGGAGTACTTGTAGCCCCAACGAGCCGCCGCATCGAGGCCGAACCCGGCGCCGGACATCGATTCGAAACCGCCGGCCAAGATCACATCAACCTCGCCGGCATTGATCTGAGCGGCGGCGGTGATCACCGCGGCCATCCCTGAGGAACAAACCATGTCGACAGCGAGGGCATCGACTTGTTTGGGGATGCCCGCCAAGAACGCGGCTTGTCGTGGCACGAGCTGACCATGCCCGCCACGAAGGACATTGCCCATGATCACCAAGTCGAGCTTGTCTCCCCCGATCCCGGCTCGTTCGAGAGCAGCCTTCATCACCGGCGCCGCCAACTCGGGTGGGGTCAAATCTTTGAAAGCTCCGCCGAAACGTCCGATCGCCGAGCGGACTGCCGAAACCACGTAGACCATGTCGACGAAGCTACTACCCGATGAGGAGTAGGTCTCCGGCGAAGGTTGTGCGGGAAAGGTCGGGAAGGTCGGCGTCGGGAGTCGCCATGAGTGTGTCGCGATCGAACTCATCCCAAGCGAATGCGCCGTAGGCAAAGTGCTGATCGCTGAGCTGTAGCTCGACCGTTCCGCCGACATAAGCGAGGAGCGAGGCCATCACCGCGATCGCGTCATCGTCGGGTCCAATCGTCGAGGTTTCGATCGACGACGTCGTCACGATGGCTGCGCTCGACTGTCCCACCGACACGCAATGCCCATCGAAGTCATTGACCAGATGAGCGACGTCGGCGAGCGGAGCTGGGTAGGACTCGACTGGTCGCACCTCGAGCGGCGAATACTTAGCGCTTGCTCGCACGTAAGGGCAGCCCGCGACAGGCGCCATTCCGAATTTTCGATAGAGGGCTTGCCCCCGCGGGTTTGCTCCCGCCAGCGTCATCAGCGGCTCGCCCGTGGGAAGGACGAGCTCCAAGAGCTGAAAGCCGATCCCCCGGCCCTGATAAGCCGGCTCAACGAAGCAGTCAGAGAGAACGCTGGTGTCGGCCAAACGACGATGGCCCGCAAACCCAACGATGCGATCGCCGTCGCACGCAACCGCCATGTCTCCGGTGACCAGCACATGTGCGAACCAGGGATTGGACTCCCCGGGTTGGGGCTCGGTGGTCCACCAGACCCTGAGAATGGCGTCGAGGTCGGCGCTGGTGGCCGGTCGCAGGTCGATCAAGGAGCGGTGGTGGGAGGCGGGTTGGTCATCATCTCGCGCACGCCGTTGTCGCGGTAAATGACAAAGACCGTGATCAGGACGAATACCAGCACGATTAGGGCCTGACCTACAAGCCGCCGACGGGACAATTAATCCTCGGTGGTTTGGGCAGTGGCCATCGCGGCGATGTCCTCCACGACTGATTCGTTGGCAAGCGTGGTCACGTCGCCCAGTTGGCGGTTCTCAGAGATGTCTCGCAACAGGCGGCGCATGATCTTGCCCGATCTGGTCTTGGGGAGGTCGGGGGTGAAGACGATCGACTTCGGTTTGGCGATCGGCCCGATAGTGGCAGCGACGTGATCGCGCAGCTCCTTCAACAGGGCATCGTCGCCGGTGACATTGCCTCGCAAGGTGACAAAGGCGGCGATGGCCTGGCCGGTGACTTCGTCTTTCCGGCCGACCACAGCTGCTTCGGCCACCGACGGATGCGAGACCAGCGCCGATTCCACCTCGGTCGTCGAAATGTTGTGTCCGGCGACGAGCATGATGTCGTCGACTCGGCCGAGCAGCCAGAAATAGCCATCTGTGTCGCGTTTGGCTCCGTCGCCGGGGAAGTAACGGCCAGGAAAACGCGACCAATAGGTGGCTTCGAAGCGATCGGGATCGCCGTAGATAGTGCGCGCCATCGAGGGCCATGGTCGATCGAGGACGAGGAATCCTCCGCCTCCCAGCGGGACCGAGTTGCCGTCTTCGTCGACAACGTCCGCCGAGAGGCCGGGCAGAGGCCGAGTGGCCGAGCCCGGCTTCGTCTTGGTAATGCCGGGCAGCGGGCTGATCATGATCGCCCCGGTTTCTGTCTGCCACCAAGTGTCGACCACCGGGCAGCGCTCGCCGCCGATGACGCGGTGATACCACATCCAGGCCTCCGGATTGATCGGCTCGCCGACCGAACCGAGCAGCCGCAACGAACTTAGATCGTGCTTCTGCGGATACTCGTCGCCCCATTTCATGAACGAGCGGATCGCGGTGGGGGCGGTGTAGAGAATGTTCACCTTGTATTCCTCGATGATCTGCCAGAGGCGATCGAAATCTGGGAAGTTGGGGGCTCCCTCATAGATGAGCGAAGTGGCGCCGTTCCCGAGTGGTCCATAGACGATGTAGCTGTGCCCGGTCACCCACCCGATGTCGGCTGCACACCAATAGATGTCCGTGTCGGGTTTGAGATCGAACACCTGACTGTGGGTGGTGAGCACCTGGGTCAGGTATCCCGCCTGGGTGTGGACGATTCCCTTGGGCTTACCGGTCGTGCCCGAGGTGTAGAGGATGTAGAGGGGGTCCTCGGAGTCGAGTTGCTCGGGCTCGCACGTGTCGGGCTGGCCGGCAATCGCCTCGTCCCACCAGAGATCGCGTCCTTCCTGCATCGCCACGGGCGAACCGGTGCGACGCAGAACGACCACGTTGCGGACGCTCGGCGTAGATTCCAGGGCAATATCGGCGTTGGCCTTGAGCGCCACTTCCTTGCCGGCCCGCCAGGCAAAGTCTTGAGTGATGACCACCGTCGAACGGGCATCGTTGATCCGATCGGCCAACGCATCGGAGGAGAATCCGCCAAAGACCGCCGAATGGACCACGCCGAGCCGGGCGCAGGCAAGCATCGCCACCGGCAGCTCAGGAACCATGCCCATGTAGAGCGCGGCGGTGTCGCCCTTCTTCAGCCCGAGGGCTTTGAGCGCGTTGGCGAACTGACCGACCTGGCGATGGAGGTCGCGATAGGTGATGGTCCTCTTGTCTCCAGGCTCGCCGATCCAGTGATAGGCGACTTTGTCAGCCGCTTTTTCCAAATGGCGGTCGAGACAGTTGTACGAGAGATTGAGGCGACCGCCGGTGAACCACTTGTAGAACGGAGGGTTGGCGTCGTCGAGCGCTGACTGCGGTTCCTCGAACCAGCTCACCCGCTTGAGGGCCTGGTTCATCCAGTAACCGGCCCAGTCCTCTTCTGCTTGCTCGTAAATTCCGGGTTGAGCATTGGCTGTCCTGGCGAAGTCCGGGCTGGGCACAAAGACCCGATCCTCGGTCAGCAGATTCTCCAGCGCGTTGCTCATCTCACTCCTCGCTCTCTTGCCCGAGAACCTATCACCTGAGGACGAGGTAGGTCCCGATGCCGAGCAGGGCGAGGCCGGCCACTTTGCCAAGGTCGATCGGGTCGACGGTCGCCCCAAGAAGTCCGAAGTGGTTGATCAGCGCCCCAACCACAAACTGACTGACGGTGATCAGGACCAATGCGGGCACCAAGCCGAGCTCGCCCACCGAGAGCGAGAGCGTGCCAATGATGATGAGGCCAAACAAGCCGGCGGTGTAGACATACCACGGCATCCCTGGGGCCGCACCGAGGTTGCCGCCCCGTAACAAAAGGATCACCAGGCCAATCACCACGCCCCCGGAGAAGTAGGTGATGAACGTGGATTCCACCGTGCCTACGTGCCGCTGCATGACTCCGGTGAATGTTGCCTGCACGGCAACGGCCACTCCACAAAGTATCGCTGCCGCCGCTGCCAGCCTCATCTCCAACCTCCCGATAATGGATTCGTGCGTTTTCTCAAACGGTTCTGGGAACCGATCGCCGCCGGGGAGGTCACTGTGGCCATTCGCCGCTGGGACCGACCTCGAGTCGTCGCAGGGCGACGCTATCGCACTGCCG
>Ga0136625_1000208_pt1 | contig 16292 bp, 18 predicted proteins | sample AntDrymUQ4832306_2_FD_104672 | JGI IMG/M metagenome (GOLD analysis project Ga0136625, IMG submission 104672) | Polar desert sand microbial communities from Dry Valleys, Antarctica - metaG UQ483 (23.06) | ecosystem: Environmental > Terrestrial > Soil > Desert | place: Antarctica: Dry Valley...
AAAGCCTGAATGTCGAAGGTGCCTACCTCGAGGTGGTGGCCGACGCTCTTGGATCGGTCGGTGTGATCGTCGCCGCCGTGATCATCCGCATCACGGACTGGACGTGGGTCGATCCCGTGTGCGCAGCAGTGATCGGATTGTGGATCCTTCCGCGCACGTGGCGACTCGGTAGCAGGGCTGTTCGCATCCTCGTGCAGTCGTCACCGCCCGAGCTCGATCTGGCCACGCTCGAGCGTGACCTCGAGCAGCTACCCGACGTGATCGAAGTGCACGATCTGCACGTCTGGACGCTCACGTCGGGCATGGACGCCATGTCGGTGCACCTGATGACGGCCGAAACGGCCGATCACCATCGCGTGCTCGACGCCGCCCGCACCCTGCTCGTCGACCGCTATGACATCACCCACACCACGTTCCAGGTGGAGCCGGACTCCCACCACGGGTGCCATGACGTGGCCTGGTGATTGGGCGTCGCGAGTGACGTCTGTCATCGCCGGCGTTGGGCATGTTTCCACGACCTGCGCCGTGTAAACTCTTGACCAGTACCCAGTACGAGTACCCCACACTTCGAGGAGTTGGACGCCGATGAAGGTCTGGATCGATCAAGATCTCTGCACGGGAGACGGGCTGTGCGAGGAAATCGCCCCCGACGTGTTCACCTTGCTCGACGACGGTCTCGCCTATGTGAAGGAGGGCGACACGGTGTACGCAGAGGCCAAGGGCAACACCCAGGGTGCAGAAGGCATGGCCAACATCCCTGATGGCCAGCTCGACGCAGTCATCGAGAGCGCCGAGGAGTGCCCCGGCGAGTGCATCTACATCGAGGCCTGACCGCCCGCACCCCTGTAGCGAGGGGCTACCCGCCGATGTAGCGGGAGGCGGTGAGGAAGCCGGTGTGGGCAACCATGCGGTGATCGGGGCGCACGGCTCGGTCGGCGATGTACCAACTGCGATGGAGCACCTCGATCGTGCGGGAATCGATCCATTTGCGCGAGAAGCACTCGCGCACCTGGGCCGCCTGGGTGATCGACGGCGTGTACGCCACGAGGATGCCGCCTGCGCGCAGCGCCTTCTCGGCGTGAGGTATCACCTGCCACGGCTCTGGTAGGTCGAGCACCACCCGGTCGAACCCGTCACCGACGTCGGCGGCGTCGATCCCCATGTAGCTGTCCGCCAGCTCGACTCGGAACCGCTCCAACGCCGCTTCGCCGAGGAAGCTCGACACGTTCGTGCGGGCACGGTTGGCGAAGTCTTCGCGCAGCTCGTAGCCAAGGATGTCGGCGCCGTAGCGCAACATCGTCATGGACAGCGCTCCGGAGCCGACCCCGGTCTCGAAGACCCGTACGCCGGGGCCGATGTCGGCGAGCATGCAGATCGGAGCGAGATCCTTTGGGTAGATCACCTGGGCGCCGCGGGGCATCTCGGTCACGAAGTCCTCGAGCGTCGGGCGCAGCACGGTGTACTCGGCTCCCTTCGTGGAGCGCACGACGATCCCCTGGTCGGCGCCGATGATGTCCCGATGGGCTACGTAGCCGGCGTGGCTGTGAAACTCGCCATCGGCCGAGAGCTTGACGAGGTAGCGGCGCCGCTTGACGTCGAGCAGCAGCGCCCGGTCACCCTCCTGGAACGACTCGGTCATGAGTGCCGGGACGTATGCCTAGGAGCGACGGCGGTGGCGCCGGTCACGTGGCGGGATCGCCGTGATCTGCATGCGCTGGCCGGGTGCCAGCTCGTCGACGCTGACCACCTCTGGCGTCCGCCCGAACAGCCGGCGTAGGGCCCGCAGTCCGAAGTACGCCAGCCCGAACGTTCGCCATCCCCTGCTGCCGCCGAGAAACCCTTTGGTGATGGCGCTGGTGCGCAGCAATGCCATCGGTGTGAAACGCCCACGGCGCGCCGAGCGTGCCATGGGACTACAGGCGCCGGATCTCGACGACGGTGCGCCGCTTCTTGCCGCTGCGTTTGCCGAGGAAGAAGAACGCCAGCAGCAGCACGGTCGCTCCCGCAGCGGCAGCGATCACGATCGTGCGCTTGCGGTCCTCGACTGCTCCTGAGATCCCCTCTTGGAGCCCACGGAACTTGTTCTCGAGGTCGGTCGGAGTGATCGGGCCGGCGGGCGGCAGCGCGGTCGCAGACTTCGCCATCAGTGAGATTCCTTGTTGAGAGAGTTCTGTTTGATCTTCGACAATGTGAACGCCAGCAGCGCCAGGCACACCACCAGCACGATCGCGTAGGCCAGCCACGACAGCGAACCGGACGCCGAACGCTCCCATTCGGTCTGCAGCAGCCGCAGCAAGCCGAGCAGCACGAGCACGAGACCGATGCCGAGGGCGGACGCCGCCGCCGCGCCGACGGCTAGCCACCGTGCGGCGCCCTTGAGCGGGCCGATGGTCTCCTGGCGGGCATACGCCTTGACGGTGGCGACCACGTCACCGAGGTCGACCTGCGGGGGTGGTGTCGCGCCTGCTGGGCGGTCCGACGGGTCGTTCACTTGCTGGGCCACGGGTGCCGTTCTATCACGTGAGTCCGAATCGGAGCACCGACTCCAAGTCGTCGAGGGCGCGGTCGAGGCGTGCGAAGCGCTCCTTGATCGTCGGTGCCGTCAGCAGACCCAGGCGATCCGACGGTCCGATCGGTAATTGGGCGGCGATCTGGTACGCCGCGACCTCGGGCGCCTCGTCGCTCACGAGCTGGTCCAGTGCAGGTTCCCGACCCGTGCCCTGCATCAGTTCGCGCACGATCTCGGCGTGCCGTCTCGTCGCCGCCAGCGTCTCGGTCAGCGTTGGATCGGCGATGTCCGGATCCTCCCATTCCTCGAAGCGGGCGCGTGGGTAGGGGTCGTCATGCAACCAGTCGACGACGCGGATGCGGCGCATCCCGACGGCCAGCAGGGCGTAGCGCCCACCGTCGAGCGCCTGCACCTGGCGCATCTCGGCCATGACGCCCGTCGAAGCGCGTTGGTCGCCGCCACCGACCTCGCTTCCTCGTTCGATCAACACGGTGCCGAACTGGGGAGGGTCCCGATCGGCACCCAGGCAGTCGATCACGAGCTGGCGATACCGGGGCTCGAACACGTGCAACTCCATGACCGTCGTCGGCAGCAGCACCTGACCGAGCGGGAACATGGCGAGGCCGTCGAGACTTCGGGGTGGTTCGACCATCGGTGGTGGTCTCAGCGCCGCGGGCCGAGCTCTCGGGGACGGGGCCCGGCCGGGTACGACGCCAGGGCGGTCACCATGTCGTCCCAAACCGGACGGTAGTTCGCCTGGTCGTTGATCATCGGACCGTTGAGCAACAGTGTGAACTCGATTCGTCCGCCACCGCGGACCGGCAGGTAACCGGCCAGACCCTTGGCCGCCGGTGGATCGGCGTCGAACGGTGCGTTGGCAAGCGTGCCCGTCTTGGCCGCCAGGCGTCCGGCCACTGGCGTGCCGACGAACACGTCCGACAGCGTCCCCGACTCCCCTGCCACGGCCAAGCCTCTCGCCAGGTCGTCGGCGTGGCCAGAACGTGCGAGCACAGTGTGGATCACCGAGCACGGCACGAGGTTTGTGGCACTCAGGCCCGAGGCGTCGGTCAGGTTCGTGCCCGACAGGTCCGCGCCCCACGCATCGAGCTGCCGGCGGACGACGGCCAGACCCGCCTCCCGAGTGCCCGGCCTGCCCTCGCTGTACCCAAGCTCCTTGAGCAACGATTCGGCAGTGTTGTTGTCGCTCGTGGTCAGCATCTCGGCGACGACGCCTGACAGCGCCGCCGAGTCGACGGAGGCCAGCTCTGCCGCCCCGTCGGGAGCCGTACCGGGTACGGCCTCACCTCCGATGGTGATCCCCCTGGAGCGCATGACCGCGACCAGCTCCTGGGCGGCGCCGAGACTCGGGTTCTCGCTGCGCAATCCCTGGCTGGTCACGCGGGCGTCGTTGACGAGCAGCGCATCTACGGGTCCAGCTTCCACGCCACGGTCGGCTGGCGCCCAGTCCGGGGCGTAGAGCTCGTCGTCGTACCGAGACCCGTCACCGACCACGTTGCCCGACACGCTCGTGACGCCCGACGCCATGAGCTGGTCGACGAGGGCGTCGAGCGATGTCTCGTTGAACACGGGCTCGACGTCGTTCTCGATGGGGAACGCAGCGCTCGTGAGCAGCGGGTCGCCGCCACCGACGAGCGTCAGGTCGCCCGTCACGACACCGTTCTCGACGGTGCCGACGAGCGTCGTGGTGAACGTGTGGTCGCCGCCCAGCACCTCGAGCGCCACGGCCCCGACGAGCAGCTTCATCGAGCTGGCCGGGATCACGGCCCGGTCGGCGGCATGGCTGGCGATGGGCGTGCCGTTGAGCGACACGGTCACGCACGATCGATTGCCGAGCGTGTCGGCGAAACGCGACGCATCATCGCGGAACTGATCCAAGTTTGCGTCCTGGGCGACGAGTGTCGGCACCCGACGCCATGACATCAGCCCGGTACGCAGCGGCTCGGCGGGCGTTTCCGGTGCCACGTCCGCGATGAGATCGAGCGCCTGCGGTTCGTCGTCACGAGCGTCGGCGTAGCGCCACAGGCCGAACAGAGCCACGGCTGGAAGCAGCATGATCAACGCCAGCAGCATGAGCGGGCCGGCGCCCCTGCGATGAGGCGGGCGCCGATGGTCGTGGGCGCGCAGGGCGGTGAAGGCGTCGTCGGCCGGCATCAACGCCCCGCCCTGTGGCGCTGGTCGCGCCAAAGATGGCCAAGCGCCCGTACCGCACGCTCCCCGCTCGGGTAGCAGATCCGTCCGGTGGCCCGCACCGTTGCCGGTCCAGCGTTCTCGGGGTCGGCAACGGCCAACTCGGAGACCGTGAGAATGGGCTTGCCCGTCGCCACACTCAGCTCGTGGGCGGCTTCTGCGAAGCGGCGGTCCTGACGCTCGTGGTACTCGACGATGCGCTCCAACCCGTGGTCGGGATAGAAGCCACCCTCGCGCATCATCCTGGCCGTGTTGGACTGGATGCCGAGTCCCAGATAGACGACCGCATCGACGTCGGGATGGTGGGCAACCAGCTCCATCACGTCCGGGACCGTGTCGCGCCGCTCGCCTCCGGCACAGTCGATCGGGTTGTTGCGGCTCCAGCGTGCCGGCAGCAGGCCATCGATCTTCTGGCGCAGGTCGTCGGGCAGCTCCAACAACACGAGGTCGGCATCGCCGGCGATGGCATCCGCCGTCACGACGCCCCAGCCCCCTGCCGTCGTCAGCACAGCGACGCTCGGCCCGTGAGGGGGCGGTTGGGTAGCGAACGTGGCCGCCGCCTCGAACGCCTCCTCCACCGTTGCCGCCCTGCACACACCGTGTTGACGGCAGGCCCCGTCGAACACGGCATCGTTGGTGGCCAGGGCTCCGGTGTGGCTGGCCGCCGCCCGAGCCCCGCCCTCGGTGCTTCCGCCCTTGAGCACGACGAGTGGGATGAGCTCGGTGACGGCGCCGAGGCGGCGCATCAGCGCGGCGCCGTCGGTGATGCCCTCCAGGTATGCCAGGCCGACGGTGGTGGCAGGGTCGTGAGCGTAGAACTCGAGCAGGTCGACCACCCCCACGGCGGCGGCGTTCCCGGCCGACACGGCGCGGGAGATGCCGACACCCGTCTGGCGGGCGAGGTTCATGAAGCTCGACACGAAGTTGCCGCTCTGGCTGGCCACGCCTATGGGGCCGGCAGGCGGGTAAGGGGCCACGATCTGTGCACACAGCTTGGCCGGCGTGCTGACGACGCCCTGCCCGTTCGGCCCGATGAGGAGGATCCCGAGCTCGTCGGCGAGGGCCACGAGCTGGCGCTGGGCCCGCACCCCATCGTCACCCGCCTCCGCGTATCCGGCCGACGTCAGGAAGGCGGCTCGCACACCCTTGGCGGCACAGGCGCGCAGCAACTGCTCGTTCGCCGATGCCGGAGTGCACACGAACACGAGGTCGATCTCACCGTCGGGCAAGTCGGCTACGTCAGCCACGGTGGCGACGCCGAGCACATGCTCGCCCTTGGGGTTCGTGGCGAACACGCGGCCGGCATACCCCCCGGCGAGCACGTTGTGCAGCGACACGAAGCCGAACTTGCCGGGATGGCTCGAGGCGCCGGCGATCAGGACGCCCCGTGGCTGGAACAGCGCCTGGAACCGAACGTCGGACGGATCGACGCCTGCGGCTCCCTCATCGCATGTCGGAGCGCCGGGGCGCGCCGGAACGTCGGGCTGGCGCAGCTCAACGAGGGCGTCGACCGCAACGGATCGGCCGTCCGACGTGACCAGCAACGGATTGACGTCGACGCTTGCGATGTCGCCGCGCTCGGCGGCGAGTCGGCCGAGCCCGACCAGCGTGCGTACCAGCTGCTCCCGGTCGACGGGCGCCTCGCCACGGAACGCATCCAGCAGCGCTCGGCTGCGCAGCTGAGCGATCATCGACGCCGCGTCGGCCTCGGTGAGCGGGGCTGGACGGAACACGACGTCGGCGATGGCCTCGGCCGCCACGCCGCCGACGCCGAACATGACCGTCGGCCCGAACCGCTCATCGCGCAGCGTCCCGGCGATCAACTCCCGCGCCCCTTGCACCATTGGCGCCACCAGCACTCCGACATCGCCGTCGTCGGATCGGGCTGCAGCCAGCAGCTCCGTGGCCGCCGTTCGCACCGCATCGCCGTCCGCCAGCCGCAGACGCACCAGGCCCCGCTCGGTCTTGTGGGCGACAGCGTCGCCGCACAGCTTGGCGACCACCGGGAAACCGAGCCGCTGCGCCGCCACAACTGCCGAATCGGCGTCGTGTACGACGACCTCGTCGACCACCGCCACACCGACGCCGGCCAGCAGCGCTTTGGAAGCCGCCTCGGACAGGGTTCGCCCTCGCACGGCCGTCACCGTAGCCAGAGCGTCTCAGCCGGGCGCGACGTTGAACGTGAGCACGGCCTTGCCGATCAGGCGCCCGCCGTCGGCACCGCGCGCCTCACTCTCGCCGAACACCACCGAGCGCCCGCGGCGCGTCACCCAGCCCTCGGCGACGACATCCTCGTCACGAGCGGCCCCGATGAACTGCACGTGCAGATCAACGGTGGAGAACTGCGCCCCCCGGTCGAGCATGCTGCCGACCGCCGGCACCATCACCGAGTCGAGCAACGTGGAGAGAGCGCCACCGTGCAACACGCCGCCGCCCTGGCGCAGCTCGGGCCGGAACGGCAGCCGCATCCGGCAGTAGTCGGCGCGCACGTCCTCGATCTCGAGGCCGACGAGGTGCACGAACAGGCGTCTGCCAGGCCGGGCGAACTTCATCCAGCGGGCATGCGTCTCGTCGTCGAGCGCCTCGTGCTGGCCGGCTCTGGTCATCTGGGTCATCCGACGAGAGCGGCCCGGAAGAAGCCGATCACGTGCTCGCGTCGTGCCGCCAGCGCGTCCGGCCCCAACGGGTCGATGTCGAGCAGTCCCTCAACGAAGGCGGCGTCGGAGAACCAACTCAGCAGGGCGCCGTAACCGGTGATCAGCAGCTGGCGCGGGTCGTGGCGGCGGAACGTGCCTGCAGCCATCTCCCGCTCGAAGTAGGCGACCGACTTCTCGAACATCGGACGCAGCACGGAGGCGATATCGACGGTGAGGTGCGTGCTGCCGTCGAGCGCCGCCCGCCGCACGAGGCACACGTAGTCGGCGTTGTCGGCGAAGAAGTCGAAGCCGGCGTTGAGCACCACCTCAGCCTTGTCCCAGCCGGTGTCGCTGGAGATCACGGCGTCGCCCAGCCGTGCGAACCAGTCCGACACGAGCTGCTCGAACACCTCGCCGTACAAGATCTGCTTGGACGGGAAGTGGTGCAGCAGGCTGGAGCGGCGGATGCCGACCTCGGCGGCGATGTCGTTGAGCGACGTGCCCTCGTAGCCGTTCGCTGCGAACAGCACCACGGCGGCGGCGAGGATCTGCTGGCGAGTGGAACGCGCAGGGGAAGGGCTTGCGACCACCGGCGTTCGACGAGGCGACGTCTCGGCGGTCACGGGCGTGGTAGACGTCGGCATGACGTGCCCAGGGTACCGGCGGTCTGCCTACCGACCAGTAGGTCGGCACCTGACCGACGCCCGCGGCTGACCTACATTCTTCGGCATGCACATCGTGTCGGCAGTGTTCGCCGAGAACTTCGAGTTGCGCCAGGCGCCAGGACCTTCCACACGCGTCGACCTCACCGGCGTGATGTTCTCGATGGCTGCGCCGTCACCGGTGCCGGTCACCGTCACTCCGCACCTCATCGGTCTGATCTTCTGCCCAGACGGCGAGCCGGGATCGGGTGTGTTCGAGGTCGTCTTCCGAAAGGGGCTCCACGAGAGCGACGAGCAGGTGGCGAGGAACGTGAGTCCGTTCACCGTCGAGCCTGGCAAGTTCACGTATCGCCTCGTGCGCGGCGAGTTGGAGTTCGACGACTACGGGCAGGTGTTCGCCCACTGCCGCGTTGACGACGGACGTTGGCACATCGTCCCGTTCACGCTGCTGCCTCCTGCGGCCTAGCGATACAGTCGGTCCCGTGGCCTCGACGCTGACCCCAGAACAGGACGAACAGGCGATCTCGCTGATCAGGGGTTTGGCCATGGATGCGCCGTTGCACGCCAACAGCGGCCATCAGGGCACGGCCATGGCGCTGGCCCCGCTGGCCCACGTCCTGTTCTCGCGGGTGATGCGCCTGGATCCGACGGACACCCGCTGGCCCGATCATGACCGCTTCGTGCTGTCGAACGGTCACGCCTCGATCCTGCAGTACTCGATGCTGTACCTCACCGGGTGCGGCCTCGAGATGTCCGACCTGAAGGCGTTCCGCTCGTACGAGTCGCGCACACCGGGACATCCCGAGGCCCGCCACACTCCTGGCGTCGACGTCACAACGGGCCCGCTGGGCCAGGGTTTTGCCAACTCGGTCGGCATGGCCGTAGCCGAGCGCGTGCTGCGTGATGAGTTCGGCGAGGGTTTGGTCGACCACTTCACGTTCGTGGTGACCGGCGACGGTTGCTTCATGGAGGGCATCAGTCACGAGGCGGCGTCGTTGGCCGGGCACCTTGGCTTGGGTCGCCTGATCTGCATCTACGACGACAACCACATCACCATCGACGGCGTGACCGACCTCGCGCTGTCCGACGACGTGGTCGGGCGCTTCCGGGCCTACGGCTGGGACGTCGTGGAGCTGGGCGAGGTGGCCGACGACGTCGACACGCTGGAGCGGGCGCTGCTCGACGCCAAGGACGTCACGGACCGGCCGAGCCTGCTCGTGCTGCGATCGCACGTGGCGCACCCGTCGCCAGACCACACCGACAACTACAAAGCGCACGGCAATCCCTTCACACCCGACGACGTGACCCGCACCAAAGAGGTCATGGGCATCCCCGACGAGCCGTTTTGGGCCCCCGAAGCGCTCGTCGCCGCATATCGCCAGCACGCCGCGAGGCGTGGAGCGCAGTGGCACGGAGCGTGGAATGAGCGGCTCGACGCCGCAGACCCCGCTGTGCGCGAGCGCTGGGATGCAGCCTGGGGTTCGCAGATGGGCGTACCGGGATGGACCGACGACCTGCCCTTCGTGGAGATCGACTCCAAACCCATCGCCACTCGGGTAGCCGTCAACGACGCCATCAACGCCACGTTCGACCACCTGCCAGGGCTGATCGCCGGCTCAGCCGACCTCACCGGCAACACCGGGACGAAGCTCAGCGAAGGGGCCCAGCAGAGCGCTGAGGAGCCGGGCGGCCGACAGCTCTTCTACGGCGTGCGGGAGCACGCCATGGGCTCGGCCATGGTCGGCATGGCACTGCACAGCGGTGTACTACCCGTTGGCGGCACGTTCTTCGTGTTCGCCGACTACATGCGCCCAGCCATCCGCCTGGCCTCGATCTCCAAGGCGCGGGCGGTCTTCGTGTTCACCCACGACTCCGTCGGCGTCGGCGAGGACGGCCCGACCCACCAGCCCGTCGAGCAACTCGCGTCGCTGCGCGCCATCCCCGATCTTCAGGTGATCCGCCCAGCGGACGCCAATGAGACGGCGCAGGCGTGGCGGGCCGCCGTCGAACACGATGGCCCGACAGCGCTCATCCTGTCGCGCCAGGACCTGCCCGTGTGCACCGACGGCTCCGCCGTGGCCAAGGGCGCCGGCATCGTCCGTGAGAGCGACGGCGAGGCCGACCTGGTGCTCGTCGGCACGGGGAGCGAGGTGTCCGTGTGCCTGGCTGCTGCGGAGAAGCTCGAGGATCACGACACCGCCATTCGCGTCGTGAGCCTGCCGAGCTGGGACCGCTTCGAGCGCCAGGACGAGACGTTCTTCGACGAGATTTTCCCAGAGGGAGTACCGGTGCTGTCGGTAGAGGCCGGTACGACGTTCGGCTGGGAGCGCTATGCTGACGATTCGATCGGCATCGACCGGTTCGGGGTCAGCGCCCCGGGCGCCGAGGTGCTCGACCGCCTCGGCATCAACCCCGACCACGTGGCCGCCCGAGCCCTCGAGCTGCTCGACGGCACCGTCGCCAAAGGAGCGAACTGATGGACCGTCTCGCAGAACTGTACGACGGCTACGGCCAGAGCCCATGGCTCGACAACCTCACAAGGGGTTACATCACCGGCGGCCAGCTCGCCGGGTTTATCGAGCGCGGCGTGCGGGGCATGACCTCCAACCCGAGCATCTTCGCCAAAGCGATCCAGGGGTCGGCCGACTACGACGATCAGTTCAAGGATCTGGCGAACGACGAACACCCGGTGATCGACGATTACTGGGAGATGGTGCTGCACGACATCAACACCGCCTGCGACGCCTTCTCCGGTCTGTACGAGGAGTCGGGGTGCACCGACGGCTTCGTGAGCGTGGAGGTCGATCCGGGCCTTGCCAACGACGGACCGGGCACCGAGCAGGCGGCGCGTGGCCTGCACCAGCGCCTCGGCCGTCCCAACGCGATGGTCAAGATCCCGGCGACGGCAGCCGGCGTCCCGATCGTGGAGCAGATGTTCGCAGAAGGGCGCAACATCAACATCACGCTGATCTTCAGCCTCGACCGCTACCAGGACGTGATGGAGGCCTACCTCACGGGGCTCGAGCGCTACGCCGCCGACGGCGCCACGGATCTGTCCCACGTGGCGAGCGTGGCTAGCTTCTTCGTGTCCCGGGTGGACACCGAGGTCGATCGCCGGCTCGAGGCCATCGGGTCCACAGAGGCCTTGGCGCTTCGCGGCAAGGCTGCCATCGCCCAGGCCAAGCTCGCCTACCAGCGCTTCCAGGCCACGTTCAGCGGCACGCGCTGGGATGACCTCGCCGCGCTCGGTGCTCGCGTGCAGCGGCCGCTGTGGGCCAGCACGTCGACCAAGAACCCGGACTACCCCGACACCATGTACGTCGACAACCTGATCGGACCGAACACCGTCGACACGCTCCCCGACCAAACGCTGGAGGCGTTCGCAGAGCACGGCACGCTGGCCCGCACCGTCGATCTCGACGTCGACGAAGCGGAGGGCGAATGGGCGGCGCTATCCCATGTCGGCGTCGACATGGACGACGTGGCCGACCAACTCGAGCGAGAAGGCGTCGACAGCTTCAAGAAGAGCTTCGACGAGCTGATCGACGCCCTGACGACAAAGGCCGCCGAGCTCACCGGCAACTGAGCGATCAGCGGCCGCGGCGGTCTCCTCCGCGGCCACGGAGCCGATCGAGCTGACGCTTGTCGCGCTTCGTCGGGCGGCCCGTGCCCCGATCTCGACGGAAAACCGGGGCGAACACGTCCGCTGGAGGCGGCGGCGGGCTGTGATCGACGAGGCATTCGGCGGCGATCGGCGGTCCGACCCGTTTGTTGATCAGGCGCACCACCTCCACGACGCGCTGGCGCTGACCGACTCGAGCTTCCACCTGATCGCCGACACGCACCGGTGAGGCCGGCTTCGCCGTGGCTCCGTTCACCCGGACATGTCCGCCGCGACAAGCTGATGCGGCCGCCGACCGGGTCTTGAACAACCGCACGGCCCACACCCACTGATCAACCCTCGTCGACTCGGACGATGTGTCCTCTCGCGCTCCGTCGGCCATGAAACCTCAGCGCGAGACGCGAACGTCGATCTCGTGATAGCCGCTGGCGCCGTCGGGGGCGACGCTGGCTTCCTTGTAGACCTGAACCTCGCCAGCGTCATTGATCGCCCGTACGCGGATCGTGTGGTTGCCGGGTTTGGCATCCCAGCGGTACACCCATTGGCGCCACGTGTCCTTGCTCGGCACGTCGGCAAGCTGGGCCTGGCGCCAGTCACCGCCGTCGATCTGCACTTCAACCTTGGCGACGCCGACGTGCGGGTGCCACGCCAGACCGGCGATGGCCTGGCGTCCGGCGGCCAGGTTGGCGCCACTGCGTGGGGTGTCGATGCGCGACGTCATCTTGAAGGGCGCCTGCTGCGACCACCCCCGCGGCACCCAGTAGGCGTCGAAGGCGTCCCACGTCGTGAGCTCCATCTCGACGACCCACTTGGTCGCTGACACGAACCCGTACATCCCCGGCACCACCATCCGAACCGGGTAGCCGTGGCTCGTCGGCAGTGGCTCGCCGTTCATGCGCACGGCGAGCAGGGCGTCACGACCGTCCATCACCTCGGCAACGGGTGTGCCACAGGTCCAGCCGTCGACGCTGCGGCTCACGAGTTGCTCGGCGCCGGCCTGTACGCCCGCCTGTGTGAGGATCGGACCGAGCAGAGCGCCCTGCCACAAGGCGTTGCCCACGAGTTGGCCGCCGACCTCGTTGGACACGCAAGACAAAGTCACGAACCGCTCGACCTGTGGCCTCGCCAGCAAGTCGGCGAAGTTCAAGGTGAGCTCCCGGTCGACCATGCCGTGGACCCGCAGCTGCCACTCGGCGGCCTTCAGCTGGGGCACGGTGAGCGCCGTGTCGATGCGATAGAACTCGGCATTGCTGGTCACGAACGGCGACACACCGGGCACGCCGACCTCGACGCCGCCTGCCAACGTGTCGTCGGGGCCTGGCAGGGTGCCAGCGGCATCGTCGCGACCCGGAAGCGGGCCGCGAGCGTCGTCACGACCAGGGAGGGTTCCGGTGGCGTCACCTCGTGGGGGCAAACGTCCGGGGGCGTCATCGGCTACGGGCAGGGCGCCGGCGGCATCGTCGGGAGCGGGCAGCACCAGCTCGTCGCGCTCGCTGGCCACCCCGAAGCGTCGGCCGAGCACCTGCCCGGTGCCGGCGGCCGCCAGCGCCGACGCGGTGATCGCTGCGGCGCCGGCCACGAATCGGCGCCGGTCGAGCGGCGCCATGACGTCGCCGTGATCGTCGGCGGCCGCACCGCTCAGGGCGCCGGGTCCGCGCCAATACCAGGCGAGAACGCCGAGCGACACGACCGTACCGGCAACGGTCGGTCCCAGGCTGGAGAACGACGTGTTCGGCCTCGACACCACGGCCATGGCGCCGAGGACGCCGATCACCAGGGTCAGCGCGCCAGCCAACGAGACCCGCCGGCGCACGGCGATCCGGCCGACGACAACACCGAGCAGCGTGATGACGGCGAGCGCGCCCGTCACGAGCACCATCTTGTCCGAGGTGCCGAAGTTGCGGATGGCCCAGTCCTTGAGCGTCGGCGGCGTGCGATCGATGAAGGCCTCACCGGCCGATACGACGGGTGAGCGGCCGCTGTCGTACAGCCCGTTGACCAGCTCGCTCGCTGCGAGTCCTGCGCCAGTGGCCAGGAGTCCCAATGCCAGACCCGTCCCGCGATCGGCGCCGGTCGCCACACGCCTGGTGGCGCTCGGCTCGTACGATCGCGTCCTCATGGACCCTGGTCTATCCCCCATCGGACCTGAACAGGTGCGCGCGCTGCTCGCCGGAGTCGACACCGGACGCAACTCCAGGACGGCCGAGAGCCTGCTGATGTCCACGTTGGGATACATCACCGACCAACCCGACCCGCTGGATCTCAAGATCGCTGCCGCCGTCGTCGCCGAGATGCGTGAGGCGGCTCGAACGTTCGCCCCGTACCGGGAGACGCCCAAGGTCACCGTCTTCGGATCGGCTCGCACCAAGCTCGGCGATCCGCTGTACCGGCACGCCTACCAGATCGCCCACGACCTGGCGTCGGTCGGCTGGATGGTCGTCACCGGCGCCGGCCCAGGGATCATGCAGGCGGCCATGGAGGGCGCGGGCCGGGAGAACAGCTTCGGCGTCTCGATCCGTCTGCCGTTCGAGCAGGGCGCCAACCCGGTCATCGCCGGCGACGAGAAGTACGTGTCGATGAAGTACTTCTTCACCCGCAAGCTGATGCTGGTCAAGGAATCCAGGGCGTTCGTGTGCCTACCAGGTGGGTTCGGCACGCTCGACGAGACGTTCGAGCTGTTGACGCTCACCCAGACCGGCAAGGGCCTCCCGGCGCCGATCGTGTTGCTCGACCTGCCGGGCGACGATTACTGGAAGACGGTGCACGCCTTCGTCACCGAACAACTCGTCACGCGTGGTCTGGTGTCGGAAGCCGACACCGGCCTGTACGTGCTCACCGACTCGTGTGCGACAGCGTCCGACGAGATCACCCGCTTCTACTCCAACTACGACTCCATCCGCTACGTCGGTGACCATCTCGTGATCCGTCTGCGACAGTCCCCGAGCGACGAGCAGATCGACGAGCTGAACGCGTCGTTCGGTCACCTCGTCTCATCGGGCCGCATCGCCCGTGTCGATCCGTTCCCCGAGGAGATTCGCCACGACGACCATGTCGGGCTACCGCGCATCGGCTTCGAGTTCGTCAAGCATCGCTCCGGCGACCTGCGGGCGATGATCAACATGCTCAACGGATTCACCCCTCAGGCGTCGTCGCCGCCCCCCGAGGAACCGTCGTCGAGCTGACGCAGCAGCCGCTCGGCCTTCTCCACGGCGCGCCGCACCTGTGCCAGCACCTTGTCCGACGCCGGCCGACTCGTGGCACCATTCGCCAGCGCCTGCTGCAGTTGGTCGAACGACAGGTCGTCCACATCCGCCAATACGGCCTCCAGGCGGTCGGCCAGCTCCCGCTCTCGGCTCATGACGTCGTGCTCCCCCGTACGAGGCCGGCGGCCTCGGCCACGATGTCGACAGGGTGCCGTACATCGACGCCGGCTGCGTCGAGGTACATCATGCAGCCAGGGTTGGCGCTTGCCACGATCGTCGCCCCGCTGCGGGCGATGGCCCGCTCGATGGCGGCCACCTTGCGGTCGCGGATGTCGCCCGCCAGCTCGGGCTGGGTGGCCGAGAAGGCGCCCCCGGCGCCGCAGCACAGCCCGTCGTCGTCCAACTCGACCACGTCGGCCACGAGGCCGAGCACGCGTCGCACGGCCAGGTGGGCGCCCTGCACGTGGCGCAGGTGACAGGGATCCTGCACGATCACGGCCGGTCGCCCGTCGGCGGACGGGCACCGTTGGGCATCGAGGTGTCCGGCGTCAAGGTTCTCGGCGAGCCATTCGTGCACGTCGAGCACTCGGGACGAGAAGCGCGCCGCCTGCTCGGTGCCGAGGAGGTGCCCGTAGTCCTTCATCGCCGCGCCACAACCCGCTGAGTTGACCAGGATGGGTTGATCTCCCGGATGGGCGCTCATCGTTCCGACGGCACAGCGCACGGCCTCGTCGTGCAGCCCTGCGTGGAGGTGCAGCGCCCCGCAGCACACGCCAGGGCGCACCACCGCGTAGCTGGCGCCGGCGGCACCGATCAGCGCTCCTGTCGCCCGATGCGTAGGGCGCATGAAGGCGTCCATCACGCAACCGGTGAACAGCCACACGTCGTCGCCCGTCTCGGTGAGGGCGGGGCCGATGCGCACGGGTATCGCAGACAGCCCCAGGCGGCGCGGCACCAGTCGCAGCCGCTGGGCCACGGCGAGCACCCGTGCCCCGGCATGCAGCAGGCGTGGATGTCGCAGCAGGCGCAGCCCGTGACGCAGCCACCACGGCGCCGCCCGGCGCTGCGCCGTCAGCACCGAGCGGGTGTGCTCGATCAGGTGGCCGTAGGGCACCGACGAGGGACACGCCGGCTCGCAGCCTCGGCATTGCACGCAGGTCTCCATGAAGTCGACGAACTCATCGTCGATCGGCGCCCCGCGCCACTCGACGGCTCGCATGGCCTCGATCCGGCCCCTCGGCGAGTACCGCTCCTCCCCGGTCACCCGGAACGTCGGGCAGTGCGGCAAGCACAGCCCGCACGAAACACACGTCGACAGCTCGTCATCGTCCAGGCCCAGGACCGGTCCGGCAGGCATCATGCTCCTCGCTGACGGCCGAGACGATAATCGGTCACCGCACCGAGCGGCGCCTCCAGGTCGCCGGTACCGGCCAGGGGGATCACGGGAACTCG
>Ga0136625_1000210_pt1 | contig 16280 bp, 22 predicted proteins | sample AntDrymUQ4832306_2_FD_104672 | JGI IMG/M metagenome (GOLD analysis project Ga0136625, IMG submission 104672) | Polar desert sand microbial communities from Dry Valleys, Antarctica - metaG UQ483 (23.06) | ecosystem: Environmental > Terrestrial > Soil > Desert | place: Antarctica: Dry Valley...
CCCACGAATTTACGCTCAATTTGAGCCATCGTAGCAGTGTCTCTGTAGGATTCCATGGAGGCTATTGATGGCTGCGATGACATCAGCTAGACGCAGGTTCACCCGCGGGTCATCGATAACTTTAGGCGTTCAGGGGCGGAATCGGATCCTATTCGAGCCGCCATCGCTCGCGGGTCGCCTGATTGCGGACATCAATTTGTACGCGGCGCTGAGCGCAACTCTCGATCTAAAAGGCCCAGGCGCTACGACGCGCATCAATTGATAAAAAAGGGGGGGGGTGCCGATGACTTGTGACGCATTATTAGTCGCCAACGACAACATTCTCGAGGTCAAGGAGCTGACAGATCCGGCCACCGGCGCGTTTATCAATAATGCGACCGTGACCGCGATCGTGGTCGATGCAGCCGGAGCAGAAGTCGCCGGCGACACCTGGCCAAAGACGCTCGCGTATGTGAGCGCCAGCAACGGTACTTATCGGGCTACCCTCGAGCAGACGTTAGCCATCACACACGGACGGACCTATACCGCACGCATCACCGCGCTCGGGAACGGGTTCACAGGATTTTGGGAACACCCCTTCAAAGCGCGCAAGAGAACGGACTAAACGGGGGGGGCGGTTAAATGCCCTCCGCGCCGGCGAGGCCTTGCCGTCAGCCGGGGTGCCCGGCACTGGTCCCCGGCGGCGGGAAATGTGAGACACATCGCAGCGCCGAGCAAGCACGCTATAACCGCGCGCGAGGAAGTGCGCACGCGCAGGGGTATGGGCGGCGATGGCGCAAGTTGCGATTGCTCATCCTCGCCCGCGATCCGATTTGCAAACACTGCTACCGAGCACCCACCACAGATGTCGATCACATCATCGCAAGGAAAAAGGGTGGCGACGATTCTGAGGAAAATTTGCAAGGACTTTGCGGCACCTGCCACTCGCGCAAGACCGCCCTCGAGGACGGCCGTTGGGGTAGGGGGGAGGGTCAAAAGTCTAATGGGTGGCCGCCCGGGAACGGTACGTTAGTGTTGTATTTTTTTCCGCGAAATGAAGGTAGGGGGGTATGAACGCTGCGGCAACCAGGCGGCCGGCCGGGCTCGCCGAGGCGAAGATCGCCGAAGAAACTCGAACAGGATAAAATATGCACCCCCATCTCTTGCACGTCATCACGGCCGTCTCAAACCCGTTGCGGCTCAAGAGCCGCATCAAGCTCTATCGCGCATTCGAGGCCCACATGGTTGCGTCCGGCGTGCAGTTAACCGTCGTCGAGTGCGCCTATGGAAAGAGAGATTACGAGTGCGCCGACACGCCGGGCGTCCGGCATATCCAAGTCCGCGCCAAGAGCCTCGTTTGGGCTAAAGAGAATCTTATTAACATTGGCATCGCACGGGCGTGCCAGGACGACTCAGAGGCGCGGTATTTCGGCGTGTTCGACGCCGACATATATTTCCGCTCTCCCACCTGGGCCGCCGACACCGTGCATGCGCTGCAGATCTACGATGTAATCCAGCCGTGGTCGACCGCCTACGATTTAGGTCCGAAGGGCGAGCACATCGCGGCGCATACCTCGTTCTGCAAACAGCTATTTCTCGGGGCGCCCGTCTGCGGCCCAAAAGCGAATTGGAAATGGGCCGGCGGACCGTATGAGTATCCGCATCCTGGTTACGCGTGGTGCTATACCCGCGCGGCTTTGGACGCGCTCGGCGGGATGATCGAGTGCGCCGGCATGGGTTCCGGGGACTACCACATGGCGCTGAGCCTATGCGGCAAGGGCGAAATGAGTTGTCACGGTAAGTCGGCAGCGAGTTACCGGACCGCCATCATGGAATGGCAGCGACGGGCGCTGACCCACATCAACCACAACATCGGGTACGTAGAGGGCACGATCGAACATAGCTTTCACGGGCGCAAGGCAGACCGGCGCTACGTGGATCGTTGGGGCATGTTCGTGAAGCACGGTTTCGATCCTGCTGCGGACCTGAAGCGCAATGCTAGCGGGGCGTTGGAATTCTGCTCGCACAAACCCCTGCTCAAGCGCGAGTTCGCGCGGTATCTGGTATCCAGGGACGAGGATCGGAATTCGCTTTTATAAATGGCGAAGCCGAAACCTACAGCCGAGCGAAAGCTCGAAGACCGGCCGATCGAAACACTGATCCCCTATGCGCGGAACGCGCGCACCCATAGCGATGCGCAGGTCGCGCAGATCGCCGCCTCGATCCGGGAGTTCGGCTGGACCAACCCGGTCTTGGTCGATGGTGCGAACGGCATCATCGCCGGGCATGGCCGCGTATTAGCGGCGCGCAAACTCGGGTTAGAGGCGGTCCCGTGCATCGAGCTCGGTCATTTGAGCGAGACGCAGAGGCGAGCCTATATCCTCGCGGACAACAAACTCGCCGAACAGGCGGGCTGGGATGTGGAGTTGCTGAAGCTGGAGCTTCAAGAGCTCCGGGCCGAGGACTTCGATGTCGGCCTCGCGGGCTTCGACGCTCACGAATTGGCCGCGTTGCTCGAGCCCGAGGCAGCCGCCGGGCTGACTGATGAAGACGCTTCCGCGCAACCGCGCGCGCAAGCCGTTAGCGTACGCGCAGACCTGTGGGTGCTCGGCAACCATCGGTTGATGTGCGGGGATTCTACCCAGATCGCCGATGTCGATCGGCTCATGGCCGGGAAGCGCGCGGTGCTCATGGCCACCGATCCGCCCTATGGCGTCTCCCATGTAGCGACAAAGAATGGAATACCCAGGTCCGGCTTTAGTGACATGGCCGAGCGCTGGGAGCACATCAAGAACGACGACCTCGAAGACGAAAAGCTGCAAGCGTTTCTAGAAGAGGTGTTTAGGACGGCCGTGGCTGGGGCGTTATCCGAAAGCGCAGCCTGGTATTTATGGCACGCACATCTGACCCAAGGCTTTTTTGCTGCTGCTGCTGCTGATGTACTTCTGCACCGGCAGATCATCTGGAAAAAGCCGGGATTCGTTCTAACGCGCTCCGGCATGTATCACTGGGCGCACGAGCCTTGTTTCTTCGGTTGGCGTAAGGGGTTTCAGCCGCCGTGGTATGGCGAGAAGAACCAGTCGAGCGTTTGGGAACTAGGGCGCGATCAGGACAGGGTCCACCCCACACAGAAGCCCATTGCACTATGGGAAGCGCCCATTAAGAACCATACGCGCGCCGGCGAGGTGATTTATGAGCCCTTCGCGGGTTCTGGCTCGCAGTTGATAGCCGCCGAAAAACACGGGCGTGCGTGCTACGCGCTGGAGCTTGCCGAGCACTATGTCGATGCGATCATCCGCCGCTGGCAGGACTTCACCGGGAAGAAAGCCACCCTCGAAGCCGACGGCCGCAGCTTCGATGAAATGGTAGCGAGTCGTAAGTCCGCCGAAGCGGCCTGATGGCAGGTCGAAAACCTAAGCCGACGTTCCTCAAACTGCTGCAGGGGAATCCCGGCAAGCGCGAGCTGCCGCAGAACGAACCGCAGCCGGCCAAGCCCAAGGGCGCCGTGCCCAAGGCGCCGCGGCACTTGAGCGACCCGGCGAGGAAGCAGTGGCGCGTCGTGGCGAAGCAGCTCGCCGGCGCGAACATCCTGACTGAGCTCGACGCGCACGCGCTCGCGCTCTACTGCGAGGCGTACGCCCGTTACCGGGACGCGAGCGCGCAGCTCGAGAAATTCGGCGCGGTGGTCAAGGCCCCGAGCGGTTTCCCGGTGCAGTCGCCGTTTCTCGCCATCGCGAACAAGGCGCTTGAACAGATGACGAAGCTTATGATCGAATTCGGGATGACGCCCTCCTCACGTACACGGGTGCACGCGATCGGCGCCGAAAAGGAAGCCGATCCGATGGATGCTTTCTTAGCGCGCCGGGCATGATGTGCCGGTCACCGTTGCCGAGGCGCATGAGTACGGGATCGCCGTCCTCGATGCCAAGATCGAGGTCTGCCAATGGACCCGGCTCGCGGTCGAGCGGCATTTCCGGGATCTCGAAGAGGGACATAAGCGCGGCCTGAGCTTTTCTGTAACAGCCGACCAGCATGTTTTAGATTTCTTTCGATTTCTAAAACACTCGAAGGGCGAGTGGGCGGGAACTTACTTCGAGCTGGCGCCCTGGCAGGCGTTCTGGCTCTCGGTACAGTTCGGGTGGTTGCGCGAGGATGGGCTGCGGCGGTTCAGAACTGCATACTGGGAATGCCCGCGGAAGAGCGGAAAGAGCACGCTGCTGGCGGGCGGCGGGTTGTATCTCTTCTTCGCCGACGGCGAGCAGGGAGCCGAGGTCTACTCCGCCGCGACCAAGAGAGATCAGGCCAAGATTTCTCACGGTGAGGCGACCCGGATGGTGCAGCGCTCGCCGGGGCTCAGCGCGCGCATCGGCGTCTATAAGGACAACCTGCATCATGTCCCCTCGGCCTCGAAGTTCGAGCCGCTCGGGGCGGACGCGGACACGCTCGACGGACTCAACGTGCATGCCGCGCTCATCGACGAGCTACACGCACACAAGAGCCGCAATCTTTGGGATGTATTAGAGACGGGCGCTGGATCGCGCCGGCAGCCGATGCAATGGGCGATCACCACGGCTGGCTTCGATACGCATGGGATCTGCTACGAGCAGCGGTCTTATCTGCTCAAGATCCTCCAGCGCATCTTCGAGGACGACACCTACTTTGGGGTGATCTACTCGCTCGACGAGGAGGACCTGAAAGACAACCGCTGGGCTACCGAGCGCGCCTGGCGCAAGGCGAACCCGAACTACGGGATCTCGGTCAAGCCCGACGACATGCAGCGGCTCGCGCAGAAGGCGCTCGAGCTGCCGGCCGCGCAGAACAATTTTCTGTGCAAGCGCCTGGACGTCTGGACGCGCCAAGAGACGCTTTGGATGAACATGGACAAGTGGGCCGCCTGCGCCGGGGAGGTGGACCTCGAGGCGCTCCGCGGTAAGGAGTGCATCGCCGGGCTCGATCTCTCGAGCACCAAGGACATCACGGCGCTGGTGCTGTTGTTCCCGACCGAGGCCGGTCTCAAAGTCTACGGGCGGTACTACCTGCCCGAGGAAGCCATAGCGGAGCGGGCCCGGGTCGACCGGGTGCCCTACGACATCTGGCACCGCGAGGGCAAGTTCCAGGTCACGCCGGGGAACCAAATAGATTACGGATTTGTCAGGCGCGACATAAACGAGCTGCAGAAGCAGTTCGTGATCCGCGAGATCGCTTACGACCGCTGGGGCGCGGTCGGACTCGCGACCGATCTCCAGGGCGACGGGTTCACGGTGGTGCCGATCGGGCAAGGCTTCGCTTCGCTGTCGGCGCCGACCAAGGAGCTCGAGCGGCTGGTGCTCGGCAAGGGAATAGCACACGGCGGCGATCCGGTTCTGACCTGGATGATGTCGAACGTCGCCACGCTCACCGACCCGGCCGAGAACATCAAGCCCGCGAAAAACAAGAGTACCGAGCGCATCGATGGGGTGGTGGCACTCATCATGGCCCTGGCCCGCCAAATGGTGCTGCCGCCGACGGCGGGCAGCGTCTACGAGGGCCGCGGGATCGTCACGCTCTAAGCGTGCGCCAGGGGGATACCCTGAGCCTAGGGTCCTTCGAGATCGCCACGCCTGGGGCTTCTCCTGCGGTCGGATCCGGCCGGGGACGCAAGAAAACATACACGAGGAATCGAACTCTGTGAAACTCGACTGTAACGATGTTTTGGTAATGGGCGGCCTTACACTCTTATGCTGCGCCCTGTGGATGGTCAACCCCGCGACTTCGCTCGCCACGGGCGGTGCGGCGATGATGATCATCGCCTACCTCCGCAGCCTATCGAGCTGAGATGGGGCTCTTCTTCCCGCAAAGCCGCGCCCAAGTCCTCGCCCCACACCCACCGCGCGATCCGGTGGTCGCGGAGTGGTTTGGAGGGCGGGGGACCGCGAGCGGTCAGAGCGTGACGCCGGCGACAGCACTCCAAGTGACCGCCGTCTATGCCTGCGTCCGGGTGCTCGCCGAGAGCGTCGCCAGCCTCCCGTTGATTCTGTATGAGCGGCGCAAAGACCGCGCGACTTCGAACCCGCTTTTCCGGTTACTGCACGATCAGCCGAACCGCTGGCAGACGAGCTTCGAGTTTTTCGAGATGCTCATGGCGCACCTGACGCTGCGCGGAGACGCCTATGCTGAGATCATGGCGGCGCCAGGGCGCGCCGTCGCCGAGCTCGTCCCGCTGCACCCGGATAGGGTGACGCCCTTCTGGGCGCCGGATCGCACCGTCGCCCATGAATACCGGCCCTTGGACGGACCCCGGCGGATCTTGCTCCAGCACGAGGTCCTGCACGTGCGAGGTTTCGCCGACGACGGGCTCACCGGTCTCTCGCCTATCCGGTTGCACCGTGAGGCGATCGGCCTCGCGCTCGCGACCGAGGAGCACGGGGCGCGGTTGTTTTCGAATGGCGCCCAGCTCGGCGGGGTGCTCCAGCACCCGGGCAAACTCACCGTTGAGGCGGCGGCGCGCCTGCGCGAATCCTGGGCCGCACGCTATGCCGGCGGAAGCAACGCCCACAAGACCGCGGTGCTCGAGGAGGGCATGAAATGGGAGAAGGTCGGAATGACTTCGGAGGACGCCCAGTTCCTGGGCACCAGGGAGTACCAGACGGCTGACATCGCGCGCATCTGGCGCGTGCCTCCGCACATGATCGGCGATCTGAGCAAAGCCACGTTCAGCAACATCGAGCACCAAGCGCTGGAATTCGTAGTGCACACCCTGCGGAGCCGGAGCGGTTCTTCGCCGAGTTCTTGGTCGATGGCCTCTTGCGCGGTGACATCCGTTCCCGCTATGCAGCTTATGCGATCGGTCGGCAGTGGGGATGGCTCAGCGCTAACAAGGTGCTCGAGATGGAAAACCAGAACCCGATCGAGGGCGGCGACACCTTTCTCAACCCGATGAACATGACGTCGGCACAACTGACGACCATGAATATCCCGGAGAACGCAACATGATCCAAACCGAACGGCGCGCCTTCCTGGCGAGCGAGCTACGCATCGAGAGCCGCGACGGTGACGCGGAAAAGATCCGCGGCCACGCGGCCGTCTTCAACGAGCTGAGCGAGAATCTCGGCGGCTTCCGGGAGCGCGTAGCGCCAGGGGCCTTCACCGAATCGCTCAAGCGCGACGATGTGCGCGCGCTCTTCAACCACGATCCGAATTTCCTGCTAGGCCGGAACCGCGCCGGGACCTTGGAGCTTAACGAGGACGGTACGGGGCTCGAGGTGATCATCGAGCCGCCGGACGCGCAGTACGCGCGCGATCTCATGGTATCGATCAAACGCGGTGACATCTCCCAGATGTCGTTCGGCTTTCGCACCTTGCTCGATGACTGGGAATTCCAGGGCGGGGTCGCGGTGCGCACCCTGCGCGAGGTGCAGCTCTTCGATGTCTCGCCGGTGACTTTTCCGGCCTATCCGCAGACCGATGTCGCGGTGCGGGCCATGAATGCATGGCGCGAGCAGAACGCCGAGAAACCCTGGCGGCTCGCGATCGCGCGGCGCCGCCTGGAGCTGCTGAGCTAAAACCCCGATGGGGTAACATTCGAAGGTCGACAATTCAACTATTTGGAGACCGCGCTCTCCGCGCGGAATAATTTATGAACCGATTACAGAAACTAAAGGATGAGCGCGGGCAGTTAGTCACCACCATGCGCGCGCTGCTCGACCGAGCCGCGGTCGAGAAACGCGATCTTAACAATGAGGAGCAGGCAAACTATGACCGGCTCTTCGCCGACCAGCAGAAGAAGGCCGACGAAGTCGCTAGGGAAGAGCGCCAGGTGGAGCTTGATCGCCAGATGGCGGCAATCGCCGCGGGGCAGAACCCGGCGGTCCCGGCCAAGCCCGGTGAGCGCATTAACCCGCGCGCCAGCGACGAATACCGTGCCGCTTTCGGCCGCTTCTTGCAAGGCGGTATCGGCTCGCTCAACTATGACGAAGTGCGCGCCCTGCAGGCCGACGTCAATCCGTCCGGCGGCTTCCTGGTGGCGCCCGAGCAGTTCGTGAAAGAGCTGCTCAAGGCGGTCGACGATCAAGTGTGGCTGCGGCAATGGGCGACCAAGTTTGCGGTCCCGGACGCACAGAGCCTGGGCGTGCCCACTCTCGACGCCGATCCGGCCGATGCGGATTGGACCAGCGAAATCTTGACCGGCAGCGAAGATTCCACGATGGCCTTCGGCAAGCGCGAGCTGCACCCGCATCCGCTGGCCAAACGCATCAAGGTATCGAACAAGCTGCCTCCGCGATGCCGACCGAGACTATCGTCCGCGATCGCTTAGCTTACAAGTTTGGCGTCACCGAAGAGAAGAGCTTTCTCCTCGGCACCGGCGCCTCGCAGCCGCTCGGCATCTTCACCGCCTCGGCCAACGGCATCCCGACCACGCGCGACGTGAGCTCCGGCAACACCACTACCTCGATCGGGTTCGACGGGTTGATCAGCGCGAAATTCTCATTGAAATCGCAGTATCTGGCCAAGGCGCGCTGGTTGTTCCACCGCGATGCGGTTGCCCAGATCAGCAAGCTCAAGGACACGGCGAACCAGTATCTCTGGCAGCCGAGCCAAAAGGAGGGCACCCCCGACATGATCCATGGCGTTCCGGTATTCATGTCCGAGTACGTGCCGAACACGTTCACGACGGCGCTCTATGTCGGAATGATCGCGGACTTTTCGAACTACTGGATCGCCGACGCGATTGACATGCAGGTGCAGCGGTTGCTCGAGCTGTATGCCGAGACCAATCAGGTCGGGTTCATCGGCCGCAAGGAGACCGACGGCATGCCGGTCCTCGGCGAGGCCTTCGCCCGCGTCAAGTTGGCCTAAGCGCCTAAAGTCGTAAATTCCATGCCCCGCGGCCCGACGCCGCGGGGACCTTCACAATTCAGAGGACTAAATCCATGAGAGATCTCAAGAACGTGATCGACTTTGCGAACTCGCTCGCTCCGGCCGCGCGCACCGCGACCGGGACCGGCACGGGCGTCGATCTGCAGGGCTATAACGGGGCGGTGGTATTTTTTCATGTCGGCACCATCACCGACGGCACCCATACGCCGAAGCTCCAGGAATCCGCCGACAACAGCACCTTTACCGACGTCGCCGCCGCGGACCTCGAAGGAACCCTCGCCGCTCTTGCCACGAGCGTCAACCAAGAGGCCGGCTACAAGGGCACCAAGCGCTATGTGCGGGCGGTCTCGACCGTCTCCGGCGCCACCACTGGCGGCGTATATGCGGCAAGCATCGTCCGCGGCCACGCGGTCAAGCAGCCGGTCTAAGATGCGCATTAAGTTGCATACCATCATGGCGGGCCCCGCGGGCGCGCTATTGCCGGGGGAGCACGAGGTCGCCGATGACGTCGGCCTCGCGCTCTGCACTTCCGGTTTTGCCGGTCGCTGGAGGCCGATCGGCCTCCAGAATTCCCTCCGATCGAGTCGGCGGCTATCCAGCCGCCCGAGCACGCGGTCCTGCCAAAGCCGACCCCGGCTAGAGGCATGCCGGGGCAGGCCAAGCGCAAGCCGAAGGGCGAATAAATGGCGCTCACGGTCTTCACCGATCCCACGGTCGAACCGGTCTCGCTGCCTGAAGCGAAATGCCATCTGCGGGTGACGGTCACCGAGGTCAACGTGCTCATCGAGGGATTGATCCGGGCCGCCCGTGAGCAGATCGAATTGGAATGCTCGCGCGCGCTCATCAAGCAGACGCTCGAGCTAGCCCTCGATGCGTTTCCGTGCCCGTGGATTACTCTCCCGCGGCCGCCGCTCCTGAGCGTGACCTCGATCGTCTATACCGACGTCAACGGCACCACTCAGACCCTGGCCACGAGCGAGTACACGGTCGATACCCGGCGCGAGCCGGCTGTAATCATACCCGCCTGGGGCAAGGCCTGGCCGTCGACCCGCGAAGTGCCGAATGCGGTCGTGGTGCGCTACGTGGCCGGCTACGGCGACGATCCCGGACTGGTGCCGGAGGCGCTGAAGCTCGCGGCCAAGATGCTGATCGGGCACTGGTACGAGAACCGCGAGGCTGCGGTCATCGGCCAGGGACTGACCCCGCTCGTGACGCCGATGGCGGTCGACCGGTTGCTGATGCCGCATCGGATCCTGCCTATTTAGATGCAATCCGGACAGCTCCGCCAGCGGCTCCTCGTCCAGACCAAGGTCGAGACGCGCGACGCCGACGGCAACGTGACGATCACTTATACGGATCTCGCCACGGTCTGGGGCCAGGTGGCGCCGCTCTCGGGTTCCAAGACCGTCAGCCGCGATCGGGTGGAGGCGACCACAGTGTTTCGGATACGCATGCGCTATTTCGCCGGCCTCACGGCCTCGCACCGCATATTGTTCGGGACGCGAGTATTCCAGATCAACGCACTCCAGAACCTCGAGGAGCGCGGCATCGAGTGGGTCGTCACCGCGATCGAGGATTGATGCATGGCAGGATTCGTCGACATCACGCTTCTGGGCGCTCCGGAGCTGCAAGCGCAGTTCAAGTTGCTGCCGCTCAAGGTCCAGAAGAAGCTCCTCCGGCAGGGGATGCGCAAGTCGGGCAAGCTGGTACGCGATGAAGCGCGGCGGCTGGTGCCGGTCGATTCCGGCGCCCTGAAAAAATCGCTCAAGGTGCGGGCGGCGCCGGGTAAACGCGGGAGCTTCGGGATCAGGATCATGACTGGCGAGCGCTCGGAACTCGGGATCGATCCCGACGCGTCGGGTTACTACCCGGCGTCTGTCGAGTTCGGGAGCCGGACCCAACCGGCGCAGCCTTATCTGCGTGCGGCGGCCGACGCCAAGCGCGAGGAAGTTTTCTCGATCATGCGCGCAGCGGTGCGCGATGGGATCCGCGAGGCCATCGGATGAGCCTCAAGCAGGCGCTCTATCAAGTGCTGCGCGATGACGCGCCGGTCGCCGCCATCGTCGTGGATCGTATTTATCCGGGGGTCGCGCCGCGCGATGCGCTGCTGCCCTTCATTACTTATCAGCGAATCAGCAGCACGCACGAGCGGCATATGACCGCGCGGGCCGGAGTCGCGCATCCGCGCATGCAGATCAATCGCTGGTCGACCTCCGGGATCACGCTCGAGGACCTGGTCAACAAGGTGCGGTTGAAGCTCGATCGCTTCTCTGGACCGATGGGCACCATCGCGCTCCAGGTATTCGGGGCGTATCTGGAAAACATTCGCGACGACCAGGTGATACCGAAGGACGGCAGCGAGCAGGTGCATCACCGGGCGAGCATGGAATTTATCATTTGGCACGCCGAGTAAGGCGTAAGAGGACAAAACATGAAGATTTCTACGGGCGCAACGATTACGTTTCAGACCGGGTTTTTTGGCGAGATTCTAAACATCGGCTGGGGCGGCATCGAGCGCGACTTCAAGGAGACCACCCACATGGGAACGGCGTCGGGTTACAAGCAATTCATCCCCGGCAATCTCGCCGATCCCGGTGAGCTCGAGGTCGAGTTCAACTTTCAGGCCGAAAAGACTCCGCCCATCTTGAATGCTGCCGAGACCATCACCGTGACCTACAATTCCGACGGCGCCGGCAATACCTCCACCTGGTCGGCGAGCGGCTTTATGACCTCCTTCGAGTCCGAGGCGCCGGTCGAGGAAGTGATGAAAGGCACGGCGACGATCAAGTTCACCGGCCCGATCACGGTTGTGGCATAAATGGATCGCGAAGCGCTACGCCAGAGGATCCTCGCGCCCAATACGCTCCCGCGGGAGCCGATCGAGATGCCGGAGTGGGGCTGCACGGTCTGGGTCTACGCCCTGACCGGCGCCCAGCGGGACTCTATCGAGGCCCACGTGATGGCGAATCGCAACGATCCCAGCCATCTCCGGGCGAAGCTCGTGGTCTATTCGGCGCGCACCGAGGACGGTGAACGATTGTTCACCGACGAGGACATCCCGGCGATCGAGGAGCAGGCTGGATCCGCGCTCGAGCGCATCTTCCAGTGCTCACAACGGTTGAGCTGCCTGGAAAGTAGCGGAATCGAAGAACTTAAAAAAAACTGATCGGCCGCCCCGAGCGGCGGTTCTGGTTTAGACTGGCGCTCGCGCTCGGGATGTCGGTCGGCCAGGCGCAGTCGGAGATCGACGCCCGCGAGTTCGCCGAGTGGCAGGCCTATTACACCATCGAGCCCTTCGGCGAGGAACGGGCGGACTACCGTAACGCCATTCTCTGCACCCTCATCGCGAATGCGCTCCGAGGCAAGCACGGCCGCCGGGCAAAACCCAAGGACTTCATGCCGGATTTCACCGCGGAGCAGAAGCCGCAAACGCTCGCCGATATGCGCTCGCTTATGAACCTCTACACGGAGCTGCACAACCGCAAACATGGCTAATATTCAAACCCTCTCGGTCTCGGTTGTCGCCCGCACCGCGGGCTTTCAGAAAGGGATCGACGGCGCCCAGAAGCGGCTGTCGGCGTTTTCTGCTGGGGCCATAGCGAGCGCTGGGCGGCTCGCGGGCTTGGGCGCCGCGCTTGGAGGTGCACTCGGGATCGAGGATCTGCAGGCCTTCGGGCACGCGGCGTCACTCGCCGATGTCAGTCAGCAGAGCTTAGCCACCGGGCTACAGTTCATGAACCGCACGCTGGGCCAGGCGAGCTTGGGGTCGAAAACCGCCCAGTTGGCCTTCTCGCAGTTGGGGCTCAACTTCCAAAGCTTACGGGCGGCGGGGCCGGCCGAGGCCTTCCGCACCATTGCCGATCGCATCGCTCTGCTCGGCGACCAAACCCAGAAAGCGGCGGCGGCGCAGGCCATCTTCGGCCGTGGCGGCGTGCAGCTCCTGAACGTGCTCAGTCAAGGACGGGCGGGCCTGGATGCGGCCGGGCAGAAGATCGAGGGCTTTGGCGGCGTGGTGAGCGCGGCCGGAGCGGCGCTGGTCGGGGCGGCGGACGACGCCCTCAAAAACGCTCAGCCCGCCTTTACCGCTCTAGGCAATACACTTGCCGTGCAGGTCTCCCCACTCATCACCGAAGCCGCCGAGCGGTTTGCCGCATTTGCGCAGTCGGGCGGCGGGGCGGCGGCGTTCGTGCAGGGCGCCGTAGAGCGGGTCGGCATCGTGTTGGGCGTGATCGGGCGGACAATCGATGGGCTAACGGCCGGGTTTCAGGGCTTCGCGGGACTGGCGCTCAAGAGCGCTGGGGCGATAAGCGCCTTGTTCGGCGCCGATGGGTTCGCGCGCAACGCCAGTGGCGCGGCCGATGAACTGTTCGCCGACGCGCAGAAAAACATCGCCTCGGCCTTTGGCGCCGGGTCGCAGAACAAGGTGACCGAGTTTTTCGCCGCCGCGCAGAAGCGCGCCGCGGAGACCGTCAAGACCTTGACCGCGCCCAAGCTCGCCGAGAGCATCGCCGCATTGAGCAAAGATCAGCTCGCGGGACCGGCCGCAGCCAAGCGGGCAACCGACATCGGCCAGGGATTGCAGATCGATCTCGCGCGCACCGCGCTAGGCGCGAACTTCGGTGCGCCCAAGGTGCAGCGGGTCGAGTCCGAACAGCTCGTGCAGATCTTGGAAGTCTTGCGCCAGCGGCTCAATCCGGCGCAGGGCGGGGCGGCGGCCGCATGAGCGTCACCATCGATGTCATCGAGGGCGGGGCGCTCAACGAGACCGAGGACGGCTACGAGGCAACCCGGATCGCCATCGTCAGCGGGCTCTCTGGGAATGCGAGCGCACTCCTCTACAACGCCATGAACAGTGGAGGGGTCCCCGCCTTCAGCGAACCCCACCCGACCATCCCGCGCCTACGCTGCGTCAGCCGCAGCGCCCAGCTCCAAGCCGGCAACGACATCGCTCACATCACCCTCGTCTACAAGATCCCCAAGCCCCAGGAGACACCCCCCAACGAGAGCGGCCAAGGCGGCGGCGTGGTGCGCATCGGCTCCACCGTGCAGTCGACCACCACCCAAAAGGACCGGTTCCGGACCCCGATTTCAGTTACCCATACCTTCCCGGTTACACACGAGGACGCCGAGTTCGCCGGGCGGAAGATCACCCAGGGCGTGGATGTCGATGTCTCGGTGCCGCAGCTCGTCGTCTCGGAGACTCGGCGCGAGAACGTCACGCCTATTTTCAAGGCCCGCTTATTCGTCGGGACTGTCAACGCCAGAACCCTATGGGGCGGCGCCGCCCGCACTTACCTCTGCACCCGCATCGATGGGCAGACCAGCGATAATGGCCTCACTTACGAGGTGGCGTACGAGTTCCAGTACAATCCGCAGACCTGGGACGCCACGGTGGTATTTCGCGATCCAGTCACCCAGCGGCCGGTGGATAAGCCGGTTGACGGCGAGGGCATCAAGACCGTGACCATCTATGAGGAGCGCGACTTCGGCCAGCTCGACCTCTCCCTATGACGGCGATCACCCGCTGGCGCAAGGGCGACAAGCTGAGCGCCAAGCGGCTGAACGAGACGGTCGATCGGTTCACCGCCATCAGCGAGGGAGCGGCTGGGCCAGCCGACGCCAGCGGCGTCGCGCAGGGCCCGGGCGCGATCCAGCATTTCGAAATCAAAGAGGTCAAGGGGGACTACGTTCTCTGTTACGCGGTCACCTCGGCCGGCACGGGCACGACCGAGATCCCGGTCGCGAAGCCGTATCTACTGCGCCAAGCCTTGACCAGCCGCAACGGGATCACCTACACCTACCAGACCGCCTTCGAGGGGAGCACGGCTATCGTCGAGCGCGTGGCGACCAAAAGCCCCGACACCGAGACACAGCGGGTCGTTCCTCAATACGTGGCCGGCGATAGAATCTTCGCGAGCAAATTGATTAATGGCGGCACCGGCGTGAAGGACGTCGGTAATAAGCCGGCGCGGTTTATCGATCTCAACCTCGATGGGCGGGCGTGGGCAAAGAAGGTATGAGCGTTAACTTTGACAGTCACGGGACGTCGCCACTGGGGGAGCGCATGCGAAGCGCGCTCGATGCATTTCGTAAAAGCCTGACGCCAAGCCAAAAGCATATTGGTACGGGTCAATTCCAATACCCGCTTGGAAAGGCGGTTGAGATAAGCGGGTCTGTATGCATCGTGTTGCACACTCGAGAATTTGTAGGTCCAGATCTCATGACTCTTGAGGGATTCATTAAATTATCCGCTGACCTTTCAACCATACAGACGGTTAAAACCGCTGAATGGTTCGGAGCCGATACTGAGGTCGCCGACATCAATGAATCCGGTGGCGTTATATTTATTGGAATGAGCGACTCCAGTTCATTCGGCGTCCAGGAGGTGGCTATCCATACAGCATCGACTGAGTATGCATTGCATGACCATAGTAGTGAGTTAGGCGAGTTGGCAAATGCATTCTTTCTTGGCGCTAACCTTTGCCACCTCGGACTAAGCTCACCAGGCTCAGGTGCTATAATTCTTATCGCGCAAACGAACGGCACCATGTTGTCGCGGCACAGATACGACCACACGCCAGACTTTGATCTGGCCTGCGGGGCATCCGACGGCACTCATGTCTATATGGTCGGAAAGTTCACTTCGAATAACCATTTCGTTGTCGTCAAAGTAAGCGTGTCAACATTCGAGATTGTACAGGCTTACAGTTACACCTGCCCCGGCGGTACGTCTATGACTCCGCGCGGCCCGTGTACGGTTGTCGGTGGGGTGCTCATGTTTCACGTCGGGCGCGGCGCCACTGATCAGCCGCTCCGCATTGGCTTGTCGGCGTCGGACATATCGTCCGTGCAGTGGGCCAGGTCGAGCAGAAAGCAAACCGTGGACGTGCTGATCGGCGTCAACGATACGGCTACTACTTATCGGGCCACCATTGGCGGGCAGACTGAGCAGGCAACCGGGAACGCGGCCGGCGCGAATGCAACCGCGTCTGATCTGCACGCCGCGTGTGCAGCATCCGCTCAATCGAACTTCACAGCCAGGACATGGACAGTGGCTAACAATGTCGTGACAGGCACAACGAATAACGCAGGGATTATTCTCGGTTCTACCACTGTATCTGTTGTTGGCGGAACAGGCACGATCTCAAAAGTGGAGACCGAGAACAAATATCCGTTCGGGATACTAAACGGAGCAACACGTGGCTTCGCTATAGATGGACAGAATGTAGTCGTTTGCGGGAAGGGGCTCGGAACGAGCATTAATAAATATTTCGCCGGTAAGATTCGCGCCTCTGATGGCGCGTTCCTGTCGGCCGCCCTATCTAACGAGTCGAGCGGCGGTAATGGATTTACCCATGTTGCTAAGCTAGTGTACTGCGTCACACAGATTATGACTTATCAACCTTCGCCCGTGCCCGCATGACCTTGGCCAGGATGTCGGAGGC
>Ga0136625_1000212_pt1 | contig 16203 bp, 14 predicted proteins | sample AntDrymUQ4832306_2_FD_104672 | JGI IMG/M metagenome (GOLD analysis project Ga0136625, IMG submission 104672) | Polar desert sand microbial communities from Dry Valleys, Antarctica - metaG UQ483 (23.06) | ecosystem: Environmental > Terrestrial > Soil > Desert | place: Antarctica: Dry Valley...
GCCCCATGGAGCACGTCTACCTCTATCGCTACGACAACAAGCAGTGGGTCAAGGCGAGCGGGCTCTTGCGGGCACGGGGCTAGCCCTCGACGCTGGCCCGCTCGAGGTTTGCAACTCGCCGCCTCCAGGCACGTCTCACGCACAGATACCAACACTTGACAGAGGAGGAAACGCATGAAACGACGCATCTGGACGCTCGCGCTCGCGGTCGCGTCCGTCGCCGCGCTCGTCGCCGTTCCGTCGGCATTCGCGGCGTACACCACGGCGAAGCTCGAGGTACGGCAGTCGGGAACCACAGCGACGATCAAGGCGACGCTCGACCCGAACGACGACCCCACCGCGAGCGTCCGCATCTTCGTCCCGACGGGAACCCAGTTGACCACGACGCAGGCGCCGGGCACGTCACTCGGCCCGGTACGGGCGATCGTCAAGGCGCTCGATCTCGCCGGCGCCGATCTCCCGCTCGAAGGCAACCTGATCGTCGCGGCGCCCGGCCAGATCACACCGGCCACGCAGGCCGCGTGTCTCGGGACGGTCGCGCCGCTCGCGTCTTGGGTCATGGTGCTGAGCGCAGCCGGACAGACGTTGCGGGTTCCCGCGTACCTGGTTGCAACGGCAGGCGCGCAGGCCGCGCTCGGCCCTGCGTACATCCAGGTCTGCCTCCCGCCGCCGGATGTGCCCGTCGGAGTCCCGGAACGAGCGACCTTCGGCGCGAAGCTGTACAGCGCCGAGCTCACTATCGCCGGAGTGTTCAGCCAGTCCGCAGGCGCATGGGTCGCGTTCTGGACGCCGTACCGGCCCGCTCTTGGGCAGGTCAACGCTGCAGCCACGGTCGCGTCACCCGCCGCGGTCTCCGCCGGCGCAATCACGGTGGCTGCGAAGAAGTCCGGCAGGGCCGGAGTGGGCGCTGTCGTGAGCGGCCGCGTGACCCAAGGAGGTCAGGCACGCGCTGGAGCGACCGTCGCGATCTTTGGCGGCACAAAGGCGAACCGCCTGAAGCGCCTCGGGAGCGTGCGCTCCTCGGCCAGTGGAGCGTTCACGTTCCGCGCGAAGACCGGAGTGTTCTTCCGCGCGAACGTCTCCGCAGCCGCCGGCGCGGCCCCCGCGCTCTGCTCGGCGATCGGGGCGTCCATCGCGCCTGTGCCGTGCGTGAACCCGACGACGAACGGGTTCACGGCGCAGAGCCGGGTCATCCGTAAGAGGTAGCAACGCCAGGTGCCTGTCACCGGGACATCCCGGTGACAGGCACCTGCTTATCCTCGAGCCCATGGCTGCGACCGTTCGCCTCGGCACCTGCAGCTTCGCGGACGAGGGCCTCCTGAAGCACTGGTACCCGCGAGGCGTCTCGACGCCGAAGGCGCGGCTCGCCTATTACGGGGAACGCTTCGACACGGTCGAGGTGGACTCGCCGTACTACTACCTGCCCGATCCGGCGGTGACCGGTCGCTGGGCGCAGCGCACGCCGCCCGAGTTCGTCTTCCACGTGAAGGCGCACGCGTCGATGACCGGCCACGAGCCCACGGCCGATCTCGAGCAGGCATTCGCACACTTCCGAGCCTCGCTCGAGCCGCTCGAGCTCTCCGGAAAGCTGAAAGGCATCCTCCTCCAGTACCACCCGCGCTTCGTGAAGTCAGACGAGGCCAAGAGGGAGCTGTCGCGCGTTCGGGCTCTGCTCGACCCACTCGTCCCGCTCGTTGAGTTCCGTCATCGCTCCTGGTTGGAGGAGGACGAGCGGGCTGACACCTTCGCGTTCCTCGAGCGCCATGGGCTTGCGTACGTCTCCGTGGATGCCCCGCCGACCCGCGCGTCCAACGTCCTTCCGCCCGTGGCAGCTGCGACCCACCGAGTTGCCTACGTCCGCTTCCACGGCCGCAACGTGAAGACGTGGAACATCAAGGCGGAGAAGTCGTCCGAGCGATTCAACTGGATGTACTCGCCCGCTGAGCTCGCCGAGTGGTCGGAGAAGCTCGGCCGGCTGAGCGAGGACGCGGACGAGGTCTATGCGTTGTTCAACAACAACCGCGACGACTTCGCCCCGCGTAGCGCCCTCCTGCTTCGCGGCCTGCTCGACGAGGCCGGAATCCCCGCAGCCGGAGGCATCGAGCCACCACCGCTCGCGCCCACGCTCTTCTAGTGCGCGCGAGACAGACCCCTTTATGGGGAGCCCCGGGGGCCTGAGTTTCGGGGTGTGAAGTCGGCCGATTGTCCCGAAGATCCTGCTGCCGGGGCTGCCTTTCTACGCCGCCGCGTAGACCTCGACGTTCCCACGTTCGCCGAGGCCAACACGCTCGAGGAGCGCGTACAGCCGCTCGGCGCAGTCCGGCGAAGGGAGCAATTCGAGCGGGCAGAGCTCGCCCGTCGGCATCTTCTCGTCACCGAGCTTGATGAGCCGAGCCTCGAAACCGGCGTCGTCGAGATCCTCCCCAGAGACGGGAAGCCCGATCCACGTGACCCCCCCGAACCCGCGCGCTCGCACGGTCCCGTCTGGAGCCCGCTCCGGCCGCAACCCGCACGAGCGGTAGTACTCCTCGAGCGCGGCGAAGAGCTCGTCTCGAGCGACGCTCATCTCGGTCGAAAGATGGCAGACCGCGCGGATGGCATGCGCCGTTCTCAACAGTGCCTGTCCCTGTAAGCGTAAAAAGACAGCGCCGATCGATCCACAGACCCACTGGCCAGAGTCGCCCTCGCGACACCGTGACCAGCTCCCTACCGCCCATCTGTTCGCGGTAAGACGTGCGAGGTCGTCGAACCGGCCGAGCGTCCCGAGCCTCTCAACAGTGCCTGGCACTGTGAGTGTGACAAGCGAGCGCGGATCGATCCACAGCCCCGCTGGCTAGAGTCGCCGTCGTGCGCGTCCTCTCCGTCACCCATGGGCCGACCGTCCCCGGAGGAGTCTTCGACGAGGTTGTCGAGGCGGCCGGGTACGAGCTCGAGCGCTGGGTGGTTCCGCTCGGCGGATCCCCGCAACCTGCCTCGCGCTACGACGCGTTGATGGTGTTCGGAGGCTCCATGCACCCGGATCAGGACGAGCAGTTCGGCTGGCTCGCGCGCGAGGCCGAGGTCTTGAAAGAAGCTCTCGCCGACGAGGTTCCCGTACTTGGCGTGTGCCTTGGCGCCCAGATGCTGGCCCGCGCGGCCGGCGCCTGGGTGGGGCGAGCGCCCGAGCCCGAGATCGGCTGGTACGAGGTGGAGCTGACTCCGGAAGGGCGCAGCGACCCCGTGCTCGGCGTGCTCCCAGCGCGGACACACGCGTTCCAGTGGCACCACTACACCTTCGAGATCCCCGCCGGGGGAACCGAGCTCGCCCGAAGCCAGGTTTGCACGCAGGCGTTCCGGGTCGGCGAGCGCGCCTGGGGAATCCAGTTCCACGCCGAGGTGACGCTCGAGATGATGCGGACGTGGACAGCCGAGGATCCCGACGATCTGCCCGTCGGCGCTGAGGAGTTCCTGGCGGTGGCCGAGGCTCGGATCGCGCGCTGGAACGACCAGGGCCGGGCGCTCTGCGCCGCATTCCTCGAGACGGCGAATCCCAGCTGATCGATGCTCGCCCTGCCCGACGAGGCCGACGTCCTCGAAGCACTCGTAGCGTGGGGCAGAGCAGATCCGTCGATCCGCGCGCTGATTCTCACCAGCTCCCGTGCGAGGGCGGACGACTCCGTCGACCTGCTGTCCGACTACGACGTGATCGTCGCCGTAACAGACGCGACCGCCTTCGTCGCGAACGACGACTGGGTGTCGGCGTACGGTCACTCGCTCGCCCGCTGGGGCGACCGACACGAGCTCTACGAAACGACGACGTACTTCCGCGGTGTCGTCTTCTCCGACGGCGTCAAGGTCGACTACACCGTCTGGCCGGACGCTCTGCTCGACCGCGTGTCGGGCGAGGCCGCTCTGCCGGAGGATCTGGACGTCGGTTTCAGGGTTCTGCTGGACAAGGACGAGCGGACCTCAGGATGGCAGGCGCCGACCTATCGAGCGCACATCCCCACGAAGCCGACCGAAGCGGAGTACCACGCACTCTTCGAGGAGTTCTGGTGGGACACGACGTACGTCGCCAAGGCCCTCTGGCGCGGCGAGGTCGTCTTCGCCAAGTTCGCTCTCGACTACGACGCGAAGTTCGTCGCGCTGCGCCGCTTCCTGGAATGGCGAATCGAGCTCGACCACGACTGGTCGCTGCGTCCGGGCTCCCACGGCCGCGGGCTCGAGCGGCGGGCGCCGGCGGCCATCTGGTCCGAGCTCGCGAGCACCTACGTCGGAACCGACATCGAGGAGAACTGGGACGCGCTCTTCCGGGCCATCGCCCTCTTCAGGCGAGTCGCCACGGAGGTCGGCGACGCGCTCGGCTACGCGTATCTCCAAGAGGTGGACGACGGCGTCAGCGCCTACCTCGAGGGCGTCCGCAAGCTCGCTTCACGGCCCGGAAGGCAGTAGCGGATCGCGCGACCACTCGTGCCAGGAGCCCGCGTAGTTCCGAGCGCGGTACCCGGCGCCCTGCAGCACCTGCACCGCGAAGGCGGAGCGTTGGCCCGAGTGGCAGTACGCCACTATCTCGGCGCCCTCGGGGAGCGCGACGAGCGCCCGCACCTCGTCGGCCGAGCGGCATTCGAGCAAGCGGTCGAGAGACAGGTTCCGGGCGCCCGCGATGTGTCCCTGCCGAGGATCGCACGGCGCGCCGGCTACGGCGCCGAACTCCTGGGTCGTCCTCACGTCCAGGACGGCCAGACCCGCTTCTCCGAGCCGCGTCCGGAGCTCTTCGAGAGTTATGTCTTCCATTGCTCGAGAAACTCTCCGAGCACGGCGTCGAACCGCTCCGGCTGCTCGAGGGTGAGTAAATGGCCGGCGCCCTCGAATACCTCCAGCGAGCCACGGATCGCGCTCGCAGCGAGTTCGCGGGCTTCCTCGACCGACACGATCTCGTCGCCGTCTCCGACGCAGACGAGCAACGGTCCACCGAACGAGGCGACCACTCCCGAGAGGTCCAGCCGATCTCGCATCGCCTCCTGCGCGACCGCGAGCTCCTGGGCGTCGACCTCCGTGTCGAGATCGTCGGGAACGCCCTTCTCCCGCAGCCGCGCTATCAGCTCGTTTCGATACAGGCGGCGCTGCATCTCGTCGGCCCCCGCCTTCGACCCTGCGAGAACGATGCCGACGACACGCTCGGGCGCGCGGCGAGCCAGCGCGAGAGCGCAGTAGCCACCCATCGACGCTCCGACCGCGACGAAGGGCCCGTCGAGCTCCTCGAGAAGCCGGGCTGCCCATCCGTCGATCGAAGCCTTGCGCCCGTACAGCCTCGGCGCGAAAGGCACGAAGCCGGCTTCGCGGAGCAGAGCGACCTGGCGCGCCCACATGGACTCGTCGGGCGGCCAGGCGTGAAGGAGCATGACCTTCATCCACGCTCAATCCGAATCGCGTCGGAGATCTCCGGTGCATCGGCGTACCCGTGCTCGGCGCCGGCGATGCCCATCGCGCTCGCGAGCTCGACGAGGAGCTCCCTTGCAGGCAGCAAGTCCGCAGGAGTGGAGGCCGTGACCGCGATCCGGCGCACCGCCTCGGAGTCGGCACCCGTCAGCCGCGATACGACCCTCGGGTTGGCGGCGAGCCCGACCACGTCTCCCGGCGGGAGCGGCCCGTAGAACTCGGGCACGGAGAGGTACTCGTCGACGATGCGTCCACGCTCGAAGAGGATCATCCGCAGCAACTCGTCTCGCTCCACGCCGAGGAGCAGGGTCACGGAGCCCATCCGATCGGAGAGCTCGCGCGCGAGCCGGCGCAACATGTCCGGGTTGCGGTCACAGACATCGTCGTAGACCGTGATCCAGCCGCTACGAGGCGGTGCCAGCAGTGAGCCGCGCGAGCCGCCGGGGAGGCGCGGCACGAACTGCCTGACCGCCAGCTCGACCGCGCTCACGTTGTCGGTCTGGATGTGTATCGAGCCGAACGACGACGCTTCCTGCCGCCCGAGCTTCGCCTCGAGGTCCTCGATCGAGCCCGTCATGATCACGACCTCGTCGCGAAGGCCCCAGCGTGCGTAGAGCGAGCGCGCTCCCGCGTTCGAGGCCCTGACCTCGAGATCGAGTTGCTCGATTCCGCGCTCCCGGAGCGCTGTCAGCACATCCCGCATGAGCTCTGTCCCCACTCCGCTCAAGCGGTCGTCTCTGTCGACGAAGAGGTCGGTGAGCGTGCCGAAGCCGGGCGCTCGCTCCCTGGCGAGCGCAAACCCGACCGGTTTGCCACCGTCGTCGAGCGCCACGAAGGCGATTTCGGACTCGAGGATCTCGGCGATCTCGGTGAGCTCCTTTTCATGGTTGGCCGGCCCTTCGTGCGTGGGCGGAGGGATCTCGTGGTCGAACTCGCGCCAGAGCTCCGCGATTGCGTCGAAGTCGGCAGGCGTCGCTTTCCGGACCGTCATCCAGACATCCTCGCGGCGACGAGCAGGTACTGCGCTGACAGGTTCTGGAAGGGGGCGAAGCGATCGCCCATGGCTCGGACCTCCGGGATCGAGAGCTGGCGACCGTCAGCGTAGAACGCCGACACCGCCTTGCGCACGCCGAGGTCGCCCGCAGGCCACGCATGCGGGCGGGCGAGGTGACGCGCGAGGAACCAGTCCGCGGTCCAGCGTCCGAGCCCCGGAAGAGCGGTCAGCGTGGCAATCACCTCGTCATCGGGAAGCAACGCGAGCGCATCGAGGTCGAGATCGGAGCGCGCGAGTGAGACCACGTACTCGGCTTTCGTCCGAGAGAACCCGAGCGCGGGGAAGTCCCGCGGATCGGCGAGGGCTACGAGCTCACGGGCCGGAAAATCCCAGGCGAGCTCGTGCTTCAGACCGAAACGCTGGACGAAGCGTCCGCGGATCGCCGCCGCAGCACGCAGCGAGATCTGCTGCGTCGTGATGGCGACGACGAGCGCCTCGAACGGGTGTGGGTTCAGCGTCGGCCGGAAGCCGCGGAGTGTTTCGGTGAGCGGGCCTAGGACCGGATCGCGAGCAGCCCACGCGCGAAACGGATCGAGGTCGAACGGCAGCCCGAGCAGCCGGGAGACCTCCGCCGCCGGCTCGGGGCTCGCCGGCTCGACACGAACCCCACCTGGCGCTGCTTCGATGCGCACCTCCTGCCCGGCGACGACCCGGTAGAGGCCGTCCTCCTGCCACACGGTCGCGCCGTCCGAGCCGAAGTCGCGGAAGCGCACGGTCGAGAGGTGGAAGTCGTACGGCTGCGGGATTGGAACGAGCACTCAGAGGGCTCGTCCCAGCTGCTCGAAGTCATCGAACGGCTCGAAGGGAACGCCACGGGACTCGAGGTATTCGGCCAGGCCGTCACGGGCGAACACGCGCTCCGCCGCAAGCGCGACACAGCGATCCGAGAAGCCGTCGCCGACGTAGACGAAGCCGTTCAGCCCGTCGACATCAGCGCGCTTGCACGGCTCGCCGCAGACAGTGCAGACCGCATCGTTTCGGAAGACAACCTGCCAACCGTCGGGTCGTGGCACGACCTCGTTCGCGTGCACGTCGAGGATCAGCCCCGCCCGATCGAGCACGGGCTCGATGAGCGCTCGAAGTCCGCTCGACACGACCGTCGGCCGCCACTCGCGCGCGAACCCGGAAAATCCCTTTCGCAGCCGGGCGTTGTCGAGCATCCAGGCAACGACATCCGCAAGTGGCGCTCTCACGGTCGTCAGCTCGATCGCGATGACCTCGTGCAGCGTCAGCTCACGACCGAGCCGATTCTCGGTCTCGTCGTAGATCTTCGCATCACCGAAGGTCCGTACGACCTCGTAGAGGCCGTCCTTCTCCGTGACGGTTCCGTCCCAGTCGACGACGACCTTCATGACGCCACGGTCTGGGCGAGCACGCCGATGCCCGCCAGCTCGAGCGCGGCCGAGCTCCCGGGGACGACGTCTCCGAGGGTCGTAAGCGAGGGTCCCGCCAGGAGATCGCCCGCGCGCAACGTCGTGCCGTCCGCCGCGAGCTTTCGTGCAGCCTCCCAGTCGAAGCCGTCGAAGCGAGCCCGCAGCCGCTCGTCACCATCGACGCGGACGAGTATCTCCAGGTTGTCAGTCGCGAGCTCGCCTGTGGTTACGACAACCGGCCCGAGACCGAGCGCGAAATCGCGGTCTTTCGGAGGCGCGAGCTTCGAGCGGCGCCACTCGGCGAGCAACGTGAACCCGGCGATCTCTCCGTCCGCCCCGATCATGCCCGCGACCCGAGGAAGGAGCGCGAGAGCGCCTTGTGACACTGTGTCACCAGGGTTCTTCCCGACGCACGCGCCGGGGCCGACGATCGCCGCCGGGTTCGCGAACGCGAAGGAATGCTGGTCTTCGAAGATCCGAACAGACGACGGATTGAGCACCGGCGCCAGCAGGCAAACACCGCCCAACGGATACACCGCGTGCTCCCGCGCCGACGCGCCGCCCGTGAAGAACGCCTGCAGCGTCTGCGCGGCGAGCTGGGTCACGTGCTCACCGTCGATGCGCCCAACCCATCCACGCTTCATGGGGTGGTCGACCGGATGGAACATGCAGAGCTTCACGGCTCGGTGTGCACCACGACGTCGGCGATTCCCGGCACGGCCTCGCGTATGCGCTCCTCCACCGCGCTCGCGAGGGCGTGGGCCTCCGCGAGGGAAGCCTCGCCGCCGAGCCCCAGCGTAAGGAAGGCGACCAGGCCGTCGTCAGTCCGGACGAAGCGGAGCTCGCGAGGCGGCGCTCCGGACTCGGTCCGTACGATCCGCTCGACCGCCCCGACATCCACATCGACCTCCCGAGCGGCGGCTGCCTCGGTGAGCGGCTCCAGGTGCGTGCGCACATCCTCGACTTCGGGCACGGTCGAGAGGATTGCGCGCTCGACCTCCTCGGCGATGTCGTGCGCGTGCTCCAGCTGGAGATCGCCCGGAAGCTTCAGATGGAGCGAGACCTCCACGCGTCCGTCGACCTCGAGGACGCCCAGGTTGTGGATCTCCCGTACCTGCGGAACACAGAGAGCGGCCGCCAGCACCCGCTCCCGGATCTCCGCATCCGCAGCCCTCGGCTCGACGTGCACGACGACGTCCGCCTCGGGAAGGCGCGCGCGCACTGCGTCCTCGACTCTGTCGGCCGCGGCGTGGCCTTGGCCGACCGCCGCGCCTGGCGCGATCCCGATCACGACGTCGGCGAAATGGCCACCGCCGGACTCTCGAACGCGCAGCCGCCTGAGCTCCACCGGTGGGTCGAGGGCGGCGATCGCGGCGCGCGCGGCGTCCTCCGCGCCGGCCGGCGTGCGGTCCATGAGCACGTGCACGTTCCGGCGTAGCAGCCGTCCAGCGGCGGTGATCACGAGTGCGGCGACGAACAGCGCGGCTATCGCGTCGCCTTCGGGAAAGCCGAGCGCAGCCGCCGAGAGGCCGGCGAGCACGGCGAGCGTCCCGGCCAGGTCGCTGCCGAAGTGGAGCGCGTTCGCGAGAAGCGCATCGCTGTGATAGCGGCGAGCTGCGCGCAGGGAGACCGACGTCCGCATGGCATCGATAGCGATCACGAGACCGATCGCCGCGAACGTCCACCAGGTCGCGTCCACCTCCGACTCGATCGCACCGGTCAGGCGCGCGACCGCGAAGCCGCCGATCACGAGGCTGATCAGGACCAGGAACGTGGCCTCGGCGAGCGCGGCGAGGTGCTCGGCCTTCCCGTGGCCCCACGGGTGCCCGGTGTCGGCGGGCCGCACGGCGACCGAGACGGCGAAGAACGTGAGGATCGCGGCAGCCAGGTCCGTACCGGAGTGCGCGGCTTCCGCCAGCAGCCCGAGGCTCCCGCTCGCGAGCCCGGTGGTCAGCTTGATCGCGATCAGCAGGCACGCAGCCCCGATCGACACGAGCGCCGTGCGGCGCTGGGGTGACATGCGCCGAAGGCTACGGCCCGCTCGTGTAGCCGGCGAGTTCGTCCTATCCTCCAGCCGTGAAGGTCTGCCCGAGTTGCGGACGCGAGAACGCGGAGGACGCGCGCTTCTGCTCGGCGTGCGGGACACGACTCGACTCCGAGACGGTCTCGCGCGAAGAGCGCAAGGTCGTCACCTGCCTCTTCTGCGATCTCGTCGGCTTCACCGCCCGGGCCGAGAGCTTGGACCCCGAGGACGTGCGCAGAGTGCTCCAGCCCTACCACGCCCGCCTTCGCTCGGAGCTCGAGCGCTTCGGTGGCACGGTCGAGAAGTTCATCGGGGATGCCGTCATGGCCGTCTTCGGTGCGCCGGTCGCGCACGAGGACGACCCCGAGCGCGCGGTCCGTGCCGCGCTCGCCATACGAGACGCGCTCGCCGAGGAGGGCGAGCTCGAGGTCCGGATCGGGATCACGACGGGCGAGGCGCTGATCGCCTTGGACGCGCGCCCGGAGACGGGTGAGGGAATGGCCTCGGGGGATGTCGTCAACACCGCGGCACGCCTGCAGACCGCGGCCTCGCCGGGCAGCATCCTCGTCGACGGAACGACGTATCACGCGACGGATCGCGCGATCGAGTACGGAGAAACTCCGCCGATCGAAGCGAAGGGCAAGTCCATGCCCATCGCGGCCTGGGAGGCGCTCCGGGCGCGAGCCCGCGTGGGCGTGGAACGCGTGGGAGGCGCCAAGCTCGTCGGACGCGAACGGGAGCTGACATTGCTACGAGAGACGTTCGGCCGCGTGGCGCGGGAGCGCCGGCCGCAGCTCGTCACGCTCGTCGGCGTGCCTGGAATCGGCAAGAGCCGGCTCGTTTTCGAGCTCTTCCAGACGATCGAGCGCGGTGACTTCGGCATCGTCTTCTGGCGTCGTGGTGGCTCGCTCCCCTATGGCGACGGCGTCACCTTCTGGGCGCTTTCGGAGATGGTCAAGGCCCAGGCGGGGATCCTCGAGTCGGACAGCCCAGATCAGGCAGGCACGAGGCTGCGAGAGGCGGTGGAGAGGTACATCACCGAGCCTGCCGATGCGAGCTGGGTCGAACGACATCTGCGACCCCTGGCCGGGCTCGACGCCGAGGAGCCGTCGGCCGGAGACCGGCGCGGCGAGGCGTTCGCCGCCTGGCGTCGGTTTCTCGAGGCGCTCGCCGAAGAGCGGCCCCTCGTGCTCGTCTTCGAAGATCTGCACTGGGCGGACGATGCCTTGCTCGACTTCGTCGACTACCTTGTCGAGTGGGCGAGCGGTGTGTCGATTCTGGCTCTCTGCACGGCCCGGCCGGAACTGCTGTCACGCCGGCCGGAATGGGGAGGTGGCAAGGTCAACTCGTCCACGATCCTGCTCTCGCCGCTCTCCGAGGCGGAGACGTCAGCCCTCGTCCATGCCCTGCTCGGCCCTCAGCCATCGACGCCGACGTACATGCACGGCTCCTCGAGCATGCAGGAGGCAACCCACTCTATGCGGAGGAGTTCTCGCGGATGCTGACCGCGCGGCCGGCGGACGTCGTCCTGCCCGAGACCGTTCAGGGAATCATCGCCGCGCGTCTCGACACCCTCGAGCGCGAGGAGAAGCAGCTACTGCAGGAGGCCGCGGTCATCGGCGGGGTGTTCTGGCTCGGCTCCCTCGCCGGCGAGCGGTGGAGGCTCGAGGAGCGTCTGCATTCGCTCGAGCGAAAGGAGTTCGTGAGCAGAGAGCGGCGGAGCGCAGTGGCAGGCGAGGTCGAGTACGCGTTTCGCCATGCCCTGGTGCGAGACGTGGCGTACGAGCAGATACCGAAGGCGGAGCGGGGCGACAAGCACCTCCGAGTCGCAAGGTGGCTCGCGTCGCTCGGGCGCCCCGAGGACCACGCTGAACTCCTCGCCCATCACTACCTCTCGGCACTGGAGCTAGCCATTGCTACGGGCGGCGATACATCCGGGTTCTCCGGGCCGGCGATGAAGGCGCTGAGGGATGCCGGCGACCGGGCGCTCGCACTGCAGGCAGATGCGGCCGCGGCCCGGTTCTACGATGCCTCCCGCGAGTATTGGCCCGTGGATGACGTCGAGAATCCCGAGCTCCTCTTCAGGCTTGGGCGCGCCCTCGCGGGAGCCGGCGACGAGCGAGCGGACGATGCGCTCGGGCAGGCGCGAGACGCGCTGATCGCCGCCGGTGCCCGTGCCCGCGCCGCCGAGGCATCGACGCTGCTCGCAGACCTCTGGTGGTATCGAGGCCGGCGCGACCGGGCGGGCGAGCACGTCGACGAGGCGCGCGAGCTGATAGCCCACGAGGACAGGTCGAGCACGAAAGCGTGGGTCCTCGCGCGCCTTGCGCGCCACCTCTGGCTCGCGGGGGAACACGAGGCTGCAGACACCGTCGGCCGCGAGGCTCTCGAGCTCGCCGAACTCCTCGACCTCGATGAGACCCGCGCGCACGTGCTGTCCACTATCGGCAGCTCGCGCTTTCAGGCGGGGGACATGGAAGGCCTCGCCGACCTCGAGCAGAGCGTCGAGATCAGCCGCGAGATCGACTCTCCCGAGCTCGCGCGCGGCTACCACAACCTCGGCCACATCCTCCTTGCGCTCGGCCAGATCCGCAGAAGCAGCGAGCTCCGCGGCCAGGCAGTGGTCGCGGGCGAGCGCTACGGTCAGTGGCGACTCGCGCGCTGGTCGGGCGCTTCGCAGATGACGTACGAGTACCTGGCCGGAGACTGGGACGCCAGCGTCGCAGCTGCACGGGCGTTCCTCGAGGAGAGCGAACGCCTCGGGGGCTGGTACCAGGACGCGTTCGTCCTGGGGCTTCTTGCTCTCGTGGAGATGGCACGCGGCGAAGATGCGGCCGCGCGGGAGCACGCGCGGCAGGCGCTCGAGCGCGCTCAGGCCGCCGCCGATCCTCAGGCAATCACCACGATGCTCGCCCATGCGGCGCTCGTCGAGTTCGAGCTCGGCGCCATCGAGTCGGCCCGGAGTCACGCCCAGACTTCACTCCGTTCCGGCCACCGTCTACCTACGGCGGGGGCAGGACGGGCGGAGGCTCTGCTCGCCCCCCTCGCGGCCGACCTCGGGATCGAGGGAGATCTCCGCGCACACATGGAGGCCGCGCCCCCCGAGGATCTGTGGGCGCCGGCCGTCCGCGCGGTGCTCGACGGCGAGTACGCGAGAGCCGCCGACCTGTACCACGGGCTGGAGCTGCTCCCGTTCGAGGCGCGCGCGCGGTTAGGAGCAGCCGAGCGGCTCCACGCACAGGGCCGGCACGGCGACGCGGCGAAACAGCTCGACCGCTCTTTGGCCTTCTTCCGATCCGTCGGAGCGGCTCGGTACGTGCGTCGCGGCGAGGTGCTGCTCGCGATGACCGCATGATCTGTCCAACCTGCAGATCGGAGAGCGCAGAAGGTGCGAAGTTCTGCTCCGAGTGCGGAGCCTCGCTCGCGCTCGAGCGGGCGGGCGTGCGGGAAGAGCGCAAGGTCATCACCTGCCTCTTCTGCGACCTCGTCGGCTTCACGGCGCGCGCGGAGAGCATGGATCCCGAGGACGTGCGCCGGCTCCTCCAGCCCTATCACGCGCGTCTCCGCTCCGAGCTCGAACGCTTCGGGGGAACGGTCGAGAAGTTCATCGGCGACGCCGTCATGGCGGTGTTCGGGGCGCCGGTCGCGCACGAGGACGACCCCGAGCGGGCGGTGCGAGCGGCACTGGCGATCAGAGACACGCTGTCAGAAGAGGGCGAGCTCGAGGTTCGGATCGGGATCACGACCGGCGAGGTGTTGATCGCGCTCGACGCTCGCCCGGAAACCGGTGAGGGAATGGCTTCCGGCGACGTCGTCAACACCGCAGCGCGACTTCAGGCCGCCGCCGCGCCGGGCTCGGTGCTCGTCGACGAGGCGACTTACCGGGCGACCGAGGCGGTTGTCGAGTACACGAGCTCAGACGCCATCGAGGCGAAGGGCAAGGCGAGTCTCGTGCGCGTCTGGCAGCCGGTTCTCGCCCGCGTTCCGGTGGGCGCAGAGCGGATGAGGATCGCGCGACTGGTTGGGCGTGACCGCGAGCTGACCGCGCTTCGGATAGCGCTCACCGAGACCCTCGACGAGCGCGAGCCGCGGCTCGTCACCCTCGTCGGCGTTCCCGGGGTCGGCAAGTCCCGTCTCGTCCACGAGCTGCGCATGCTCGTCGAGGACGGAGCCTTCGGGCCCGTCTCCTGGCTCCGCGGCCGCTCGCTTCCCTATGGCGAGGGCGTGAGCTTCTGGGGCTTGAGAGAGATCGTGACCGTCGCGGCCGGGATCTTCGAGACCGACTCCGAAGAGGTGGTGGAGGAGAAGCTCGATGCAGCCGTCGCTGCCGTCCTGGGCGACGACAACGAGGCCGGCTGGGTGCGACGACATCTCGCGCCCGTGCTCGGAGTCGGTGGTAGCCCGCACGGAGATGACCGGAGACCGGAGCGGTTCGCAGCCTGGCGCCGATTCCTGGAGGCGCGCGCGACTGTCGAGCCTCACGTGCTCGTCTTCGAGGATCTCCATTGGGCTGACGACGGTCTCCTCGACTTCGTCGCCTCGCTCGGGGATTGGCCCACCGACCTTCCGATCCTCGTGCTCGCAACGGCGCGGCCCGAGCTCCTCGAGCGCAGTCCGGCCTGGGCCGCCGGCGAACGCGTGAGCATTCTTGGCCTCGAAGCTCTCACGAACGCCGCGACCGCCGCGCTGATCGACGACTTGCTCCCCGGCTCGGGCATCCCGCCCGCCGCTCGCTCGGCATTGCTCGATCAAGCGGGTGGAAACCCGCTCTACGCCGAGCAGTACGTGCGGATGGTGGCCGAGCGAGGAGACATGCACGACGTTCCGGAAACGGTCCAGGCGCTGATCGTCGCGCGGCTCGACGCCCTCCCCGAGGCCGAGAAGCGACTCGCCCAGGACGCCTCCGTGACGGGCGGCGTCTTCTGGTCGGGAGCCATCGCAGCCGCGAGCGGAGACGATCGCTGGACCGTCGACGAGCACCTGCGCGCGCTCGAGCGGAAGGTCTTCGTGCGCCGCTCCCGCGAGGCCTCGGTCACCGGCGAAACCGAATGGGTCTTCGCCCACGCTCTCGTTCGAGATGCGGCGTATGCGGCGATCCCGCGAGCCGTGCGGGCCCAGAAACACCTCAGAATCGCGGGCTGGATCGAGTCACTCGGGAGACAGGACGACCACGCCGAACTGCTCGCCCACCACTACCTGGCCGCTCTCGACCTCGCGGGAGCAGCCCGGCTCGACGTCGCCGACCTTCGAGGACGCGCGCTCGTGGCGGCGCGGCAGGCCGGAGATCGGGCTCTCGCTCTCCACGCCTTCGCGACCGCCGCGCGGTTTTATCGACGCGCTCTCGATTTGCTGCCCGAGTCCGACCCGGCACGAGCACGTCTGCTGCTCGCGCTCGGCCGAGCGCTCTGGATCGCCGAGGGAGGCGGTGAGGAAGAGCTCCTCGTCGCGAGCGAGGTACTGCAGGCCGCGAACGATCGCGAGGGCGCAGCCGAGGCCGAGGCACTGCTCGTGGACGGCTGCTGGAGCCGCGGGCAGCGTCAGCGCTCGGCCCGCCACCTCGGCATGGCTTCGGCTCTCGCTGCCGAGCTCGGGCGGTCACCGGCGAAGGCATCGATTCTCTGCTTCCTGTCGCGCAGCGCGGCACGCGCGGGCGACCATGCGGAGTCCGCGAGGATCGCGCGTGAGGCGCTGGGACTGGCCGAGGCGCTTCATCTCGACGAGTTGCGTGCGACCGCGCTCGCGAGCCTCGGTGCCGCGAAGCTCGACCTCGGCGAGGACGCCGGCTTGGCCGATCTCGAGGACAGCGTCGAGATCGCGCGTTCGATTGGCTCGCCCGAAGCGATTCGCGCCAACATCGGGCTTGCCCACCACCTCCGCCACCGCGGCCGTTTCGCCGACTCTCTCCCGATCTTCGAGGAAGCGCTCCGGCTGAGCGATGTGTACGGCAACACGCCGCAACGACGAATGCTCGCCGGGATGCTTCCGCAGCAGCGCTTCCGGCAGGGTCGCTGGGACGAGGCGCTGGAGGCCGCCGAGGCGTATCTCGACGAAGTACAGGGTGCGCACTACCACGCGTGGCAAGCGCTGGGGACACGAGGATTGATCAGGCTCTTCCGAGGGGACGACGCGGGTATCGCGGACTCCGATGCGAGCATCGAGGCGGCCCGGTCCTCAGTCGATCTCAGCGTGCTGTCCTCCGCCCTCGGCGTCTACGGACGGTCGTCCCTGCTCGTCGGTCGAACCGACGACGCCCGTGACGCGCTGGACGAATCGCTCCGTATCTTCGACTCTCTCACTCTGCGCTCGGGATTCGACCTGCCGTACATCGTCGTCAC
>Ga0136625_1000213_pt1 | contig 16190 bp, 16 predicted proteins | sample AntDrymUQ4832306_2_FD_104672 | JGI IMG/M metagenome (GOLD analysis project Ga0136625, IMG submission 104672) | Polar desert sand microbial communities from Dry Valleys, Antarctica - metaG UQ483 (23.06) | ecosystem: Environmental > Terrestrial > Soil > Desert | place: Antarctica: Dry Valley...
CCACGAGGGCGCGGGGGTCGTCGAGGCGATCGGCGAGGGGGTGACGTCGCTGCGGGTCGGTGACCATGTCGTGACGCTGTTCTCGCCCCAGTGCCGCGAGTGCGTCCACTGCCTGAGCCCGCGCACCAACCTCTGCCTGGCCATCCGCGAGGAGCAGAACAAGGGCCACCTGCCCGACGGAACTGTCCGCCTCTCGCGCGAAGGCGAGGCGGTCAGCCACTTCATGGGAACCTCGACCTTCGCGGAGTACACAGTCATGCCTGAGATCGCTCTCGCCAAGGTCGATCCCGAGGCGCCGCCCGACCGGGCCGCGCTGTTCGCCTGCGGCCTCAGCACGGGTCTGGGCGCCGCGATGTTCACCGCCGCGGTGCAGGCGGGCTCGGTCTGCGTGGTCTTCGGCGCCGGCATGGTGGGGCTCGGAGCCGTGGCCGGCTGCCGGCTGCAGGGCGCCGAGCGGATCGTGTGCGTGGACCTCTCGCCCGAGCGCCTCGAGCTCGCGCGCGGGCAGGGTGCGACTGACCTGCTGGTGGGCGGGCCGGACGCTGTCTCGGCGATCCTCGAGATGACCGAGGGCTTCGGTGCCGACTACACCTTCGAGGCCACGGGCAACGTGAACGTGATGCGCCAAGCGGTGGAGGCAGCACGGATGGGCTGGGGCCTGTGCACGGTGGCCGGCGTGGCCGGGAAGGGCGAGACGCTCGACGTGGTGCCGCGCTTGCTGATCACCGGGCGGCGAGTCGCCGGCTCGTCGTTCGGCGGAGTGAAGGGGCGCGACCGGGTCCCTCACCTGGTGCGCCGTTACCTCGACGGCGACATCGACGTGGATCCCTTCGTCTCCCACCGCATGCGCCTCGACGACGTCAACCACGCATTCGACCTGATGAAGGTCCAAGACGGGATAAGGAGCGTGATCGAGTTCACATGATTCTTCAGCGCGCAGAGCACCCGGACTGGCTCTCCAACGCCTATCTCGTGGTGGATCGCCCCGGGGGTCACGGCGTCCTGGTCGACGGCAACGGCGTGATCGAGCCCCTCCTCGAGCGCGTCGACCGTGAGGGCACGGAGATCACTCACGTCCTGCTCACCCACCACCACGCCGACCACGTGGTGGACGTGGGCGAGCTGGCGGAGCACTTCGGCGTGCCCCTCGTCGGCCACGAGGACAACGGGGCGGCCACATCGGCCTTCGACGGCCCGGTCAGCTCGGGCGAGCTGGAGATCGAGGCGATCCCGACTCCGGGCCACTGTGCCGACCACCTGGCCCTGCTGATCGACGGCGCCGACTGCCTGACCGCGGACGTCCTGTTCAAGGGAACCGTCGGCGGCACCAGGGCGCCGGGTCACACGACCTTCGACGACCTCAGGAGCTCGATCATGGACCGGCTGATGACCCTGCCGGGCGAGACCCGCCTGCACCCCGGCCACCGCGAGCCGACCACCGTGGCTGCCGAGTGGGAGCACAACCCCTTCGTGCGAATCTGGCGCGGCCTCGATGAGGAGGGCAGCGACCGCTGCCGAGTGGGCGAACAAGAGGCGACGCTCGTCCTGTGGGCGCCCGACTACGACGGGACCAACAAGGCCTGGGTGCGCCTGGGGTCCGGGGAGGACGTGGTGGTCGGCGGCTCGCAGGTCGACCGTGACGTCTGATCAGAGATCGCAGCTCGCCACGCAGTGAGGTGCCGGGCGGTTGACAGCCCGCAAGCCCCCAGCAGGCCTTCCTCTGCCCGTCGTCGCCGGTCCCGCCGTGCATGACCAGCCCAGCCGTCTGCGAGGTTGATGGATGTGGCGTGCTCGCTGAAGGGCGCTGCCGCAAATGCTCTAAAGCTTTCTGCGGTTCCCATCGTGGCTACCGGACCGTCGATGTCGACCGGGAGTGGGTGACGGTTGCGACCGACCTGTGCAGCGATTGCCAGGCCGTCGCCGCAGCCGCCGCCGCGGCAAAGAGCGCAGCAGCGGAAGCCGAACGGAAGCGCCATGAAAAGGCTGTTCGCCAAGCGGAGATGGACTACGCAGACGAGCTGAACAGTCTCAGCGATCCCTACGAAAGAGTGCTTCGGGCGATGTCCGCGAGCTGTGCTGTCCAGTGGCGAGACGCAGACCCTGACGGGTACCGGGCGGGGGGCAACTGGCTGCTCATCGATCGCCCCGAGATCCTGGACGCGGTGATCCCCGACTTCTGCACACCGACGAGAACGGACTGGGAGAGAGAAACCCGGGAGGCGCTCAATGGCTTCCTTGTGACGGTCGCGCCGCTAGATGAAGCCTCCTTCCTGAGATGGTTTGCCTCAGCGGCGAGTGATCGAGGGGCGCCCCCGGAAGAGGTCGATCGCGGAGGTGACGCACCACAGATGGTTCCGCTTACCACAGAAGATCACCGTCACAGAGGCTTGCTGGCGTTTCGAGGGCGGGGTGATGCAGCGTGACGACTCGCACTCCGAGCACGAGGTGATCGTCAGAAACCCGGGGAAAGACCCGCTCCGCAGCTCGAGCGCGAAGGCAGCCGGCTACGCCGCGGAGGGACGGCTGGATACGAGCGGGCGTCTCTCGCCCTCAGATCCGGCGATGGCCGACTATTACGAGGGACACCCTTCGTTGACCACCGTCGCGATGATGGGGATGGGGTCCCTGCTCGGCTATGAGGAGACAAAGCTCCCTCCGCCCCTCGACCTGATGAACGCACCCGGTCACGGGATCTGGAAGGGAAGAAGCGGTCCGCGGGGTCAGCCGTGGAATGACCTGACGCACCTGTCTCCACCACAACGCTCAGGCGTTCAGGCACGCAGGAGCAGGTAGACCAGACCGACCACGAACGCCAGCTGACCGATTCCCAGCGCGGTGCCGAGGTCGGCCGCACCCACGAGCAGGCCGACGCCTGTGGTCAGCGCCGTGAGCGCGAGCAGCGCCAGGGCTTGGGAGCCGAGCTTCACCGCAGGCGATCCTCGAGGGACGCGACCAGGGAGGTGACGTCCAAGGCGGGGTCCTGTTCGGCCAGGGCCCGCTCGGCCTCACGCCGGCCGCCCAGCGCGCGAAGCGCGGCCTCGCCCCGCTCGGCCACGAGCTCCCGCAGCGCGCTGAGCCGCCGGGCACGAAGGCGCGACCACCCGACGTCCAGCGTGGAGCGGTGTTCGTCCAGGGCCGCGATGAGCTCCTCGATCCCCTCGGGAGGCGGCTTCGAGGACACTGAGACGACCGGGGTCTTTGGTGCGCCCAGTGAGCCCAGCGCATGCGAGAGGTCACGGCGGGCGTTCAGCGCCACGTCGCCGAGGTCGGCCTTGGTCACCACCAGCACGTCGGGGACCTCCATGATGCCGGCCTTGAGGAACTGGAGGGTGTCCCCGGACCCGGGCTGGACCACCACCGCGACCGTGTCGGCCACCTCCTCGATGTCGGTCTCCGACTGACCCACGCCCACCGTCTCGACCACCACCATGTCGTAGGCCGCCGCGAGCGCCTCGGATGCCTCGCGGGTGGGCGCGGCCAGGCCGCCCAGCCGCCCGCCGGCGGCGGTGGAGCGGATGAGCACGCCGTCGTCGCGCGGGTCGTGCTCGATGCGCGCGCGGTCGCCGAGCAGCGAGCCGCCGGAGCGCTTGCTGGAAGGGTCCACGGCGAGCACGGCGACCGTTCGGCCGGCGTGGCGCCAGTGGCCCACCAGCGCCGAGAGCAGGGAAGACTTGCCCGCGCCCGGCGGGCCCGTGACGCCCACGAGGTGGGCCGGGGCCTCGCCGCCCAGCGCGACGGGGGACACCTCGGCCAGCAGGCGGGCGGTCCGCTCGCGCGAGCCCGGCGAGCGCTCCTCGATCAGGTTCAGCGCGGCCGGCGCGGCCGAGCGGTCGCGCTCGCGCAGCCGACGGCCGAGCTCTTCGGGACCCATCGCGCGCGGACGCTAGCGAGGGGGCGAGCACGCTTGCCGGCGGCCTTAAGGTCTGTGTGCCCCATGCACGCACCACCGGTACGCATGACCGCGGAGGAGTACTTCGACGTGAGCGTCGAGGGCGACCGCATGCAGCTCGTCGACGGGGTGATGGTCTTGAATGAGCCGACGCCCCAGCACCAGCTGGTGTGCACTCGGCTGCTCATCGCGCTGTCGAACTGGGCGAACGAGGCACCGGAACGAGGGCTCGCGCTCATGCCGCTCGACGTCCAAATGACCGAGCACGACGTATACGGTCCGGACATCCTCTGGTTTCGGCACGGGCGGGCGAAGGAGAGCGTCACCGAGCTCGCGGGACAGATCCCCGATCTGGTCGCCGAGGTGCGCTCGCCGAGCACCTGGCGCCACGACGTGGGTCGCAAGCGCTCGGTCTACGAGACAGGTGGGGTGCCCGAGCTGTGGCTTGTGGATGCCGAGGCCGAGGCCGTGCTGGTCTACCGCCGCTCGGCGCCCGATGCAGAGCGCTTCGACGTAGCGCTCGAGCTCGCCGACACGCTCGACTCGCCGCTGCTGCCCGGCTTCTCGCTCGACCTGAAGGAGCTGTTCAGGCTGGCGCTGTGACGCCCTGGTGCTCGGCCACGAGCTCGACGAGGTCGCCCATGATGCGCGAGACCTCGAAGTCCTTTGGGGTGTAGACGCGGGCCACTCCGGCGTCGAGCAGGGCGCGCTCGTCGGCGGGCGGGATGATCCCGCCCACCACCACCGGGGCATCCGAGCCCGCCTCGCGCAGCTCGCCCAGCACGTCGGGGATCAGCTCCGCGTGTGAGCCGGAGAGGATGGACAGGCCCACCACGTGCACGCCCTCCTGGACGGCGGTCGCGGCTATCCGCGATGGCGTCAGGCGGATCCCCTCGTAAACCACGTCCATGCCCGCGTCACGGGCGCGCACGGCGATCTGCTCCGCTCCGTTGGAGTGGCCGTCGAGGCCCGGCTTGCCCACGAGGATCTTCACCCGGCGGCCAAGGGCCTCCGAGACACGCTCGACGCGGTCGCGCAGCTCGGTGAGGGCGTCGTCCTCGGACGCCGGGGCGGCCTCGCCAACGCCCGTCGGGGCGCGATAGTCGCCGAAGCTCTCGCGCAGCGCGGCGGCCCACTCGCCCGTGGTCACCCCGGCCTCGGCGCAGGTCAGCGTGGCGGGCATCACGTTCACGGACTCGTCGGTGGCCGCGGCGCGCAACTCGTCGAGCGCGCGCTGAGCCTCGGGTTCGTCGCGCTGCGAGCGCCAGGCCTCCACGGCCTCGATCGAGGCCCGCTCCACCGTGGGGTCCATCCGCAGGATGCCGCCGTCCTCACCCTCCTGAAGCGGCGAGGGCTCGTGCTCGGTGTAGACGTTCTGGCCCACCACCTTGTGCTCGCCCCGTTCGATCGCGCCCACGCGCGCCCGGTGGGACTCCACGAGCTGGGTCTTCATGTAGGGCACGGCCTCGACTGCCCCGCCGTGCTCGGCCACAACGGCCATCTCGGCGCGGGCCCCCTCGGTCAGCTCGTCGACCAGGCCCTCCATCACGTGTGAGCCCTCGAAGATGTCGGGGTAGTCGAGCAGGTCGGTCTCGTAGGCGAGGATCTGCTGGATGCGCAGGGACCACTGCTGGTCCCAGGGCCGCGGGAGGCCAAGCGCCTCGTTCCAGGCGGGCAGCTGCAGCGCTCGGGCTCGGGCGTCGCGCCCGATGGTGACCGCGAGCGCCTCGAGCGCAATGCGGATGATGTTGTTCTCGGGCTGGGACTCGGTCAGCCCGAGCGAGTTGACCTGCACGCCGTAGCGCATGCGCAGGTACTTCTCCTCCGTGACGCCGTAGCGCTCGCGGCCGAGCTCCTCCCACAGCCGCCCCATCGCCCGCAGCTTGGCGTGCTCCTCGATGAAGCGGATGCCCGCGTTGACGAAGAACGAGATGCGCCCGAACACCGGCGGGAAGGCCTCCTCGGGAACGCGCGGGCGCACCTTGTCGAGCACGGCCGTGGCCGTGGACAGGGCGTAGGCGATCTCCTGCACCGGCGTCGCGCCCGTCTCCTGGAGGTGGTAGGAGCAGATGTTGATCGGGTTCCACTTCGGGACCTCGTCGACGGTGAAGGCGATCGTGTCGGCGATCAGCCGCATCGAGGGCTCGGGCGGGAAGGCGTAGGTCCCCCGCGAGAGGAACTCCTTGATGATGTCGTTCTGGGTGGTGCCCTGCAGGGCGTCGCGGGCGACGCCGTTCTCCTCGGCCGTGGTCATGTAGAGGGCGAGCAGCCACGCGGCGGTGGCGTTGATCGTCATCGACGTGTTCATCTCGTCGAGCGGGATGCCGTCCATCAGGGTGTGCATGTCGCCCTTGTGGGCGATGGAGACCCCGACCTTGCCCACCTCTCCACGCGAGAGCTCGTGGTCGGGGTCATAGCCCGTCTGGGTGGGGAGGTCGAAGGCCACCGAGAGCCCGGTCTGGCCCTTGGCCAAGTTCTTGCGGTAGAGCTCGTTGGAGTCCTTGGCCGTGGAATGCCCTGCGTAGGTGCGCATCACCCACGGACGATCCGGCTGGGGCAGGCGGTGTTCGTCCGGTGCCATTGCCGGGAAGTGTATGACCATGACGACCAGAGCCATCGACCTGATGCACCTCGGCAACGACCGGGTGATATGCGCCCACGAGCTGCACGACGGCCTGATCGTCGACCCCGGCCCCACGAGCTGCGTGGACACCCTGATCGACGCGCTGGGACCGGTCGTGCCGCGGGCGCTGATGCTCACCCACATCCACCTCGACCACGCCGGCGCCGCGGGCACCCTGGCCCGGCGCTTCCCCGAGCTTCAGATCTTCGTGCACGAGCTGGGCGCCCCGCACTTGGCCGACCCGACGAAGCTCGTGGAGAGCGCGAGCCGCCTCTACGGGGACGCCATGGAGCGCCTGTGGGGGGACGTCGAGCCGGTGCCCGAGGAGCGCATCCACGTGCTGCGGGGAGGGGAGAGCGTCGAGGGCCTCCTGGTGGCGCCGACCCCGGGCCACGCCTCCCACCACGTCTCCTACCTGTCCACCGACTCGGGTGACGCCTTCGTGGGCGACGTCGCGGGCGTGCGCGTCCCTCCCCACGAGCACACGCTGGCTCCCACTCCTCCGCCCGAAATCGACGTGGAGCGCTGGCTCGACTCGCTGCACACCGTGGCCGCATGGGACCCCGCGGCGCTCTGCCTGACCCACTTCGGCCGGGTAACCGACGTCGAGGACCAACTGCACCGCGTGCGCACCTCCCTGCTCGACAACGCCGATCTGGCGCGCGGCGCGGGCGAGGAGGAGTTCATCCGCCGGCTCGAAGCGGCCGGCTTGGAGGCCACCGACGAGGTTGCTGCCGAGCGCCTGCGCCAGGCCGCCCCCACCGACCAGCTCTACATGGGCCTCGAGCGCTACTGGCGAAAGCGTGCAGAACGCGAGGCGGCGGCTTGAACACGGAGGTCATCGAGGCCCCGCGGGTTCAGGGCCCGGGTGGAGGGGCCGGCGGGAACTGGCGTGTGATCGTGCTCAACGACGACCACAACACCTTCGACGGAGTGGCCGCTGCGCTGGCCCGCACCATTCCCGGCGTGAGCCTCGACGAGGGCTACGCGATGGCCGACCGGATCCACAACAGCGGCCAGGCCATCGTGTGGTCGGGCGAAAAGGAGCCGGCCGAGCTCTACTGGGAGCAGCTCCAAGACGCGGGGCTCACCATGGCGCCGCTCGAGCGCGGCTAGGGCCTCGCTACCTAGACCCGAACGACCTTCTGCGCCACGGCCCTGCCGTCTGTCATCTCGAAGGCGTAGCTCTCCTTCATGCGCGCCTGACCGCTGTTGGTGTAGACCAGCAGCCGCTGTCCGTCGGTGCGGACTCGGACGAGGCCGAAGGCCGGGCGCGAGAAGGCGAAGAAGGGGTCGCGGCGCTTGGCCCACGTGCCCGCCTTCGGCGGGTCGTTCTTCACGAAGCCCTCCGGCTTGAACGCAGCCACCATCTCGGTGACGAACACGACCGGCTCGTGGTCGCGCCCGTACTTGCCGAGCGCCGACATCAGGGTGGCGCGTGGGTGGATGTGCTCCCTCTCATCGCCCGAGGAGACGACCGAGACGACCGGCTCAACGGCTTCGAGGAAGCGGTGAAGGAAGTCGGCAGAGCCATGATGCGGAACCTTGAAAACCTCGGAGCGCAGGTCGAGCTTCTTGGCCTCGTGCAAGTCGGCCAGCGTACCCTCGGCCTGCTCGTTGAGGTCGCCGGCGAACAGCAGATGCCAATCGCCGTAGGCGAGTCGCAGGACGATCGAGTGACCGTTGATCGTGTGCGATACCGAGGGGTCGCCGAACGTCGTCGCGGATTGGGAGGGGTGGCCGAACTTGCGGGTGGGCTCGCCCAGGAACTTGAGCCCGGTCTTCCCTCCAACCTCGGTCGGGATCGGCCCGAGCACTTCGACCCTGATCTTCTCACCGGTCAAGAAGTCGAAGGCGTCGTCATCGCCCTTCTGCAGACGGCGAAAGGCGATCGGACCTCGCCCGGCGAAATGCTTGAGCGCCTTCTTCCAAGCCTTGAACGGCCCGTTCATCTCGCTGTCCGCCACGGCCAGGAGATCCTGCTCCAAGCCCGTGATGATGAGGTTGTCCTTCGTCCCGGCCGTCGCACCGAGCTGCTCCTCGTCGGGCACCTTGTCGGGTCGTTTGACGAGGCCGTTGTGGTAGATCCGCAGCGGCTGCATGAACAGCCGCTTCTTTGGGTCATCGTTGCTTTCGGATTCGAAGATCTCGGTCAGCCCACGGAAGTGGTCGGCGTCGCCGTGGCTCACGACGACGCAGGCGATCTCCTTCGGCTTCTCGGGGCTCGTGCCGCGGTACTGGCCGGCGAGGTAGCGAGCGAACAGTTGGTTGTCGCCACCGTCGACCAGGATCACCTCGCCCCTCGGGGTCTCGATCACGGCTGCATCGCCCTGCTGCACATCGACGAAGTCGATCTTCAGCACCGCTGCCTTCTCCCGGTCGACCACCGCGGGAGCCGAGCGAGACCCCTTGGCGACAGACCCCTCCCTCCTCACCGGGATCTGCGAGCCATCGCTCCTGACCTTGAAGCCCGTAAGCGCGATGCGAACACGTTTCGGCCCCTCCTCCAAGAGCTCGACCGAGTCTCCCCAGGCCAGCGTCGTCAGGTGCTCTCCGTTTGGGTCGAGAACATCGGCCAGGTCAACACCGATCACGTGCTCGCCCATCAGTGCAGCATTGACCATGTCGGGCTGATAGGCAAGCAGGCCCTGGGCTTAGGTCAGCCGCGGGCCCGTCGTGGTGGGGGCATCGAGGGTGCTGCCGCTGCCCACGACGGCGTGGAAGGTGGGCAGCACCGGCACCTGGTACAGCCCCGAGGACTCGGCGCGGGCAGTGCCGATCTCCTCCGAGTACCAATAGCGCTCCCAAAGCGCCTTGCCTCCGAACAGCGCGTGCTGGGTGAAGTCCAGCAGCCCGTCATTGGCCCGGTAGAAGGTCCAGTGGGTGGCGCCGTAGTCCAGCACCGCCGCGGCGGCGGGCAGCCAAGCCGCCTCGAACGCCTCACCGCGGAAGGGATTGGCCACCCAGCGGATCTCGACCAGTACGGGCTCGTCGGCCATGACTAGGCCCCGACCTCGGCGTAGACGGCGCCCGGGCCTTCCTCGGTCTTGCCCTCGCCCTCCTTCTCGGCGCCGACGAGGATCGCGATCTTGCCCAGGTGCTGGTTCTCGCGCATGAGCTGGTGCGCCTCGGCCACGCCGTCGAAGCCCATGGTCCGCCACAGGACGGGCTGGATCAGCCCGGACTCGATCAGCTCGTTGGCCTTTGTGCACTCGTAGGCGTTGGCGAAGTGCGAGCCGAGGATCTCCTTCTGGCGCATCCACAGGTAGCGCACGTCGAAGTCGAGGTTGAAGCCCGTGGTTCCGGCGCAGATGACCACCTTGCCGAAGGGCTTGACGACGAACACCGACGTGGGGAAGGTGGCCTGGCCGACGTGCTCGAACACGATGTCGGGGGAGCCGCCGAGGATCTCCTTGACTCGCTTGCCGAACTGGCGTGAGACCCCGAAGCGCTCCTTCTCCTCTTCGGCCGTCTCGTTGCCCTTTCGCATCATCCCGGCAAACTCGCTGCGGTCGATCACGTCGACCGCCCCGAGCTTCTTGACCAGGTCGGCCTTCTCGGGCGAGGAGACCACGCCAACCGCCTCGGCTCCTGCGATCTTGCACAGCTGGGTGGCGAACACGCCGAGGCCGCCGGCGGCGCCCCAGATGAGCACGCGCTGCCCGGCTTGGAGCCCGCAGCGGTCCATCAACATCCGGTAGGCGGTGAAGTAGACGAGGCCGTAGGAGGCGGCCTCCTCCCAAGTCAAGTTGCTCGCCTTCGGCAGCAACTGCTGGGCCTGCACCTTGGTGAACTGGGCGAAGGAGCCCCAGGAGGTCTCGTAGCCCCAGATCTTCTGGCTGGGGGCGGCCATGGGATCCAGCCCGTGCACCTCGGGATCCTCATAGGAGGCCTGGTTGCAGTGGATCGTGACCTCGTCGCCGGGCTTCCAGCGCGTGACCCCGGTGCCGACCTTCCAGACGACGCCCGAAGCGTCCGAGCCTCCGATGTGGTGGTCCTCCTCGGGGTGGGAGCGAAAGACCGAGACCGGCTGGCCGAGGGCGGCCCACACGTTGTTGTAGTTCACCCCTGCGGCCATCACCCGTACCACGACCTCGAAGGGCCCGGGCTCGGGGACCTCGATCTCCTCGAGCTGGAAGGCGTCGCGGGGCTCGCCCTCGCGCTCCTGGCGGATGACCCAGGCGGCCATGGTCTTCGGCAGCGTGCCGGCCTCCACGTCGAGCTCGGTCACGTTGTTCAGGTCAACAGCCATGGATCAGAGGGTCCTCCGCGAGTGGCTTCCGGGCCGCGAGATGGTACCTACGCGCCCCTCAGGCCCGCGGGCCGCGCTCCAGCAGCCACGCCCCGAGCCGCTCGGAGGCCTGGCGAAGACGCCGGAAGTAGGCGGTGCGGCTCAGGTTGAGCCGCTCGGCGACCTGCTCGTGCCTGCTGTCGGGATCGAGGTAGCCGCGCTCGCGCAGCTTCCTGAGCAGTTGATCCCGCCTGTGCTGCCGGCTGCCTGAGCGCTCCTCGTTCGTTCCGTCAGATCCCAGGCGTAGCTTTCGACAGCTACCCCATGGAAGCCGCAACCCCACTCCGCCGCCCCAGCGTCACCGCCCACGAGCGGCGGCTGACCGTGCACGAGCTCACCGTGGAGGACGAGACCGCCGCCCGCGTCGTCCGCGAGCGCGCCGAGGCGGGTGAGGATCCGGCCCAGACGGTCACCGACGCCGTGGAGATCGGCGCGCGGGTGCTCGACCGCGAGAGCGTCGGGGCGCAGGCCGACTTCGTGAAGGCCGAGTTCGAACGCGCCTCGAAGGAGGTCGAGCACGCCTTCACCGACAAGGCGCGCGCGGTGGCCGACCACTTTGGCAAGAAGGTGGACGAGGTGTTCGACCCCGAGACCGGCCAGCTGTCGAAGTCGCTCGACGAGGTGTTCTCCGACGGCAGCTCGACCGCCGTGCAGCACCGGGTGCGCGATTTGGTGGCCCAGACCATGCAGCAGGCCCGTGACGACCTGCTCAAGCAGTTCTCGGCAGCCGACGGCCACAACCCGCTCGCCGACTTCAAGCAGGGGGCGCTCCAGGCGATCAACCAGGCGGCTGCGCGCCAGGACAACACCTCACGTGCCCTGCTGGTAAAGCTCGGGGAGCTCGACAAGCAGGTCCAGGGGCTGCGCGACGAGAAGCAGCGGCTCGAGGAGCTCGCCGCCGAGCGCGAGCGGGGGACTGCGAAGGGGCGCACGTTCGAGGAGCAGGTGGCCGAAGCCCTGGACGCGATCGCCGCCGGGCAGGGCGACTGCGCCGAGCCGGTCGGGGACGTCAAGGGCGCCACCGGCAAGACCGGCGACGTGGTGGTGGACCTCTGCGCGTCCGACGGCCCGGCGCGCGGCCGCCTGGTCTTCGAGGCCAAGGACAGCAAGCTTCCCCGGCCGGAGGCCATACGCCAGCTCGACCGCGCGATCGAGCAGCGGGACGCCGACTTCGCCGTGCTCGTGGTGCCCAGCGAGGACGAGGTGCCGGCTCGCATGCACGCCCTTCGCGAGTACAACGGCGACAAGCTGGTCGTGACCCTCGACCCCCAGGACGACGCCCGTCTGGCGCTCGACCTCGGCTACCGGCTGGCCCGGGCGCGCGTGCTGATGGATCGCGCTGGAGGGGACGGCGTGGACGCCGGCGCCGTCACCGCCATCGTCGAGCGCGCGCGTCAGGAAATCGAGGACGTGCGCAAGGTCAAGACCCAGCTCACCGGAGCGACGACGAACATCGAGAACGCCCGCAGGCTGGTGGAGACGATGGCCGACCGCGTGCGCGGCCACCTGGCCGAGGTGGAGGCACTCGTGTCAGCCGAAACGCCTCCCGCTGGCGAGAAAGCCGAGCCCTCACAGACGACCCTGCTGTCGTAGAAGCAAGCCAGGCAAGGAAGAGGTCGGCCGAAGCGTGCTCCGCACGCGAGGCGGCCGATGACGCCGGATGGCGCCGCTGCTACGGCAGCAGGAGTTCGTCGTTGGAGTCGCCGCGCTTATCGCCGACGTCCAGGGCCGCCGGTTGGATCTCCTCCGGCACCGCCTCGGGCGAGCCGGCCCGCACCTCGTAGTTGCCCGGCTCGGGGCTCGCCTGGATGGTGGCGGTGTCGAGAGGATTGATCGGCCCGACCCGCTCGCGCAGACTCTCGCCTTCCAGCGTCACAGTGTGCGCCTCGTCGGTCTGGTTCGAGATGGTGAGCTCGATGGGGCCCGCGCCGAAGCGGTTGGGCGAGATGGTGACCTTGTCCTTTGTGATCACTCCGGTGAGCGTCTCGGGACGGGGCGGGCGCGGCTCGTTCTTGAAGTCCTCGCTGCCACAACTGGCCAGGGCGACGACGCAGAGTGCCCCCAAAACGAAGCTCGCAGCCCGTCTCCCGCGCGCCTTCCTGATCGCCACAGACTCCATCCCTAGCGGGACAATCCTAACCGAACCAGACGGATCTACGGCTGTGCAGCATCTGCTCCAGCTGCGCCTGGATGCGGTTTCGCACGTCCTCCGCGAGCGATTGCACGAGCGCGACATCCTCGGCGTCGTCGGGCCCGAGATGCGAGAGCTCGATTGGCTCCAGGACGTGGATTCGGAACTTCGCGGGCAGGTACATGAGCGCCGCCGCGAGGCCGAAGTGGGGAAAGGCGTGGCCGACCGGGAAGTACGGCAGACCCGTCAGCTGCTTGAGCAGCGGCACGTGCGCGAAGATGGGCATCGCCTCCTCGGCGCCCACCACCGCGACCGGGACGATCGGCACGCCCGCGCGGATGGCGGTGCGCACGAACCCGCCGCGGCCGAAGCGGCGCAGGCGGTAGCGCTGCCAGTAGAGCTTGCGGGTGGCCTTTATTCCCTCAGGGAAGACGAGCGCCAGTCGCTGCTCGTCGGCCAGCAGCCGTTGGGCGTTGGCCGGGTGAGCGGCCACCAGGCCGATCTTGGCGGTCAGTGCGCTCACGCCGGGATAGCCCTTGAACCAGTGCTCGCCGAGCATGTACAGCGGGCGGGGCCGCGAGTGCTCGCGGCGGATCGCCTGCATGATCATCGGCGCGTCGGGGGGGAGCGCCCCCGAGTGGTTGGAGGTGAGCAGCGCGCCCCCTTCGGCGGGCACGTTCTCGATGCCTTCGACCTCCACCCGAAACCACACGCGGTAGTAGAAGTCGAGCAGCGGCTCGACGAGGTCGAACACGCGCTGAGAGCGCCCCCAGTCGTCGAGCTGGCGCCCCGTCTCGACGGCCGGGATCAGCTCGCGCAGCTGGCGCTCGTCGGGCTCGAACCCAGCGCGAGTGGGGGCGGAAACGGGGAGATCGAGCTCACCCGAGCGCGGGTCGTAGCCCTCGCCGGGCGCGCGTGAAGCACCTACTGCATCGGGTGCGGGTGCCGGGCCTCCGAGCAGCGGACTGTCCTCGCTGAGCCCCCGCCGGCTGGCGGGCCGCCGCGCCGGGTGCCGAGTGCCCTCCCCCGTTTTCACCGGGCGAGCTTATCCCCGGCCACGGCGGCGAAGGTAACGTCTACGCGCCTGAGAACGGCAGCTCGACCAGCTCCGCCGTGGTGCCCTCTGAGCCCACTGCGACGGTGTCGCCGGGCGCCGCCTCCCGCCGCACGATGGCGAGGGCCACGGGACCCAGGGCGGGGGAGACGCAGGCCGTCCCGACCTTCCCGACCTCGCGCTCGCCCACTGTCAGCGGCTCGCCGTGCTCGACCGCAGCCGAGAGCCGCAGTCCGCGCAGGTGGCGGTTGGGCTTGCCCCTCCAGTGCAGGCGCGCGACGGTCTCCTGGCCCACGTAGCAGCCCTTCTCGAAGTTCACAGCCCGCTCGTTGAGCCCCGCTTCCTGCGGAATGGTCTCGCCGCCCATGTCGAACCCCAGGCGCGGCCGGCCGGACTCCACCCTCAGGCACTCGGCGGCGTCCTCGGAGACCCGCTCCACGCCCAGCGCCGCGGCGACTGCCTCGGCTTCGGCGGCGGGGCAGATGACGTCGACCCCGAGATCGGTGGTCACGTACAGGCCGTGCTCGGCTTCGGCGAAGCAGTGCTCTTCGTGCGGCAGGTCGACGCCGAGCGCCGCGCGGGCCTCGGGGCCGATCAGCGAGAGGATCGCTCGTGACTCCGTCACGTCCTCGTGACGGACGTCGCGGCCCAGGCTGTAGACCTCGCACGTGTGGCGCAGCGGCGCGAGGCCTGCCGTCTCGGTGTCCAGCCAGAGCCAGTCCCCGCCGCGCAGTGCTCGCATGTCGGCGCGCAGCTTTCCCTTGTGGTTGAGCAGGGCGGCGTAGAGGCCGCGACCGGGCTCGAGGCCCTCTACGTCATTGGTCACCTGGCCCTGGAGGAACTCGGCGGCTTCGCCGCCGGTCAACACCAGCTTGCCCCGCTCGGAGCGATCGAGCAGCCCGACGGAGCGCGTCAGCAGCTCGTATTCGTCGACCGCGATCACCTCCTGCCGAGTCTAGGCGCCGGACTCGAATCGCGCTTACGGCGACCAGCTTCATCCCTCAGTTAGCCGTGCCTAACTTCTGCTTCAATGAGGGCCAATGTCTAAGTTGTGGTCCCAGAAGCTCTCGCGACGCCGGCTGCTCGGCGGTGCGGCACTCGGTACGGCGGCCCTGCCCGTGCTCCACGAGACGCTTCCCCACCAGTCGGTCCACGACGGCCTGGCGTCGGCGAGCCCGACGTCCCAAGGCGACCACGGCGGCGGCAACTCGGCCCACAAGGGCTCGGGGCATCGAGGTGCCGTCGGGTCGGTGGACCACCGCGCCAACGGCTTCGACCCCACGGAGATCCTGAGGGACTTCGACGAGGGGCGCGTTCGCAACGGCGTCCGCGAGTGGGAGATCGTGGCCGAGGACAAGGAGATCGAGGTCGCGCCGGGCGTCAAGTACGCGGCGTGGACCTACAACGGCCGCGTGCCGGGCCCCACGCTGCGCGCCCGCGAGGGCGAGAAGCTGCGGATCAACTTCGTCAACGGCTCGTCTCACCCGCACACGATGCATTTCCACGGCATCCACCGCGACGTCCACGACGGGATCCCGGGCATCGGAGCGGGGAACATCGCTCCGGGGAAGTCGACCACCTACGAGTTCGATGCCACGCCTTTCGGCATCCACCACTACCACTGCCACTCGACACCGCTGGCCGATCACATCGCCAAGGGGCTCTACGGGATGTTCATCGTCGACCCCAAGCAGGGTCGCCCGAAGGCCGACGAGCTCGTGATGGTCATGAACGGCTTCGACACGAACTTCGACCGCGAGAACGAGATCTACGCGGTCAACACCGTGGCCTTCGAGTACGAGCGCAAGCCGATCCGCGTCAAGCGCGGTGAGCTGATCCGCGTCTACCTGCTGAACATCCTCGAGTTCGACCTACTGAACTCGTTCCACGTGCACGCGAACTTCTTCGACGTCTATCCCACCGGGACGTCGCTGAAGCCGACCGAGCTGACCGACACCATCGTCCAGGGGCAGGGGCAGCGGGCCGTGCTCGAGCTGCGCTTTCCCTTCACCGGCAAGTACATGTTCCACGCCCACGTCTCGGAGTTCGCGGAGCTCGGCTGGATGGGCTTCTTCGAAGTGGTCGACTGATGGAGGCACGCAGCGCCCCAGCTCCGCGCGGGGCGCGGCTGCCGGGCTGGGTTGCCGGCCTGCTGCCGCTGGCGCTGCTCGGTGTGGCCATCGCCGTCTTCGTCGCCTTCGA
>Ga0136625_1000214_pt1 | contig 16178 bp, 10 predicted proteins | sample AntDrymUQ4832306_2_FD_104672 | JGI IMG/M metagenome (GOLD analysis project Ga0136625, IMG submission 104672) | Polar desert sand microbial communities from Dry Valleys, Antarctica - metaG UQ483 (23.06) | ecosystem: Environmental > Terrestrial > Soil > Desert | place: Antarctica: Dry Valley...
GCCGCGGTGCGCGGCGATCCCAGCAGTGCGCGGGCGGGTCACGTCCCGTACGGCACCGGCGGCACCGACGCCTGCCAGCTCTTGGTGATCGCGTAGACGGACTCCCCGGCCAGTACCCGACGCGCCGCGCTGCACGTAGCTCACCACGTGGCGCATCGCCTCCGGCCGGACCTGCATGCCGCCCAGCTTCACCCAGCCGGTGCCGGTCGGTGCACCGGGGCCGCGCTGTGGCTCAGCTGCCGCGGTTCTCGCCGAGCACGCAGAACTCGTTGCGGCGCCCGGCTGACCTGATACCGAGCAGTCGGCCGACCACCACGGTGCACCTCCGGGGCTTGAGTTGTTCGTTGCTGCTTCACGTACCGATCCCACCCCTGCTGGCCGTCCGTCAGACGGGGGGAACGCGGAAGCGGCGTAACGGTCCTGCCCGGCTGATCGATGTGTTCCAACACGGGCGGGTTGCTGATGCCGGTCCGAAAGCCTCTTTCCGCGAGACCTCCCTGTCTGACGACGAAAAACGGAGACGGACGGCATGCGCCCTGACCACGGCTCACCCGACGGTGCCGCCGAGCAGCAGCCCGACGACACCCGGTCGGAGCAGCTGCTGCATTCCCCAACGGGGAACCGCCACGTGGCCGTCGACGCGGTGAGCGACGACCTGCCAGTCGACGGGTCCGCGCCCGACGCCGCGTCGAACGGCGCCGGGCACCCAGGGGCCGAGCGGCCGGACGCCTCGCAGCACGACGTCGCGGTGCATCTGGCGGGGATCGAGTCCGCGCTGATCGACGTGGCGCTACAGCTCGGGCTCGAGGCCGACCGGGCCGCAGCCAGGGAGCGGGTCATCGACCGCCAGCACGAGGACATCGAACGGCTGCGGTCGGTGGAGCGCGCCGGCCAGCTCCGGCCGGTCGTCACCGACCTGTGCCGGCTGCGCAACGACTTGCTCCGGCAGGCCGAGACCGTGCCGGGTGAGATGACCGGACCGCAGGTCGCCACGCTGCTCGGGTCGTTCGCCGGCGTCGTGGAGGATGCGCTGGAGCGCTGCGGCGTCGCCGTCCTTCCCCGGGGGCAGGACGCCGCGTTCGTCCCGGGACAGCAGCAGGTCGCGGGGACTGTCGAGGTCGACGATCCCCGTCTCGACGGCACCATCGCCGCCGTCGTGCAGGACGGCTACGCCGAGATCGACGGCGGGAAGGTCGTCGCTCCGGCCAGGATCACCCTCCACCGCGCAGTGACCAGCGACGAGACCGGTACGAAGGAGAAGACGGATGGCTGACGCCACCGACGGGGCGGGCCGGGTCTTCGGCATCGACCTGGGCACCACCTACTCGGCGATCGCCTACATCGACGAGACCGGGCGGCCGACGGTGTGCCGCAACGACAACAATGCCGAGACCACGCCGTCGGTCGTGCAGTTCGAGACCGCGGACAACGTGGTCGTCGGCCAGACAGCGAAGGACTTCGCGGTCATCGACGCCGACAGTGTCGTGACCCTCATTAAGCGGAAGATGGGCGAGGCGGAGGAGTATGAGTATCACGGGCAGGTCCACACCCCTGCGTCGATCTCGGCGCTCATCCTGCGCAGCCTCGCCGCCGACGCGGCCAAGTACACGAACGGCCCCGTGAAGCAGGTCGTCATCACCGTGCCCGCCTACTTTGGCGCGAAGCAGAAGGAGGCCACCAAGGAGGCCGGGCTGATCGCCGGCCTGGACGTGGTCGGTATCCTGCCCGAGCCGGTGGCCGCGGCCGTGCACTACGACCTGATGAGCGGCGGGGCGGACAAGACCGTACTGGTCTACGACCTTGGCGGCGGCACGTTCGACACCACCGTGATCCAGGTGAGTGCGAGCGACATCGCGGTCCTCTGCACGGACGGGGCTACCGACCTGGGCGGCGCGGATTGGGACCTGCGGCTGCGCGACCACCTCCTGCAGCGGTTCGTCGCCGAGGCCTCGCCCGCGGAAGCACCCGACGAGGACGGCGAGTTCCTCCAGCAGGTGGCGAACAAGGCCGAGGAGGTCAAGAAGCAGCTCTCGATGCGGGAGAACCGTCCGGTGCAGCTGCAATTCGCGGGCGCCGCGGCGCGTATCGAGGTGACCCGTGCCGAGTTCGAGACGATGACCGCCGACCTGCTGGACCGCAGCGTCGAGATTGTTCAGCGCACGCTGGCAACGCTGGAGACGAGATCGCCCGGCGCCACGATCGACGAGGTGTTGCTCGTCGGCGGCTCCACCCGGATGCCGATGGTGGCCGAACGGCTGGTCAAGGAGTTCGGCTGGGACCCCAAGCTGCACGATCCCGACCTCGCCGTCGCGAAGGGCGCCGCGATCTTCGCGCTGTCCCGCGTCGTGTACCGGATGCAGGAGGAGGCCAAGGCCAAGGCGAGCACCGAGGCCGAGGGGGAGCGCGAGGCCGCCAAGGTCGTCACCGAGGTGGCCCAGCAGTACGGGCTGTCGACGGCGACGGTTAAGCAGCTATCGGGGAAGAAGCCCCAGAGCGTGCTCCCCAAGGCGTTCGGGGTGCGGGTGCAGAAGTCCACCGACGACGAGCGCAAGATCGTCAAGCACCTGGCCTTCGCCAACGACGTGCTGCCCACCGGGGACCGCAGCTTCACGGGCCAGACCGTTCACCACACCCAGACCGAGGTGGAGATCGCGCTGTACGAGCAGGCGGGAACTGTGGTGAGCGAGGAACTCTCGGCGAATAACCCGCTCACCGACGGCGCCGGGAGGATCACCGGCATCCCGCCGCAGCCGGTCGGGGGGTTGGCCACCATCAACATGATCATGTCGATCGACGAGGACGGCCTCCTGCGGCTGCACGCCACCGAAGAGAGCACCGGCCGGGATCTGATCATCAAGGTGTCCGTCGGCTTGTCGGCCGAGCAGCTCGATGACGCCATCGACGTCTCCTCCAAGATCTCGGTCTCGAGCTGACGACCATGCCGGATTTCGACCCCCGGGCCTACGAGGACGAGGTCCTCAAGCCGTTGCGGCGCCGGATGCCGCACCTGCCGGACGACCTGCTTACCCGCTACGCAGTCGACCCGACGATGAATGCGGCGGCGTTGCGGGAGCGTATCGACAGCGTGGTGCGGCTGTGGAACAAGCAGGCGATGCGGGCCGGCCCGCTGGGTCTCGTGTCCCAGCAGCTGATCCGCGAGCACGAGGAGCTCCTGGCCTCGAAGGATCCCACCACGCCCGAGTTCTGGCGGACGTGGGGCGCGGAGCGCGGCCGCACGCTTGGCAGCGCGATCGACGACGTGGCATCGCTGCTGATGGCGAGTCACGGCGCGCTCGGGGTGATCACCCAGAATCAGCTGCGGGCCGCGGCCGCCGCGCACGGCGCGCTCGGCGATGCCGAGCTCGACCAGGCCCGCCGGAAGGCCGGGCTGCAAGTCGTCGAGCCCGTCGAGCTGCCGACCGCGGCGGGCATGCGCGGACAGCTCAAGGTGCTCGAGAACGCTCTCCTCGCGGCGGGGGTCGAGAGCATCCCACAGCTGCTGTTCCCCGAGCTGACCTCGTTCGGGCTGCTCGGCGGCCTCACCGTGACGGCCCCCGCTAAGTGTACGGCGTCGCTGACCCACGAGGCCGCTACCGCCCGCATGCTCGAGCTGGACAAGATGCCCGATACCGCCAAGGTCCGGGCAGAACGGGGGGCCGTCGGCATCCTCGTGACCGAGGGCAAGGCCGGCGTCGACCTCACCGTCCTCGCCCTGTTCCACCTACTCCAACTGGTGCGCGAGAAGCAGGCCGAGGGTGCGCCTGCCCGCACCCTGTTCTCGTTGCTGACCCGCAGCAAGCTGCAGCCAACCGACGCGGGGCACATCACCGTCAGCCTCCTCGCGGAGGGCGGCACGCGGCGCGACCCGGTCGCGGCCGTCACCGAGCTGCTGGCCGAGGGGAAACTCGTCGCCGCCCAGCAGGTCGCGGCCGGACTGCCCGGCGCCGACGGCGACGCGGCGCGGGATGCCGTGACGCGCCAACGCGAGCAGGTGGAGAACCTCCGCAAGGGCGCGGCCGAGGACATGCGCCTCGGACGCGACGAGCAGGCGGGGTCACGGTTGCGCGAGGCGCTCAGTCTGGCCGCGGACCTGCCCGGGCTGGTCGAGGAGCTCGCGACGGTGCCGGCGACGCCAGTGCTCGGTGTCTCCGCGAGCGCCGACGGCTGTGGTGTCCGCATCGCGTGGCGTCCGGCGCCCGACCACGCCACCGTGTTCCGCGTGGTGCGCGGGAACGGTCGTAATCCCGTGGACCCCGACGACGGCACTGAGATCCCGGTCAAGGCCGGGCACGCGACGGCGGACGCCGCACCCCCGGTCGGGCGGCGGGTGCACTACGCCGTATTCGCCCGCGTCGCGAGTGGCCGGTGGTCGCGCCCGGCCTGCGCGGCGGTGCAGGTCGTCCCGCCGGTCACCGACGTCGTGATCGAGGGCGGGAACCGCGTCGTGACCGGGCGCTGGCGGGTGCACCCCGACGTGGCGACCGTAGAGGTCCGGCGCACCACCGGGACCCCGACCGGAGTCGGGGAACCGGTGGCCATCGAGCGCAACGGAGCGTTCCGCGACGAGTCGGTCGTGGACGGTGTGCAGTACTACTACACGCTGGTTGCGAGCTACCCGCCGGCGAGCGGCGCCGCCGCAGTGCGGTCCGTGCCGGTCGTCCAGCGGGGAGCGACCCGCCTGGAGGCCAAGCCGGTCACCTCGCTGACCGTCACGGCCGCGGGCGGGGGCTCGCTGATGGTGCGGCTGTCGTGGAAGCAGCGGCCGGGCAGCGAGATCGTCATCCGGCGCTCCAACCAGTCCTGCCCGTGGGAGTATGGCGAGCTCGTCGCTCCGGTGGAGCTACGGACCTACGGCACCGAGCTCGATGGCCAGTTCACCCTGAAGGGTGAGTCGATGACGCTCGTCGCGGCGGTGCCGCCCGGCCGCTCCTACTTCGTGCCCTTCACCACGGGAACGCAGGGCGTGATCCGCGGGCAAGACGCGTCCATCGACCTCATAGACCCGGTGCGTCGGGTGCGGGCCCAGCGCTTCGGGGACGACATCCGCGTCACCTGGCTGTGGCCTGACGAGGTGAGCGCGGCCGAGGTGGCGTGGACGGGTGGCAGGCGCCGGATCACGCTGCAGCAGTACCGCGAGGACGGGGGCTGTCAGCTCCGTTCCGTCCCCGGCGTGACTCGCGTCGAGGTCGGCGCCGTGGTCATCGGTGTCGGCGACGGGAGCCGCTCGCTCGCGATCTCGGTCGAGGTCGACGACCGGCCGCCCCAACTGAGTTATCAGCTCCGCCGTCATTATCAGCTCCGCCGTCGCGGCCACCGCCTGGTCGGCGAGGTGAAGTGCACCGTCACGCTGTCGGCCGCCGAGACGGTGCCCGGCGCCACACTGATCCTCGTCGGTTCGTCCGGGGCGGTCATGCCCCTGTCCGTGGACGCCGGCATCGAGCTGCTCCGCAAACCGGTGCTGGTGGAGGCCGGTGTTCCCGTGGTGCTGCCGGAGGTGACCGTCCCCGGCGAGCTTCGCAAGCCCTATTGGCTGCGCTGCTTCCTCGCCGAGCCCGCGTCCGTGCTGCTCGTCGATCCGCCCGTCAGCCAGTTGAAGGTGTCGTAGATGGCCACTGTCGCCTGCCCGTACTGCTACAACAAGATCAACCAGGCTCGGCTGGCCTACCTGTGCCTCGGCCGCGGCGTGCCCGGCGGGACCACGCGGTGCGTGAAGGCCGTCGATCCGACGCGCAGCCAGACGACCAACGTCAGCGTGCCGTCCTACCCGTGCTTCACAGTCGAGGCCAAGGGGCCGTTCGGCTCGCCGCGGCAGGCGCCCTGCCCGACGTGTGGCGGCATCACCGGTGTGCGGGCCTGTCCGCTCTGCCACACCCCGCTCTCGGCGACCTTCGCGGAGAGCCACAGTCCGCTGGTGGGGATGGTGGGGGGCAAGGGTGCGGGCAAAACGATCTACATGGCGGTCCTGCATCACGAGCTGCGCACGGCCGTGCGGCGGCGGTTCCAGGCGGACATCCGGATGACCGGCGACCAGCAGGGTGGCGCGGGCTCGCCGCGGCAGTGGCTGGAGCGCAATGAGGAGCAGTTGTTCATCGACGGCAAGCTGTTCGACCAGACAGCGTCTGCCATCGGCGGGATGCGGGCGCCCGTGGTGATCGAGTGGCGCCAGCCGAAGCGCAGGCTGGGTATGCAGACCTTCGACACCACGTTGCTGTCGTTCTACGACGCCGCCGGCGAGGACCTGACGAGCCAGGACCGGGTGCACACGCAGGCCTACCTCGGCGTGGCAGGGGGCCTGATCCTGCTGCTGGACCCGTGGCAGCTGCCCGGGGCCCGGGCACGCATCGACGTGCCCGATGCCGTCATCCGCGATGCGGCTCCGCCGCTGGACGTGCTCGGCATGATCACCGACATGCTCCGGACGACGCACCAGGTGAAGACGCGCAGGAAGGTGACCGTGCCGCTCGCCGTGGTGTTCGCGAAGATGGACGCGTTCTTCCCGGTGCTCGGTAGCAACCACCCGCTGCTGACCCAGCCGCCCGCGAGGCCCGGCTACGACGAGGTCACGGGCCAGAGCACTCACGAGCACGTGCGGGCGATGCTGCACGAGTACGGCGCGGACGACATCGACGCGCACCTGGATCTCCACTACTCCAGCTACCGTTACTTCGCCGTCTCCGCGCTCGGCGCGCCGCCCGACTACGCCGCCGAGGTCGTCGACGCAGGCGGGGTTCAGCCGTTCCGGGTGGAGGAGCCGCTGCTGTGGCTGCTGCACCGGTTCGGTGCGATCGACCGGAGTAAGGAATGAGCGGCTTCGGGTCCCTGTACTACACCGACTGCCTGCCCGGGCAGGGGCTGCAGGGCGGAGCCGGGTTCCAGTTCCAGGCCGCGACACCGGGCGCTGTGACCGAGGCGATGCCGCTCGTGCAGCGGACGGTGCTCTATGAACCGCCGTCGGCGTGGACGCGGGACCGACGTCCGGTGGACGCCTTTCCGCACTCGCTCGCCCACGCGTTCGAGGACGGTGTGTTCGCGACCGCGGCGGGGCGCTACCTCGGCCAGGAGGCGAACGGCACGCGACAGGGCAACCAGTTCACCCACGCCGTCGTCACGCGCGATCCCGCCGACTACGGGCTGGTCCGTCCCGCCCAGCTGTGGGACGCCCCCTGGTGGGCGACCGAGCCCGGCTCGAGCACCGAGCTCGTCCCGCTGCCCGCGCACCCGGCCGCAGGCCCGCTCGACACCGAGACGGTGCGCGATCGCGTGCGCGACACTCCCGACGGCGAGGAACGGTTGGTCGCGCTGCTCTCCGCGGTGCAGCACCTCGCCGACCCCGAGAACCGGCGCACGGTGGTGCTTGTCAGCGCGGAGCCGGAGGTGGCGGCCTGCTGGATCGCTGCGGTGACCCTCCTACTGCCCTGCCCCGACGCACTGCGGGCCACGTTCAAGATCTTCGTGGCCGACGCGCAGTACGGCAGGCACGACATCATCGCGCTGCACCCGGAGTGGGCCGGGCGCTGGGCGGACACCGGGTCGGGGAGCGGCCTCGCTGTGTTCGACCTCGACCGGGGCCGGCACACGGTCGTCGAGCCCACGGCGTCGGCGCAGTTCTGGGTGCCCCGCTTCCTGACCGAGGACGCCTACGACGTGGTGGACGCGGTCGAGCTCGCGGGCCAGTTCGCCCACGCCCGGACCGACGGGGCCGGCACCGCCGGATCAACCCCCGCCGACCGCTCCGTTGCGCTCGTGATGGCCGCGGGGGAGCGGCTCTCGGACCCGGCCCGGCTGGACGAGGCCGCCAACTGGCTGCGGACGGCGCCGGAGGAGGCGATCCGCGTCGCCCACGAAGTGGTGCTCGAAGTGGTGCTCGAGGCGCGGCCGCCGGCACCGGTGCTGCGCTCGCTCGTCGACGCGGCCGGAGCTCGTGGATTGGAGACTGACGCCGGTATCCAGCTGGGGCTGCTCACTGCCGAGGTCGGGGAGGTACTGGCGGCGCCGGACGGGGTGGCGGCGTTGCGTGCCGCCACCGGTTTCGCGCCCCTCCGGCTCCGCGACCTGGCGGCCGGGGACAGTGAGCAGAGCCGCTCCGACGTCGAGGCGGCACTGCGTGCGGCCCGCGCCGACCAGGTCCCCGCGCTGCTCACCGTCGCCGCCCGGCACGGCGTGTCGCCCTTCACCGGTCAGTTCCGCGACTCGGCCCAAAAGTTCGCCGTATGGTGGCTGGAGCGTGGCGAGCCCGAGCTGGAGCCTGAGCGGTGGCCCGCGCCGCCGGACGCACTGGACTGGGTGCGCGACGTCCTGCGCAGCTCGTTGAAGGGGCCCGGCAAGCCGCGCGCGGTGGACGTAGTCTGCGCCCGATGGTGGGTCCCGCTGTGGGAAGACGCGCAGGAGCCGGCGGACGCGCTCGATGCGCTGCTGATGACCACCGCCTATGGCAACCTGAAGGGCCCGCAGCGGACGAAGCTCATGCGCCATGTGCAAACGGTGTCCGTTAGCAGCAGGATCGACGGTGCCGCCCCGAGCACGATCGCGTGGAACATCCTGTTCGGTCGTCGGCCACCGTCGTTGGCCGAGGCCAGGGAGTTCGTGCGCGGGCTGACGGAGCTCGAGATCCCGATGTCGTTGCAGGTCGCCACACAGCTCTCCGTGGTGATCGAACGGGAGACCAAGCTGTCGGAAGCTGGCCTGTGGATCGCCCACGCGATCCGGCAGCAGGGCCACACCCTGTCGAAGAAGCAGGCCGATCTGGCCGCGCTCGACGCCGACGTCGCGGAGATCATCCAGGACCTCGCGGCGAAAAGGCCCCGCCGCCCGGACGCCGAGATCTCCGCCGCGCTGGACACCGCGGCGCTGCCGCTCCTTAAACTGCGGATGGAGAAGATGGTCGACGCTCTCATCGGGGCTCCGCGCGGTCGAGCGCTCGCGGTGCTGCGGCGCTGCTCGTGGGAGACACTGGCACCGATCTACTTGGAGCTCGAGACCCGCTGGCCCCAGCAGTCGGTCCCGCTTACCAGAACCCAGTGCGACGCCGCCGCGTTCACGTTCAGCCTCGTCACCGGGAAGCCGGGGAGCGGCACGCAGAAGGTGGACTTCGGGGTGCTGAAGCGCCGGCTCGGCAAACAAGTCGGCGCCATGTCCAAGGAGGATCGCTCCGCCGTCGAGCGGGCCGCCAACCTCGGCCCGGAGTGGTGGGCGTGGGTGTCCGAGGTCGAGCCCAAGCGCTGGAGCCTGAGCAGGCTCTCCCGATCGGGCAAGCACTCCGGCCGGGGGGAGTGACCGATGCTAGCTGTCATCGGCGCGATCATCAGGATCGGCCTCTACCTCGTCGCCTGCTACTTCGCGTTCGTCTGGGTCGTTGGCCCCGCCATGCCGTTCGTGCTCGTCTCCGGGGTCGCGGTGGGCGTGCTCCTGCCGCTCGTCGTGCTCGTCGGGACGCTGCTGCGCATCGACCGGTTCGCGGCGCCGGCGGTCACCCCGTTCGAAGTCCGGACACGGTTACCGAAGACGAGGACGAACTTCGAGCGCGACCGCGCGTGGCCGAACTACCTGTTTGCCCAGAGCCGAACCGATCTCACCACCGCGCTCAAGCACACCACCAGCACCGTCGCCGGGATGTGGACGCGCACGACGGCGTGGGTGCGCCAGGAGCCGGGGGTGCTGTTCTTCTGGCCGCTGCTGTTGCTGCTGCTGGTCGGGGCGATCACCCTGACCGGGGTGGTCGTGGCCACGGCCGTCGCGGCCTACGCGCTGCTCGGGGCGGTGCTGATCGTCGCCTGGCTGGGCTGGCTGCTCGTGGTCGGCGTCCTGCGCGGCGCCGATCTCGGCGTGCGGATGCTGCGTCGCGCCAGGGCGACCTGTCACCACGCCGGGTGCAACCACCGCAGCATGCTGCCGGCCTACCGCTGTCAGTGCGACCTGGTCCACCACGACATCCGCGCGGGCCGGCAGGGCGCGTTCGTCCGGCGGTGCCAGTGTGGTCGTCTCGTGCCGACCACGGTCCTGCAGGCGGCAGCGGGCCTGGTGGCGGTGTGCCAGAACTGCAATCGCGAGCTGCGGGCGGGCGCGGCGGTGATGACCGATGTGCTGGTGCCGGTGTTCGGCCCCGCCTCCGCAGGCAAGACCCGGCTCGTGCTCGCGGGAATGGTCGCGCTCACCCGGCACCTGCCGGCCGTTGGGGGCTCGCTGCGACCGGTGGGACCGGAGAGCGAGGCCACGCTCAACGAGGCGACCGTCGTCGTCGAGTCCGGGCGGCAGACCACGAAGACCGACGCAACGAAGCCACCGGCCGGGATCACCGTCCGGCTCACCGTGGCCCGGCGCGACGCGCTGCTGCACCTGTTCGACGCGGCAGGCGAGTTCTTCAGCAATCGCGAGCAGAATAGCGAGCTGCCCTTCCTCAGGGACGCACAGGGGCTCGTGTTCGTTCTCGACCCGTTCTCCGTGCCGGCGGTTTCCGACGACCTCCGGGGTGCGCTCGCGCCCCGGCTGAGCAAGGCCCAGCCCGCGCAGATGCACCCGGAGCTGTCCTATCTGGTCACCGTGCAGTGGCTGCGGGACCAGGGTGTTGCGCTCACGCGCAAGCCGCTGGCCGTGGCCGTGGTGAAGGCCGACCTGCTGATCGGTCTGCCTCCGGCCGCGGGCCTGGACCCGCACGCCGAGTCCGGCGAGATCGACACCTGGCTGCGCGAGAAGGGGCTGGACAACATGCTCGACGGTGCTGCGCGCGACTTCGGTGAGGTCCGGTTCTTCCTGGTGTCGTCGCTCGACGTCGGCACCGGCGTCGGCGGCCGGGTCGACTGCACCTCACCGGCCCGTCCGCTCCTGTGGCTGTTGGGTCAGTCGGGTGTGGCCTTCGCCGAGCAGAAGGTGGCCGTGGCGTCGTGAGCTCGCCGAGCATCCCCCCGCACTACCTGGCGTTCCGGATCGTCCTGGTCGTGGTGCTGCTGGCCGCGCTCGCCGGGGCAGCGTGGTGGGTGGCGCAGCCCGATGTGCTGGCCGAGATCCTGACCTTCCTGGGAGTGGGGTAGCCGTGATAGTCGGCATCGATCTCGGCACGACCTACAGCGCGGTCGCCGCCGTCGACGGCTCGGGACGCCCACGGGTGCTGCCGAACCGCCTGGGAGAACTGACCACACCCTCGTGCGCCTCGTTCCTCGGCCCGGACGAGGTGGTCGTGGGGTCCGTGGCGAAGGAACGGCGCTCCATCGACCCCGACAACACCGTGTCGCTGATCAAGCGGCAGATGGGGGTGGACTACCCGCTGTCGTTCCACGGCGTGGACCACACACCGGAGTCGGTGTCGGCGCTCCTGCTCAGGGCCCTCGTCGACGACGCCACCGCCGAGCTGGGCGCGCCATCGGGCGACGCGGTCCGGGCCGTGATCACCGTGCCCGCCTACTTCGGGCTGCGCGAGCACGAGGCGACCCAGCAGGCGGCCGAAATGGCCGGTATCGAGGTGCTCGAGCTCGTGGCCGAGCCGGTCGCGGCGGCGCTGCACTACGGCATCGCCGACACCTCCGACCGCACAATCCTCGTCTACGATCTCGGTGGTGGCACCTTCGACTGCACGGTGCTGCGCATCAAGTCAGGGTCGGTCACCGTCCTCGCCACCGACGGCGACAGCCATCTCGGTGGCGCCGAGGTCGACGAGCGCCTCGGAAACGCGATGCTCGAGCGGCTCGCCGAGGAGCTCCCCGAGGACGCCGACCACCCGTCCGACGACGCCGCGGCGGTGCAGGAGGCGATGAGCCTCGCCGAGATCGCCAAGCGCAACCTCGCCGGCAGGCAGAGCCACCGGGTCACCCTGCGCCACCGCGGGCACGTCTTACGGATGGACATCGACCGGGAGCTGGTCGCGGTGGTGTCCCGCGACCTGATCGAGCGGACCATGACGATCGTCGAGCGACTGGTGACAACGGTGGGCCGGGCCGTCCACATCAACGACGTGGTGCTGGTCGGCGGCTCCAGCCGGCTCCAAGCCGTCACCGAGGCTCTCGCGACCCGATTCGGCCAAACCCCGCTCATGTCCGACCCCGAGCTCGCCGTCGCGCTCGGCGCTGCCGTGCGCGCCGACCGGCTGACCCGCCCACCCGTGACCGGCGGGATCACCGCCGCGTCCACCCATGCGGTGGCCGTGCTGCCCCGCGGCGTCGGGGTGCTGGTGCGCGACAGCAACGACCCGGCCGGGCTGCGTGAGTTCGTGCAGCACATCGTGGCGGCGAACACCCCGCTCCCGGCCACGGCGACCGTACCGTTCGCCACGATCCTCAACGGCCAGTCGACCGTGCGCATCCAGGTGTTCGAGCAGGCCGGGGCGATCGTCTCCGAGGAGCTCGCGCACAACCGCCGCGTCCTCGACGGCGAGTTCACCGGCCTCCCGGACCGCCCGGCGGGGTCGCGGATCGACGTCACCGTCACGGTGGGCCTGGACGGCAGGCTCACCGTCACCGCCCGCGAGGCGCGCCGCGGCGCGCAGCTGCGACTGGAGGCATACGTCGAGGGTGTCGTCGACGGTGCCGCGGTCAAGAAGCTCGCCGCTCGCACCGGCGCCATGACGATCCGGCAGTAGACGGCGGTGGTCGCATCATGGGTGAAGCGGAACTTCGACGGCATCGGCGTGACCCAGTACCGCCCCGGCCGGCACCTCGGGGCGGTCCAGGACCATTACCGCGGGCGGGCGCTGCTGTGCATCGACGTGAGCCCGTCGATGGCGGGGGCACCGCTGCGTGCGGCAATTGCCGGTGGGCTGGATTTCCTCACCGAGGCCCGGGATGCCTACTACGAGTGCGGGCTCGTGCTCTGGGACGACGGCGTCGTCGCCCACCTGCGGACGACCTCCGGCGATGCCGCGGTGCGGAGACGGCTGCGGTCCGCGACCATCCGCTGGGGCACAGCGCTCGCGCCCACGTTGCGGGTGGCCATCAAGGAGCTCGGCCCGATGACCGGGGACCGGGTCGTCTGCGTGTTCAGCGACGGGGAGATCACGGACACCGCGCTCGCCACGAAACTTGCCAAGCGGGCCCGTGCGCTCGGGATCCGCTTCGTGGTCCGCGGGCTCGGATCGGGAGCCAGCCGCAGTCTCGCCCGAGTGCTGAGGCCGGACGGCAACGACGCGGCGCAGACGGTCCGGAACGTCGGCGACGTCCGCCGAGGGATCGCCTCGATGGTGCGCGAGATGCGGCTGGGCCGCTGAGGAGGATCGACGTGGTCGCATCATGGGTCCGGCGGGAGTTCGCTGGCGTCGGCATGACGCAGTACCGCCCGGGACGGCACCTGGCAGAGGTCCAGCACCACTTCCTGGGCTGGGCGCTGCTGTGCATCGACGTCAGCGGCTCGATGACGGGCGCCCCACTGGTGGCGGCGATCGAGGGCGGGCTGGACTTCCTCAGCGAGGCCGAGCAGGCGGGCTACCGCTGCGGGCTCGTGCTCTGGCACCACGGCATGGACGCCTACCTGCCGACGACCACGAGCACCGCAAAGGTGCGGGCCCGGCTGAAAGCCGCGCAGGCGTCCGGCGGCAACCAGCTGCGGCCGACCCTGCTGGCCGCGATCGCCGAGCTCGGGCCGATGGCCGGCGACCGCGTCGTTTGCGTGTTCGGCGATGGCGACGTGGGCAACGAGGCCCATACGGCCGCCGACGCGGCGCACGCGCGATCACTGGGGATCCGCTTCGTCGTGCGCGGGCTCGGATCCGGCGCGACCGCTTGCCTGACGCGCACCCTGACCCCCGACGAGCCGGAGGAGCCCGCCCGGACCGTGGACGGCGTCGGCACCCTCCGCCGAGGGATCGCGTCCATGGCGACCTCCCTGCGGGCAGGCCGGTGAGTACCGCCGTCGCACCGTACGGTGCCCAACGCAGACGACCTGCCGCGACGCCCGTCCGGACAGCGGATCCGGACTCGGGACGAAGAGTGCCTCGTCCCGCAGCGGGCAGGGTGTGCTCCGGAGGCGCGGAGCGACCTCCGCGTCAAGCGGCTGCGTCAAGAGCCAGGTGGGTGGTTAGTGCGCGAGTCCCCCCAGCGTTGGTAAATGTGACACTTCATCGGTGCGCCCAGTCGGCCTGCCCAGCATCGGGAGCCTGATGAGGAACGAACGATACCGAGCTCGGTCGTCACCGCGGCTGTGGGTACCTGTTGAGTTGTGGATCAGGTTGCTAGCACTGGCGACCGCCGTGTCGCTCGGGGTCGTGGTCGTCTCGGGTGCCGCTCTCGTGCTGCTGGGCGTGGCGTTTCCGGTGGCCGTCGCCCTCGCGGTGGCCGCCGGCGTCCTGCACTTCGCCTTCCAGCTGCTCCACGGCGCGACCCTGCTGTCGGGCTGGTTTCCGAGCCGGGCTCGGGTGCGCCTGCTCACCGCATTCTGGGTCGGCATGATCGTCGTCCTCGCCGCAGGAGGACTGGCCGCGATCACCGGAGCCTCGGTTCCCGTGGTGATCGTGGGTGGCTTGGCGGTCGGCGCCGCGGCGGCGCCGCTGGTCCACCGATCCACCCGCGCCGGATTGACCACCGGATCGCGGCTGCCGCGGCAGCTCCGGTCGCTGGCCGACGTCGACCCCCTTCTGCAGACTTACTCAACCCAGCTCGGTGACCCGACGCTTACGGGTGACGCGCGGATCGTGGCGGAGATCGGGCAGGCCGAGGCCCAAGCGGACGCGGCGTTGCGCGCCGACCGTCCGGACCACCTCGATGAGGCCCTGGCGATCCTCGAGCGGCATGCCCGCGGCCCGGGCCTCTCGCACGCGCTCCGCTTCCGCGCCGCCTACGCGCTCGTGGAGGCCCGTGACCTCCAGGCCGAGCGCAACCGCGACGACCACGGTTACCTGGACGCACTCCAGATCCAACGCGAGATCGCCGCGGAACCGGGGGCTCCGACGTGGGAGGGTGGCCGGGCCCTGCACGACACCGGCGAGTACCACATTTTCCGGGCACGCGAAGCTGGGGAGGCCAGCCACAATCCTGTGCCGGACCTGCGAGCCGCGCTCGACGCGTTCCGCGAGTCTCGGCGCATCTTCGGGCCCGGAGCGGACTTCGAGCCGCTGCTCCAGCTCAAGATCGCGCAGACCACGTTCAACCTGGCGCTCGTCGAACGCGGTAGGGACGTGTCGACCCTGATCGACCGCGAGATCGAGAACCTGCGCCATACGCTGCCGATGTTCCGTGGCCGCCGCCGAACCGGTCGGGAGGTGGTTGAACTCTCCTTGGCCCACCTGTTGTTGGCACGTGTCAACCTAACTGGACAGGCGTTCACGGACTTGGAGGAAGCCGAACGGCTGTGCCGCCGATTGACGCGACGCGGAGTCGAGATCCGCGGAATGGCCCACGAGCTGCTCGCCCAAGCCACCGAACTCAGACACGATCTCGCGGAGCTCTCCGCGACGTACTCCGACACCACGGACGAGGACCTGGCCGGCCGCAGGGTCCGGGAGTTGCAGAAGGCATTCGAGGGGCACCGCGACCTCTCTGTGGCCGATTCTTCCGAGATCGGCCTGACTTGGGCACGCGCTGCGGCCGAGACCGGCGACGCCCACGCCGCCGCCGACGCCTACGCCCGAGTGTCCCGCCAGATCTCCACCGACGTACTGCGTCGGCTCGACTTCGGCAAGCGGGTGGCCCTGGTGGCGATGCGGCAGGGCACGGCCACCGAAGCGGGGTTCTGGCTCGCCAGGACGGGTCGCACGGCCGAGGCCGTCACCGCGATCGAGGACACGCGAGCGATCCTGCTCGGGCTGCGAGCCCAACGTCTGCCCGACGACCTGGCCCGACGCCTGGGCGCCGCGGGCCGGTCCGACCTCTTCGCGATCTACCGATCAGCGGCCAAGGAGCTGGGCGAGGCTGAACGCCGACAGCACTCCGACGACGGTGGGGACCGCGCGGCATCATTGCGGTCCTGGAGCCGCTTCGATCGCATCACCCGTGAGATTCAGGACGTCCTGGGGGACGACATCGGCACCGATGGCCACGTCCAGGCGCGTCGTGCGGCAGCCGACGGGGCCGTCGTCTACCTCGCGTCCGCCAAGGAGGCCGGCTACGCGCTGGTCGTGCCCGCTCAAGGTGACATCGTCCACCGTGAGCTGCCCGGCGCAACGCACCGAATACTTGAGGACCGCCTCGCCGAGATCGCGACGTTCCAGTGTGACCCGGCGAAGTACCACCACGTCCTCACCTCGGTGCTGGAGTGGGCGTGGA
>Ga0136625_1000218_pt1 | contig 15943 bp, 26 predicted proteins | sample AntDrymUQ4832306_2_FD_104672 | JGI IMG/M metagenome (GOLD analysis project Ga0136625, IMG submission 104672) | Polar desert sand microbial communities from Dry Valleys, Antarctica - metaG UQ483 (23.06) | ecosystem: Environmental > Terrestrial > Soil > Desert | place: Antarctica: Dry Valley...
CCGGAACGAAGAACAGCGCGTCGGAAATCACCGAACCGATCGTCAGACGCAACGGATCGCGCCTGCGACGATGGTGCTCCTCATGCGCGAGCACGGCCCGCAACTCCCGTTCGTCAAGCACACTCACCGCACCCTCGCTCACGTAGATGCGCGGCGCCAGCAGTCCACAGCAGAAGGCCTGCTCTGAGTCGCCCGCGATCACACAGAACCCCACTCCGTCCAGCCGCGCCGTGCGCACGACGCACAGCCCCCGGCGCAGGCGACGGTGCGCCAGCCACGCCCGCCGCCCTGAGCAGAGCCCGCGCGCCAGCACCGTGCCAGCGAGCGCGAGCAGCACCAGCACGGCTACCGCAGAGGCCGTCGGCAACAACTGCGTGCATGCAGCGACAAGCTGTCCGTGCGGGGGCACCGAGACGTCCACGCGCGCCACCGCGATGGCACTGGCCAGGCCCAGCACCAAGACGGCCAGCGCAGCGAAACCCATTCCCAGCCACGACAGCCGTCGTGCGCTATTCATCGGCAAGCTCGCGCAGCTTGGCCAGCCGCGCCGCATCAAGACCCCCGACCTGGCGCGCGAACTGCGCGAGCGCGACATCCCCATACTCGTCGATCAGCGCCTCGACCTCACACGCGGCGCGCGCCTGGTGATATCCCTCGGCGCTCAGCACCGGCTCATAGACATCAGCCCGCCCGTGGCGCTCACGACGCAGCAGGCCCTTCTCCCACAACCGCACCATCGTCGTCATCACCGTCGTGTACGCCCGCTGACGCGCCCCGGCATTCAGCGCGTCCAGGACGTCACGGACAGACGCGCGGCCCAACCGCCATGCGATCTCCATGATCTCGCGCTCAAGCTCATAGAGCGCGGGCGGAAATGCTCCCGTCATCGAGCCTGACATCACCACCGCACGTGTCGGACGACCAGAACCACAACCGTGAAGGCTGCGATCACCGTGTCGCCTCAACGCGCTCACCCAGACGGTCCTCAAGTTCTTCGATCTGCTGTCCCAGCCGCTCGTGCTCGCTGCGCAACTCCGTAACCGACGGGTTCGACTGGTTGCGGTCGCCACGCATTCCGCGCGCCATGAACCACATCATCAAGCCCATCCCCACCGGACACGCCAGCACTGCCAGGGCCAACACCGCTTCGCTCATGTGCTCTCCTCTCAGGCTCTACTAGCGATCATAGTAGATCGATCTCCGACCCTGCAGCATGTAGGCGCTTGGTAGCGTGCCTCCGGTGTCTGCGATTGCGATTCGGCGACGGCTACAACGTCACCGGCGGCGGTTCGCGCTGAGCGCCACGCTCGTCGTGCTCGCAGGAGCCCTCGCGATCCACCACAGCGGCGTCGAGATGGATGTCGGCATGCACCACGACCCGATGGTCGGCGCCGTCGCGCAGATGTGCGTCGGTGTCTTCACGGCGATCGGCGCGGTCCTGGCCGCGGCCGGCATCGGCATCGTCCCGCTGCGTCGCCGACCGGTGCTCGCACCGCCCTCCCTTCACCGCGCGGTTCGCGTGCGCTCGATCGCCGGGCGAGCGCGCCACGGTCCGGCCGCCGTGTCGTTTCTGTGCGTCAGCCAGCGTTGATCGACAGGTAGTCACTGCGCGCGTGGCAGCGCGCGCCGGCACACCCACCTGTCCGATCAAGCATCGAACCACGCACAAAGGAGCATCACCATGTCGTCCCCTCGTACCCTGCTGACGGCGCTCGCCGTCGTCAGCTCCCTGCTCGTCGCCGGCTGTGGCAGCGACGATCCCGACACGGCGTCCAGCGCGACCGGCAACGGCGTCGATCGCGCGTTCGTCGCGGACATGACGCCGCATCACGAATCGGCGATCGAGATGGCGAAGATCGCCCAGGAGCGCGGCGACAGCGCGTTCGTCAAGCAGCTCGCCGAGGACATCATCAGCTCGCAGAGCGCGGAGATCACGACCATGCGCCGCGTCGACGCCGCGCTGGACGGCGCGGGCGTGAAGGCCAGCTCGCTCGGCGTGCCCGCGCACATGATGGGCATGGACGGCTCGGTCGCGTCGCTGAAGACCGCCGACCCGTTCGACGAAGCGTTCCTGAAGATGATGCTCCCCCATCACGAGGGCGCCGTCGTCATGGCCAAGGCAGAGCTGGACAAGGGCAAGGACCCCGCCCTCAAGAAGCTCGCCACGCAGATCATCACCGCCCAGGAGCGCGAGATTCGCGGCATGCGTGCGCAGCTGGCCAAGGGTGACGCGAAGGCCGCGGCTCCCACGAGCTGAGCCGATCGCGTCCCCGCGAGTGAACCGTAGGACCGAGACCCCCGCGGGGCTCCCGCGACCTCACCATGGCTGGATGGTTCGCGGAAGCCCCCCGGGGGTATCGGTGGAGCGTGCCACGAACCCGACGCGATCCCACGAGCAAGGATGTGAGCTGATGGTCGCGAGCTCGGCGTGGTTGGCTGTGCGCACAGCTGGGACGATCGATCTGCGAGCGCGATCGGCCTGCTCTTCGTCCTGATCGCCATGGTCGCCGGTCTCTGCGCCGCGGCGTTCGCCGTGACGCTTGCGCGCAGGGGGCGGATGGTCGGCGAGGGGTCGCGCGCAGCCGAGCTGGGTGCGCTTCCATGTGCGCTACTACACGTTCGCCCTGCTGTTCTTGGCGTTCGACATGGAGATGGCCTACATGTATCCGTGGGTCGTGGTCTTCCGGTCGCTGGGATGGTTCGCCTTCGCGGAGATCGGCTTCTTCCTGACGATCCTCGGTCTCGGGATCCTCTATGCCTGGCGCGAGGGGGCACTGGAGTGGTCGTGACGGCGCATCGTCGACTCGTGCCAGCGGTGATCGTGCCCGATGCCGGCGCGTGGGCGATGTGGGGGCGCGATCTCGCGGCGCTGGGATTTCGAGCCGCGTCAGCACCGGAGCACGCCGAGCATGAGTGCCTCCTTCGGTCAGGAGCACAGCATCACCGTACTCCGGTTGGGTATCTGAACAGTCGGGAAGGACCTGCCTTGCGCGTGCCGCGTGCATCGGGGTCAGCGCACGTCGAGTGGCTGGGGCGCCGTGGAGCGCGACCGGGTCGCCGGGACACTCGGCGGCGTCCGGTCGTCGCCGTCGCGCTGAGCCTTGAAGGAGCGCAGGCGCAGCGAGTTGGTCACGACGAAGACGCTCGAGAACGCCATCGCGCCCCCGGCGAACAGCGGGTTCAGGAATCCGAGCGCGGCGACCGGAATCAGCGTGACGTTGTAGGCGAAGGCCCAGAACAGATTGCCCTTGATCGTCGACAGCGTCCTGCGCGAGAGACGGATCGCGTCCGCCGCCGCGCGCAGATCACCTGAGACCAGCGTCAGGTCCGAAGCCTCGATCGCCACGTCGGTGCCCGTGCCGATCGCCAGGCCGAGGTCGGCCTGCGCGAGCGCGGGGGCGTCGTTGACGCCGTCGCCGACCATCGCGACCGTGCGGCCCTCGTCCTGCAGGCGCCTGATGACATCGGCCTTCTCGGCGGGCATGACCTCGGCAATGACCTCGTCGATGCCGACCTGGGCCGCGACGGCGAGCGCCGTCGCCTCGTTGTCGCCGGTCAGCAGGACGCTCCGCAGACCCAGCCCGCTCAGCCGGGCCACCGCCTCCGCGCTGGTCGCCTTGGGCGTGTCGGCCACCACGAACACCGCGCGCGCCCGTCCGTCCCAGCCGGCGGCGATCGCCGTCTGGCCACGACCCTGCGCGTCGCGGCGAGCGTCATCCAGTTCGCCCGTGAGAGGCAGGCCGCGATCGGCCAGCAGCGCCGGGCGGCCCGTGATGACGGCGTGCCCGTCAACGCTGCCCTCCACCCCGCTGCCCGCGCGGTTGGCGAAGCCCTCGACGTCCGGCAGCTGACCGGCGCGCTCGCGGGCGCCGTCGGCGATCGCCCGAGCGATCGGGTGCTCGGAGGCGCCCTCCAGCGCCCCGACCAGGCGCAGCGCCTCGTCGCGATCGACGCCGTCGTCGACGATCATGTCGACGAGGCGCATCTCTCCGGTCGTCACCGTGCCGGTCTTGTCGAGCACGATCGTGTCGATGCGCCGCGTGGATTCCAGCACCTCGGGGCCCTTGATGAGGATGCCCAGCTGAGCGCCGCGCCCGGTGCCGACCAGCAACGCGGTCGGCGTCGCCAGGCCAAGCGCACACGGGCAGGCGATGATCAGCACGGCGACCGCCGCGCTGAAGGCGAACGAGCCGGTGGCCGCGTTGCCCAGCCAGAAGCCGAGGGTGGCGGCAGCGAGCACGATCACGACGGGCACGAACACGCCCGATATGCGGTCAGCGAGGCGCTGAACAGGCGCCTTGCCGGTCTGCGCATCGCTGACCAACCGCCCGATCTGAGCCAGTGCCGTATCCGAGCCGACCCTCGTGGCACGCACGACGAGGCGTCCGCTGGCGTTGACCGTCGCGCCGACGACCTCGTCACCGGGCTGCTTGTCGACGGGCACCGGCTCACCGGTCAGCAACGACTCGTCGACCGCCGAGGCGCCCTGATCGATGATTCCGTCGGTGGCGATCTTCTCACCGGGACGAACGACGAACACGTCGTCGACATGCAGCTCGTCGATCCCCACGCGACGCTCGCGGCCCTCCACGTCCAGGACCGCCACATCCTTGGTGCCGAGTTCCAGGAGGGCCTGCAGCGCTGCTCCACTGCGGCGCTTGGCGCGCGCCTCGAAGTACCGGCCGGCCAGGATCAGCGTGGTGACCACGCCGGCTGCCTCCAGGTAGATGTGCGTGGCGCTCGCTCCGCGATCGAGCACGAGCTGCATCGGCATCTGCATGCCGGGCATTCCGGCCCCCAGGAAGAACAGCGCCACGACCGACCAGCCCCATGCCGCCAGCGTGCCGACGCTGATCAGCGTGTCCATCGTCGCCGTCGCGCGCCTGAGGTTCTGCCAGGCGGTGCGATGAAACGGCCAGCCGGCCCAGAAGACCACCGGCGTGGCCAGCTGCAGCGCCAGCCACTGCCAATACTCGAACTGCAGCGCGGAGATCATCGAGATCGCCAGCAGTGGAACCGACAACACTGTTGCGCCGATCAGCCGCGTGCGCAGGTCGCGCAGGTGGCGCTCCCCGGCGTCGTCGGCGCGATCGGAGGCCCCGCTGGCCGCACCCGGAGGACGCGCTGTGTAGCCGGCGACCTTGATCGCGCCGACCAGATCCTCGGGCGAGACGCGCGAGGCGTCGTAATCGACGGCTGCCTTCTCGGTGGCGTAGTTGACGGTCGCCGTCACGCCATCGAGCTTGTTGAGCTCGTGCTCGATGTGGTTGGCGCACGTCGCGCAGACCATGCCCTCGACCGCCATCTCCAGCCTCTCCAGGGAACTACCTGTCTGGATGCTCATCGCGAAACCTCCACCGTGTAAGCGACCGTGCGAACCTCGCCGCCGGTCTGAAACTGCAGGAACAAGCGGTAGCGCCCGGCGGTCGGGAACGTCGCCATGAACGCCACCTCATGACCGCCCCGCGTGCCTGGCGAGTCGGCCGGATGGACATGCAGGTACGCCAGGTCGCCCTCGCGCAGCGCCACCAGATGCCCCTTGGCGCCCAGGTAGGGCTCGAGCGCGTCGAAGGCCCGGCCATCGCGCGTCACCGCGAAGGTCAAACGCGTCTCGCGGCCCGCGCGAATCTCTGCGGGCGTGCGTGTCACGTCGAGGTCACCGGCCGGCGTGCCGGCGTCATCGACGGCTCGGGCGACCGGCACCGGTGGCGGCAGCCGATTGGGGCGAAACTCACCGGGCACGAACAGGTCGGTCGCAAGCGTCCGCCGCTCGCCGTCAATCTTGAAGTCCGCGAACGCCCGGTAGACGCCCGGCTCGCGCAGATTCAGATCCACCGACCAAGTCCCGTCCTCGTCCTGGCGCGGATGGACGTGTGTGAAGAGCGCCGTGTCGCGCCGCACCACGATCAGATGCAGCCGCTTGTCGTGCTCGAGCTCGAACGCGTCGCGCACGACCCGACCGCCGTCGTCGGTGATGTGAAACGTAAACGGCTCCGTCGTTCGGGCCGCCAGGAACGTCCGATCGGTCACGAGATCATAGCCACCGTCGCTGACCGCCAGTCCGCTCGCCGCCGTGGCCGCGCCTGCGCGGTCTGCGCCGTGCACGTCACCGGCGGCCATCGCCGGGGTGCGGCCCCCGTGCTCGGACTGCTCAGCGGACCCGTGGGTACCGGTGGGCGTCTCGCCAGTCGGGTCGATGGCCGCACCGGCCAGCGCAGCGCCACCGAACACCAGGGCGAGGAGCGCGGCGAATGCCGCGAGTCGGATGGGCGCCGTCATGAGCCGTAGCCGATGTATGCATGAGGTCCGCTCTTCTGGGTCTGCTCGAACATCGGGGTCCTCCATACGGTAGGGGGGTATGGTGTCTCTGCCACCGTAGCACACACCCCCTAGGGGTATGGCTACACTGCCTCCGTGAGTTCCACCGCATCGACCGAGACGCGCGGCTATGGCGCGACGAAGGACCACCTCCAGAACCGACTGCGGCGCATCGAAGGACAGGTGCGCGGCGTGCAGGGCATGGTCGACGCAGACCGTTACTGCATCGACGTCCTCACCCAGATCAGCGCCATCCAGGCCGCACTGGACAAGGTCGCGCTCGGCCTGCTCGACGACCACGCCCGCACTTGTGTGCGCGTCGCCGAAGGCCACGAGCAGGAGCAGAGAACCGACGAACTGCTCGCCGCGGTCGGACGTCTTATGAGACGCGGATAATCATCAGCGCCCGACAAACGACACTGAGTTCAGCGCTCCGGCGTCGCCGAGCTGCATGATGCTGCCCGATGAGCCCGACACGCCAACGACCGTCGGTTCGATCGCCGTCAGCAGACGGGGACGACGCCGTCTCGGGCGCGCACACGTACGGAGCGACTTCGAAGCCAACGAGTTATCCGCTCACCGGTCCCCAACTTGGCAAATCTGACCCCGCAAGCCCCGGACTATGCCAGGGAAACCCCAACAAACACGGGCAACACGAGCACCAAGGCGACAATCATGATCCGCGTGTCGGGGGTTCGAGTCCCTCCTCCGGCACTGACGTTCTAGGCGCAAAACGATGGTTTTGCGATGTTCGTCACGACGACCGGCGGCTCGACGAAGCGATAGGTCTTCGGCACGACCGCGAGCGAGCGCATCGGCTCAGCGGGGCGCTCCGTAGCGCCCCGCCGATTACGTCACCAGCGCCGCCGGCTCCCCAGTCAGGCCCCGGTCTTCGCCGGCCTTGTACGCGAGCTGCAACTCGTCAGCAGCGGCTGAGCTTGTGCGTCGCGACGCCGAGCAACACGAGGTCACTCCATGGCTGGTCTCGGGCAGCTCACGGCCACGAAGGCGCAACGCCACGAGAGATCCGCCGAGCGCCGTACCGAACACACCGACCAACCTGCCCGTAGGCAACGATCGGGCGTTCCTCGCCCGGCGGAGCGTAAGCCTCCGCCTTGTCGAGAAGGCGGGGTATCGTCGTCATCGTGGTGCGCTGGCTACCCAGTGGTGAGGCTGGCCCCGCCGCCATTGCCTGACACGCTTGGCCGCCATCACGTCGCCTCCCCGTCGTCGCCGGGTGCCACGTCGGACCCGTCGACGGCGGCTCCCAGCGGATCGCCGGGATCCTGGACGCCGTCTCCCGCCTCGCCGGAGGCCGCCGGGGTCTGCATCTCGCCGGCGGCAGAACCACGGCGGGGGCTCGAGCCCCCGCCTGCCAGCTCCCGCGTGACGTCGGCCTTGTCGGAGGCCTGATCGATGTGCTCGCCGAGATCGTTGATGTCGGCCTGCATGCGTTGCGCCTCGTGGTCCATGTCGCGCGCGGCGTCCTGCACGGGTTGCTCGTCGGAATCTGTGCTCATGCACTGTCGTGTGCCCGCTGGGTCGCCGTCCGATGCGCCGAGGTCGAAAGGCGTCAGACGTTGGCGGGATCCAGGGCGACCTTGTGCCAGCCGTCCTGGCGCTCGTCGAACGCATCGTAGGCGTCGATGGCGCCTGTCAGGTCGTCGACGTGGGTCAGGAGCTGCGACGGTGAGACCACGCCCGCGCGGACGAGCTCGACGAGCTCGGGGACGTACCTGCGGTGATTGCAGTTGCCGGCCTGCACGGTCAGGTTCTTGTTCATGACCGTGCCGATCGGGAAATGCTCGGCGTCGGGCGGGTAGACGCCGATGATCGCGATCGTCCCCGCCTTCGCGACCGCATCGGCGGCCCAGCGCAACACCTGAGAGGGCGCGTCGCCCGGTCGCAGGAAACGCGAGCCGGCGTCCGGCTGCGACGGTCTCGCCCGCCTCGATCTCCGCGAGCTTCGCACCGAACCAGGCCGTGGGGAAGATGTCAGAGAGCAGCAGCGCGTCGTCGTCGTCGACCTCGTCGGGCAGCTTGACGCACGTAACGTGCGCGGAGGGGATCCGAGCCTTCTCGGCCTGCAGCCCGTCGAACGGTCCCGTCGCCTCCGGGCCGCCGAAGAAGGAGGTGCCGGCCTAGGGGCCGTTGGGGTTGGCTGTCAGGCACTGGGCTAATAGCCCTCGCGACAGTAGGCGCACGAGCCGCACCCGATCGTCGAGCAGATGACGACCCGATCGCCGATCTCGAGGTTGCGCACGTCCTCGCCGACCTCCTCGATCACGCCGACGCCCTCTTGGCCGAGGATCGTGCCAGGCTTCATCCCGCTCCATCGGCGAGCTCGCAGTCGAAGGGGTTCAGCACGTCGACCACGATGAGCGCAGTGTCACTGACGCAGACCTCGGGCACGTCGGCCACATACCCCGGACGAGAACGCGCAGCACGCATCGTTCACGGGCGCAGAACGGGTACTCGGGGAGAACCCGATCCAGACGATGAACAGGGAGTCAGCACATGCCCCCGCCACGTGGCGTCAAGGCCAACAGCAAGCGAGCACGACAGTACGAGCACATCAAGGACAGCCAGCTCGATCAGGGCCGCTCCGAGGATCGCGCAGAGGAGATCGCGGCCCGCACGGTCAACAAGGAGCGCGCCCGCAGCGGCGAGTCGCGCGCGAGCTCGCGCACCTCGACCGACGACATCTCATCGGGACGCCGCGGCGGCCGGCGGTCGGGAACCGATCGCACGAAGGGGCGAACTCGCGATCAGCTCTATGCCGAGGCCAAGAAGCTCAATGTCGAGGGGCGATCGAAGATGACCAAGACACAACTGCAGAGCGCCGTTGCCGGAAAGAAGGGCAGCTGATCGCCAAGTTCTCTGCCAGTCCGGCGGCGACCGGAGACTGCCAGTGAAACGTTGGCCGCCCTGCGGGAGGTTGGTCGGGTAGGCGAGAGGCCCTTGGCGTCGCGACATCGTTCTTCGCCGAGACGGCGCACGCGAACGTGTCGCACGTCGCGCACCCCGTGCAGGCGCCGCGCGCACCCGACGGCCGCTGGCTGATCGCAAGCGGCAGTCGGAAGGACGTCAGCCCCAGCGACCGGTCCACACCGGCGATCCGGGCCGAGACGGGAGCGAGTGCGGGAGGCTGGGATAGGAGGACGTTCGTGGCGGAGCGCACGGATCGTCTCGGGCCTCCGATACGCCGAGGATCCGCTCGGCGGCGGCGTACCGGCGCTCGAGCGTGCGGTAGCCGAACGGCTCTCGGGCCCCCTGAGTCGCCGCACAGCGCCGGCGGCGGCGCGAAGTCCTCTTCGCGGTAGCGCAGTGGACGTCCCAGGAGTACAGCAGCGTCCCCACCGCGCCGCCGCGATAGCGCAGCGTGGCGACGATGCCGCGGTCGGCGCCCCCCGCGCGCTTTCGTCCGGCGATCGTTCCCGTCGCGCCGTCGACCTCCAAGCCCAGTCCGCACCTGAAGCTGATCCAGTGGATGCCGCCCTGGAGCAGGGCGCCACCTCCTGACAGCGTCGGGTCGGCTCACCAGCCGACGGTCGGCTGGCGCTTCAGCGCGTTGATGAGCACGAACAGGACCTCCAATTCGCCGGACTCGACGATGTCTCGCAGTGCCACCAGCAGCGGCCGATAGGCGTAGTTCTCGGCAACCAGGACACCGCAGCCGGTCCGCCGCAAGGCATCCAGCGCCAGATCGGCATCGGCGGCGCTGGTGAAGGCCGGCTTTCGACGATGACGTCCTTGCCGGCATCAAGCGCGGCGAGGACAAGATCGAGATGCAGCGCCGGCGGAGTCGTCACGACGACCGCCCGGACGCGCTCGTCGGCGATCGCCGCCACGTAGCTGCCGAACGCCCCAGCGCCCTCATACGTGCCGGCATAGGCCGCCGCGCGTGCCCGATCGCGGCTCGCATAGAAGCGCGGAATCGCCGGCGCCAGCGTGGCGAGCGTTCGCAAGTGAGCGGCCGCGATCGCCCCGCAACCGAGAAACGCGAGACCATGCGCCATCGCCGTCGGCTCAGCGCCGCCGCAACCGCGACGCGATGATGGCGACGAGCACGCCGGCGATGAGGCCGTAGAACGCGAGCACGACTCCGGAGACGTTGCTCGCCAGTCCCAGACCAAGCCCGAACAGGACTCCTCCGAGCGCGGCAGCGAAGGTGAAGGCCCGCTCGCTCACCGCGCACCCCTCCGCCTGTATCTCTCTGGACGACGGGATGCCCTCATCCGCCTTGGTGGCGCGGCTGTGGGAGTGGGTAGCCCCGCGGAGATGATCATGTATCCCCCGATCCGGATGGTCGCGCCATGAACGATGAGCGCAGCAGCAGGAGCCTATCGCTCACCACCAGCGGGATCACGCTGCTCGGCGTGCTGCTGAGCATCGGCGTGACAGTCGCCATAGGGCTACAGGCAGCGTGGTGGATCCGCGTGCTCGCCGGGCTCGCGACGACGCTCGGGCTCGGGGTGCTCATCAAGCTCGGCAGCTCGACAGGCCGCGGGCCCCTGGCGCGGCTGGCGAACTGGATGATCGGAACAGATGGCGGCGACCGTCTCCGGTAGCGGCGCGGCCGAGTGCCGCGACCGTTCCGCGTTTGACCGGCCCGCCGGACGGACACGACCAGCGGCGTTGTGGCCGGACTCGCGGCCGGCCTCGTCTTCATCCTGTCGAACATGATCTACGCCACGAGCGAGGGCAAGCCGGCGATTGCACCGTTTCTGGCGATCGGCACGATCTTCTTCTTCGACGACAAGCCGATGATGACACTTGAGTACGCGCTCACCGGCGTGATCACGCATCTCTCGCTGTCGGTCCTGTTCGGCATCATCTTCGCGATGTTGGTGATGGTCGCCCTCGTGCAGGAAGGCATTGTGCGACCGCCGCAGGCAACGGCGCGGCGCCTACCTGCTAAGAGGGTGAAGCTCATGGGCACCGAATCCCTGGACGATGATGTCGCCGCCAAGCGGCGGTGATCACCTACTTCGACACGTCGATCCTGATCAAGCTTGTCGTGAACGACGAGCCCTACCGACCTCAGTCAGAGCGACTCTGGCTTGACTCGGACTACGTGATCTGTGCTGAGATCGGCTATATGGAAGCACGCACGGCGCTCGCCGCCGCGCGACGGGGCGAGCGGCTCGACGCAGCCGCACTGCGAACCGCAAGAGACCAGCTTGCGCTGCTCTGGGAGCAGGTGAGCATCGTTGTCGTGGACACCGCGCTCGTGCAGGCCGCAGGTGATCTCGCCGAGCGCGGCGGCCTTCGTGGCCATGACGCAGTGCACCTGGCGGCGGCCATCACCGCGCAGGCGACGGTCGTGGCGAGCGCCGATCGCCAGCTGGCCGAGGCAGCACGCCGCAGCGGCCTCAGCGTCGCGGCACCCGCCTAGCCGAGGGTTCTCAGCGGCCGGAGCTGCGGATGGCGTGGGCCTCCACGGAGCATACCTGCGGCTGATGAGCTATCGCGAGGCACTGGGCTCTGTCACCGCTCGCACGAGCCTGCCGTTCGGCTACAGCATCGGCGTATTCTCCGCCGGACAGCTGTTGGTCGGCCAGCACGGCTCGCCGAGCCTCGTCGATCTGCTGCTCTATGCGCTGGGGGCTGCGGCCGCGTATGTCGCGCTGCGGGTCGACGCCCGTCCCCCCGCGAGCACACAGCCGCCGCCGCCGAACGGCGGGCTGGTCGGCATCCTGCACGCGGTCACGATCACTGTCGCGATCGCCGCGGCGGCGCTCGCCGCGCACATCCCCGGCGAGTTCGCCTGGCCGGTGGGTGGGCTCGTCCTGACGGCCGTCTACCTCGGAGGGTCTGCGCTGGAGGATGTCGTGCCACTGGACTGACGTCGCGCGGGCCGCCTGATGCTCACCCATCGGACGCCCCGCAAGAACCACATGCTCATGTTTGAGTATCAGAGGAAGCGGGCATCGAGCACCGCTACCGATGCGACCACCACTCGGACATCGACGATGGGTCATCGCGGAGGGCTACATCCCCGGTTCGAGCACCGGCCCGGAGCCGCAGATGACCAGTCACGAAACCGCCTGCATGCTCAACGCCAGCGACGACGAGGCCCACGTCGAGATCACGCTGTTCTTCGCGGAGCGCGAGCCGCTTGGGCCCTACAAGGTGATCGTGCCCGCCCGACGCACCCGCCATCAGCGCTTCAACGACCTCGACGACCCAGCGCCCGTGCCACGCGACACCGATTACGCCAGCGTGATCGAATCCGACGTCCCGATCGTCGTTCAGCACTCGCGCCTGGACAGCCGGCAGAGCGCCAACGCCCTGCTGTCAACGATCGCCTTTCCCGCCTGACCACCCATGCTCGGCCTGATCGCCAGTTCGCCGATCAGCGGCACGGCGATGGTGGCCGCCTGCAGGCGCCGGTCAATCCGGGTTGAAACTCCACGGCGGCCGTACCGTACGCCGTGGTGTGCGGCGAGGCGGGCACCGGCAGACGGTGCAGCGCTCCCGCACTGTTCAGGACGCTGACTCATGAGGATCGGATTCGAAGCGGCGCTGACGGCGGTCGGACTCCTGTTCATCGCGGGGACCACGATTGTTCGAAGTGTCCTCGTAGCGTGCTGTAGTCCCATCCGAACACCCGCACCCGTCGGCTGTCGATCGTGCGAATCTCGTCGTAGTCGCTGCCGATGCGAACGCCGACGTGCAGCGCAGGACGTCCGGATCGGCGATCTGGTAGTCGATGACAACCGCACGCTTCATTGCTCTGGGCACATTGCGCGTTCATGATCACCAAGCCGCTTTCTCTCCTCCGCGTGCGTAGCTGGCATCTGCATGTCGCCTCGCTGCCGCTGGCGTCGGTGGGCTTGTGCATAACGCTCTGGATCCGGGCCAAGACGATCGGCGAGGACGAGCGCGCCAACGCGGAGCGTCGCGCGCTGTTCGTGGGGCTCTGGCCCCCGACCTTCTGGCTAATAACATGCACGCCACCGCGCAACGATCCTGCCGGAGCGCTCAGCGGCGCTTGTCCCGGAATCGCGCCGGAGCGTCACCGGGCGCTGAGGTCGCCTGCCTCGCGTCGCGTGACCGAGGGCCCTGCTCGCGCTCGCGGGCGCGATCTTCGCTGTAACCGATACCCAGGAACACGAAGCTGATCGCGAACGTGCCGGCGACCGCCACGAGACTCCATCCCACGATGGCAGTCGTCCCAGCGGTCGCCGCCGCCAGCACGATGCCGGGCGTTGCGATCAGCAGCACGGCGACGGCTCGTGCGGCCACGAATGCGCGCCATCCGCCATCCTCCGGCGCTCCAGACGCCTGCGGGACCGGCGTCGCCGCCTGCGTGCGAGGCGGCATGCGAACAGCGGCGACGACGATGGCGAGAACGGCCACGAGCGCGACGAGAAGCCCGATCGCCGGGCCCGCGAGCAGGATGGCCGCGGTGATCGGGATCACGGTGGCGGCCGGGTACGCGAACAGCATCCACGGCCGCAACTGCGCGCGACGACGTCCATTCATGCGCGTTCGCCGCCGCGTCTCAGACCTTCAAAGGGCGTTATCACGCACGCGAAGTGACAACGCCACGGAGTCGGCTTGAGCATCAAGCCGACTTCCTCGTCGCCCTCCGTATGGGATCCTTCTCAGACATGCGGTCGCCTTTGTCGATTGCGCGGTTCCGAGTACCCACGCTCGTCAACCTTGAACAACCGCGGCCCGAAGCTCATGTCGGCAAGACCTTCAGGGGCACGCTCACAGCGAAGGACTTCTCGCGGCGCTGGAGGATATGGCCGCGGTCAAATCTCACGTCGTAGTCGCGACCGAGCACGGGTAGCCTGGCGACATGACTGAATCACCCGCTGACGAGCAGCTGACGCAATACCTCCGCGATGTTCATGCGATCGAGGAACAGGCGCTCGTGCAGATGAAGCGAGCGCCGGCCATCGCCGGTGACCGGGAGCTGGCCGCCATCTTCGAGGAGCATCTCGTCGAGACGCTCGAGCACGAGCGGCTGGTGCGCGCGGAGCTCGAGCGGCGCGACGCCACTTCGTCGACCGTCAAGGACGTCGCCGGACGGCTCGGTGGATGGGGAATGGTCCTGTTCGCCAAGGCAAATCCCGACACGCCCGGCAAGCTCGCGAATGCACGCCTACTCCTACGAGCACATGGAGCTTGCCGCCTACGAGCTGCTGCGTCGGGTCGCCGACCGGGCGGGCAACTCGCGAGTGTCGGAGCTCGCCACGCGCATCGGCGCCGAGGAGCGCGCGATGGCCGACCGCGTCGAGGATCGCTGGGAGTCGGCGACGCGTGCCTCCCTGCGCGACAAGGGGGCCGAGAATCTGCGCGAGGAGCTCGTCAAGTACCTGCGCGACGCTCATGCGCTCGAAGCGCAGGGGATGCAGCGCTCGAGGCCGGCCCGAGGATCGAGGGCTTGCCAGCGCTGGCGGAGGTCTTCGCCGACGCCGCGCTCGCCGAGCACGTGGCGTCCTAAGCGATGATCTTGAATGGCCTGTGTGTCCCGAATGGGAGGCTGCTCGTCGCCTGCGACCGTGGCGATCTTCGCTGTCCGCTGGTCCTCGTCGCGGCGGACCGCACTGTGACATGGTCCGATTCCCCCGCGCGTCCGTGGACCGGGTCGCGAGAGGGGGCAGGCTCATGACCGCGCGCCGGGCATTGGCCTGGGTCCTGGCCGCGGCGATCGGCGGCGTGACCGCAGGGTGCGGCGATGACGAGAACGCTGCCACCACGACCCCCACCGCGGGAGGGGCGTTGCTGACCCTGTCGGAGTCGGGACGTTCCTCGAACGGGGTGCTCCAGCGCTGGTGCGCACCGGCGGCGGCGACGATTACCCGGACTTGGTGTTGCGCGGATACCGACGCTATGAGGACACCTCGGGCCGTGAGTTCGACCTGCTCGTCTTCGGCGACGAGGCCGACGCCGTGCTGAAGCTGCCCAGCGTGGTCGACGAATCGGACGGCGAGTCGGCGATCAGGGCGGCCAACGCCGTCGCCGTCTTCCCGACCGGCTTCGAACGCGTCCCGCTCTATCAAGCCATCGTGCGGAAGATGCGGCGGCTACGACTCGCCTGCGCCCCAGGCGGTGAATCGGGCGAGCCCGAGCTGCGGAGCTGTGCTTCTCAGATGATGGGGCCGTCCCGCCGCCCGGTGAGGGCGTTGACCGTAGTGAGGCGACCGAGCGCGAGCAGCCGATCGTCGTGGGCGGGCTGCACTACGACCCGTTGACCGCACGCGAGCTGAACCCCAACACCGTTCCCGATGAAGACCTGCTCTCGGGGCGCCGTCCGCCTGAGGGCAAGGTCTGGTTCGGGGTGTTCCTGCGGGTCTGCAACCGGGGCGACAAGCGGCGCACCGCGTCGGAGCGCTTGGCGCTCGTCGACGCTTTGGGAAACCGCTTGCTGCCCTCAACAACGTTGTCCGACACCAACCCATTCGTCTACGACCCGCGGGCGATCGAGCCAGAGAAGTGCCTACCGGCCGAGGGATCTGCGGCCGACCGCACGGTCGACGGCGCGCTCGTGCTCTTCGCGATGTCCAAGCAGTTCAGGCGCAACCGTCCAGTGGCGCTCGAGGTGGTCGCGGACGACGGCGCTCGCAAGCGCGTGATCCTCGATCTATGAGCTCAAACCGGCGGCCGG
>Ga0136625_1000221_pt1 | contig 15896 bp, 15 predicted proteins | sample AntDrymUQ4832306_2_FD_104672 | JGI IMG/M metagenome (GOLD analysis project Ga0136625, IMG submission 104672) | Polar desert sand microbial communities from Dry Valleys, Antarctica - metaG UQ483 (23.06) | ecosystem: Environmental > Terrestrial > Soil > Desert | place: Antarctica: Dry Valley...
CTACCGGCTCGCGCATCTGACCCCGGATCCCCAATACCATACGGTCAGTCCGATAACTCCGGATCATAGACGGTCTGCTCGTCGGCAATCAGCGTCTCACTGCTATAGGCCGTGGCGGCGGCAGGGAAGGAGGTGCAGGGGCTCGTGAAAACGAGCCTGGCGCTTGCCCGGTGAGATCGAGGACCTGGTTCAGATGCTCGCGACGGACCGCTGGATTTCGTACGTGGGACTCGAGACACCTCCTCGGTGAGATGGATCGATCCAGCAACCGCGTCGCCATGAGCCTCATCATCGCTTCGCTGATCGTGGGCTCGAGCCTCATCATACTGGCCGGGACGGGACCGGCGTTGGCCGACTGCCCCTGTTCGGTTTGGCGACCTTCCGCGGTGGGCGCCTTGCTGGCCCTGGCGCTGGCCTCGCTGGTGTTTCGGTCCGGCAAGTATTGAGGGAGGGTTGGGGCCGTAGTACCCGGTCGCTCTGTTTGAGGCGCCGGCGAACGACGATAGGAAGTCATCGGCCTCGACGAACTCCGCGAGCACCTCTTCAAGTGATTAGAGCGTCATTAGGGTCGCCCCTATGCTCTGCAAGTTCCTCCTCTATCGCCGCGCGGTGCGAAGCAATTCAAAGGTATGGCGGAAGGAATGGCCGCTGAGAGCAGCCCGTCTCTTATCAAACGCTTAACGACGGATCCCGGTGTCAGCCCTTGCATGCAGGCGTGGGCGCGGCTCGGGGGGCAGACCGGGAGCCAGCAAGGGCTGCACGGGACCGGGTGCACCAGGACCCGCTGCCGTTGGCCGAGGGCGTGGCTCTGCGCGACGCTGGTCGGTCCGAAGAAGGCGTACACCGGGATCCCGGCACAGGACAGCACGTGCATCGGGCCCGAGTCGTTGGTCACGGCGAAGCGGGCACGGCGGCCCAGCTCGGCGAGCCCGCGGACCGAGAAGGCGTCGGTCGCATCGATCCCGATGTCTTGCGCCAGCGTTTGATTGAGCACCCGGTCTTCGTCCGCGCCGATCCAGACGATCCGCACACCGCGCCTTTCCACGGCGGCGCCGAGCGCGCTGTAATGAGGCCAGCGCTTGCTCTCCCAACGACCGCTGCCCCCGGCGTGGAACAGGGCGAACCGTCCGGTCCTGAGCCCGTGGGCCTGGCACCAGCCTGATACCTGTTCTTGTTCCGCCGGACCCGTCGGCAGCCACGGTCGGGGTTCCGCCTCGGGGACGCCGGCGGCCCGCAGCAAGGCATTCAGGGTATCGAAGGGGTGGGGCTTTTCGCGCCCCGCCGCGGGCGGGGTATGGGTGTAGGCCGGGCTCGGCGCGTTGCCGATCCGTTCGGGAACGCCCGACAAGAGACACAACCACCGCGAGCGGCCGCTGCATTGGAGGTCGTAGAGGCGCGCATAACGTCCCATCCGGAGATGCGCCAAGGCCCGGCACATGGCCGCCGTACCGCGTCTTTCGACGGCGTGGACCGCGAGGCCCGGCCAGCCGTCGAAGATGGGGGCGTAGGGGGGGGCGGTCAGGATCGTGGCGCGGCCCTCGTGTTCCTGGATGCGGCGGATGATGGGCGTCGCGATCACGAGGTCCCCGAGTGCCCCCCACTTGAAGACGAGCGTGCCATGGCGTCGACCGGTCATCGGTCCGGGCCCCGCGCCACCAGGGCGCCCAGGAACAGCGGCAGGTACACGGCGAAGGGCTTGGAGAGATAGGAGAAACTGAATAGCCCCGCGGCGATGATAGCGAACGATCCCGCGAGCAGGGTGCCGGCCGCCGCCCGTCCGCCGGGCGCGGCGACTCGCCAGCGCAGGGCCCCCCGCGCGAAAAACACCCCGAGCCACAGGAACTCGGCGGCGACCCCGATGAGCCCCGTTTCATACCAACAGTCCAGCACGAAGTTGTGCAGGTGCTTCACGACTATCGGTGCCCGTTCGGGGCCGCGATCGACGGTGAGGACCCGTTGATAGAGTGCCGTATTGCCGAGGCCGACTCCCACGAGCAGCTGCCGAGGCGGCGTCGCCAGAGCCTGGCGCCAGATCACGGTGCGCCCGGCGCTCAACTGATGCGAAAGGGGTGAGGAACGCTAGACCGTCTTCCTGCAACATCCGCGTGGGGCTGAAATCCGGTGACTGGAGCTGCCAATGGAGCTTGCCGTAGAGGACCCCGAGCATGGCGATCGTCGCGAACCCGAGCGTCCGGACCAGGCGCTGGAGACCGCCGGGTACTCGTTCGATGGCGGCATAGGCGAACATCCACACCGAAGCTTCCGCCGCGAACTTGAGCCATTCGCGGGTCCCGCGCAGCGGGTCCAGGGCCGCCGGGATCCCGAGGGCGAAGGCGGTGAGCAGGGTCGCGAAAACCCATAGGAGCCGCCGGTCGAACCGTGGGGGCAGGCGGTAGACGAGCAGCGCCCACAGCCAATAGAGCACCAAGAGCCCCGTGAACACGGCTCGGCCCAACACCTGGGCGAGCGGCAGCCCGCATGGGAGCAGGTAGCCCCAACGCAAGTACGGCCCCTCGAGCCGGAGGCGCAAGCGGCTAAGCGCTGCCGAGGGAGTGGACATACGCGAGCACCTGGCCGACACCGATCCCCGCCATCCCGGACCCGGGAACGGCCGGGGTGATAGCAGAGAGGAAGGGCGAATAGGCGAGCGGCGGGTATCGCCCATTGAATAGACCGATGGCCGGGGTATGAACGGCAGCCGCGAGGTTGTAGACCCCGGTGTCGTTGCCGACGAAGAGCCCGCAATCCGAAAGGTGCGCTGCGACCTCGTCGATAGGCTCACCGAGGACGGCCAGGCACCCTCGGTCGGTCGCGATGGCGGTCGCGACAGCACGCTCCGCTTTGCCGCCCAGCAGGAAGATGGTCGGAAAGACCGGGTTGAGCCCCACTGCGAGGGCCGCGAAACGGGCCTCGCTCCAGCGGCGATCCGGCTCGCTGCACCCGATCCCCAAGGCCGTCCAGGGTCTTGGGAGCGTCCCGAAACGGCGCGCCACGGCCTCGCGGGCGGCAGTGGAAATCGCGAGCGGTGGCTCGAGACCGGGCCGTTCCAGCCCCAGGCGTTCGAGCAGGCGATCGGCCATGGCGATCGGGTGCCCATGATGCTCATCCCGCGCGAGCGTCGCGCCGCCATCGAGCAACCAGGCGTGCCATCCTCGCCCGTAACCGAAGCGCCTCGGGATCCCGGCGAGACGGCAGGCGAGCGCATAACGGCCGCTGCCGTGCAGCACGAAGGCCTCGGTAAAGCGATGCGTCTCGAGCTCGCCGGCCAGGCGTAAGATCCCTAAGACCCCATCGTGCCGGCCGGGGTTGCGCTCCAACCACAGGACCTCGCCCACCGCCGGTTCCGCGGCGAGGAGGCGGTCCGCCTGCGACCGGCGCTTGGTCAGGAGCGTCACGCTCCCCGCCGTGCCGGCGCGGGCGATGGCCCGGATATGTGGCAGATGCCAGAGCATGTCCCCGATGCCCGGGAGCGGCTGGATGACGAGCGTTCCGCCGGGAGTCGGATCAGCGCTCACGGGATTGGTGCAACGATTCATAGAGCGCGATGGTGCGATCCAGCATCGCGCGCAGGGTATAAGGGTGCAGCCGCGGCACCGTGCGCGGGCGCAGGATGAAGTCCAAGGTCTTGGCCACCAGCGCCGGGAGATCTCCGGCCGGTGTCCGGCCTTCCGGAAACACCCGGGTCAAGATCTCGTGGACCCCCCCATGGTCGTAACCGATGACCGGGACGCCGAGGCTCAGGGCCTCCAGGGTGGTGCGTCCGAAGGCCTCGGCGACCTTCGAGAGGCACAACACGAGGTTCGAGGCGGCCATGACCTCACGTAGATCCGCACGATGGCCGAGGGCGCTCACGTGGTCGTTGAGGCCGCGGGCGCCGATCTCGGCCTCGAGCGCCGAGAGGCGCTCGGGCCGGTCCGCGCCGCCGGCAAGGAGGCCGTGGACCGGTATACCCCGCTCCCGCAGCGCCGCGACGAGGGCGAGAAAGTCATCCTGTCCCTTGCGCGGCGAGATCCGGGCGGGCAGGATCAGGACGAATCGGCCGGCCAGCATCGGCATGTCGCGCTCCCAAACAACCCGCCAGTCCGGTGGCGGGTCGTAGCCGTAGCCATAGTGCAGCGGGTCCACACCGCGGTGGATGACCGCGATGCGCCGTGGTTCGACCCAGGGATAGCAATACCGGATGTGATCGCGGACGGTGTCGGAGATGGCGATCACGGCTTCGCCGCGTGCCATGACCGCGCTGTAGCGGTTGACCGAATAGAGCCCGTGGAAGGTGGTCACGAAGCGCGGGCGTAGTGAGGGCGGGAGGCTGCGCCAGGCGCTGAGCGCGAGCCAGGCGGGGAGTCGCGAGCGGGCGTGGAGGATATCCACCCGCCGTTCACGCAAGAGGCGCCGGAGGGGGACGAGGTAGCGGAGCACGCGCGCGGACTTCTCCCCCACCTTCCACGGGATATGTTCCGCGCCGGCCTCGACGATCGCCTGTGCCAAGCGGCCCGGCGCCGCGATGACGAGCGCTCGATGTCCGCATCGCACCAGCTCGCGGGCGACCTCCAAGGTCCCCTGCTCGACCCCGCCGCCTTCGAGCGCGGGTAACATCTGGACCACCGTCAGGGGCACCGGTGGCTCATCGCAAGATCCGCCCGGAAGCCCACGGGCAGCCCGGGACAAGGGTAAGCCGTGAGCGGATGTGGGACGGCACCCAGTGTCAACGGAAGCCGGGGAAGCGCCCTGACCTTAGAACACGAGCCGGACGCCGGCGCTGATGCGATTCTCCACCAGATCTGCAGTAGGATCCGTCGAGCTGCGTTCTACGCGACGATACTCGATAATGCTCGTCAGGTGGCGACCCAGCTCGCGACGCAGCCCCACGTGCAAGCCCAGCAGATCGTCCTGTCGTTCATCGGCTAGATCGTTATTCGTATTCACGGAGGTCCACCCCACGCTCATATCTAAATATGTCAGCGGGCTGATGTTCCGCGTCCAGAGTATATTGGCTCCCCAGAAATCGTCACGCGCCCCAGTTTTCTGAAAGTCCCGCTGCTCTTGAAAGACCAGGATGTCGAAGTCGTTGCGCCCGGCCTCGAGCACGACCCCACCGGACAATCTTCGTTGCACGAAGACCTCATCGCTGAGCCTCGGTATCCCAGCACCGCTGACCGTCGGCAGACCGGTCACCGGGTCTACGTTTGGAATCGCCCCGCCCCTGGCCGCAACCGCCTCATCGATCTGTACCTGACGCGCCGTGTACGCCGCCTCGTCATAGGTGATACGCCACCGGGTGCGTCTGCTCTCATGGGACAGGTCAATGAAATATCTATCGCCGAAGAACCTACGACCATAGGTGGCCTCCAGCGTCGTCCTACCCGAGGGTGTCCACCGGACGCCGGCATCCCATATGATACCGCTTCCCGGGTCTCCAGCCGATGAGAAGTCGTTGTCCTCATACCCTAGATCACCGAGGAGGCTGATCTCCGGTGAGTAGATAAACGTGACGCTACCCAGGAGCTCCTGAAACGTCGTAGAATCCGCACGGACATAATCGATGTCCCGACGATCGAAAGTAGCGCTCCATGGCAGCTCGTTAAAGCGGCTACCGCTCTCTATCTTCGCATAATATCTCTGAGAGGTACTGTCCGTAGAACTCGCGCTGCCATTAGCCGGGTCGTCCCCGCCTGAGTTGCTTACATCATCGTACCCGAACCGCAGCTCTGCATCTGCCCAGTCACCGAGGCGATGCACGAGGTACGGACTCAGCCCGTAGGTGGTCACCGTCGTGCGTTCCCCCGTAACGTTGATATTGTCTCCTACACCGCCCAGAAAAGTACCCGGCCCGAAGTTCGTGAACACGCCCCTTCCGGTATCCGTAAGATTTCTGTTGTGTGATCGTCGCACTGCCGTCCAAAAAAACCAGTTGTCTGACCAGCTCGCACACCCCCCCGGAGAAGAGCTGGTGAAAGTGGGTATTCTCGTCACCGTTGTTGGCGTACAACAACCCCTGCAGGGCATAGTTTACCCGTACGGTGGCGCGCCTCGCATTGCCGTAGATATTGATGCGGGGAGTCAGCTCAGTCACGAAGTCCTGCTCCTCGTCGCCGGCCGTCAGGAACAAATTGTCCGTGAACGCCTCCTTTACCGATAGCTCCGGGACCACTCTCCAGCCGGGCTGAACGCCCTCTGCGTCTTCGCCGAAGTTCGTGGCTGGGCCCAGGGCCTCCGGAGAAAACGCCGGGCTCGTGCCGATGTAGCCGGTCGCGTCGCGAGACCCAACCTCGGCTGAGGATCCCTGAGCCATGGTGCCCGTACCGGGCCACAGTCCCGTCCCAAGCAGCAGGAAAAACAGCCACATCACCTTCTCCCGGTCCCCCTCATTTATTGCTCAGCATTTCGCCGGAATCGTTCGGTACGGACAAATAGCTCTCGTAGTACTTCGTTTCCTCCCGCTCATTCGCCTTATTGAGGACCAGTCCGATCGTCTTGCTCGGTTCCAGGAGATTGAGTGCCGTAATCAGATCGCTACGCTTGGTTCGTTCGGTCTCCACCACGACCACCACCTGCTCCACCATACGAGCAAGGGAACACGCTTCTACAGTGGCCAACAAAGGGGGACTATCGACAACCACGATCCGGTCCGGATACCGCAGCGCTAGCTCCTTGATCAGCAGTTCCGTCCTACGGCTGCCCACGTACTCCGACATGTCAGCGCGTCGGGCCCCGGAAGGCAAGATCTTCAGTCGCCCAATGTTTGTGCTCAGCAATACCTTATGGAGATCCGGCTCACCGCCCGATATGACGTCTGCCAAGCCGGCATACGACCGTAGACCCAGTACCCGCGTCAGCCTCGCTTTCACAGGGTCAGCGTCGATAAGAAGTGCGGTCCGGTCGATCTCCATCGCTATGCTGATGGCGAGGTTCACGGCTAGAAACGTCTTTCCCTCGCCCGGCATGGCGCTCGTGACCAGGATGACACCGCCGGTATCGGCCCGCTTCTGGGTGAGATCGACGGCGTTCATCAACACACGCCGTTTTATGACCCGGAGCTCTTCCGCCAGCCGCTTATTTCGGCCCTTGGGGGTAAGAAACCCCAGCTTTTCCAACCTATCCAGGTCTATCTCCACCTCCCGGCTCTTGCCCCCCGCTGTGCGCGGCAGCCACGGAAGCGCAACTGAAATGACGGCATTTCCCGTCCCGCCCCGCATCTGAAGATCACGGTCGACAGGTGAGTCGTCTTCAATCGCACCAACTCCGCCGTCAACGAGCGACGGTGTATCCGTGCGTGAACGTCGATCTACATCCCGGCGCACATCGCCATCACCGCCCTTCGTTAACCTTTCAATGGCCTTCTCGATGAGGCTCTCCGACGTTTCCATAGGCAACCTTCCACAGACACCTGACTACATCGCCAAACCTACTGAAATTTCCGGCACTTCTCCCAGTTCCCTGTCCCTCTGCGAAAAGTTCCGGATACTTCCGGGAGAGGTACTATCTTACTCCCTCTCCCTGCGGGATAGGGTGGGGGCGAGGGGATCAAGATCAAATGAAAAGATTTGAGTCGAGACCTCCTCATCGTAACCTTGTCCTGAATGATCGGGACAACGCTCTAGCCTGGACCTAGAAACAAAGACCCAAGACCTGCTAACTTTGTCAATAGCCCTACCTGGAGCTTGTACATTGCAATGATCACCAGGTAGCCCAATACTAATATCGTAATGGCGAGGAAGAAGTACCGGTTTGTTTCCAGCAGCGATCCTTTGCCGCCCGCGGTCTCCGACCATGACACGCTTCCCAGCACCGGGAGGGCTGCCACCCTCACCAAATCGCGCCGTGAATAGATAACGGGATCAATCTGCGAGACAAGCAACACCAATCCAACGCCCGCCCCTATTCCTAGCATAAACACTAGTGTATTAAGGTAGATCCGCTTTGGCGAAACCGGGCGCAGGGGATCACGAGGTGCCTCGAGGACATTCAGCTTCAGCTCTTTCGCGTGTTCAAGCCGATCCGCTACCAGGGCACTCTCCCGTCGCATCAGGAGCGTCTGATAATTTTCCTTTTGGAAACTGTGTTCCCGGTTCAACTTCGCCAGCTCTACCTCCATTCTCGGCACTGTGCTAACACTTTCCTGCAGTTGGGCGACGCGCCGATTGTATTCCTCCACTCTCGATCGGAGGCCCGCGACTTTCGCCTCTGCGCGCATCAATTGGCTCTGCCTAGCCTGGTAGCCCGGATCCACGGACCATGCACCTGACCCTTCACCCGTTGCGGTTCGCCCGCCTTCTTGCATCTCGCCGCTTTTCCTTGCCCGCCACTCTTCGAGGGCGCGCTTCGCGATCATCACGTCAGGGTGCTGCTCGGTGAACTTCACCCTCAGCTCGGCCAGGGCCTTCTCCAGCTCCGCGATCTTCAGGTCTATTGGCCGCGCCGGCTGCCCGTCTCTTCGTGCCAGATTTGCGGCCGTGGAGAGGCCTACTTCGGCTCTTATGGCAGAAACTTCCTTTTCCGCTTCCTGCAATTCCAGCAATGCAGCTTTGTATTGGTTTTTTGAATCCTCGAGACGAGCATAGTATGTTCGTCCGTCCTCGAGTATATCGAGGTGTTTCTCCTTGAATTCGCGGATCTTTTGCTCAGCCGCCTCCATCTTTATTTGATACTGCTCTATCTGTTGATCGACAAAGCGCTTGCTGTTCTCGAGATCCTTTCGTGTGACGGTCAGGATCGTGTCCTGAAACCGATCCAACAACGCTTTCACTACCCTTTGCGCTACCGCCGGATCGGAGTGCTCATAGGTAACCGTGTAGACGTTTGGCCTATCCGAGCCCGCCGATATATCGATCCGGGTGCCCAACCCCTCTATGAGGAGATCGAGTTTCTCGGGCGTATCGACTCCCTTGTCCAAGCCGCTCTCGTGAGCAACCAACTCCAGATTCGGCTTGACGAGCATCGTCTGCCTCATCAGGCCCGCCATCTCCCTGGCAAGATCGCTCTCCACCGCAATTCCCTTGAGAAGCGCCGGCAGCATCGACGACCGCTCGACCTGGACCGTCGCACTGACCCGATACACATTGGGTAGGATGGCGACCACACCCCACCCGATCAGGCAGACGATCGTCGCCAAGGCCAAGGCCATCCACCGATAGCGCCACGCCATCCGTAGGTAGATTTGGACGTCGGCAAATAGCTCTTGTGCGATCATGTACCCCTGCAGTCTCTAGATCTCGTGCCGGCTACGCCATCATGCCGGATCAGAACCATGCTTCTGGGATGATGATGACATCCCCGGGGGAGATCTCGAGGTTTGCACTCATGTCCCCCTTTTTTACGAGATCTTCCAATCTGACGCGCGTCTCCACGTCCTGCTCGCCGACCCGGCGTACGATCTTAGCCTTATTCCCGTCTGCATACGGCGTCAATCCTTCTACTTGAATCATGACGTCGAGCAAAGTCATGTGCTTCTTGTAGGGTAGTGCCTGGGGTTTTACCGCCTCACCCACGATCCGCACCTGTTGTGCATACCCTCCGACGAACTCGACGACCGTGACCGTGACGGATGGGTCCTTTATATAGCTGGCCAGGGCCCCCGCGATGTCCTTAGCAAGCTGTCTAGAGGTCGTGCCGCTGGCGATCATATCGTCTACCAGTGGCGTCGAAATCATCCCGTCAGGACGCACAGGGACGTTCTGGACCGACACATCGGGATTCTGCCAAACGAAGACGTTCAACGTGTCGCCCGGGGCGATCAGGTATTCATAGTCTTGGAGCGACCCGGCGACCGTGGCGGTCTGGGATCCGTTGTGCAACCAACCGCATGCCGCACTGACCAGGCAGATGCCCAATATTAGCCAGGCCCTGATGGGATGTCGGGTCGTATGATTAGCGTTCACGGATAGCCCTCCGTAGATGGGTGTATAGCGTACCAGGTCCCGCGCGTCAAGTACATACATTGTTATCAGTCATCCAGATGCCGGCGATGGGCATGTCCGTCGTCCCCGTAACCTGCACGTCGGCATTAATGGGTCTCACCGATGTGCGACCGTGCAGGCTTGGCATTGGACGAGTTCATGTGAGCGATGCTAGGGCAGCTCGACCGCAAAGTTGGTGCGGGTTACACCGGTGGTGCTGACGTAGCAGGCCACGCTTCCATTTGCATGAAGAACACCTTCTGTAGGATCGCGGTACGCGTCGATACCTCCATCTTGGTTCGAATGCTCTTTAGATACCATCGGGCCGTCTCCGGACTTACGTCGAGCGTCATGGCGATTTCCTTGTCCGTTTTGCCGGTGGGCCAGGGCGGTGATTACCGAGATCTCCCGCGGCGAAAGACGATACAACCGCTGAGACTGGTGCATGTCTAATCTACGTAGGTTGATCTGTTCAATGACGACGCCGATAAGCGATGATCCCGAGTCTGAGGGCGCTTCGAGCCAAAAACCGCGGAGCCCATACCACCTGGTACCCTGGGAGACCAGGAGCTGCGCGATGGGCGTTTTCGACAAGCTGCTACCGGCGCCGTCTCCGGACCAACGTGTGCTCTCGGATGACAGGACCTGCCGGCGTATATCGGCAACATGCTTGTCTACGTTCCCGTCTGTCAGGATGATGTCTCTAGCGCTTGCATTATAACTGAGTACCTCTCCATCGACGTTCAATATCATCATCCCCACGGGGGAAGACGTGTGCTAATTGGTGTGTTAACGATACAGTGAGCCCTCGGCGATCGTACGAAAGCGACCGATCCGAGACGTGGAAATTGTCCGGGCCTGACGGGCTGCAAATGGCGGTGGACATGAGTTTCTATCCTTGATAATTGACATAATCGTCTTGATCTACAACAAGCTCTGGGCATGTTGGCCACTCTCCCCGTTCTCGCGCTCATCGAGCGTCGTTCTCTAGGTTGCGATCTGACAACTCGCGGCTCCACGCAAGTGGTAGCTTGGAGGGTCCTCGGTGTCGTCATTGACCAGCGCCTGCTGGACCCCTGGTTTTTATATCGCGCTATCAGGCAATACGTGTGCCGCCCTAGCCTCTGCCATTCCGATTGGGCGATACAGTCGTATCAGCGCACTTTACGAGACTTCTGTGACGAAACCCAGCACGTGTCCTTTCGGGCGGTGGGGTGATTGGCCGGATGCCCGGGCTGCGCCGGTATTTTGACGCCTTCCAAGCCGTACGGGGGTCCCTTTGCCGTTCCTGCGGGAGCGGCTAGCCGTACGTGCGCCGCGACCGACGCGATGGCGCTTGCATGGACCTGAATCAGCAGCGATTGTCGTGTGTTCGGGGCGGCTCAATGACTACGCCTGCGTGATGAGCCCCGTAGGGTAGCGGTACGCTGTCGCGCAGTGACGACAGCCACCAGAGAGCGTCCTTATAGTAGGGGCTTCATGCGGCAGCGACGCGGCAAGCCCGCAGCACTCGAGTGCGGAATGAGCGACTACCGGCCCCTGCGACCCCGGGCACCACGAGCCTCGTCACAATCCTGGCCCTGACAACCGTTGCGTTCCCTGGGATCCGACTCGGATGCGCGAAGCGTGCGCGTGCTGAGGCGGCCAAGTGTTGTCCCTGATTCATGAACAACGCATCGTGTACGCGGCGCTCCTTGATGCGCTGAGAGGGGCGCGACCACTATTGGGCTGGTGGTCACATGATGAGTAAGCGTGGTCCTGAGATTCGGACGATGGGAGCCCGAGCGGCGGAGTCACAAGAGCCGAATAAGGGGTGGAGCGCACCCCCCTCAAACGGGGGGATGCAGAAACGCCGGAGTGGCATTATCGTTCGTCCTGGGCCCTTGGTACGCTGGCGACGATAACTTCGGGCCTTCAGGGTCACCCTATCGACTCTGGCCGCTAGTGTCAACGCGGGCAAGACAATCGAGGTGGCGTCGGGCGCTCTGTTCCGACGGGAAGTGCGTGTGCGCCGGGGCGCAGAATGCTCGGAACAAAGGCCGATCTGAATGGAGAGCAAGGGGGAACCGCCGCATACCGGAATGCCGGAAGCAACTTGGCCTGCCGATTGCTGTAACAGGCGGGCACCGGTTCTGGCTCGCATGTGCCTATCCGCATACGTATGTTAAGTGCGGGAATGCCAGGCCGTCAGCCGTAATGGACTCCAGTCACAGGGAATATTTGTGCTATACATACCCACTAACCGCATTCCTCGAACCCTCCTGCTAAAGAGCACGGGTGATCTGTTTGTAGCCTTGCTGTCGGCCTGCCTAGCATTCGTCGCGTTGGCGCCAGATGCCCAGGGTATGATCGGAGCCACTCTTCCGCGCTATCCAACATGGGGGCTCGCGGGTAGCGTGTTTATATTCGCAAGCTCGATCGTCTTCGCGATGGCATCGATGGGCCTATACGATCCAGACTTGAGAGTAGGCCCTACGAGCATCTTCGCGAGGACAATACTGAGCTTTGTTATGACGGCAGCGCTCATGGCCGGATTGACGGCTGCCTTTCCCGATCTGTCGTCGGAAGTCCTTTCTGTCTGTTTTGCATGTGCATTCGTGGTTTTGCTGGCGAGTAAAGTCCTCGAGCGCGCTTATAGCGGTCGCACATCGATGCGGCGCGTTCTCGTGCTCGGGGCAGCGGAAAAGGCGACGCTGGTGAACCGCCTCCGTAGAAGGGGAGACCGCCGGGGTATCGTCGTAATTGGTTTCGTTGATCTCCTGGATAGGCCAAGGTGCATCACGGGATCCAAAATAATAGAAGTGAAAACGCCGTTGCCCGTTTTCGTCGAACAGAACCGTATCGATGAGCTGGTTCTGGCTTTCGATGATCGTCGCGGAAATAGTTCGATCCCGGCGCAAGAGATCCTGCAATGTAAGGCTAACGGTGTTTCGGTCATAGACGTGTGTACCTTTTACGAAAGACAAATAGGCAAGGTCCACCTCGGTTCAACCAGCACGGACAGTGTGGCCCTGTCGGACGTTTATTCCGGACCTTTGCAAAGGAGCGCTCGGAAGCGATTGTTAGATGTCGTGCTGACTTCGGTCGTATTGTTCGTTGCCTGGCCCGCGATGGTGGCGATTGCGGTGGCGATCCTCATCGAGTCCAGAGGTAAGGGCCCGGTACTATACGCGCAAGAGCGCATGGGAAAGAACGGCAGACCCTTTAAACTACTCAAGTTTCGCAGCATGCATGTCGATGCGGAAGGGGACGGTGTCGCCCGCTGGGCTGAGATTGAGGACGAGCGCATAACGAGGGTCGGGGCCCTCATGCGGAAGACTCGTCTCGATGAGTTGCCTCAGCTCTGGAATGTGCTCAAGGGCGAGATGAGCCTAGTTGGCCCGCGGCCCGAAAGGCCGGAGATGGTCCGCGAACTGGCCCAGTCCATCCCTAACTATCCGCTGCGTTTGCTCGTGAAGCCCGGGCTCACCGGATGGGCGCAAGTTCGTTATCCGTATGGCGCGTCGGTCAAGGATGCCGAGGAAAAACTTTCCTATGACCTTTACTACATCAAGCACTACAGTGTCGGTTTCGATCTCGCAGCGATTCTTCAGACACCGCAGGTTATGTTGTGGAGAAAAGGGGCTCGGTGATGAGGCAGCGGAAGCCGGCCGCCGCAGCCTTGCTACCGGCGCGGCAGTGTAGTCAGGAGTTGGTTGAAGGGTAGATGGCGAATGGGTAGTAGATGCCCTTGTTTTTTCCATTTCACGCTGGCGTTCGCAATACTTTTCTGGTCATTGGGATTTAACCGCCGGCACATGCATGGCACTTTCGGACGTGAGGTAGGAAATTAGAAAATTACTATGGACCATAACAATCATCAACCAGTATCCCGGGAACAAAGAAATCGTCCGTTGGGATTTGTGATCGGGTGGTGTCGTTTCTTCGCAGTTGTTGCAGTCTTGGTCGTGTCGGCCGTCGAGGATGCGCGGGCGAACCCCTGCGATACGCCTGTCCTCAACCCCATAGCATGTGAGAACTCGAAACCCGGCAACCCATCCACAGAGTGGCAAATCGGCGGCGCAGGTTACCCGAGCATCCAAGGCTTTGCCACCGAGATGAGTGTCAACCAGGGCGAGACGGTTCGATTCAAGATAAAGAGCGATGCCACCGCCTACCGGCTTGATATCTACCGCATGGGCTACTACGGGGGAATGGGGGCCCGCAGGGTAGACACGGTTCTTCCCTCTGTGCCGCTACCGCAGATTCAACCCGCGTGCCTGACCGATGCCTCGACCGGGCTTATCGACTGTGGCAACTGGGCCGAGTCGGCGGCGTGGACGGTGCCTTCGGACGCTACGTCCGGAATCTACTTCGCGGTACCAATACGAGAGGACGGAACATTCGGCGTGAGCCATATCGTTTTTGTGGTCCGAGACGACAATGGGGCTTCGGATTTGCTATTCCAGACCTCAGACACCACCTGGCAGGCCTACAACGACTACGGCGGCAATAGCCTCTATACCGGATCGCCATCCGGCCGCGCGTACAAAGTTAGCTATAACCGCCCGTTTAATACCCGGGGCAATCAATACGGCAGGGCCTTTGTTTTTGGAGCCGAGTATCCTATGGTGCGTTGGCTGGAGGCCAACGGGTACAACGTCAGCTACTTTAGTGGGGTGGACAGCGATCGCAGAGGCACAGAAGTCCTCGAGCACCGAGTCTTCCTCTCGGTCGGCCACGACGAATACTGGTCGGCTGGGCAGCGCGCCAATGTCGAAGCCGCACGAGATGCCGGTACCCATCTGGCCTTTTTCAGCGGCAACTCGATCTTCTGGAAGACCCGATGGGAGAATAGCATCGACGGCTCAGGTACCCCGTATCGCACGCTCGTCTCGTACAAGGAGACGCATGCCAACGCCAAGATCGATCCCTTGCCAAATGTCTGGACCGGTACGTGGCGGGATCCGCGTTTCAGTCCCCCAGCGGATGGCGCGCGTCCCGAGAATGCACTGAAGGGCACAATCTTTACGGTCAATTGTTGTAGGGAAGACGCCATTACAGTGCCTGAGGCCTTTGGCAGGTTACGCTTTTGGCGCAATACGAGCGCGGCGGCTCTGGCTCCGGGTGCGGTTTCCACGCTACCGGTTGGAACGCTGGGCTACGAGTGGGACGAAGATCTCGACAATGGCTTCCGGCCTCCTGGCTTGATGAAGCTATCGTCCACTACGGTCAGTGTGCCGAGTAGACTCCTCGACTACGGTTCAACTTATGCTCCGGGTACACCCACTCACAGTTTGACCCTCTATAGGACCAGCATCGGTGCCTTGGTTTTCGACGCCGGCACAATTCGGTGGTCTTGGGGGCTGGATGGGAACCACGACTTTGATCCGGCTACGCCTAACGCGAGCACGACGCCAGATTTACGCATGGAGCAGGCGACGGTCAACCTTTTCGCTGACATGAACGTACAACCGTTCACGCTCCAGCCTGGGTTAGTAGCCGCCAGTCAATCGCATGACGCGATTCCGCCTGCGTCGACCATGACCTCGCCATCAGCGGGTTCCACTGTAGAAGGTGGAATCCCTACTACGATTACCGGCACAGCAGCCGACACTGGGGGAGGGGTAGTAGCCTATGTCGAGGTGTCAGTCGATGGCGGAGCAACCTGGCGGCTCGCCGCAGGCCGTGACAGCTGGAGTTACAACTGGACACCGAACTCGCTGGGATCAGTGACCATCAAGAGCCGTGCGGTCGACGATAGCGGCAATTCCGAGACCCCGGGCGCGGGAATTACCGTTATATCGACCTGTCCCTGCAGCCTTTGGGATGATGCGACGACCCCGGCGATAGTTTCGGCGAACGAAGCGAATGCGTATGAGCTGGGGGTGAAGTTCCGCCCAGATGTCGATGGTTTTATTACCGGGCTGCGCTTCTACAAGGGGCCGCAGAACACGGGGCCGCATGTTGGGGATCTGTGGACGAGTACCGGGAGTCTCTTGGCGAGTGTGACCTTCACCA
>Ga0136625_1000222_pt1 | contig 15893 bp, 13 predicted proteins | sample AntDrymUQ4832306_2_FD_104672 | JGI IMG/M metagenome (GOLD analysis project Ga0136625, IMG submission 104672) | Polar desert sand microbial communities from Dry Valleys, Antarctica - metaG UQ483 (23.06) | ecosystem: Environmental > Terrestrial > Soil > Desert | place: Antarctica: Dry Valley...
CGCGTCCACGTCGGGATGCAGTACATGGACTTCGCCAGCGCCATGCCGACCATCGCGCGGATTGGGTAGCCGGGACGACCCGTCGAGCGGGTCGCGTCGAGCTCGGAGACGAGAGCCACAATCTCCGGGGAGTCCAACAGTCCTGCAAGCTCGAACGCGGCCGAGCGCGGTGCTACTTTGGGAACGTCCACGTAGATCAACCCTTCGTGGTCCAGACCCCCGGCGACGCCAATCGCGCGGGGGTCACTTATTGCGTATTTGCAGGCTAAAGACTACTATGTCGACCGGACAGATTCGCGTCCGCGATGAGGGGTAAGGTGGACCGGATGGGCGATCATGAAGCAGTTTCCATCGGCCACTACTCGGCCGCTGAAGTTGCACGCCTTGCAGGGGTTTCCGCTCGGCGGATTGGATCGTGGGCGCGCTATGGGATCATCCCGTCCGTCTCGCAGCGTCCCCGCGTGTACTCGTACGCCGACGCTGGCGAAGCGGTCCTCGTGCGCTACCTCGTCGAGCAGAAGTTCCAGACGCGCAAGATTCGCCTGATCGTCGAGAACCTGCGGCGCGACTACGGCCAGTGGCCGCTTGCTGCCGCCCCCTTGCAGCACGACGGACGACTTGCCGTGATCGAGAAAGACGGCAAGGTCTGGATCGACGCGGCGGACAACAATGAACAGCGCGTCATCGGCAAGACCCTGCTGGACCTCCAGGCTGTTCGGTCCGCCCTTGAGCACGGGGGATGGATCGGCTACCAGACGCGGAGGGAGCACATTCAGGTCGATCCTAAGCAGCTATCAGGACAGCCTGTGGTTCGTGACCGTCGCATCGCGACAGAGACAGTGGCGGACCTCGCGAAACGCCCGGAAGGCCGCGCGCTGCTTCTCAACGACTTCGCGTTGACAAACGAGGAAATAGACGAGGCCGTCGCCTACGAAACAGATGTGAACAAGGCGCTTGAAGCTAGCGCAGCCTGATCGCCGTCTTGTCATCGACGCGACATGTCCTTGGCGGATCGCCGACGAACTGGGCGCGCGCGGGTTCGTTGACGCTACGTCGCCTTTTCATCTCGGCGACCAGAAGCGCAAGGACCCGCCCCTGCTCGCGTTGATCCACGATCTTGAGCCCGCCGTGCTTGTCACATACGACCAGAAGATGCTCGTTGAGCATCGTGGGATTTTGGACCACTTCGGCACGACGCTCGCGGTCATCGACAAGAAGGCGTGGCCTGCTCACCTTACGCTGGAGCAGTACTGGCGAGACGTGATCCATCACCACGCGCACCGATTCGCTACGCAGGCCGATGGATCGCGCTTCAAGTACAACCAGCGCAGTCGGAGCCCGCTCAAATGATGGGGTACGAGCCCCCCCGAAAGGTAGGTATCAGTGTCCTCTGAGCTCCGAAGAACCCCCGTAAACACTGGGCGAATGAGTTTCGCCAAACCCTCCTAGCCGCTCACTCCGCCAGCACGTCGGCGAGGCCCATCAGGTCGCGCAGCTCGAGCAGCTCGGCGGACGCGTTGCGCAGGCGCAGCTGACAGCCGTGGCGCTGCGCCACCACCTGCAGCCGCGCGAGCGCGTCGACCGTCACCGCGTCAGGCTGCACACCACCGAGGCCCACCAGCGCGAGCGGGGCACGGCTTCGCTGCAGGAGCACACACACGCGATTGCACAGCCCGGGCAGGTCCGAGCGAGCGATCGGACCGGTGATCGCGAGCACGAGCACGAGCGGAGCTGAGGCGGCCATCGATGTAGTGACCAGGCGAGCGCCGGGAACTCATCGGCGTGGGATCGATGAGCCGGCGCCCGACCCTGGAACCCGGAACGCTCGGTTTATGCGAACATCTGTTCTTGTCCGGTGGGGCCACGATCCTGCACGCCGACCTCGACGCGTTCTTCGCCTCCGTCGAGCAGCGCGACGATCCCCGCTTACGAGCGCAGCCGGTGATCGTCGGGGGCGGCGTCGTCATCGCGGCGAGCTACGAGGCGCGGGCATTCGGCGTGCGTTCGGCGATGGGCGGGGCGCAGGCACGGCGGCTATGTCCTCAGACGATCATCGTCGCACCGCGCTTTGAGGCCTACGTCGAGGCAAGCCGCGCCGTGTTCACGCTCTTCGACGAAACCTCGCCGGTTGTCGAAGGCCTGTCGATCGACGAGGCCTTCCTCGACGTTCGTGGCCTGGAGGAGATCTCCGGTTCGCCGCTTGAGATCGCGACACGGCTGCGCGCCACGGTTCGCGAGCAGGTCGGCTTGGCGCTGACGATCGGGATCGCCTCGACGAAGCTGCTGGCGAAGGTCGTCAGCGCCGCCGCCAAGCCCGACGGACTGCTGCTCGTCGCTGCGGGCGAGGAGATCGCGTTCCTGCATCCGCTGCCTGTCGGGCGCCTGTGGGGAGTGGGGGCCGCGACCGCGAGCAGGCTGCAGGACCACGGAATCGTGTCCGTCGGCGACATCGCACGGGCCGGCGAGGCAAACGCTGATCGCACTGTTGGGATCCGCCTCGGGCCGCTACGTGCATGGCGCGGCGCACAACCGCGACGCCCGCCGGGTGCGAGCCCGCCGCGGGCGACGCACGGTCGGCTCGCAGCGCGCGCTCGGGCGCGGCGCGCGTTCGGCGCAGGAGATCGACGCGGTGCTCGTCGCGCTCGTCGACCGCGTCACGCGCCGCCTGCGCGCCGGTGGGCAGGCGGGGCGCACGGTCGTGCTGCGACTGCGCTTCGACGACTTTGCACGCGCGAGTCGCTCGCGCACGCTGGTGCGGGCCACCGCCGCGACGGAGCCGGTGCTGTTCACCGCCCGCCGGCTGCTCACGGCGGCAGGGCCGCTGATCGAACGCCGCGGCCTGACGCTTGTCGGCATCACGATCGCTGGCCTGGAGCGCGCGAGCGCGCAGCTCGTGCTCCCGATCGACCGTGACGACTCCGCCCTGGACGGCGTGCTCGACGAGGTGCGCTATCGCTTCGGAACGGCGGCGATCACCCGCGCCGCGCTGCTGGACGGCGGCGAGGAGCTGTCGGCCTGGCTGATGCCCGGCCACACGCGTGGAACCTGACCTGCGGGCTGGGGTTTGGGTGCCTGCCCGACCTCCATTTCGGTCGGGCTCACGCCATCAGGTGAAGTGAGTAGCGCTCGACGAGTGTCAGCCGCTGATCGTCTGCGGCCTGGTCCCGAGCGTGACGTCCAGCGTGCGCTCGGCGCCGCCGCGGCGGATGCCGAGCTTGATGTCGTCGCCGGGCTTGGTGCGCAGCACGGCCGCCGACACGTCGTCGGCCGCCTTCACGTCCTCGCCGCCGACCGACACGATCCTGTCGCCGACGCGCAGGCCCGCGTCGTCCGCCGGTCCGCCTTTCACGAGCGCGCGAACGATCGCCCCGGACCCGCTCGTCGCGTTCTGCGTGGTCACGCCGAGGAAGGCGCGCTTGATCTGTTCGCCGCTCTTGAGCTGGTCGAGCACCGCCTTCGCGGCGTCGATCGGGATCGCGAACCCGACGCCGCTGTTTGACCGCGTCGAGGTCGCGATCTGGGCGTTGATGCCGATCACCTGGCCGTTGGCGTCGAGCAGCGGGCCGCCGGAGTTGCCGGGGTTGATCGCTGCGTCGGTCTGCACGACGTTGTCGATGTCAAACCTGTTGGGCGCCTTGATCGAGCGGCCGAGAGCCGAGATGACGCCTGTCGTCAACGTTCCGTCCAGGCCGAACGGGCTGCCGATCGCGACCACGGGCTCGCCGACCTTCAGGCTCTTCGACGAGCCCAGCGAGAGCGGGGTGAGCTTCTGCCCCGCGGGGTCGATCTTCAGGACCGCGAGATCGGTCGACGGGTCGGTCCCGGTCACCTTCGCGGTGATCGGATCGCCGTCGCCGAAGCGCACGCGCACCGTCTGCGCGTCGTCGACGACGTGGTCGTTGGTCAGGATGTAGCCCTCATCGTCGAGTAAGAATCCCGAGCCGGTGCCGCGTCCGCCCTGCCCGTTTCCCACCTCGATCGACGCGACGCCCGGACCCACGCGCTCATAGAGGGCGGACACGTCGGTGGCGCTGCGCGCCGGCGCGGGCGCCGGCCCGGTCGTGGTGTCGCCGTCCGGTGTGGGTCCGGCGACCGTGGTGGTCGTGGCATCGGAGGAGAACGCGCCGCCGATCGCAAGCCCGATCATCGGCAGGGCGATGACCAGGGCGCCGAGCAGCCCGGCGAGGAACGTTGAGCGGCGGGAGTTCGATGGCATGGCGTCAGTGATACCCAACGCCGTTCAAGCGACCCTGACCCGCTCGTAAGAAACGCGCGAGAACCCGGGCATCGATGGCACGAATAAGCTTGCGCGATGTCACACGACGAGCGCTTGACCGTCGCCCCGATCGTCGGCCCCGACGATGCGCGGCGCTTCACCGACTCGGGCATCGAGGTTCGCACACGCTACGGCGCCGGCGACCTTCCCGAAGAGCCCGAGCTCGGCGATCCCGGGGCGTTCCCCTACGCGCGCGGCGTGCATCCGGAGATGTACCGCTCGCGGCCATGGACGATGCGTCAGTACGCCGGCTACGCGTCGGCCAGGGAGACCAACGAGCGCTACAAGTACCTGCTCGAGCACGGCTCGACCGGGCTGTCGATGGCCTTCGACCTGCCGACCCAGCTCGGCCTGGACTCCGACGACCAGCGCTGCCTCGGCGAGGTCGGGCGCACCGGCGTGGCGATCGACACGATCGACGACATGCGGATGTGCTTCGACGGCATCCCGCTGGACAGCGTCTCGACGTCGATGACGATCAACGCCCCCGCCGCCGTGCTGCTGAGCCTCTACGCGCTGGTTGGCGAGGAGCAGGGCGTGGCGACCGACCAGCTGCGCGGCACGACCCAGAACGACATCCTCAAGGAGTACATCGCGCGCGGGAACTTCATCTACCCGCCCGAGGGTTCGATGCGGCTGACGACCGACCTGTTCGCCTACTGCAAGGCGCACGTCCCGCGCTGGAACACGATCTCGATCTCCGGCTATCACTTCCGCGAGAAGGGCTGCTCGGCCGTCCAGGAGGTCGCCTTCACGCTGTGCGACGCGATCGCCTACGTACAGGCCGCGATCGACGCCGGCCTGGAGGTCGACGAGTTCGCCCCGCGCCTGGCGTTCTTCTTCAACGGGCACAACAACGTCTTCCAGGAGGTCGCGAAGTTCCGCGCCGCGCGGCGGATGTGGGCGCACATCATGCGCGACCGCTTCGGCGCCAAGGACGAGCGCTCGATGAAGCTGCGCTTCCACACGCAGACCGGCGGCGTGACGCTGACCGCCCAGCAGCCCCAGAACAACGTCGTGCGCGTGGCGTTGCAGGGCTTCGCCGCCGTCTGCGGCGGCACGCAGTCGCTGCACACCAACGGCTACGACGAGGCGCTGGCGCTTCCGAGCGAGCGCGCCGCGAAGATCGCGCTGCGCACCCAGCAGGTCATCGCGCACGAGTCCGGCGCGACGGACACCGTCGACCCGTTCGCCGGCTCCTACTACGTCGAATCGCTGACCAACGAGATCGAATCGCGCGCCTACGAGCTGATCGCCAAGGTCGACGAGCTCGGCGGCTCGGTCAACGCGATCGAGTTCATCACCAACGAGATCGACGAGTCCGCCTGGGGCTATCAGGAGCGCTACCGCGTCAAGCAGGACATCGTCGTCGGCGTCAACAAGTACGACGAGGACGCGATCGAGGTCGAGGACATCCTGCGCGTGGACCCCGAGTCAGAGCGCGAGCAGCTGCAGCGCCTGGCGAATTTCAAGGCCGACCGCGGCGGCGAACTCGTCGCGCGCCGCCTGGACGAGCTGCGCGCCGCCGCACGCGGCACCGACAACCTCGTCGAGCACATCCGCACCGCGCTGAAGGACCGCTGCTCGATGGGCGAGGTCTGCGGAGCGATGCGCGACGTCTTCGGGCGCTATCAGCCGCGCAGTTGAGAACGCACGAGACGAACGTGCGGCGCGCCGCCACGGAGTGGCGCGCGCCGCGACCATCGCAGGTGCTCAGCGCCGGACGACGCGCTCGCAGTCGCTGACGCGATCGTCCCTGTCGACGTAGGCGGTGTCGAAGCCGGGACCGCAGGCGATCGCCGTCGAGCCCTTCGCGTAGGCGTGGACGGTGTCGTTGCCCGGGCCGGCGTCGACGCGGTTGGGGCCCCTTCCGCGCAGGCGGATCGTGTCGTCGCCGTTGCCGCCGTAGATCGCGTTGCGTCCCGAGCCGCCCTGCAGGAAGTCGTCGCCGTCCTCGCCGCGGATCGTGTTGCGCCCGGGGCTGCCATAGATCGTGTCGGCTCCCGCACCGCCATAGAGGCGATCCAGGGCGGTGCTCTTGTTGCCGTGCAGCTGGTTGCCCCAGATGACGTCGTTGCCGCCGCGGCCGTAGATCCGGTCGGCGCCGGTGCTGCCCAGCAGCGTGTCGTCGCGGCTGGTCCCGCGCTTCGTTGCACCCCCGCGCGGGCCGAGCCAGGTGATGCCGCGGCTCGGATCGGCCGCGGGCTTGGGCGCGTAGAGCACGGTCTCGCAGCCACGTACGCGACCGCCGCGGCGCATCTGGGAGTCCGAGATGCCTCCGCGCCGCCCGCGCTGGTCGAGCACGACGGTGTCGGTGCCCGGTCCGCAGTCGACGAGCTCCTGACGGCCGCCGTCGTTGGCGAAGATCGTGTCGTCACCCGAGCCGCCGAACAGGCGGTCCGGCCCGGAATCGGCAAACAGCATGTCGGGACCCGAGCCGCCGATCACCGTGTCGGTGCCGGAGCCGCCATGCAGGACGTCGGCGCCCGCGCCGCCGACGAGGCGGTCCTGCGCCGGACCGCCGTAGAGCAGGTCGTCGCCGGTCGAGCCGTAGAGGCGGTCATGGCCGAATCCGCCATCCAGCACGTCGTCGCCGCTGCCGCCCAGGAGGACGTCGTCGCCCGACGCGCCGTCCAGCCAGTCGTGCCCGGACTCGCCGAGGAGCCTGTCAGGGCCCGTCTGGCCGAAGAGCTGGTCGGGACCGCCGCGGCCGGTGAGCCGATCGCCACCGCCGTGCCCGCGCAGCAGGTCGGCGCCATTGCGACCGCGGATCGTGTCGGGGCCGGCTCCGCCGGAGCGGCTGCGCAGCCGGCCGAGTGCCACCGGGGCGACCGGCGCGGTCGCCAGGGCGAAGCCATGGCCCGGCGGCACGCTCGGCGGCAATACCGGGCCGGCGGGCGCGAGCGGTACGGGAGCAGGCGGCGGGGCCGGCGTGGGAGGAGCTGGGGCCGGTGGCGGAGCGGGCGCCGGCGCCGGGCAGAGGATGATCAGCTTGCAGCTCGACTGCGCGCCGGCGACCGCCGCCGGGCCCAGCAGGGCCGCCGCGACGGCGAGGAGAGCGATCGTGAGCGAGCGTTTGGCCACGCCTGAACATCGACAGGCTCACTGCTGGACTTGAGGCCCGCCGGACGCCGTCGCGCGGCCGATACAAGGGCCTGGAGTTCGGGCGCATCGCCGAGCAGGAGTCGGCCGCGGGCGGGCGAACCTCACGCCATGACGCAGTCCACGGCCTCGCGCCGCCTCGTGAAGTCACCGCCCGAGCTGTGGGCGGAGCTCAGCAGCGATGAATCGCTGCGCCGCCATCTCGCCGAGTTCGGGGAGATCCGGATCACCAGGATCGATCCAGAGACCACCGTCGCCTGGGAGGGCAACCGCATCAGCGGCACGGTGGAGCTGGCGCCGGTCGAGGACGCGGCGGAGCCCCGCCGGTCGCGCGGCTTCTTCGCCCGCCTGTTGGGCAGGCACCCCCGCGCACAGCCGGCGGGCGCGATCCCGGGCCCGCCCGCACCCGGGCCCGACCCCGCGCCACCGACTCCGGCGCCGAACCCCGGACCGTTGCCGCCGGCGCCCGATCCGGTGCCTCCGGCTCCGGTGCCCGAGCCATCGCCGCCACCGGAGATCCGCTCGCCCACGGTGAAGCGCGCGACCGCCGTCCTCGACGAGCTCGGCGCCACGCACCACCGGCCGTTCTCGCGCGACTGACCGCCGCCGGCCGCTCGCCGCGAGTCCGCCGGCCAGCGCCTACCATCGTCGGCGATGTCAAGACGCTCCAAGGGGCCCGAGTCGGCCGAGCAGAAGCTCGCCCAGCTGTCGAAGCTCCGCGCCGCCGCCGGCCGCGTCACCGGCGAGAGCGAGCGCAAGCAGCACGACCGCGGCCGGTACACCGCGCGTGAGCGCGTGGAGAAGTTGCTGGATCCCGGCAGCTTCCAGGAGCTGGACACCTTCGCGCGCCATCGCACGACGGACTTCCAGATGCAGAAGAAGCGTCCGTGGGGCGACGCGGTGATCACCGGGCACGGCACGATCGACGCGCGCCGGGTCTGCGTGTTCTCGCAGGACTTCACGATCTTCGGCGGATCGCTCGGCGAGGTCATGGCCGAGAAGATCTGCAAGGTCATGGACCTGGCCGCGAAGATCGGCTGCCCGGTGATCGGCATCAACGACTCGGGCGGCGCGCGCATCCAGGAGGGCGTGGTCTCGCTCGGCGCGTACGGCGACGTCTTCCTACGCAACGTCCAGTGCTCCGGCGTCATCCCGCAGATCAGCCTCGTCATGGGTCCCTGCGCCGGCGGCGCCGTGTACTCGCCGGCGATCACCGACTTCATCTCGATGGTCAAGGACACCTCGCACATGTTCATCACCGGACCGGAAGTCATCCGGACGGTCACCGGCGAGGACGTCGAGTTCGAGGCGCTCGGCGGCGCGATGACCCACAACACGAAGTCCGGCGTGGCGCACTTCGCCTGCGAGGACGAGGACCAGTGCCTGCAGGACACGCGCTACCTGCTGAGCTTCCTGCCGTCCAACAACCTGCAGATCCCCCCACGGGTCGCCGCCATCGACGATCCCCAGCGGATGGATTGCGCGCTGGACGACGTCGTCCCCGCGCATCCCAACAAGCCGTATGACATGCGCGACGTCGTGCGACCGATCGTCGACGACGGCGAGTTCTACGAGGTCCACGAGCACTACGCCGAGAACATCGTCTGCGGCTTCGCGCGGCTGGATGGCTTCGCGGTCGGCATCGTCGGCAATCAGCCGGCGAGCATGGCCGGCGTGCTGGACATCGACGCGAGCGTCAAGGCGGCGCGCTTCGTGCGCACGTGCGACGCCTTCAACGTCCCGCTGCTGACGTTCGTCGACGTGCCCGGCTTCCTGCCCGGCACGGCGCAGGAGTGGGGCGGGATCATCCGCCACGGCGCGAAGCTGCTGTACGCGTTCACCGAGGCGACGGTGCCGAAGATCACCGTGATCACGCGCAAGGCCTACGGCGGCGCGTACGACGTGATGTCCTCCAAGCACCTCGGCGCCGACTTCAACTTCGCGTGGCCGACCGCAGAGGTCGCGGTCATGGGCCCCGAGGGAGCGGTCGGGATCATCTACAAGCGCGACATCGCCAACTCGCCGACGCCGCAGCTGCGTCGCGAGAAGCTCCAGGACGACTACCGAGCGCGCTTCGCCAATCCGTACTCGGCGGCGGAGCGCGGCTATGTCGACGACGTCATCGTCCCGCGCGAGACCCGGCCGAAGGTCATCGCCGCGCTGCTCGCGTTGCAGTCCAAACGAGCAGGGACGCCCCGGCGCAAGCACGGCAATATCCCGCTGTGAGGATCCGCATACCGCCCGCGCTGGCGATCGTGTGCGCGGTCGGGGCGCTCCTGCGATTCTCGACGCTCGGCGTGCAGAGCCTGTGGTACGACGAGGCGATCACCGCACAGCTGCTGCGCATGGACCTCGGCGGGCTGCTGCGCGCGATTCCCGACAGCGAGTCCTCCCCGCCGCTGTACTACGTGCTCGCCTGGTGCTGGACGCACGTCTTCGGCACCGGCGAGGTGGGCATGCGATCGCTGTCGGCGCTGCTGGGCACGGCGACGATCGCCGCAGTCTGGGCGCTCGGACGGCGCCTCGGGGGCAAGCGGGCTGCGCTCATCGCCGCCGCGCTGGTCGCGTTCAACCCGCTGCTCGTGTGGTTCAGCCAGGAGGCGCGGGCCTATGCGCTGCTCGCGCTGCTGGCCACCGTCACGGCGCTGCTGTGGCTGCGCACGCTCGCACAGCCCAAGGCGCGCTACGCCGCGGCGTGGGGTCTCGCCGCGGCTCTCACGCTGGCGACCCACTACTACGCGATCTTCCTCGTCGGGCCGATGGCGCTCTGGCTCCTCGTCCGGCTCCCAGGTACCCGCGTGCGCGTGGCCGCGTTGGCTCCCGTGGCTGTGGCACTGCTCGTGCTGGCGCCGCTCGCGCTCGGCCAGCGCGCCAACGACAACGCATCGTTCATCGGCGAGAGCTCGCTGCTGACGCGAACCGTGCAGGTTCCCAAGCAGCTGCTCGTCGGCTACGACGCGCCCGGCGAGACGGTGCTCGCGGTGCTGTCGGGGATCGCGCTCGTGATCGCGATCGGCGGCGTCATCCGCATCCTGCGCTCGCCCGCGCCCTCGGACTCCGCTCCGCTCGCCGCGGTCACCGCCGCAGCGCTCGTGCTCCCGCTGCTGGCCGCGCTCGCCGGCGAGGACCACCTCATCACCCGCAACCTGCTCGCCGCGGCTCCGCTCGGCGGCGCGCTGGCGGGCGCCGGGCTGGCGGCGGCGGCCCGGGCGCCGACGCGGCCGTGGCTCGGCTCGTCGGCGATCACCGCGGGCTGCGTCCTCGGTCTGGTCACCGTGGTCGGCGTCAACAGCGATGCCGCCAGCCAGCGCGACGATTGGCGCGCGGCCGCGGCGGCCCTGGGCGTCGGTCCGCCGGGCAGGATCGTGGTCGCGCCGGGCACCGCACCGATCGCCCTCGGCTACTACGTGGACGGCCTGAAGCCCGCACCCGCCGGGCCCCGTCCCGTCTCGGAGATCGACTACCTGGACCTGCCCGAGCGCCGTCCGGGCGCGCTCGCCGCCCCGCACCCCGCGCAGGCGCCCCCGCCGATCCCCGGGTTCGCGATCGCCGCGCGCACCGACGGCGAGACGTTCGCCGTCCTGCGCTTGGTGAGCCCGGCCGCGCAGTCGATCGATCCGGCGACGCTGACCCGCGGACTCGACGGCGGTCCCGCGGCCGTCCTGATCACTCCTTGACCGTCCACGCCGCGGCCCGAGGCCCGCGGTAGGCGCAAGACTGTCGGACGTGAACCCGAGTCGGTGGCCGGCGAGGCGCCTCGCGCTCGCGATCGCAGCGCTGGGCAGCGTCGCGATCATGCTGCTCGACGCGCTCGTGCGAGACGAGCCGGCGCCGCGTGGCGATGACCTCATCTACGAGCGCATGGCACGCGACCCGCTCGCGCCGCACACATTCGTCTTCGCCTACCGGATCGCCGTCCCGTGGCTGGTTCACGTGCTGCCGTTCGAGCACACGCTGTCCTTCAGCCTGATCGCATGGCTGTGCTCGGGGGCCGCGGGGGCGGTGCTGTTCCTGCTGCTCGAGCGCCTGGGCGTCTCGCGACGCGTCTCGATCGCGCTGGCGTTCGTGTTGGTGCTGTCTCCGCCGCTGCTTGTCGCGAGCCTGCGCCAGGGCCGCAACCCCGATCCGCTGACGATCCTCGTGATGCTCACGGGGGCCCTGTTCATCGTGGAGCGCCGGCCCAGGGCGCTCGCGGTGACGATGCTGATCGGCGCCCTGAACCGCGAGTCGGCGCTGTTTCTGGGGCCGCTGGCCTACGCCGTCTGGGCGCAGCGCCCCTTCGATCGAGCGGTGCTGATCAGGACGGGCGCCGCCGCCGCGCCGGCCGTCGCGGCATTCCTGGCGCTGCGATTCGCGATCCCGACCGTCGGACGCGAACAGGTCCCCGGCTACGGGCGATCGCTGCTCGGCGGGCGGATCGAGGTGCTCGAGGACGGGCTTGCCCAGGCCGGCGTGCAGGCCCGGCGACTGCTCAGCATCTACGGCCCGCTGTGGCTCCTCGCTCCGCTGGCGCTGCGCGAGATGCGCTTCGCGCGCCGCGGACTCGTGCTCTGCGGCCTCTGCGTCGTGGCTATGACCTTCGCCCTGGATTGGGGGCGGATCGCCTTCATAGCCGCCCCGGTGATCTACGCAGCAGCGGCTTGGACGCTTGACCGGCGCCCGCGGCTGCTCGCTCCGACGCTGGTCCTCTGTGCCGCGCTGGTCTTCGGGTACGCGGCATACATGCAGGTCAGCGGCGTCGACAACATCATCGATACCGCACCGCCGCCCTACCCCGTCCGCTGACGCCCGAGCGAACGTGACGCCCCCGTCATGTTTTGGGTACGCTGGGCTCATGGCCCGGCAGAACCGTCAGCACGACTATGACTGGATCGTCGTGGGGTCGGGCTTCGGCGGCAGCGTCTCGGCGCTGCGGCTGAGCGAGAAGGGATACCGCGTCGGCGTCTTCGAATCGGGCCGGCGCTTCGAGGACCATCAGTTCGCTCGCTCGACCTGGGACCTGCGGCGCTACTTCTTCGCTCCGCGCCTGGGTCTGCGCGGGATCTTTCGCATATCGCTGTTCAAGGACGTGACGATCATCAGCGGCGCCGGCGTGGGCGGCGGCAGCCTCGGCTACGCCAACACGCTCTATCGCGCGCGCCGGCGCTTCTATGACGACGCGCAGTGGTCGGGTCTCGAAGAGGACTGGGAGGCCGCGCTCGCGCCGCACTTCGACGAGGCCGAGCGCATGCTCGGGGTCGCGACGGTCACGACCGACGACCCCGCCGACGACCTCCTGCGCTCCTTCGGTGAGCACATCGGCGCCCAGGAGACCTACGCCAAGACCCGCGTCGGCGTGTACTTCGGAGAGCCGGGCGTCGACGTCGAGGATCCGTACTTCGGCGGTAAGGGGCCTGCTCGTGCCGGCTGCATCGGCTGCGGACGCTGCATGGTCGGCTGTCCGATCGGCGCCAAGAACACGCTGCCCAAGAACTACCTGTGGCTCGCCGAGCGCGCCGGCGCGCAGATCGTGCCCGAGCGCACGGTCATCAATGTGCGGCCGCTCGGAGCCTCCGACGGCGCCGACGGCTACGCGGTCGTCACCGAGCGCACCGGCGCCTGGTTGCGCAAGGAGCGCCGGACCCACACGGCCGGCGCCGTCGTGATGGCCGGCGGGCCGCTGGGCACCAACAGGCTGCTGCAGCGCTGCCGCCACAACGGTTCGCTGCCGAACGTGTCAGCGCGGCTCGGGGAGCTCGTGCGCACCAACAGCGAGGCGATCCTGGCCGTCACCGCGAAGGACGACAGCGTCGACTTCACCAAGCGCGTAGCGATCAGCGGCTCGATCTATCCCGACGAGAACACCCACATCGAGACCGTCAGCTACGGCCATGCCGGCGATGGCATGAGCCTGCTGCACACGCTGCTGGTCGGCGACGGGACGCGCGTCACGCGGCCATTGAAGCTGCTCGCCGCGGCGCTGCGCCACCCGCTGATGTTCGCGCGCCTGCTCGACCCGCGGGCGTGGTCGCGGCGCACGATCATCCTGCTGGTCATGCAGACGCTCGACAACGCGATCGCGCTGCGCCCGCGACCCGGCCGTCGCGGCTCGATGCGCCTGCAGACCGAGCAGAACGCCGACAAGCCCAACCCGACCTTCATCCCCGTGGCCAACGAGGCCGCGGACTGGATCGCCAGGGAGATCGACGGCATCCCGCAGAGCTCGATCCTCGAGGCGCTGGCGAGCATCCCGACGACCGCCCACATCCTCGGCGGCGCGGTCATCGCCCGCTCCCCCGAGGAGGGCGTGGTGGACGCCCGCCATCGGGTCTTCGGCTACGAGAACCTGCTGGTCTGCGACGGCTCGGTGGTACCAGCGAACGTCGGCGTCAACCCGAGCCTGACGATCACCGCGCTGGCCGAGCGCGCGATGAGCTTCGTGCCCGAGGCCGGTCCTACGGACACGGCCGAGGACGCCGCGTCCGATCCCGTGTTCGCGGCCTGACCGAGCCGGGCCGCCCCCCCGCGATGGGTACGAAACCTGCCAAACCGCCGTTCGTCGACCGGCTTCGTGCCCAGCGCGATCGCCACAGGCGGCGCCCGAGGACGATCCGCGCGCTGTACGTCGTCGCCGGATTCACGCTGCTGCTCGCCGGGATCATCATGCTCATCACGCCCGGGCCGGCATTCGTGATCATCCCGGTCGGCCTCGCGATGCTGTCGCTGGAGTTCGCGTGGGCCGAGCGATTGCTCGGAACGGCGCTCAAGAAGGCCGAGGGCGCCAAGCGCAAGGCGAACCAGACGTCACCGACACAGCGCCTCCTCACGGCCATCGCGGTCGCGCTTGCCTGCGCCGCGGTGCTTGCCTGGAGCATCTGGGGCGACATCCCGCTCACGCCGTTCTAGCGCATGTGTCGCCACGCGCCCTGATCGCAGCGTCGCGCGATGGCTACAGGTGCAGAGAGCCGGCCACCACGGAGCCGGCGCGCGCGGCCTGCAGCGCGGCGACCGAGACCGCGAGATCCTGGATCGCCAGGCCGGTCGAGTCGAACATCGTGACCGCGTCCGGCGTGCTGCGGCCCGGCCTGTCGCCGGCGAGGACGGCGCCCAGCGGCGTGACCTGCTCGCGCGTGACGAGACCGGCGGCGACGGCGCCTGCGAGCTCGCCGCCATGGGAGGCCTGCGCCCATTCGTCGCAGTACAGCTCGCATCCGAGCACCGCGCCGTGGCTGGCCTCGGCCTTGCCGAAGCCGTCGGCGCCGAGCATGTTCAGGTGCTGACCCGCCCGCAGGTGGGCCTCGTCGACGACGATCTCGGCGCCCGGGGTCACGCAGCACACGACGTCGCAGGCCAGCGCGGCCGAGCGGTCGCCGACCGCCCAGCCAAGCTCGGCGGCCAGCGCCGCGGCGACCTCCGAGCGCGGATCGCAGCAGACGCCCGGCCCGTAGCCGGCGGCGGCCATGCAGCGCGCGGCCGACGCGCCGTTGGGGCCGCAGCCGACTACGCCGACGCTCGCGGCATCTTCGCGCGCGAGCGCGCGAGAAGCGACGGCTGCCACCGCGCCGGTGCGCAGGGCCGTCACCGCGGAGGCGTCCAGCAGCGCCAGCGGGATCCCGGTCGTCGCATCCGAGAGCCATACGACGCCGTTGACGGTCGGCAGGCCGCGCGCCGGGTTGCCGGGAAACGACGTCACCCACTTCAGCAGGGCGTAGCCGTCGCCGAGCGCGGGCATCGCGCGGAAGTCGCCATACGGCGGGCTGTCGAGGTACACCTTCGCGGGCATCGTCCACTCGCCGCGATGATGGTGCAGGAAGCCCGCTCGGGTCGCGTCGATCGCCGCCGCCGGCGAGACCGCGGCCAGCACCGCCTGGTTGTCGAGGATCGAGAGATCGGGCACGGTGAGAGCACCTACTTGCGGACCGATCCAGTCGATCACAGACAAGGCCGCGGATGAATCTTATGAAAGCTGCCCCGGATTTGGCTATATAGTTCTCGCCTGTCCCGCCCGCCACCACGGAGTCATCCACGCCATGGAGCCCAGCACGACAGCCGGCCGCACCGGAACGCTCGAGAACCCCGAGCTGCGCGAGGACGTCCCCGGCCACGTCATCCCGATCATCCAGCGCGAGTTCGACGACTTCGACACGGAGTCCCAGCGCTTCCTGCGCGGTGACGTCGAGGAGACGGAGTTCATCAAGTTCCGCCTCAAGCAGGGCGTCTACGGCCAGCGCCAGGCCGCTGTGCAGATGATCCGCGTCAAGCTGCCCTTCGGCGGGATCACCCCCGAGCAGCTCGACGCCTTCGCCGGCGTCATCGAGCGCTACGTGCCGCTGAACAAGGGGCACATCACGACGCGCCAGAACATCCAGCTGCATCACGTCCCGCTGCCCGACGCCGCCGCGGCGATCCGCGAGCTGTCGGATGCCGGCCTGTCCTCGCGCGAGGGCTGCGGCAACACCGTGCGCAACGTCACCGGCGATCCCTGGGCGGGCGTCGCCCACGACGAGCTCTTCGACCTGACCCCCTACGCGGGCGC
>Ga0136625_1000223_pt1 | contig 15875 bp, 11 predicted proteins | sample AntDrymUQ4832306_2_FD_104672 | JGI IMG/M metagenome (GOLD analysis project Ga0136625, IMG submission 104672) | Polar desert sand microbial communities from Dry Valleys, Antarctica - metaG UQ483 (23.06) | ecosystem: Environmental > Terrestrial > Soil > Desert | place: Antarctica: Dry Valley...
ACAAGGCGCCGGACATGAGAAGCACGAGTACAGCAGCGGCTGCGACACCCCAGGTCTCGCCGGAGCCGGGGTAGGGGACGTTCATGCCGTACCAGCCGGTGACGAGGGTGGGCACGGCGATGATCGCGGCCCAGCTGGTCACCTTCTTCATGATTTGGTTGGTTTGGTAGTCGCGCAGGCTGAGGTTGGTCTCGACGATCGTGCTGACCAGGTCACGCAGCGCGTCGGTTGACTCGCTGACGCGGAGGACGTGGTCGTAGACGTCCTGGTAGTAGGGGTACAGGTCCTCATCGATCGTGGATTGCTCCCGTCGCATCAGCCCGCTGACCGCTTCACGCATGGGGACGACGAGTCGGTGAAACTGGATGAGGGCTTGGCGCGTTTGGAACCAATGCTTCTGCGCTGATGGCTGTACAGGAAGTTTCGGCGAACATCGCCTCGCTGACCTCGTCATAGAAGTCGTCAAAGGCCTGGATCGTTTCGAAGTAGCCGTCGACCACGACATCGAGGAGTCCGTAGAGCAGGAAGCCGACACCGTGGACCGCCAGGTCCGATGAGCGGTCCCACCTGGCGAGAACCGGGTCCATGGGGAACCCCTCGTTCTTTCGCACTGTGACGAGCCAGCGTTCGTTGATGAAGGCGTCGATCTCCGACTGGGCGAGAAGCCCCTCATCTCGGTCCATCTGTACGGCGTGGCACGAGAAGAACAGGTGGGTGGCGTAGTGGTCGAGCTTTGCCCGCTGATGGGGCTCGAGGGCGTCTTCGACGGCGAGCTCGTGGAGGCCCAGCTCGTCGGCGAGCTCGTGCAATTGCTCCTTGGAGGGTCCGCAGAAATCCACCCATACGACGGTGTCGGGCCGCTCGAGGTGTTCCGAGACATCGGCGACCGGGAAGCCCTCGGCCTCCAGCACCCCTTTGCAATACGCCCTCGTGAGGGCCATGGCATCCTCCGTGCTCTTCGCGCGTGCTCTGTCTCTGCTGGCGTCCGGGCCTCGCCGTCCGCCAGTATGCAGCGACTTCCTCGCTGTACCGTTCGGTTGATGGGGCTGAACCATGGCGGCGGCCCGTCGCTCGGCGAGCGATCCAGCAGTCACCCGTCATGGATGCCGGCCTGGGAGTTGGTTGGGCTGATCGCTGCGATCATCGTGTTCGTCTGCGCGTCGACGAGCTTCGCCCTTCAGGTCCCAGCGTTCGACAGCACCGACGAGCGAGCACATCTCGGCTACGCACACGCGGTCGCCGGCGGGCAGCTTCCGGAGGTCGATGACCGTCCGGAGATTCCCGCCGAGGCGACGGTGTGGCGCGAGGTCGTCGTTGACGACTCACGGACTGACAGCTATCGAACGGTGTGGGTCGCCAACCATCTTCCACTGCACTACGTACTCGTTGCGCCGCTCATCTGGCTGTCCACGGCAGCAGGCCGAACGGACGGCGGGCTCATGTTCATGCGGTTCGCCAACATCGCGTTCGCCAGTGCCGGCATTGCCTTCACCTACCTGCTGGTGGGTGTGCATCTATCAAGAGCTGCCGATCAAGTCGCTGCTCACGATGCGGGCAGCCCCACCGGCGACGATCGTGGCGAACGTGGTCGCCGTTCTCACCGCAATTGGTTTGGCCATCGGTGCTGTCACCAGACGCGGGCTGGCGGGAAGCGCCCGCAGGCGGTCGCTCCAGCCCAGCGTCTCCGCACTGGCGGTCTGCGCCGTTGTCGTGTTGGTCGTCGCGACGACGATCGTTCAACACACTTCAGGCGGCGGGGTGGCCACCTCTCGATACGTCTTTCCAGCTCTCGGCGTGCTCGCCGGGCTCTTCGCGATCGGCCTCGACAGACTCATGGGACTACTCCCGGTGATCGTCGTTGCCACGTTGGGGCTGTGGTCCGCCCGCTTCCTGCCAGGGCGAATCCTTTCCGAGATCGAACAGGCTGGAGTGACCCAGGCGGCGCTGAGTGGCGTGTCGAAGGCCGTCCTCTCCGGACTGTCGATCGTGTGTGTTGTCGTGCTGATCGCGATTCTGTTCGCCACGCGGCGGTCAGCCGCGGCGGATGCGGCCGCGTAGCGCGGCGAAGCACATGGTCATGCTCACCGCGGCGACGACGCCGACCGCCACAAGCGCGCTGGCGAGATCTCCCCACTCCCAGCCCTCGACGACGAGCGATCGGAGTCCCTCGAGCAGGTAGGTGACCGGGTTGAACGTTGCCACCGTGTCGAGCCAGCCGGAAAGCTGCTCGCGGGGCACGTACGAGCTGGTCAGGAACAGGAACGGGAAGAACAGCAGGAAGCTCGAGTTCACCGCCGCTGGATTGCCGGTCTTGAGGGCGATGGCGTACCCGAATCCCGAGAAGGCCAGGCTCCACAACGCTCCGATCGTGATGAAGACGACGACGCCGAGCGGACCGGTCTCGAAGCGGACACCGACGATGAACCCGACGATGACGATCGGGATGATCAACGCGCTGGCGACGGTGATGTCGGCAGCCATGTGCCCGAGCAGGATCGCCAGGCGCCGGATGGGGGTGAGCAGCAGGCGGTCGAAGTAGCCGTTCTGCACGTCGAGCACGAGTGCCGGCGCCCGCGACACGCCCGTGACCCCGAGCAGGATGGCCGTCGGCAACTGGAAGGAGGTGAAGTTGAACCCCTCGATCTGTGTCTCGGTGATGTCGGACAGGGTGGCGATGTTGACGAGGAAGAAGAACAGGGCGATGAAGATCGGTGGGATCACCGCTTCGACGTCACGGGGGATGGCCCGCAGTGCCCGCCCGGCGATCGCGGAGGTGTCGGACACGAATCCGGCCGGACGCGCTTCGATCGCCCGCACCGAACCCGTATCGGTTGTCGCTGCGATGGTCATGACCCGACCTCCTCGGTCTCGTCGTGTTGGATACGGCTGCCGGTGAGCTCGAGGAAGACGTCGTCGAGCGTCGGGGTACGCAACGTCAGATCACGAACCCGCACCTCACATGCGCTCAACGCCACCGCCACCGGGCTCACCGTGGCGGAGCCGTCAGTCGTCGACACGACGAGCTCCGATCCGCGTGCTTCGACGGAGAGCACTCCCTGCACGCGCTCGACCGCCTGGCACACATCGGCGGCGTCACCTTCAACGCGGATGATGATGACGTCGGTGCCGATCGACCGCTTGAGCTCGGCCGGCGTGCCTTCGGCGACGATGCGGCCGGCATCGATGATGCCGACGCGATCGGCCAGGGTGTCGGCCTCCTCGAGATACTGCGTCGTGAGGAAGATCGTCATCCTCAAGTCGGCGTTGAGCCGGCGAACCTCCTCCCACACCCGGGCACGGCTGACCGGATCGAGGCCGGTCGTCGGCTCGTCGAGGAACAGGATCCGCGGATTGTGGACGAGCGCGGCGACGAGGTCGAGTCGACGTTTCATGCCGCCGGAATAGGTGCTGATCGGTCGGTCAAGGGCATCGACGAGGTCGATCAGCTCGCCGAGCTCGCCGACGCGGCGGTTCGCCTCGCGCCGCGACAGCCCGTAAAGCAGCCCTTGAAGACGCAGCAGCTCGGCGCCGGTCTGACGCGGGTCGAGCGCCGCGTCTTGCAGGGCCACGCCGATGCGCAGGCGGACGGCTCCGGGGTCGTCGACGACGTCGAACCCGGCGACCGTGGCCTGGCCGCTGGTGGGCGCGAGCAACGTGCACAGCATCCGCATCATCGTCGACTTGCCGGCACCGTTCGGACCGAGGAACCCGTAGATCTCCCCGGTGGCGACGTCGAGATCCACCCCCGTCCACCGCCGTCAAGTCTCCGAATCGGCGCACCAGCGCAACTGATTGAATCGCTGAACACATGTTCGGTACTTTACGCTCGGCGTCGGCTCGGTTCCGGTGTCCGAGCGGCTGCTCGGAGGACTCGGTCGACGTCATCTCGTGTCTCCTGTCGGTTTGGCTGTCTCGGCTGTCAAGAGACTCAGACCGTGCGGCGCCACGAGAGTCATCGGTCCCGACTCGACTTCTCCGTCATCACTTCTCCGCCTTCGCTCGACAGAGTCCACTGGCCGGTACGGAACATCATGTGCCCGGCGTTCAGGGCAAGTCTTGAACTATTGGGAAGTCGATCGCTTGATTCGGCGGACCTTTCTGGTCGGAGGATGACGACCTGGCACGACGTTCGGTAACGTGACTCGATCCCCCGCCACGCCGCACGACAGGAGCAGGTGACACTGATGGCAGCCAAGCCCCGCAAGGCGACGAAGAAATCGTCATCGTCCAATCCGAAACCCGCCAGCAAGTCGGTTGAGTCGTCGACCTCCGGGTCGCGGCCGCAACGATCAAGGACGGCGAAGACGTCGGCAGCGAAGCCGGCCGAGCGAGATGCGGCCGCCGCCCGAGACCCCAACGCCCTTTTCGAGTTCGGTGAGGGCGGCGAGACGCATCAGACGGTCGGCGATGGTGGTGTGCGGCTGACGACTCAGCAGGGCATCCCCGTGGCCGACGACCAGAACACGCTGCGCGTCGGTGAGCGTGGACCCTCATTGCTGGAGGACTTTCACTTCCGGGAGAAGATCTTCCACTTCGATCATGAACGCATCCCCGAGCGTGTGGTTCACGCCAGGGGCTTCGGCGTCCACGGCTACCTCGAGACGTACGAGTCGCTCGCCGACATCACCCGTGCCGACCTGTTCCAGCGCCCTGGCGAGAAGACCGAGGTCTTCGTGCGCTTCTCCACCGTTGCCGGCAACAAGGGCTCGTTCGACCTCGCCAGGGATGTGCGCGGCTTCGCCGTCAAGTTCTACACGCAGGAGGGCAACTGGGATCTCGTCGGCAACAACATCCCGGTGTTCTTCATCCAGGAGGCGATCAAGTTCCCTGACGTCGTCCACTCCGTGAAGCAGCAACCCGATCGCGGGTTCCCGCAGGCCCAGTCGGCGCACGACAACTTCTGGGACTTCATCTCCTTGATGCCCGAGGCCACGCACATGGTGATGTGGACGATGTCCGACCGGGCGATTCCCCGCTCGTTCCGCTTCATGGAGGGCTTCGGGGTGCACAGCTTCCGTTTCGTCAACGAAGCCGGCGTCTCCACCTATGTCAAGTTCCACTGGAAACCGAAGCAGGGTCTGCAGTCGGTGGTGTGGAACGAAGCCGTCAAGATCAACGGAGCCGATCCCGATTTCCACCGTCGCGACCTGTGGGACGCGATCCAGGCCGGCGATTTTCCAGAATGGGAGCTCGGTGTTCAGCTGTTCGACGACGACTTCGCCGATGCGTTCGAGTTCGACATCCTCGACGCCACGAAGATCATCCCAGAGGAGCAGGTGCCGATTCGGCCGATCGCCCGCCTCGTGCTCGACCGTGTCGTCGACAACTTCTTCGCCGAGACCGAGCAGGTAGCGTTCTGCACCCAGAACATCGTGCCTGGCATCGACTTCACGAACGATCCGCTGCTGCAGGGACGCAACTTCTCCTACCTCGACACGCAGTTGAAGCGCCTCGGTGGACCCAACTTCACGCACATCCCGGTCAACGCGCCGAAGTGCCCGGTCGCCCACTTCCAGCAGGACGGGCACATGGCGATGACCAATCCGGTCGGGCCGGTCAACTACGAACCGAACTCGTGGACGGGCGACAACCGTGGCCCGCGCGAAGACCCCACCGGCGGCTTCCAGACGTTCCCTGCCAACGAGGCGGGCGAGAGGCGCCGGGTACGCTCCGAGACCTTCGCCGACCATTACAGCCAGGCCCGGCAGTTCTACATCAGCCAGACACCCGTCGAACAGACCCACATCGTCAACGGGTTCGTGTTCGAGCTCAGCAAGGTCGAGACACTCGCCATCCGCGCCAGGATGGTCGCCAACCTCCGCAACGTCGACGACACCTTCGCTCGTCGCGTGGCGGATGGCCTCGGACTCGCCGAGCTCCCCGAACCCAGCGACGCGGCGCGCCCCCCCATCACGGACCTGCCCGAGTCACCTGCGCTGAGCATCATCCGCAACGGCCCGGACAGCTTCGCCGGCCGCAAGGTCGGTGCGCTCGTCACGGACGACACCGACGCAACCGTGCTCGATGCGCTGCGCGACGCGCTGGCAACCGAAGGGGCGTTGCTCGAACTGATCGCCCCCAAGATCGGCGGCGTCACGTTGAGCAACGGCACCCACGTCCCGGCGGACCAGAACGTCGACGGCGGCCCATCTGTGCTCTACGACGCCGTCGCCCTGCTGATATCGGCCGACGGTGCCGCGCTGCTCGCCGCCGACGCCGCAGCGAAGGACTTCGTGACCGACGCCCACGCCCATTGCAAGTTCGTCGGGCACGTCGAGTCCGCTGGACCGCTTCTTGCTGCCGCCGGTGTCATCGACATGCTCGACGACGGTTACCTCCCCCTCGACGATGACAGGAGCAGCGTCAGTGCATTCGTCGAGGCCTGCCGGCAACTGCGGTTCTGGGAGCGAGAACCGCTCGTCGATCAAGTGTGAGAACCGCGCTCGACGTAGAGACGATTGCGCGACTCCATGATCGTCGCCGGTCCCGGCTTAGGCCGATTCGGTCAGGCCAGCCGGCGGACCCTGAGCGGGCGGGCCACCGCGATCCGATCGAAGTCGCGATCGACGTGAACGACTCCTAGACCATGGTGGAGCGCCGTCTCTGCGATCAGGAGATCGGGGATCGGTATGCGGTGCCACATGCCGTGATGGTGAGCAAGGTCGCGCTGTAGGTGGAGCGCGCGCTGGAGTAGATCCGGTGGTGCCGAAACGATCTCGAACGCCGCGTGGAGCTCCTCTTTGAGTCGGTCATAGTCGCCAGCGGACCGCGCCGAGTACAGCTGCTCGAGCTCGCCGACGGCACACACGAACAACGAACCGGCGAGTTCGCCGAACGCCTGGCCGAGTGCCGGGTCGTCCGCCCGAGCGGCGGCGCTCTTGTCGAGCAGCCAGCCGCTCAGCGCCACATGTCCTCCGAGCGGAGCACCTCGCGATCGGTGTGGCGATGCAGCCGATGTAGGTAATGCAGCTGCTGCTCGGCTCGTTCACCTCGCGCGCGCTCGGCCGAGTCGGCGGCTTGCCGGAGTGCTTCCTCGATGGTTGCTCGGGTCGTGGGCTTCCCGAGTGCACGTTTGGCACGAGCGAGAAGGTGCTCGTCGAGCTCGATCGTGGTCCTCTTCACCATGCACACATCTTAGCAACGAGTATGTACACACGACGTACGGCGACGCGTGGCGTGGCGACTAGGGTTGCGGACGGCGATCCAGGAGCGCCGCCGGTCCGCGGGAAGGGCGAAGCCCACCTGGTGTGGTGATCGAAGGTTGATCCGTCTCCCTCCTGCCCGACCGTGCGGACGCCGGGCCGACTGGAGAGGAGGCTGCCGTTCCAACTGACTGCCTGCCCGACAACCCGGACATCGAGCAGCTGAAGGGCAATGCAAAGACCCTTCGCGATCTGGTCCGTGCCGGTGCGGAACGCCACCCGACAACATTCGCTCGTACCTCACCGCGACTCTGCGACCCGGCGCGATCGTAGACGTTGACGATCCGTTCGAGGAGTGGCTCGAGGAGTCGATGAGATCGCTGCTGTCCTTGAATCGGTGATCCTCGCTCAGGTCGACACCAAGCTCGGACAGGGCGACACCGGTCAACTGCTCTCGCCGGCAACCGCAGGCAGGTTCCGCAAGGTCGCACGAGCGTGTGTGCGTCGAGCGGTTGAGCTTGAGATCATCCCGAAGGATCCGTGGCCCCCAACACCTAAGGGGAGGTCACAACGCAAGGCCATGAAGGCTCGACGCGCAGTGGACATCCGCGCGCTGCCCGGACCCGCAATGATGCGGCGAGCTCTCGAAGCGATCACCAGCCATCAACCGGGCAGCAACACCTATCGGGTGATGACAGCGGTTGTGTACTACGCCGGGCTCCGACCATCGGAAGTCGTCATGCTGAGACCGCGGGCGCTTGCCCTTCCAGCGTCGGGCTGGGGCCGTATCGACGTTGTCGAGGCGACGTCTCGCGGGATGAACCGGGCGAGCCCAAGACTGGAGCACGAAGCGTCCGATCCCGCCAACACTCGTCCAGACGCTGAATGAGTGGCTCACTGACCACCAGTTCGCGCCCGGGAACTTGATCTCCGTACGCGCACGGGCCGGCTGCCCACCGCTTCCAACTGGTCGCGTGCGTGGCACCGAGCACTGCGTTCGGTTGGGCATCCTCCACTGAGGTTGTACGACTGCCGACATGCGGCGGCAACCACTTGGCTGGCGGCAGGCGTGCCCCTCGGCGAAGTGGCTCAGCGCCTAGGGCTCAGCGTGGAAACCCTGGTATCCACGTACGTCGGTGCGCTTGAGGCTGATGAAGACCACGGTAACTCGCGGATCGACGCCGTGCTGGCTGAGTAACGAGCTCTTCATCAAGGGACGCTGTCGTACGCTTGACTCCGGGCAGGACGGACCGGGCCAAATGAACGCGGCGCGGCCGCGTGCTGACGTTGCCTGGTCGAACGCAGCCGGTCGCGCCACCGAGTCTTTCCGTTGCATAGCGGAGATCGAGTGGAGGGTGGAGTCGACGCTGACCCGCTCGTCCTTAGAGGTTCTGGCGTGATCGCGATCTCGGTTTCCTAAACCGTGTGTCGCAGGTTCGAATCCTGCCGAGGGCGCTGCCTGAAACCATTGTGCCGTAAGGCTTTGCGGGGTGTCGGGCGCCGAGCGCCTGACACTCCACCGACCCTGGTCGGCTAGTGGTCGCCGGGATGCTCGACGCCCCCGTGGGTGCTCCGGGTTCTTCAGGCGCCGAGGCGACCGGTCAACGGATCACCGGCCGAGACGTTCATCACCGTGTGAGCACCGCTGGTGTCTCAGCCTCGACCACCAGGTCCCGTTGACCCGCCGCGTCGCCGACCGTCACGTGCGCTTCGTCCTCAGCAACGAGCCTGTCGAACGACTGAAACTCCTCGTCATCGGGCCGGGCAGTGCTCGGCAGGACCGGCTCCATCTGACCTGCCCAGCCGGCTGGACCGCAACGACCGGGCCCGCGCACGTCAGACACGGCCGCTGCACGACTGCTCCGGGCGCAGGTGTCGGATTCGAGAGCGCTGTCGCAGCTCATCGCTGACGAGCGTTCGAGGACGGGATACCTGGTCCAGGGGCGGTCAGGGAAATAGCTGGAACTCTCCTTCGTAAGGGCGGCGCCGACAACGAGTCGTCGGCGGCAGGGACCCGCCGTCGGACGTAACGCAGCCAGAGGGCCTGGTCGTGGCGCCGCCAACGTCGCTCGGCGTGTTCGACCTGCTCCCGGAGTGCCCGACGCCCAGCGGACCGGGCTGGACGGATCTCGGCTTGACCGGCCGTACGGACGTCGGCCCCGAGCGGTCCGCCACGCGTTCGTCCTCGATGCCACCGCGGCCCGCCCGGGTGGAGCAAGCGATCACGAGCCGGTGTTGAAGCTCACGGTTGCGGTGACTCCGAACTCGACCTCCCACCCGCACCACTACTGGTGGCAGTACGAACTGGCCATCCAAACCCCGGCCCACGTCACCGACGACGACGGTCGTGTTGCCGATCACTCGTCGTGACCCGGCGACGCCCTCGGTCTCATTCTCGCGGTCCTGGCCGGTGCCTTGGCCGTCCTCACCGCCCCCCGCCCAACGACCTGACCCGGCCGCCGGGCGCCGCCGTCGTCCACAGACGTCGCAGATCGACGATCGCCTCGGCCTGCGCGCCGGCTCGGTCAAGTGTGGTGGCGGTAGAAGTCGACGGGCTGGGGTGGGAGGGGAGTGGCGCCGAGGACGAGATCGGCGGCCTTCTCGGCGAGCATCATCACCGGGGCGTAGATGTTGCCGTTGGTGACGTAGGGCATCGCCGACGCGTCGACGACACGGATTCCGTTCAGGCCGTGCACGCGCATCGTCCGTGGGTCGAGCACCGACTGGTCGTCGACACCCATCCGGCACGTGCACGACGGGTGCAACGCGGTCTCGCCGTCACGGGCCACCCAGTCGAGGATCTCCTCGTCGGAGTCGACGTCGGGTCCGGGTGACACTTCCCCGCCGTCGAACGGCGCGAACGCTGGCTGGCCGAGGATGTGGCGGGCGGCGCGGATCGCCTCCACCCACTCGCGGCGGTCCTGCTCGGTCGACAGGTAGTTGAAACGCAGCGCCGGCTTGATCTGCGCGTCCGGCGACGTGATGCGCACCGAACCCCTGGCGTCGGAGTACATCGGGCCGATGTGCACCTGGTAGCCGTGCCCGCCGGCCGGCGCCGAGCCGTCGTAGCGCACGGCGATCGGCAAGAAGTGGAACATCACGTTCGGGTAAGCGACGCCGTCGTTGCTGCGGATGAACCCGCCGGCTTCGAAGTGGTTCGACGCGCCGGGACCACGCCGGAACAGCCACTGCAGCCCGATCCACGGCCGGTGGCGCAACTTGAGCATCGGGTTCAGCGACACCGGTCGGGTGGCGGCGTGCTGCACGTACACCTCGAGGTGATCCTGGAGGTGCTCGCCGACGCCGGGCAGGTGATGGGTGGGCGTGACGCCGACCGTGCGCAGGTGGTCGGCGTCGCCGATCCCCGACACCTGCAGCAGCTGCGGCGAGTTGAAGGCGCCGCCGCACAGGATGACCTCACCGGCGGTGACACGCTCAACGCCGCGTCCCGGTCGCTTGACGTCGACGCCCGTCACCCGCGTGCCCTCGACGACCAGCCGGGTCACCGTCGCCCGGCAGCGAACGTCGAGGTTGGGCCGCCGGCGGACCGGCCGCAGGTACGCTTGCGAGGCGCTCAGCCGGCGACCGCGGTGGACGTTGCGGTCGAACCGGGCGAAGCCCTCTTGGCGGTAGCCGTTGACGTCCGTCGTCAACTCATGGCCGGCCTGCTGGACGGCGTCGAAGAACGCGCCGAACAATGGGTTCGTGGCCGGCCCGCGCTCCAGCACGAGTGGACCGCCGTGGCCGCGGTACTCGTCGTCTGGCGTCGCCGCCAGCGCCTCCTCCATCCGCTTGAAGTACGGCAGGCAGTGGGCGTAGTCCCACGTCGTCATCCCGTCGTCGGCCGCCCAGCGCTCATAGTCGAGCGGGTTGCCGCGCTGGAAGATCATCCCGTTGATGCTCGACGACCCGCCGAGCACCTTGCCCCTGGCGTGGTACACCCGTCGCCCGCCCATGTGCGGCTCTGGCTCCGACTCGTACTTCCAGTCGTAGAAGCGATTGCCGATGGGGAACATCAGCGCCGCCGGCATGTGGATGAACACGTCGAAGCGATAGTCCGGCCGGCCGGCTTCGAGCACGAGTACGCGGGTCGCCGGATCGGCGCTGAGCCGGTTGGCCACGGCCGATCCCGCCGAGCCACCACCGACGATGATGAAGTCGTACACCCCGCCATCGTGGCCGATGGCGGCGCGCCATCCCGCCGGGAGGGCCCGACCGACGGTTCTCGGATTGTTGTGACCGGCACTCGATCGGGTGCTGTCGAAGGAGCGCGTCTCTGTTCGGCACGACGCGCGCCCGGTACGGTGGAGTGATGCGTGCGGGCCGGCCAAATTTGCTGCTGGTGATGGTCGACCAGCTGGCGGCACGGTTCCTGCCGTGCTACGGCCACCCGGTCGTGAAGGCCCCGGCGCTCGAGCGCCTCGCCGACGACGGAGTCCGCTTCACGTCCGCGTACACCCCGAGCCCGCTGTGCGCGCCGGCCCGCTTCGCGATGATGTCCGGCCAGCTCAACTCGCGCATCGGCGCCTACGACAACGCCTCCGAACTGGCGGCGGCGGTGCCCACGTTCGCCCACCACCTCCGCGCCGGCGGCTACCAGACCTGCCTCGTCGGCAAGATGCATTTCATCGGCCCCGACCAGTTGCACGGTTTCGAGCGCCGTCTGACCACTGACATCTACCCGGCCGACTTCGGGTGGACGCCGGACTGGGACGACGCCGAGACTCGCATCGACTGGTGGTTCCACAACATGGACAGCGTGCTCGGCGCCGGCGTCGCCGAAGCGACGAACCAGCTCGACTACGACGACGAGGTCGGCTTCCAGGCCGTGCGCGCGTTGCGCGACCTCGCCCGCTCCGCCGACGAGCGACCATGGATGCTCACCGTCTCCTTCACCCATCCGCACGACCCGTACGCGATGCGTCAGCGCTACTGGGACCGCTACGACCACGACGCCATCGACCTGCCCCGCGTCGGTCGGCTTCCGGACGAGCAGCTCGACCCGCACAGCCGCCGGCTCCGCCACATGTCGGCGATGGACGCGGTCGAGATCACCGACGACCACGTCCGCAACGCCCGCCACGCCTACTACGCCACCATCAGCTACATCGACGACTGGGTCGGCACGCTCGTCGAGACGCTCGACACCTGCGGGCTCGCCGATGACACGGTGATCGTCTTCACCGCAGACCACGGCGACCTGCTCGGCGAACGCGGCCTCTGGTACAAGATGTGCTTCTTCGAGGGCGCCAGCCACATCCCGCTCGTCGTCGCCGGGCCGGAGATCGCCAGCGGCGAGGCACCCGACCACGTGTCGCTGCTCGACCTCCTCCCGACGTTCCTCGACCTCGCCGGCATCGACCGCTCCGAGCTCGCCGACGGCGAGAGCATCGTCCCGTTGCTGCACGGCGAGCGCCAGAACCGCACCGTGGCCGGCGAGTACCTCGCCGAGGGCGCGGTCGCCCCGATCCTCATGATCCGCCGCGGCGACTGGAAGTACGTCTCCTGCAGCGCCGACCCGCCCCAGCTCTACAACATCGCCGACGACCCCGACGAGCTCGTCAACCTGGCCGCTGATCCAGCCCACGCCGAACGGGTCGCCGAGTTCGACAAAGAGGTGCTCGCCCGCTGGGACCCCGACGCGATCCGTGCCGACGTCATCGCCAGTCAGCGGGCCCGGCGCACGGTCGACGCGGCGCTGCGCACCGGTCGGCGCACACCATGGGACCACCAGCCGACGGTGGACGCGGCGCAGCAGTACATGCGCAGCCACTTCGACCTCAACGACATCGAGCGGACCCGCCGCCTCGGCTCGCGCTGACGTCCGCGTAGCCCTCCGACGACGAGCGCCGCAGCATGCGCAGGCGCGACAGCCACTCGTCGACGTCGACGTACAGGCCGAAGAGGTGCCGATGACCTCCGCCGGGGTCGAAGGCGCTGCGCCCGTGCAGCACCCGCCGGTTGTGGAACACCATCGCGTCACCCGGCCGCAGCCGCACGCTGATGCGCTGCTGCTCGCTCGTCGCCAGCTCGTGGAACCGGCGCAGCGCGGCGTACGTGGGCTCGATGAGCTCCAGGGGCAAGTCGAACGGTGCCATCAGGGCGTTGTGGAAGCGGACCTCGCGGTAGGACCCGTCGTCGTGCAGACCGACGACCGGAGCCGCCCACCGCAGGTCGTGGGTGCGGTCGTGGAAGCGATACGGGATGGCGACGTCGCACAACAGCGCGAACGTGTCCGGCTCCCCGGTGCGCAGGCGCTCGGCGACGGCGAACCCGTCGACGAGCGTGCTGTGACCGCCCGGGGCGTCAGCGGAGAGGCAGAATAGGAACTGCACGCCCGGAGGCGTCTCCAGGTTCGCCGCGTCGGTGTGCGGCCGCAGCTCGACGGATGTGTAGGCGACGTTGTTCGGATCGAGCATCGTCTCGACGTGGAAGTCGGGACCGAAGTTCGTCTCACGGAGGTGGCCGACGCGGCGGGCCAGATCGCGCAGCGCATCCTCCGTCTTCGGCACGTCCCGCACGAAGACGAACCCGGTGGTCCATACCGTCTCCACGAACGCCGCCAGCCCCACATTCACATCGTCGGTGACCACGTCGGCGTAGCGCAGCTCGGGCAGGTCCCCGGCGATGCCGGCGTCCCACAACCGCGGCGGAGGCACGCGCGGCGCCGTGCAGCCGCTGCACGGGCACCGCGCCCGCAGCCAGTCGAGACCGTGTCGGGTGTGGTGGCCGTCGGACCAGTCGATGGCCAGCTGGTCTCCTGCGTCGTCCACCACGACCGGGGCGACTTCGGGGTCGAGCGAGAACGTGTCGAGCACGCGCTCGTGTGTCTCTGGGTGGAGGCACTCCGCACACAAGCAGTTGTCTCGCAGCCACAGGTGGTGGAACACGCCGCGATGGCCATCGCCGAACGCGACGGCGATGTGCCGGGTGTGGCGCTCCACCGCGTTCGGCGTGCTCACCGCCGTGGTCACTGGTGCACCCTGTCACCGATGCGAGCGACCGAGCGCCAGCGAGGGCCGAACGGAGCCGGATCAGCACATGCGAGCGACCGAGCGCCAGCGAGGGAGCGTCCACTAACGGCCTGCGTGGCCGGGGAACGCAATGAGCGGCCTGCGTGGCCGGGGAACGCCGTGACGGTCATGGGGCTACCGTAGTCGTCCCGGCGCGAGTCGCCAGGCGGCGTTCGTGCTCGGCGAGCAGCTGTCCGGCGCCCCAACCCACCGAGCGCAGCGCCTGCAGCACGGCCACGAGGCAGTCGTCGCGCCGCGCCGTCAGCTCCTCGACGGACCGGCCAGCGACCTGCTCGTCGGACTGCTCGACGATCCTGTCGATCAGCTCGTCGTCGAGTTCGGGGACGTCGGTCAGCTTGGTCCACGGCCACTGCAGCGCCGGACCGAACTGGGCGAGGAAGTGGCGCATCCCGGCGTCGCCACCGGCCAGCCGGTAGGTGAGGAACGTGCCCATCGCGCTCCACCGCAGCCCAGGCCCGTAGCGGATGGCGTCGTCGATCTGGCTCGTCGTCGCCACCCCCTCCTCGACCAGCCACAGCGCCTCCCGCCACAGCGCCTCGAGCAGCCGGTCGGCGACGAATCCGTCGGTCTCCACCGGCAGCACGAGCGGGTGCATGCCGACCGAGCGGTACATGTCGGCGGCACGGTCGACGGCCGGGGCCGCCGCCGCGTCGCCGCCGCACACCTCGACAAGGGGCAGCAGGTACACCGGGTTGAAGGGGTGGCCGACGACGACCCGCTCGCCGTGCGCCAACCCTGCCCGCAGCGCGCTCGGCCGCAGCCCCGACGTCGACGAGGCGATGACGACGTCCGGCGCGGCCACCGCGTCGGCCCGGCCGAGCAGCCCACGCTTCAGCTCGAGGCGCTCCGGTGCGCTCTCCTGGACGAGGTCGGCACCGGCGACGGCCTCGTCGACGGTCGTCACGACCTCGACGGCACCTTCCGCCGGCAGCGTGGAGGAGAACAGCTGCTCATACGCCCGACGCGCTGCGGTCACCGCCGTCTCGACATGACCGAGGGCGCCCGGATCGGGGTCGTACAGCGCCAGGTCGACGCCGTGCAGCACGAAGCGCGCCGCCCACCCGGCGCCGATGACGCCGCCGCCGAGCAGCCCAACCCGCGTAGGAACGCCCCTCACGGCGCCCGCTTCGTCAGCATCAGCCGCTCACGGACCTCCGGCGCCGACTGCACGCGCACGTTCATCCCCTCCAGGATGGTGACCGCGCGCGCCACCAGATCGGCGTTCGTCGCCAGCTGGCGCGGACCGGAGTAGAGGTTGTCCTCCAAGCCGACACGGACGTTGCCGCCGGCGAGCACGGCCATCGCCACGTAAGGCAGCTGCATCCGCCCGATCGAGAACGCGGAGAACACCGCGCCGGGTGGCAGCAGGCCGACCATCGACAGCAACGTCGCCGGATCGTCCGGCGCGCCGTAGGCGATGCCCATGCACAGCTGCACCAGAACGGGATCCTCGATCAGACCGTCGGCGAGCAACTCCTTGACGAACACGAGGTGGCCCGTGTCGAAGACCTCCAGCTCCGGCCGGACGCCGAGCTCCTTCACCTGGGCCGCCATCGAGCGCAGCGCGGCGGGCGTGTTGACCATCACGTAGTCGCCGCCGGAGGCGAAGTTCATCGTGCCGCAGTCGAGCGTGCAGATCTCCGGGAGGAGCGCCCGCACGTGGTCGAGTCGCTCCGTCGCGCCGACCAGGTCGGTGCCG
>Ga0136625_1000226_pt1 | contig 15815 bp, 15 predicted proteins | sample AntDrymUQ4832306_2_FD_104672 | JGI IMG/M metagenome (GOLD analysis project Ga0136625, IMG submission 104672) | Polar desert sand microbial communities from Dry Valleys, Antarctica - metaG UQ483 (23.06) | ecosystem: Environmental > Terrestrial > Soil > Desert | place: Antarctica: Dry Valley...
GCCGAGATGGTCACCGGTGGACCGATCGACGCCCTCACCGGTGACTGGCTGGCCGAGCTGACGATGCTGATCCTCGCCAGGACAAGAGAACGGCGGCCCGGCGGCGGCTACGCGGTCACGTTCCTGCGCCAGATGGAGCAGGTGCTCGGGCCGTGCCTCGACCGTTGCATCAAGGTGGTGACGAACGCCGGGGGGCTCGATCCGACCGGTTGCGCCGAGGCACTTGCCGGCATCGCCCACCGGATCGGCGTGGCACCCACCATCGCCGTGGTCACCGGCGACGACCTGATCGATCGGCTCGATGAGCTGGCAGACGTGCTGATGCCGTTCGGCGACGGCGAGCGCCTGGAGCTCGACGGCGTCGTCACCGCCAACGCCTACCTCGGCTGCTGGGGCATCGTCGAGGCGCTGACCGGCGGCGCCGACATCGTGATCACGGGACGCGTCACGGATGCGGCCGTGGTGTGCGGCCCGGCGGCGTGGCACCACGGTTGGGCGCGCGACAACTGGGACGCGCTGGCCGGTGCCGTCGTGGCCGGCCACGTGATCGAGTGCGGTGCGCAAGCCACGGGCGGCAACTACTCGTTCTTCACCGAGATCGCCGATCTGACTCACGCAGGGTTTCCGTGGGCCGAGGTCGCCCACGACGGGTCGTCTGTGATCGGCAAGCACGACGGCACCGGCGGGGAGGTGTCAATCGGAACCGTTACATCCCAACTGCTGTACGAGATCACCGGACCGCGCTATCTAGGGCCAGACGTGACGGCCCGGTTCGACACCGTCTCGCTGTCCGATGCGGGCCCGGACCGCGTCCGCATCCACACCGTTGGCGGCGAGCCGCCGCCGCCAACGCTCAAGGTGGCGACGAATGCACAAGGCGGCTTCCGCAACGACATGGCCATCGCCCTCACCGGACTCGACATCGAGGCCAAGGCCGAACTCGTCGAGCGTGCCTTCTGGGCGGCCTGCCCACACGAGCCCGGCGACTTCGCCAAGGTGACGGCGCGCCTGGTGCGCACGGACAAGGACGACCCGGCCACGAACGAGCAGGCCGTCGCCCTGTGGCGGCTCAGTGTGAAGGACCCCGACGAGCGCAAGGTCGGCCGCGCCGTGTCGAACGCCATGATCGAGCTGGCGCTGTCGACGATCCCCGGAATGTTCTCGGTGGGCGGGGGCCCTTCGGCAGGAACGCCGTACGGCGTCTACCGTCCGGCTCTTGTGCCGGCCGGACTGGTTCCCCAGTACGTGATCATCGGCGGCGCCTCGCCTATCGTCGTCGAGTCGTCGGCTCCGAGCGCGCCCAAGGTTCCGGACGTTGGTCTGGACGCCGATCCGCGTGAGCCGCGCGCCTCCAACGACGGTATCGGCACGACCGAAGGGGTCAGTGAGCGCGTGCCGCTGGGCACGGTCGTCGGAGCCCGCTCGGGCGACAAGGGCGCCGACGCCAACGTCGGCGTGTTCGCCAGGAACGACGAGTCCTGGCGCTGGCTCGACGGCTTCCTCACCACCGACCGGCTGCGCGCGCTGCTCCCCGAGACCGCAGAGCTCGCCGTCGAACGGTTCCGTTTCCCGCTCATCCGCTCTCTGAACTTCGTGATCCACGGCCTCCTCGAGGAAGGCGTCGCCGCCTCGACGCGCCAGGACCCCCAGGCGAAGGGCCTCGGCGAATGGCTCCGGGCCCGTCTCGTCGACGTCCCGACCTCACTCCTCACCGAACGAAGGAAATACTGATGTCCATGACCGACGAGCACGAGCAGTTCCGCACAATGGTGCGCAGCTATGTCGAGACCAAGCTCAACCCGCGCATACCGAAGTGGGAGGCCGACGAGGCGATGCCGCTGCACGACGTGTTCGCAGAGATGGCCGAGCTCGGGCTGCTCGGCCTGAGCTACGACCCCGAGTTCGGCGGGCAGGGCGCCGACACGACGTTCACGCTGATCCTGGCCGAGGAGATGGGGCGCTGCGACCACGGGGCGCTGCCGATGGCGCTCGGCGTGCAAGTCGACATGGCGACACCGTCGCTGCACCGCTTCGGTACGCCCGAGCAGAAGCAGCGTTGGCTGCGCCCCGCTCTCGAGGGCAGGCACGTCACGTCGATCGCCGTGAGCGAGCCCGACGCCGGTTCCGATGTGGCCGCCATCCGCACCCGCGCCGTGCGCGACGGCGACGAGTGGGTGATCAACGGGTCCAAGACCTGGATCACGAACTCGCTGCAGGCCGACTGGCTGTGCCTGCTGGCGCGCACGTCCGACGAGGGTGGTTACTCGGGCATGAGCCAGATCCTGTTCCCCACCGACACGGACGGGTTCTCGGTCCGCAAGATCCCCGACAAACTCGGCATGCGCGCTTCCGACACGGGCACGCTCACGTTCGACGATTGCCGCGTCCCCGTAGCGAACACGATCGGTGAGGTCGGCAGGGGCTTCCAGCAGCAGATGGCGCAGTTCGTCGTGGAGCGGATGTGGTCCTCCTACACGACGGTCGGCGCCTGCGACCGGGCGCTGGCGCGCACCCGCGACTACTGCGCCGAACGCCAGGTGTTCGGTCAGCCGTTGCTGGCCAACCAGTACCTGTCGTTCAAGCTGGCCGAGCTGGCGGCCGGCGTGGACATGCTGCGCGTGTACAACGAGTCGCTGGCCGAGTCGGCCGACCGAGGCGAGGACGTGACGCGCAGGGCGACGATCGCCAAGCTGACGGCGGGGCGTCTCGTTCGCCGGGTGGCCGATACGTGCCAGCAGTTCCACGGCGGCATGGGCTACGTGGAGGAGAATTGGCCGGCCCGCTTCGCCAGGGACAACCGGCTGACGTCGATCGGCGCCGGCGCCGACGAGGTGATGCTGCAGGTGCTTGCCCGCCTCGACGGCTACAGCGCTTGATCGCCCACGTTCCAGTCATCGGATCTGTTCCAAGCGTTGACTGATTCCAGATCCGGTGCCATGATCGATGGTTGCGATGCCCCGCACTCCTGATCCCACCGACCCTGTCGATCCTGCGATTCGCCTGCGTAACACCGGATTGCGCGTCACGGCGCCACGCATGGCCGTGCTGCGTTACCTCGACGGCGAGTCGCACGCCGCCGCCGATGCCCTCGGCTACACCGTCGACGAGGCCGAGGTGACCTACTGGGGCGAGTGCCCTCGCTGCCAAGACGCCGTCGACACGACTTCAACCGAACACCTATTCACCGTCCCGTCCCTTCTCGAGGAGCAGTCACGATGACCGATTCCGTGCCCGACAGCGCCAAGCGCAAGCCCGACAACGTGCCAGCCACGACGACCAACGCCGGCATCCCGGCGGAGAGCGATGAGCACTCGCTGACCGTCGGCACCGACGGTCCGATCCTGCTGCAGGACCACTACCTCATCGAGAAGATGGCCCAGTTCAACCGTGAGCGCGTCCCCGAGCGCGTGGTGCACGCCAAAGGTGGCGGCGCCTTCGGTCGCTTCGAGGTCACCGAGGACGTGAGCGCCTACACCAAGGCAGCCGTCTTCCAACCGGGCACCACGACGGAGATGCTGGCGCGGTTCTCCACCGTCGCCGGTGAGCTCGGAAGTCCCGACACGTGGTGAGACCCTCGCGGCTTCGCGCTCAAGTTCTACACCACCGAGGCCACCTCGCCAACGGTGTGATCGAGCCGGTCCTCGGCAGGGCGCTGCAGTACTGGCGCAACGTCGACGCCGGCCTCGGCCAGCGCGTGGAGGCGAAGCTCATCGAGATCAAGAGCAAGGATCCGGCCAAGGGTGTGATGGTCGCCCAGGAGGATCCAGCGATTGCCGACCAGGAATCCGTCGGAGTCGGCGACTGAGCGGCGGCTCTGCCGCATTCGGGCCACCCCCAAACCGACCGCCGCCGCTGTTCACGCGGCGGCGGTCGGTGCCCACTCGAGACGCAGGACAGCGGTCGTCGAGCTCAGCGCTCGTCGATGTCGTGGGGCGCTGGACCGAACACGAACCAGTCCCCCATCACACCGGCCGGGTCGCCGAGCCAGTCATACGCCGTCACCTGTGCGAGCGAGCGCCGTCCCAGCCGCGAGCGGAACACCTCGAACGGCGTGACGTGGCGCAGCGTCACGGCAGCACCGTGACGTTCGGACCCGATCACCCGGCCGTCGTCGAGTTCCACTCGCAGCTCGTGATGCTCTTGCAGCGGCTGCAGCACGAGGTCGGCACCGATCTTCACGATCTCTGACGATCGGGCGCCTGGTCGGCCCAACGCCTGGCGGACGTCGTGCTCGTGGGTGTGCACATCGAGCACTGGCCGCGGATCGTCGAACGCCTTGAAGATGCCCGCCACCTCGTCCACGCGTCGGCGCCAGCCGTCCAACAGCTCGGGCACGGTGCGGTCGTGGCCTCGCACGACTTGCTCGGCGGTCCAGGGGTCGGTGCCGGCGCCCTCGACGCGGCCGGCGAGCACGTCGTCGGCGAGCCCGGCCACATGGGCCGTGACGTCGTGCACGGTCCACTCCGGACAGCACGGAACCGGCCTTGTCCACGCATCCTCGTCCAAGCCGGCCACGAAGTCGATGTAGCTCCCGGCCCCCTGGCGATAGAGCTGCTCGATGTCGAATCCCATCCCGTCAACGTTACGTGCTGCGACATCGTGGGCTAGCGGGCGGCGGGGATTGGGAGTACGTTCGCAACAGCGTCCGTTCGTTGGACGTCAAGGGGCAGAGGGAAGGTCGGGCCCTCATGAACAGACGTCATGTGTTTCATCGGATGGCCATGCTCATGGCCGTCGTCGTCGGCTTCCAAGGTGTCGCAACCGCCAGACAAGCTGCTGTCGTCGACCTGCTGCCCGACGCCAGGATTGCCCCGCTGTACGGCTTCGGGTTGGAAACCCGGCCGGGCGGTAAGATCCGACTGCACTTCGGGACGATCGGGTGGAACGTCGGCGACGGTCCGCTCGAAGCGCGGGGTAGCAGGAGCGACACCGACGATCCGGTGATGACCGTCAAACAACGCATCCGCAACTCGGCCGGCGGATATCGAGATCGTGTCACGCCGGCGTTGATGATCTACGAGACGGGCGACAGCCACGACCACTGGCACACGCGCCAGTTCATGGTCGTCAACTTGTACAGTCGGTCGGCGCCCGGCGGCGACGTGTACGGCCTGCGCAAGCTCGGCTATTGCCTGCTCGACGCCGAGCGGATGCCGATCCCGCCGCCTGGATCCCCGTCAACCCGTAGCTACCCCAACGGATCGTGCGGCAAACGCACCAGCACGAGTGTGCGCACGGGACTGTCGATCGGCTACGGCGACGACTACCCGCCGAACTATGCCCATCAGTGGATGAACATCACAGGTCTTCGGCCAGGGACCTACCGGATCTGCACGACGATCGACCCGTTCAACGACTTCGTCGAGAAGTACGAGACGAACAACCAACGTTGGACGGACTTGCGCATCGACATCGCCGCCCGCCGAGTCGACGTCCTTGCGTCAAAGCGCGGGCCATGCGGACCGACGCGCGATCAAATCCCGGCCGCCTGAGGCGGTCAGCTCCAAGGGAGACGTGGCATCGGAGCGGATCACGTGACGGAGACGGTGCCCAGGTAGGCCGCCCCGGCGACCAACACCCACGACAGGAGTCCGAGCAGCAGCGGTCTCCCCCCGATCCGGAGCATCCGTTGGATGCGGACGCCCATTCCGAGACCGACGAGCGCGACCGTGAGGACCAGCTTCTCGGCTGTGGCGATGCCGTCGAGCGTCCCGTCCGGGAGAACACCCGTCGAGCGCAGCGCGCTCGCGGCGAGAAAGCCGGCGACGAACAACGGCAGTACCGGCGGCAGCTCGCCAGTCGTGCTGCTCGGGATCGCGCGACGTCGCCGGCGGATCGCAACGAGCGCCACCAGCGGCGCCAGCAGGACCACCCGGGTGAGCTTGACCACGGTGGCCGCTGCGACGGCGTCCGCATTGCCGTGTGAGGCGGTAGCGAGGACTTGCCCGACATCATGCACGCTGCCCCCGACCCAGGTGCCGAACGCTTCGCCGCTCAGACCGAGCGGCTCGGCGATCAGCGGCAGCACGAAGATCGACAGGGTACCGCACAGGGTGACCAGCGTGATCGCGTAGGCGGTCTCCTCTTCGTCGGCGTGCACGACCCCGTCCATGGCGGCAATTGCCGACGCCCCGCAGATCGAGTACCCCGTGGCGACGAGCAGGCCGAGGTCTTCGGACACGCCAAGTCGTCGAGCGAGCCATCGCGTGCCGGTGAAGGTGAGGCCGACGACCAGCGCCACCACGGCAAGGCCCGAAGCACCGAGACCGACGAGGTCGCCGGCCGACAGCCGGAAGCCGAGCAGCACGACGCCGACACGTAGGAGCGAGCGGGCCCCGAACCCGACCCCTGGCGCGAACCGCTCGGGAAGCGTCACGATGTTGCCCACCAACGCGCCGAGCACAACTCCAGCCACCAGTGGCGACAGGAACGATGCGACGATTGCCAGCCCGGTGGCGACGGCTGCGATGCCTGCCAGCAAGGCGAGCCCCGGGACGATCTCGGCGGCCTGGCGCATCAGGGTGCGTATCGAGATCCTTCGCGCCTGCGGCGGCACTGCCCGAGCGTTCGGGCTTGCGCCGTCCGACGGCGGAGCTACAGGTCGCACCACGTCGATGTGGGTGGCACGTCAGTCAGCGTTCACAGGATCAGGCGTGAACTCCAGCCGGCCGTGATCCACGTTGGGGAGCACGTACCGGGCGAACAGGTCGCACTCGGCAGCGTGCGGGTAGCCAGACAGGATGAAGGCCTCGATACCTGCGTCGCTCAGCTCCCGGATCTTCTCCAGTACCTGGTCGGGGTCGCCGACAATGGCGGCACCTGCACCGGAGCGGGCCCGACCGACTCCGGTCCACAGGTGCCGCTCGACGTAACCCTCGTCGTCGGCCCCTTCGCGCAGCACGGCCTGCCTGGCGACGCCCGTCGATGCGGAATCGAGGGATTGCTGGCGGATCGACGACCCGACGTCGTCGTCGAGTTTCGACAACAGTCGGCGAGCGGCTTGGCGAGCCTCGTCCTCGGTCTCCCGGACGATGACGTGGCTGCGCCAGCCGTAGCGCAGACTGCGGTCCTTTCGGGCGGCACGGGCGTTCATGTCAGCCTTGACCTCGAGCACCTTGTCCGTGGTGTCGGGCCACATCAGGAACACGTCCGCGCCCGCAGCGGCACATTCACGGGCGGCCGGTGACAGCCCACCGAAGTAGAACAACGGGCTGGCCCCCGACACGGTCGTGATCCTGGGCGGGTCGACCTCTAGGTCGACGAAGTCACCGTGGAACTTGACGGCGCGACCATCGAGCAGCTCGCGCAGCGCATACATGACCTCCGTCGACCGCCGGTAACGAGGGCCGCTGTCGAGGGTCTCGCCGGGAATGTCGCTGGAGATGATGTTCACCGTGAGGCGGCCCGCCATGATCTGGTCGATCGTGGCCAGTTGGCGCGCCAGCTGAGGCACGACGAGCTCGCCGCAGCGAACGGCCAGGAGCATGCGCAGCGACGTCACCGGTGCCATCGCCGCGCAGAACGCGGTGTTGTCGATCCCCATCTGATAACCGGACGGCAGCAGGACGTTGTCGAACCCGTAGCGATCAGCGGTGAGCACGATGTTGCGACAGTGCTCGAAGGAACTCGCGAGCACGGGATCGGGTACCCCGAGGAACTCGTAGTCATCGTCGCAGAGCGCGCTGAACCACGCCATCTCGACGGTAGGACGGGCCGCAGTGGTCACGTGATCAGTCTCCTCCGTGGACGCGGGTGCCGAGGCAAGCGCCAGCGACGAGGTACACGCGGCGCCGAGGAGGCGCCGCCACCAGCATGGTCATGCGAATGCCTCCCAGCAGCGGGCGGTGAGGTCCGGGCTTGGGACGACCTCACGCATGTCGACGGGCCGGCCGAGCACGATGCTGCGTTGGGCGGCAACACCCATGGCGACCGACCATAGCCCGTCCTCGAGGGTCACCTCGGGGGCGCCGCTCGTGCGGATGGCGTCGAGGAACCGGACATGTTCGAGATAGCTCGAGCCGTGATGCAGGCCCTCGTGGACGATCGCCTCGTCGTGAACCCGATACGTCTCGACGTTGCCGATCCAATGCTCGCCCCGACGACCGACCCGGATCGTGCTCTCGGGGATCAACGCCTCGACCTTGCCGGCCGTGCCGACAACCGAGATCTCCTCTTGGTGTTGCGTCGCTTCGGCGAACATGCACAGGTCCAACATGGCCCGTACCCCGCTCGGGTAATCGACGATGACGAAGGCGTTGTCGAGTACGTCGGCCCGCTGGCCGTCGATCAGCTCGTCGAGGTGATTGACGTCCTGCGCCCCCGACGCCATCACGCGGCTCGGACGCTCACCGACGATCAGGTTCATGAGATCAAAGAAGTGGCAGGTCTTCTCCACGAGCGTCCCGCCGGTCTTGGCGGTGAGGCGGTTCCAGTTGTCGACTTTGGCGAGGAATGGGAATCGGTGCTCGCGCATCGCCACCATCCGCGGTCGACCAACCCCGCCGGCGTGGACTACTCGGATGAGCTCGGCGACGGCGGGCATGTAGCGGTACTCCAGGCCGACCCATGTGATCGCTCCTTCGGGGCGATGATCATCGAGCTCGATCAGGCGTTCGCAGTCGGCGACGGTTGTGCAGAGCGGCTTCTCGACGAGTGCGTGGAGGTCAGTCGCCAATACGTCGGCGACGATGTCGATGTGAGTGTGGTTCGGCGTGGCCACCACGACCGCATCGCACGTACCGCTGGCCAGCAACTGGTGGTGGTCACCATACGCGTGCACGCCGGCACCGGCTGCGGCGCTCCCGGCGGCGAGCGAGCCGGCGTTGGTATCGGCGATGGCTGTCACTCGCGCGCCGTCGATGGACCGGATGTTGTCGATGTGCTCGATACCCATCATTCCGGTTCCGATGACGCCAGAGCGGATCTCATCCGAATGTGTCGCGGTCACACCTGCCATCTCTCCAGCCAATCCTTGAACAGTCGCCACCGAAACCGTCATGTTGTCGCGAAGGAAATAGGCTTAGCCTATGGCTTCCATCCTGACTGCCGATGGGTTGGACGTGTCAGCTGTGCGGCTGTTCCTGTCAATCGTGGAGCTGGGCAGCGTCTCAAAGGCTGCCCGCCGCCACGGCATCGCCCAGCCCTCGGCGACCGCCAAGCTGCACAAGCTCGAGCGCCAGCTCGGCGTCCAGCTGCTCGATCGCAGTCCCTCCGGTTCGGTGGCCACACCGGCAGGCGTCGGTCTCGCTCGTGCGTGCGCAGAGACGGTGGCCAAGGCTGTTGCACTGGTGGACCGCGCCGACGCGCTGAGGGACACGCAGACCCATCTCACCATCGCCACGACCCGCCACGTGGGCGACCATTTCCTACCGGGCTGGATCACGGCGTGCCCCCTCGATGATGTGCGCATCGACGTCGTGGAAGCAGACACCTTGACGGTCGCTCAGACCGTTCGCTCGGGCGAAGCGATGCTCGGATTCACCGAAGGCCCCGCCGCTCCACTCGGGCTGCGCTCGGAAGTGGTTGCGATCGAGAAGGTGGAACCCGTGATCGGGCGATGCCACGAGTGGTTCGGGCGCCGACGCGCCGTCACCGGACGGGACCTGATCTCGACCACGCTCGTGCTCGGGCGCAGCGGATCCGGGACCCTCGACGTGGTCGAGGCCGCGTTCGCTACCAACGGGCTCGGGGCGATCGGCCATCACGTCGAGGTCGACGGCGCAGCGGCGACGCGAGTGGCAGCGCTCAACGGCGCCGGGGTGGCATTCCTGCCGACGTGCCGTGTGGCAGGTGACCTTCGGTCCGGCGGCCTGAAGGTGCTGCCAGTACGCGACGTCAACATCGAGCAGCCGGTTCGCGCAGTGTGGCGCGGGGTGCGACCGTCGGCACCAGCTGCTCGACGGCTGGTCGAGCACCTGCGCAATTCCAGCCGATCCGGTCCATTCGAATGACAGCCACGATGTTCTCATGGGCTGAGCGTGGTCAGCCCGGTTCGATGAACTCGAGGTCGAGCTCGAGCGTCACGACATCGCCGAGCAGCAAGCCGAGGTCGCCCAAACCGACGCCGAAGTCCTTGCGCCGGATCTCGCCGGTCGCGTCGAACCCGGCGTGGCGGGTGCCGTCGAAGAAGTCCTCGACGCCACTGAGCTCAACCGCGAGTGCGAGCGGCGCGGTGACGCCGCCGATGGCGAGCTCACTTCCGCATCGCGCTCTGTGCCATAAGTCAGACGAGCTCGGGCTCCTTCTCGCCTCGACCGTCGTCCTCGTCCTCCAACTCCGGGGCCGGGACCGGGACCGGGGCGACTTGATGTTCGCCCTCGACGTTGATCTTGGGCAGGATCCGGTCGAGCCACTTAGGGATCCACCAGTTGCGGTCGCCGAGCAGTTCCATCGTGGCCGGCACGAGCACCATGCGCACAATGGTGGCGTCGAGCAGCACGGCGATGGCCAGGCCGAGGCCGAACAGCTTGAGCTGGCGGTCGTCGCCGAGGGCGAACGCGGCGAACACGCAGAACATGATGAGCGCCGCGGCGGTGATGACACGCGCTGTGGCGGCGAGGCCGTCGGCCACGGCGACGGCGTTGTCTTTCGTCCGGTCGTACTCCTCCTTGATGCGCGAAAGGAGGAACACCTCGTAGTCCATCGACAGACCGAACACGATGGCGAACAGGAACATCGGCACCCACGCCTCGATGGGGCCGGCCTTGTCCACCCCGATCAGGCTCATGCCCCAGCCCCACTGGAAGATGGCCACGAGGATGCCGTAGGCAGCGCCGATCGATAGCAGGTTCATGACCACGGCCTTGAGCGGCACGAGGATGCTGCGGAACACGGCCATGAGGAGCAGGAAGCTCAACAGCAGCACGACACCGATCAGGATCGGCATCCGTTCGGCCATGTACGAGGCGAAGTCGGTGGAGCCGGCGGTGATGCCGCCGACTCTGGCCTCGACTCCGGACGCCGGGATCACATCGTCACGCAACTCGTTGACGAGCGTGGTGGTCTCGGCGTCCTGCGGGGCGCTGCCGGGCTCCACCCTGATGACCTGCAGCGGCCCGGGCTGGAACGCCTCTGGCGGCGCGGCGACGACCCGAGCCACGTTGTCGGTGCCCTCGAGGTCGTCGAGAAAGCCCGTGTAGGCGTCGACGTCCTGGGCGGCCTCACCCTCGACGAGGACGATCAACGGGCCGTTGTTGCCGGGGCCGAACCCTTCGGCCAGCGTGTCGTAGGCCCGTCGCACGGTCTTGTCTTCCGGCAGGTTGCCGTAGTCACCGAAGCCGAGCCGGATCGAGAACAGTGGGATGGCCAGCAGGGCCAGCAGGCCGACTGCGCCGAGCGCGCTCGGCCATGGGCGGCGCTGGATGAAGCGGCTCCAGCGGTACCAGAAGCGTTGCTCCTTGGGGCGCTCGGCTCGGTGGGGGACGAGGATCCGCAACGACTTGACAACGAAGCTGAGGGCCACCACACCCACCGCGGCGAGGGCGGCGGCCCCGATGATCGCCCACTGCCCCGTTGTGACGGCGACGAACGCGCCGAGGATGAACAACCCGATGCCGATCAGGGCGGCTCGCGTCGTGTGATCGATGCGGGTGCCGACGAGGCCGAGCAGGGCGGGCAGCAGGGTCAGTGCGCCGAGCACCATCATCACGACACCCGAGACTGAAGCAAGCGCCATACCCTGGACGAACTCGAGACCAATCAGGAACAGTCCCATCAGCGAGATGACGACGGTCATCCCGGCGAACAGCACGGCCCGCCCACTGGTGTCCATAGCCTCGACGACAGCGTCCTCGACGCGCAGCCCGAGCCGCAGGCCCTCCCGGAACCTGGTGACGATGAAGAGGGCGTAGTCGATGCCGACGCCGAGACCGATCATGGCGACCATCGACGAGGCGAAGTCGGGGATCGCCACGATGTGGCTGCCCAACGAGACGAGGGCGAAGGCGACACCAAGGCCGAACAACGCGACGCCGATGGGCAGACCCATGGCGAGCACGGATCCGAAGGCGATGATGAGGATGATCACGGCAGCGATGAGACCGTAGACCTCGCTCTCGGGCAGCTCGAACTCTCCGAACGGGTCACCGCCGTACTCGATCGTCAGACCGTCGATCGCCGGTTGGGACGACCCAAATTCCTCGATCGAGGCGCCGAGGTCCTGTACCTCGACGAAGCCGATGTCGGCCACGTCGAGCTGGGCGAAGGCGATCGTGCCATCGTCGTTGATCTGTTGGGGGTTCTCGAACGGGCTGGTGAGGGTGATGTTGCCCTGGTCGACGGCGAAGTCGAACACGGCGTTCATCCGCTCCACGACGGCCGGGGCGTCGACGCCCTCCGTGGCCTCGAACACGATCTGGCCCGACAAGCTTTGGTTGGGGTCTTTCTCCAACAGCGTGTCGAGCACCTCTTGGGACTCGCTGTCGGGAAGCGTGAAACTGGTCTTGTAGTCCGGACCGACCCCGCTGGCGACGGCGTTGGCGACGATGAGCAGCGCCACCCAGGCGCCGATCACGATCCAGCGGTGACGGACAGATGCGCGGGCGAGACGGGCCAACATGGCGGCAACGCTACGCGCGCGTGTCGGAGACCTCACCGGGGTTAAGGCCCCCAATCGGAGGGACATCAGTCACAGCTGCATCGGCCTGACGCCGTCGACTTGCTGTCAGCTCGTACCTACGCCACGCCGCGCTCACCGACGAGCTGCCGGTGTTGACTGACTGGACCGGGCGACGTTGGCGACCGAGCCGACGCTGTGCACGACCTGTGCACAGGAATGGGTGCCCGGGGCGGGATTCGAACCCACACTCCCTTGCGGGAAGGGGGGTTTAAGCCCCCTGCGTCTGCCAATTCCGCCACCCGGGCCGATGGTTTCGAAGCCTACGACGACCATCCCCCGCCAGCGGAACGTGCCTCACTACATTTGCACTCGAGACAACATGATGTTCGCACAACAGGAAACGGGCGCTGCCCGTGAGGTCGCAGAGGCCCTAACGGGCGTCTCGGGCAGCGTGTGGTTGCTACTCGCGGTCCTGGCGATCATCGTCGCCGTCAAGTTCTTCGCAGCGGTCGCTCGCAAGGCCGTGATCTTCGGCGTCCTGGTGGGGCTGTTCGTGCTGATGAACGGACCAGGCATGACGGGCTCGGGCGTCGCCGAGCGTTGGAACGACATGAAGGCCAAGGCCGAGGCGTTCTGGGACGCCGAGAACGTCCGCTTCGACCGTCAGGGATGAGAGGGTCCTTCAGGGCGTGACGAACTCCGGCACGCCCTCTGGCGTGTCGGGGTCGATGACGTCGACCACCTCGGCGAAGTGGCACGCCGCCGGGTGGCCTTGCCCCCTGTCGACGAGCTCGGGCTCCTCGATGGCGCAGATCTCCTCCGCCTTCGGGCACCTGGTGCGGAAGCGGCAACCAGACGGCGGATTGATCGGGCTCGGTACGTCGCCCGTCACCATGATCCGCTTGCGCGAGCGCTCCAGGTCGGGGTCGGGGATCGGGATCGCCGAAAGCAGCGCCTGTGTGTATGGGTGGGCGGGAGTCTCGTAGATCTGCTTGCGTTCGCCGATCTCGACGATCTTGCCCAGGTACATCACGGCCACCCGGTCCGAGATGTGCCGTACGACCGACAGATCATGAGCGATGAACAGGTACGCCAATCCGAACTCGTTCTGCAGTTGCTCGAGCAGGTTCACGACGCCCGCCTGGATGCTGACGTCGAGAGCGGACACCGGCTCGTCGAGCACCACCAGCACCGGCTCCAGAGCTAGTGCCCTAGCGATGCCGACACGCTGGCGCTGACCACCTGAGAACTCGTGGGGATACCGACTGGCGTGCTCTGTCGACAGCCCGACGAGCTCGAGCAGTTCATGCACGCGCTTGTCGGCCTCCTTGCGCTTCATCCCCCTGTGGACGCGCAGCGCCTCGCCGATGGCGAGACCAACGGTCTTGCGAGGGTTCAGCGATGCGTACGGGTCCTGGAAGACGATCTGGATCCTCTGCCGCGCGGCGCGCAGCTGGCCGGAGTCAAGCTTGGCGAGGTCTTGTCCCTCGAACAGGATCCTGCCCCACGTCGGGGCTAGCAGGCGCAGGATCAGGCGGCCGGTCGTCGACTTCCCGCAGCCGGACTCCCCGACCAACCCGAGCGTCTCGTTCGCATCAAGGTCGAACGAGATGTCCGAGACCGCCTGCACGGACGCCATCTCACGCCCCAGGACCCCACCGCGCACGGGAAAGTTCTTGACCAGGTTCTGCACCGACAGCAACGGCTGGGCGTCGTTGGCCGGCACGAACTCCACCGAGTCGGATTCGAGCGTCATACGTCGGTCGTCTCCCGCACGGCTCGGAAGTCGACGTTGTCCAGCTCCTCGGCGTAGTGGCACGCCGACCGGTGGTTCTCCCCCTCGACGACACGCAGGTCGGGTATGTCGACCTTGCAGTTCTCGCGGGCGAACTGGCAACGAGGGTGGAAGGCACAACCCGGTGGCAACCGGATCAGTGAGGGTGGGGCGCCGCGGATCGGCAGCAGCTTCTCGTCACCGGTGTCGTCGAGGCGTGGCAGTGACGCCATCAGGCCGAGCGTGTATGGATGGCGGGTGCGGTAGAACACCTCGTGGGCGTCGCCGAACTCGACCTGGCGGCCGGCGTACATGACGATCACCTGGTCGGCCAGCCCGGCCACGACGCCGAGGTCGTGAGTGATCAGCATGATGGCCGAGTCGATCTCGTCCTTGATCTCAAGCAGCACCTCGAGCACCTGGGCCTGCACCGTGACGTCGAGCGCCGTCGTCGGCTCGTCGGCGATCAGCAGGTCGGGGTTGCAGGTGATCGCCATGGCGATCATGGCCCTCTGGCGCATACCGCCGGAGAACTCGTGTGGGTGCATGTCGGCCCGCTTGGCCGGCTGGGGGATCCCGACGAGGCCGAGCATCTCGACGGCCCGCTGCCTCGCCGCCCGCTTGCTGATCTTCTCGTGGATGCGGGCCATCTCGGCGATCTGGCGACCGACGGTCTGCACCGGGTTCAGCGCCGTCAACGGATCCTGGAAGATGATGGCGATCTCGTTGCCGCGCACCTGCCGCATCCGCGACGGCGACACACGCAACAGGTCCTCGCCTTTCCAGAAGACACCCTCAGCTTCGATGAGGGCCGGCGGCGACGGGACCAGTCCGAGGATGCTCATCGCCGCCACGGACTTGCCGGACCCCGACTCGCCGACGATCGCCAGCACCTCACCGCGGTGGACATCGAAGCTCACGTTGTTGACGGCGCGCACCAGCCCGGCGTCGGTCTTGAACGTCGTGTGAAGGTTGCGCACCGACAGCAGCACTCGATCGCTATCCGCTTGCTCGGCGGGCGATGTGGCGGCGTCGGCCATCATTTCAGCTTCGGGTCGAGGGCGTCGCGCAGGCCGTCGCCGACCAACACGAACGCCAGCACGGTGAGGAAGATGGCGAGGCCTGGGAAGAACAAGATGTGCGGTGCCGACGCCAGTGACCCGGCTCCTGCTTCTGCGACCATCAGCCCCCACGCCGGCGTCGGCGAGCGGGGACCGACACCGAGGAACGACAGCGCCGCCTCGGACAAGATCGCGCTGCCGATCGAGACCGTTCCGTACACGATGATCGGCTGCAAGGCGTTCGGCAGGATGTGGCGGAACATGATCCGCCCCTTGCCGAACCCGAGCGCCGTCGCCGCCTCGACGTACTCCAGTTGCTTGAGCCCGAGAAAGCTGGCTCGCACGATGCGGCTGATCGGCAGCCAACCGGTCAACCCGAGCACCAGGATCACGGCGTTCTCGCTGCGACCGAAGACGGTGGCGA
>Ga0136625_1000227_pt1 | contig 15806 bp, 11 predicted proteins | sample AntDrymUQ4832306_2_FD_104672 | JGI IMG/M metagenome (GOLD analysis project Ga0136625, IMG submission 104672) | Polar desert sand microbial communities from Dry Valleys, Antarctica - metaG UQ483 (23.06) | ecosystem: Environmental > Terrestrial > Soil > Desert | place: Antarctica: Dry Valley...
CCGCCTTCCAGCGCCTGCGCTGCGCCTTCGACCCGGACGGCCTTGCCAACCCCGGCAAGGTCATGCCCACGCCGCGGCTGTGCGGCGAGGTGCCCGGCCCCTACCGCCGCCACCCCCTCGAGGCGGCCGGGCTGGCGGAGCGGATGTGAACGACCGATCCAAGACACCGACCTCGGTCGCCAGTACGGCGAGCGACCAGCCCGAGCCGGTGACCTCGGTCGCCAGTACGGCGAGCGCCGTCGCCGCCGGACGCGACGCGGCCGTGGCCGCCCTGGCCTCCGCGGGCGAGGCCGGCACACCGGTCCGCTTCGTGGGCGCCGCCACCAAGCTCGGCTGGGGGGTGCCGGTGGCCGACTCCGGCGTGATCGAGATCCCCACCGACGGCCTGGACCGCCTGCTCGAGCACAACGAGGGCGACCTGACCGCGATCGTAGAGGCCGGGCTCCCGCTGGCCGAGGCCCAGCGCGCCTTTGCCGAGGCCGACCAGGAGCTGCTGCTCGACCCCCCCGACTCCGCCGGCACCGCGACCATCGGCGGGGTGATCGCCGCCGGCGACTCCGGCCCGCTGCGCAACCGCTACGGCGGCCCCCGCGACCTGGTCCTGGGCGTGCAGGTCGGGCTGTCGGACGGCAGCGTGGCCCGTGCGGGTGGCAAGGTGATCAAGAACGTGGCGGGATACGACCTCTCCAAGCTGTTCACGGGCTCACTCGGCTCGCTGGGGCTTATCCTTGAGCTGTCGCTGCGCCTGCACCCCAAGCCCCCGGCGACGGCCACCACCGAGGGCGTGACCACGGAACCGGCCACACTCGCCGCGGCGGCGCTGGAGCTGGCCAAGGCGCCGCTGGAGGCCCGTTGCCTCGACCTGCGCTTCGGGGGCGGGGACAGCGCGCTGCTCGCGCGCTTCGGCGGCGCGGCGCCGCGGTCGGGAGCGCAGGCCGCCGCCCGCTTGATGGAGCGCGCAGGCCTGCAGACCAGCCTCGTGGACCCCGACGACGAGGTCTGGGAGCGCCAGCGCGAGGGCCAGCGCTCATCCGCCGGGACAGCGCTGCGGGTGTCCACCCTGCCCTCGCGCTTCGCCGGCCTCGTGTCGACCGCTCAGCGCCTCGACGCCCGGGTGGTGGCGCGGACGAACCTCGGTCTTGCGTGGGTGGTGCTCGAGGACCGCTCGCCCGCCGAGGCCGCCGCCGCTGTAGGCGAGCTTCGACGTGAGCTCTCCCCCGCCCCCTGCTCCGTTGTCGACGCGCCCGCCGAGGTTCGCTCTCTCATCGATGCTTGGGCCCTGCCGGCAGCCGGCCCTCTCGCCCTGATGCAGCGCGTCAAGGACCGCTTCGACCCCGCCGGCGTCTGCCGGCCCTCGCTGTCGTGAGCGACCACGTCTTCAACGACCAGCGGGCGCCGCTGCGCCCGGACGCTCCCGACCGCGCCTTTGACTCAGAGCGCGCGCCCGAGCTCGACCTGATCGACGACTGCGTGCACTGCGGCTTCTGCCTGCCGACATGTCCCACCTACTCGCTGTGGGACGAGGAGATGGACTCGCCGCGCGGGCGCATCGTGCTGATGAAGGCCGGCCTCGAGGAGGGATCCGAGCTCTCGGCGACGATGGTCGAGCACTTCGACCGCTGCCTGGGCTGTATGGCCTGCGTGACCGCCTGCCCGTCTGGCGTGAAGTACGACCACCTGATCGAGGACACCCGTGCGCAGGTGGAGAGAAACCATTCGCGGTCCCTGCGCGAGCGCCTGGTCCGGAAGACCGTCTTCTCGCTCTTTCCCTACCACCGCCGCCTACGGGTGCTGGCGCTGGGACTCCCGATCGCCCGCCGGCTGCCCGGCCTGCTGGGCATGCTCGCCCCCCGCATCCCGGTACGAGCCGCCGCCCATCGCCTGCCGAGACATTTCGCCCCGGCCGGCGAGCGCCGCGGCTCGGTCGCGCTGCTGCAGGGCTGCGTACAGCGGGCGTTCTTCGGCTCGGTCAACGAGGCCACGGCGCGCGTTCTCGCGGCCGAGGGCTTCGAGGTGCACGCTCCCAGCGCGCCGGAATGCTGCGGCGCGCTCGAGCTCCACGCGGGCCAGGAGTCGGCGCTGGGCAAGGCCAAGGCGACCATCGCGGCGCTGGAGCGCTACGACACGGTGGTCGCCAACGCGGCGGGCTGCGGTTCGGGCATGCGCGACTACGCGCACCTGCTGCGCGACGAGCCGGGCTGGGCCGAGCGCGCCGAGCGCTTCTCGGCCAAGGTGCGCGATGTCACTGAGGTGCTCGCGGAGGCCGGCCCGCGCGCGCCACGCAAGCCGCTGCGGTCGCGGAGGAGCGCAGCCCGAGCGCCCGGGGAGGAGCGCAGCCCGATCGTTGATCGGGCGAGCACCGCACCGACCGATCTCGGGCGAGCACCGGAGCCTTCCGTGAAGGTCGCCTACCACGACGCCTGCCACCTGGCCCACGCCCAGGGCGTGCGTGAGCCGCCGCGAGAGCTGCTGCGCTCGATCCCCGGCCTCGAGCTGGTCGAGCCGGCGGAGTGGGAGATCTGCTGCGGCTCGGCGGGGATCTACAACCTCGTCCAGCCCGAGCCCGCCGCCGAGCTGGGCGAGCGCAAGGCGCGCAACCTGATCGACACCGGCGCAGAGGTGATCGCCGCGGCGAACCCCGGCTGCGCCCTGCAGATCATCGGCCACGCCCGCCGCCTGGGGCACGAGCTGGAGGTGGTGCACCCTATGGAGCTGCTGTGGAGGTCGATCGATGGTTGACGGAGTTGACGTGAGGGGTCCGGTCGAAGGCCGGTTGGAGGAGGTGGTCACCGAGCGCTCGCTGGGCATCGTGGCCCGGCTTCACCGCGAGCTGGACGCGACGCGCCGGGAGCTGCTGGCCAAGCGCGATGAGCGCCAGGCCGAGCTCGACGCCGGCGGCACGCTCGGCTTCCTCGACTCCACGCTCGAGATCCGCGAGGGCGACTGGAGGGTCTCCGCGCCACCGGCCGACTTGAGCAACCGCCAGGTCGAGATCACCGGGCCCACCGATCGCAAGATGGTCATCAACGCCCTGAACTCGGGCGCAGCGGGATTCATGGCCGACTTCGAGGACTCCAACTCGCCCACCTGGGCCAACATGGCGGGCGGCCAGGTGAACCTCGCCGATGCCGTGCGCGGCACCATCGAGCACGACGAGGGCGACAAGCAGTACCGATTGGCTGACGAAGTGGCCACCCTGCTCGTGCGCCCCCGGGGCTGGCACCTGCCCGAGCCCCACGTGGAGGTCGACGGACAGCCGGTGGCCGGCGGCCTGTTCGACGTGGCGCTCTACGTGGCGGCCAACCACCAGGCGCTGGTCGAAAGGGGAAGCGGCCCCTACCTCTACCTGCCCAAGCTCGAGTCCCACCTCGAGGCGCGCCTCTGGAACGACGCCCTGGGGATCATCGAGTCCGAGCTTGGCCTCGACCGCGGCGCGATCAAGGTCACCGTGCTCATCGAGACCCTGCCCGCGGTCTTCGAGATGCACGAGATCCTCTACGAGCTGCGCGAGCGCTCGGCGGCGCTGAATGCCGGACGCTGGGACTACATCTTCAGCGCCATCAAGCGGTTTCGCACCCGGCCTGACTTCGTGCTGCCCGACCGCTCGGAGGTCACGATGACCGTGCCCTTCATGCGTGCCTACACCGAGCTGCTGGTGAAGACCTGCCACGAGCGCGGCGCGCACGCAATGGGCGGAATGGCCGCGCAGATCCCCAGCCGCAAGGACCCCGACGCCGCCGAGAAGGCGCTGGCCAAGGTCAGCGAGGACAAGGCCCGCGAGGCGAGCGACGGCTTCGACGGGACATGGGTGGCGCATCCCGACTCCGTGGAGGCGGCCAGCGAGGAGTTCGTCAAGGTGCTGGGCGAGCGTCCGAACCAGGTCGACCGCCGGCGCGACGACGTGCAGGTGGGAGCCGACGAGCTGCTCGACGTGCCCTCCACCCCGGGTTCGATCACCGAGCAGGGCCTTCGCTCCAACGTGAATGTGGGGATTCAGTACATCTCCTCATGGCTGCGCGGCAACGGCGCCGCGGGCATCTACGGCCTCATGGAGGACGCCGCTACAGCGGAGATCTCGCGCGGCCAGGTCTGGCACTGGGTCCACCACGGCGCCCAGCTCGACGACGGGCGCACCGTGACCGCGGAGCTCGTCCGTGAGCTCGAGGCCGAGGAGCTCGAGACGATCCGCGCCGAGATCGGCGACGACGAGTGGTTCCAGCGCGAGGGCCGTCCCGACCTCTCGCGCGAGCTGTTCGAGCGGGTGGCCCTCGAGGACGGCTTCGAGGAGTTCCTGACCCTGCCGGCGCTCGAGCGGCTGCCGGACTAGCGGGGGCTCCACGCCTGGCACGCCCGGCCAGGGTGAGAAACAGCTGCCGCAACCCCTCGCTGCGGAGTCGATCTGCGGCTTGGCGCTGCAGTTTGAGGCGAAGGGCGATGCTTGAGCGAGTATCAGCTGGCCCGCCCGGAGCGCTTCCGCCGGCCGGCCGAGGGGCTGGGAAGCGCCGCCAGCCTGGAGGGGAGGGTCTCAGGGCGCGGGTGCGACAGCGAGGCCGCTGTGGTCTGCTGCCCGGCTGAGCTCGAGGTCCCGGGTGATGACCGTGGTGTCGGCGCCGAGCGCGAGCGAGCTTGCGAGATGGACTGCGTCGTAGCCGCGCAGGCCCAGATCTTCGGCGACCTGTCCGGCGTGCCTCGCGAGGCGGTCGTCGATGGCGACGACCAGCAGTTCGCTGTGGCTGGTCTCGAAGTCCTCGAGCGCCTTGCGGTAGACGGTCGGGGTCAGACCCCCGGCGCGGCGAGCTGACGCGAGCGCGGCGCGTCCTTCGGGGTAGGGGCCTCGAGCCTTGGGCGACCAATGCGTAGGGGCACCCCGCCCGGCCGCGACCGGCTGAGCACGATCGTCGAGGTCGACGAGACGTTCATGGGCGGCCCGCAGCCCGGACGTCGAGGACGCGGCGCCCTGGGCAAGACGATGGTCGCGATCGCCGTCGAGCAAGACGGAACGGCGCTTGGCCGCTGCCGCATACAGGTCATCGACGACGCGACCACCGCGACCCTGCGCCCGTTCCTGCTCGACCACGTGCAACCCGGGACGGTCGTCATCACCGACAGGCTGCGCAGCTACCCATCGGCCTGCGGCGACGAGTACACCCCACCAGCCCGAGCCGATCGCCCCATCGGGCCTGCACGCCCACGAGCTGCTGCCCGGCGTCCACCGCGTCGCGTCGCTGGTACAGCGCTGGCTGCTCGGCACCCACCAAGGCGGCGTCAAGCCCGGGCACCTGCAGGCCTACCTTGACGAGTTCACGTTCCGATTCAACCGCCGACGCTCCCGCGCACGCGGCATGCTCTTCTACCGCCTGATCAAACACGCCGTCCGAGCACCACCCCGAACCTACCGCTCTTTCGTCGTCGATTCCGGATCCGGCCGCAACAGCCCTCCGCCCCCACCACCCGACAAGCGAGTGCGACCGGCCAGCCTGGCCGCCGAGCCCCTCGATCGCCCATGGCGCCACCGGTCAGCCGGCCCAGCCGATGAATCCTGAGCTACTGCCCCGAGATGGAGGACCCCTTAGACAAATCACCGGCTACGCATTCGCTTTTAGGGCGAATCTGGGCCCGTCAGCGGCCCGGAGCGCCGGGTTGACAGGCCCTCAGGAACGCTCTCAGCGCCTGTTTGACGGCGATCGACCGCGCGGTCAGACCAATCCCAGCGCCTCGTCAAGACGATCAAGCGTGGCACGGCGTACTCGAGAGTCGTTGGTCAGTTCCGGCGTCGCCCGAGCAGGCGGCGGGTGGACGATCAGCGCTCGAACTACCCAGCCGTCCGGAATGAGTCCGTGGTCTCGAGCTATGCGGAACTGCAGGAGCGTTTGTGCAACGTGCCTGCCCGCCGGGGAATCGAACTTCGCGTCCAGCACCCACCACGTTTCTGTCTCGAGGTCCCGAAGGATGATGTCGAGGTCCATGCCGCCCTCTGGAGGCGCCCACCGAAACGCATCAACGGCAAGCTGTGCGTGCTTGGCAGCGAGCTGGGAGCACACGGTATGCACGGCGCGCTCCCAGGCGACGCCGGCGGCCACCTGGCCAACTCGGCGCTTATCACGTGAGCGGACGTGGTTGCGCGTGAGCTGGTCTACGAAGGCGGCAACATCATCGTGTGTGATGGCGGCGGAGAGCTCCCCCAGATGATGCTGCTGGTGTGCCACCGCCTTGCCGAGCTCTTCGGTGGCGAGATCTTCCAACGGTCGGTGGGGGCCGCGGCGTTCGACCGTGGGCGAGGGCAGACTCATCCGCTCGAGGAGTTTGCGAACAGCGTGGGCGTCGTGGATCTCAAGGGCGGCCTGACTGCGCAGGCCCGTCAGCGAGGCCTCGGCACCGAACGCGGTAGCGGCGCTGTGGACTAGAGCGCGGTCTGCGTCACGGACCAGCAATACGGCTGCCGGCAGCTCGCTGAAGCGTGCCGGCTTCCACCGTGCGGCTTGCCCTTCGTCCCATTTTGATGTGTCCGAGAGCAGGAGGTGGACCTCTACGTCTCGGTTACTTGCTGCCTCCAGCGCAGGATCCAGCCAATCGGGAAGGCGACGCAGAGGCGCTTCGATCGCCAGGACCACTTGGCGTTCCGCGCTGTGCACGAGCTCCAGAGCGCGGTCGTGAATGGTCCCGGGGTCGAGATCGACCGGGTACGCGTCGCGCAGCGTTATGCCGACCCGCCCTAGCGCTTCGGTGCGCTCCTGCTCTCCGACCAGAGGGGAAAGGGCTTCCCAGTCCAGCCCGATGATCTGGTCGGTGAGCAGGTCGACCGCGACAGCGGTGAGTTGCTCGTCGGCAACGTCGTGCCAATGGACCTCGAACGTGCGGTCCTCGTAGATAACGAGGTCGGTACGAGATAAGTGAAGCACGTGGTGGAACCGCGGCGAGCCGTGCTGGCGATCGGGTTCGAGAGCCCGCACCTCGTCCACGACGATCCTTGCCGACCGTCCGGAGAGAGTCGATGCCGCAAGAGCGAAGGCCTCTGAGGCCAGGTCCGACGGTTTTGGTGGCAGCACCGAAAGCAGCGCGAGATCGCGCTGGCGCGCACCGGGGATCAGGTCGAGTCCCTCACGCGCCGTGAGCACCGCGCTGTGGGCGATGTCAATCCACACGCGAATCTCCCGGACTCCTTGTCCGCCGGTTCCGGCGAGTTGGCCGAGCAGGTTCTGGGCTTGGTCGATGCGAAGGCCGAGGGCCGCGGCGATTTGGTCGCTGGGAGCTCCGAGCTCGCTCAGTCGTTCCGCAGCCCGGTGGGCCGGACTTCCCAGGTCGCGGCACGTCAATGTCGCCCGCATTCGGAACACAGGGATGGCGATCGGTGCGCCGCACACAACCTCGCTCATCAGCTCTTTCCCCTTGGTTGAGCGATGGCGTATCGGTCATCCCCCAGGGTAAGCTGCTCATCGACGTAAGCCATGACGTCGCGGAGCGGCTTGCCCAGCCTGCCCGCTCGAGCCCGCTCCAGGTGAGCGCAGACGATCAGCAGGCTCCTTGCACGACTGAGAGCCACGTTGATTCGCCGATACTCGTACAGGAAGCCGGGCTTGTCGGTACGCGTGGCGGAAACGACGACAACTTCATCCTCATCGCCTTGGAACTGGTCAACGAGACCGGTGCGGATCTCAAGCCCGTCAAATTGCTGCGCACCGAGCACAGACCTGAGGCGGCCGAGTTGTGCGGCGTAGCCGGTGATGATCGCGACTCGGAGCGGCCACCGGTCTGGGCTCTGCGTGCAGGCTCTGCTCAGGCGCCGCAACTCACCCGCCACGGCGCCGACCTCCGCCAGGTTGAAGGCGCTCTTACTCTCAGGAGGGAAGTCCTCCTCCCCAGGCACATTCACCAGCCGCACGTGGGCAGGAGAGAACTTCTTCGCGCGCAGATCCCGTCCCTCGTCGGCTTCGGCCAACCGGCCGTGCTGTAGTTCGCCGTCGTAGAAACAGCGGCTGATCAGCTCGCCAATCCCGCTGACCATTCGGTACTGCGTGGTGAGCGTGACCTCGAGCTCCGGTCGCTCCTTGCGAAGTCGTCGCCCCAGGTAGTCGAACAGCGTCTCGGCAACGGCCTTTGGGGGCGCTGGGTCGCCTTGGGCAACGAGCCTGTCGCGTTCTTGGTCTAGGTCGACCGCCAAGGTGCTGGCTTGGCGGCTGAGCTCCGGGGAATCAAGAGTCCCCCCGGCCGCAGCTCGGCGCAGCACATCGTCGAGCGCGCGGTCCCGGGTCGGCGGCAGCTGGCGGCTGTCCCCGACAAGCACCACCTTGTGCGCCCTCAACATCGCCATCAGCGCCTCGGCCGGCAACGCCTTGCCGGCCTCCTCGAGGATCGCCAACGCGTAGGAGCCCTCGCGGACGTCACGGTTCTTGCTCACGCCGTAGCAGGTACCCGCGACGATACGAGCCTCCGCGAGACGTTGCTCCCCAGACCGCTGCGCTCCTTCACTGGCCAGGTAAGCGTCCTGGATCGCGAAGAAGTCTTCCACCACGTCGTCGTCCCACTCGCCGATGCTGGCCTGAGCGTGTATGAGGCGGCGATAGCGCTCGGCGCGAATGCGCACTCCAGCTCGCCAAGGCTCACTCGCATGCAGCCAGAACGGGAGGACGTCCTCGGCGATCTTGCGCTCGTTGCCGACCCGGACGAGCGGAAGGTCCGGGTCCAGCCGGTGCACCCGCCTCAAGAGGTTGTCGGTCGCCTGATTGGTCTGAGAAGCGATGAGCACGGTATCCCCGGGATGCTGATGTAGGTGCCGGAGGACGAGTTCGGCGATGAACGTGGTCTTGCCCGTCCCCGGAGGGCCCTGCACCACCAGCAGATGCCTCGCCCGCAGCGCCTGCTCGACCGCTTGGCGCTGCGAGGCGTCGAGCTGCGGCTGGAAGAGATGCTCCGGCACCGCCAACCAGGAGTCGAGCGCCGCGTCTCGGGGGCGCCTGAGCAGCCCAAGCAGCTGGGGGTTGACCGCGGCGCCGCTGAGCACGTCTCGCATGACGTGCTCTTCGCGGTCGAGCACGTCGCTCGTGGCCTGCTGGTCCCGGACCAGCCGCCTCCGCTGCCCGCGCTGCCTAGCGGCGTAGTCAGCGATCTCCACGGGGTCACCGGGCGGTTCTAGCTCGCAGCGCAGCCGGCCGTCTTGGTCTACCTCGATGGTGCGTAGACGTGCGGGAAGCTTGCGGTGCCCAGCGGGCTCGTAGATGACATCAGACGGGACGGCCGTCTGCGGGTTGCTACCCCGGCTGCCACGGTGCCCGACAAGTTGGAAGACGAGCAGGCCAGTCTCATCCTCAAGGTCGACCTCCTCATAGGGAAGGGGCTGTGCAAGCTCTTCAACTACCGCCCGACGCAGCTCCACCACCCGTTTCCAGCGTGGCAAGGGGTCTTCGGCATCCTCGGCGGGGCAGTAGGCGATCCGCGCTTGAACCAGGTGCCACCTCGCGGCCGCCTCGGCCCACCAACGTTCGTGGCGAATCGAGTCCCTGGTCAGCGGGGTGTCGTAGCTGTCACCGGCACTGATCAACTGGCGGTCGCGAGCCGAAATCGGCCTTGCTCCAAGGAGGAGGACCGCCACGTCTTCGGAACGGTCCGTGCTGTCGCGACACTCACACGCGCCGCGGCGGCTGACCTGACACACGCACCAGCCATCCGGGAGCTGAAAATGGGGGAGCCGGGCGATGTAGCGGTACTGGCGTCCGTACATCGCTACAACGCTTGCGGTCCGGCGTCCGTCGCCGCTCGGAGCTAGCGTCCAGGTGGCAAGGTCGTCGAGGACCCGTCTATCGGCGCTTCTGCGGTCGGTTTCCGGCGAGACGACATTTCGCACGCCTGCCTTGATGACGAGCGGAATCACGAGACCCTCACGTCAGTCTCAAGCCCAAGAGCTTCGACGATTTCCTGAGCCACGCGCTTGACCGTCTCGGCGCTCGCCAATGGAACAACGCAGCAAAGGGCGCCCTCGGTTTCAAACGCCTCGCCGCCGTGGTCACGAGCCAGGCCATCGAGCTGGCCTGCGCAGTCGAAGACGCTGCCATTCCAGGCGGGCTCGCCGTAGATGCCGATCTGTTCGTCCCGCAACTGTGCGCCGAGCGTCAAGCTGACCTGTGCCACCTCACGACCCTGCGACTCACTGAGAGCCCGCAGCCGCCGGAGAGCTGTCTCGTCGGCGAGCAGCGTCACTGGACCGCGGTCCCCAGCGCGAGACCGTGCACGCTGTCTTCCGGCGAGGCTTGCGGCCAGCGCGTGGCATACCCGCTCGACCAGAGCTGGGAGATCGCCGTCGGGAAAGATCTCCCCGACGTAGCGAACGAGCACAATCATGTCGTCCACCAGTGCGCCGCTGGAGTCGAGCGACTGCTCGCCCGCGTCGGTGATGGTTTGCGATTCCCAAGTTCGTCGCCCCTGCGGCGCAACCTGTAGTGCGGTGACGATCGAGGGCGCGAGACGGTCCGCTGTGGAGACATCCACGTCTTCGATGATTCGCGGAAACAGCCGGCGCAACACGAGCTCGACGTACTGCTTCGCTTCTCCTTGCTCGGGAGGTAGCACTAGTGCCGCCAGCTCAGTGACCGCGAAGTCGAGTCCCTGGGCGATGGCGCCGATGTCGTCAAGCGCATGCGCGAAGCGCTCCTGGCGGGCTCGGTCAGCGGCCTCAAGGGCGCCATTGCGCTCTTGTGCTGCAGACAGAGCCTGCTCTACCGAGGCCTCCTTTGCCTCCAGGTTCGAATAGTGCTCCCGCAGTCCGCCGTACTGCTCGAGCAGTGCGGAGTACTGCTCCAGCAGACGGTCGTAGTCACCCCGCGACACATTGCCGAAGAGGGTTAGCTTCGGCTCAGGACGATTGGCATCGAAGTTCGAGCTATCCATCGTACCCTCTCGACTCGGCTTGGGCCCGCTGAGTTCTCACCAGCATAGGCGGCTTCAATTGCCGACGGCGGCGTCTACGAATGCGAGGCGGCGGAAGCCTTCCAGGCGTATGAGCAAGCGCGCGAAGCCATTGTCGGGAGGCGGCCGAGAGGTTGCCCAGCTCCTCGCCCAGCGTGAACAGCCCAGGCGGAATCCGAACAATTACATCGTCATGCGACATGGGTGCCCCTTCAGATCGACCTTGGTCGACGACAGACCCTGAGAAGCCCCGCGGACGCCCGGCCAGCCAGCCGGGCGTGTCCTTGCGCCAAGGCGTCTATCAGTCCCTTAGGTGTCCGGGGAACTCGGGGTTCGTCGGGTTCGTCGGGTCTAGCTCAAGTCGACGGTGTAGCCGCCGCCTCGGTGGACTGTCTGGCGGATCGTGAGGAACTTGTTTTGGGCGCAGAAGCCGCCTCCGCAGAGAGCGAACTTCCCCGTGGCCACGAAGCGGTACCACCTCCCGCGCGTGCGGCTGGCGTCGCGGTAGGGTTGCGTGATGCCCAAGTAGTCCCAAACCGGCCAGGGCGTCGTGCCGCGGTTGCGCCGCCTGGTGTAGGTGATCCGCTCGCGGTTCCAGCACCACTTGACGGTCTGAAAGAAGCGGATGACCTTCTGACGGAAGATGTTCTTAACCCAATGTTCGGCCCTGCGTGCCCTGCACCTCTCACCGGCGCGCGACGCGACGGCGAGCTTCTTGGTGGTGGTCCCCTGGGTGACCACCTTGCTCTGGTTGACGTTTCCCTGGGCCTGCGCCGGGGCGACGGCGACAGCACAGGCGACGACGAGCGCGACGAGAATGCAACGACTGCCCTGTCTCATACGGTCTCCCTGATGTTGTTGGTCCATAGGGCGTTCACCGCCCCTCCCCTCGGTGTGCCCCGGGATGCCATCGGCTGACGGAATGCGAGAGAGTCATCTCGTACCTCCTTGTTGTGTCCAAGGCGCGCCAGTGCGTCTTGGGTGTGCTTGTCCGTCCGAGCATCGATCCGGAGCGAGCCGCGTACTAGACACCCTTGGGATCGTCTTTCACATCCCTTGTCGTCCCGCACAGGGCTTCAAGGTCGCGACCGGCCAACGAATGGGGACCTGCGCGACGGGAGTGGGCGTTGATGGGCCGACCAGGAGCGAAGGGGTCGGTCGGCGCGCGCGGGCTAGCGGTGGCCTTGGCCCAGCCCCGCCTGGATGGCCAGCTCAGCCAGGCGGGCTCGTTTCTGATTCTGAGGTAGGTCCTCGACGGCGAACTTCGCGAACAGCGTGCGCACGTGGGTCTTGACGGCGGGGATCGACAGGACAAGGTCGGCAGCGATCACCCTGTTGGTTGCCGGAACCGCTGGGGCTTTCGCATTCCACAGCGGGCGACAGAGCGAGACGAGCACCCTGCGCTGAAGGGGCGTGAGCTCAGGCACAGCGACCATGTCGTCGGCGGCGTTCGTCGACGCTCCGGAAGCGCCAGGCAGCCGATAGATAAGCGAAGACTTCCCCAGACGCAAGACGTCGCCACCGCGCAGTCGGCGCCGGCCGGCCACACGCTCACCACCCACGAACGTGCCGTTGCGCGATAGGCCGTCGTCGACCACCGCCCACCCCTCCGCCACGCGCATGAGCTCGGCGTGACAGCGCGATGCGTTTTCGTCCCAGTCGATGCGCACGTCGCAGTCCAAGCCGCGTCCCACCCATAGGCGCTCGTCGTAGGGCTCAAGCACGAACAGTCGCTGACGATCCTCGTGATCGCGGGCTATCAGGAAGGGGAGGCCGGCACGCTCTGCCTCGATGACCGCCTGTAGTTCGACAGTACGTGAGGCTCCCGCGTCCGACTCAATAACCCTCATCAATCCAGCCCTTCCTCCTCACCACAGCGGTGGGCGAGGACGCCGCCTCGCTGGTGAGCACGCCGACGTCGGGTGAGTAGTGAACCGGGTCGTCGGGGAAGCATGCGCCAGCTCAGCCCAGCAACTCGAAGCACAGGTCAGTCCTCCCCACCCTCATTCTCACCCCGTCGCGCAATCGGGTCCTCTCTGAGACCGCGATTCCATCCAATCGAGTGCCGTTCTTTGAGCCTAAGTCGGCAAGGGACCAGCTCCCTTCCTCGAAGTCCACCTGGGCGTGTCGTCTTGAGACTCCGAGATCCGCGTGGAGCAGCACATCGCAATCGAAGTCTCGGCCGATCACATACGGACGGCCACCTGGCTCGAGCAGGACGAGTTCCTCGGTCTCCGGATCCGCCCGCCACGCGAGCTGTGCCGCCGTTGGAGGAACGGGCGCGGGCAATAGCGGCCGTGAAGGCTCGGGCGGTTCGCCGGCGCTCGGCGGCCCAGGAGGCGACGCCGCTTCCTGTGGCGCTGCGGCCTCAGTGTCGCCCCCATCCCGTGCCGACGTGCGCGGCGTCGCCTGGGGCGAAGGGTCGGCTGAAGCCGGCGGAACGGCAGGTCGACCCACTTGGCTGCGCGGAGAGGTGGCCTCGGCCTCGGCCCCGCCCCCCCCGAGAGCGGACTCAGGGATGCCGGCGGCGCCAAGTACCTGCTGACCAAGGGCAAATGCCTGTTCGGCCGCTTCCGGTCGGCGAACTTCCGGTCCCTGATGTGCGGCCTTTGTGGCGAGCTGACGGAGAATGTCCGCTGCTCTACGTCCCTCCGCGGTCAAGAGCCCTCGGGCCACCTCATCCCATACGAGAGCCTCGAGGAGGGCACGCGCATCGTAGAGGCCTTCCACCGCGATAACTCGTCTACCACCGCGCGCTTTCAGGCGCCTGCTTCGTCGGTCGTTCAACGCGTCAAGCCACTCGTCGCCGTCTCGCCGCTTTAGCCGCAGACTCAGCCTTGACTCCAGCAGCGTGGCGACCTGCTTTGCCACGCGGGTGATCTCCTGGTCGTGATGGGTGGATTCCTCGAGCCGCATGAGATGCCTACCGCGGCGTGTCGGTGCAGGTACCGCGCGCGATCAGTGCCAGTGCGGGCGCTCGGGGCCAGGAGGAAGCTGCCGTTTCTCAGGTGGGAGCGCTTCTGGCGCGATGGTCTCGGTAGGCGGAGGCCCGCCGCCTTGAATCGCGGCGCTGCCCTCGAATCCGACCGTCGTGGCCGGCAGGCGGCTCCGGCCGTGGCGCTCCCCGATATAGAGGGCAAGTGCAATCCCGACCGCCGCGAGACTGAGCCAGACCCAAACTCCCGGCATTCCCGAGGCTCGGCCTAAGGCGAAGGCGCTGCCGAACACCCCCGCATAGACGATGGCGTGCGCTAGCGTCCGCCCGACCAATTGCGCTGTCTCGGCGGCGGATGCCGACCCAGCGGGTCTGTGCACCTTGCCCGCGGCCGAGCCACTCGAGGGAAGAGCGAGCGCTGAGGAGGCGGTTCCAGGGCGCAGGCTGGGATCCTTGTTGAGAAGCGCGCCAATCATCTCGTCGATCGGGCCCCGGCAGTCAGGGCGGTAGCTGCTCGGCGGCTCGGCGTTTCGCGCGAGGTGCCCGTTCATGACTTGCTCTCTCGAGCCTGTGAACGGCGGCTGACCGGCAAGGGCTTCGTATGCAAGACAACCGAACGCGTAGATGTCCGACGCCGGAGTGGCCTGTCCGTCCCGCCACAGCTCGGGCGCCGTGTAGTAGTCGGTGCCGAGGCGCGCGCCGGGGACGGTCATTCGATCTGCTGTGTTCTCATCGATCCTCCGCGCGAGCCCGAAGTCGCTGATGACCGCGCGCAGGGAATCGTCGGGACGAGCTTCGATCAGCACATTGCTGGGCTTGAGGTCGCGGTGGAGGAACCCCGCGACATGCGCATGATCTAGGCCGGCCGCGACCTGGCGGAGGGGACCCAGCCGGTGCTGAACGGACGCGGTCGGATGGGCCTGGAGCCACTGATGCAGAGTCCCTCCCGCCACAAGTCGGAGAACGATGTACGGCGTGCCCTGCTCCTCGCCCGCGTCGAGCACGGGGGCGATGTTCTCGTGATAAAGCTCGCCCTGGCTTCGGGCCTCCCGACGGAGACGATCGACCAGTTCGTCAGCCCCGAAACCGGCTGTGCGGACGAACTTGACGGCGACGCTCCTCCCCACGCGCTCGTCTAGCGCCCGGTAGACGATTCCCATACCACCCTTGCCGAGGACCTTCTCGAGGACGTATCTATCACCGATTCGCGATCCGACTGATGGCCCCCACGCAGTCATTCAGTACTCCCCAAGCTGGTGGAAGTTCGGCGAGGGCGATGGAACAGCGTTGCTCCCTCTATTCGCGAATCCCACCCCGTTAACTGGCCGCGTCGCAGACGTGGTCCCTGGCAAAGCTACGCGATAACCCGAGGTCTTCATTTGACGAACTCGACCTGACCCCAGGCGGGATTGGCGTCCTCACCCTGATCGCAGTCACCTCCGCTGCCCCCGCTGGGCGCGAGGCTTCGCTGGACGAGGTTGACGCTGGCAAGGTCCTTAATAGAGATGTCGAATCTCTTCGGCGAGTTGAAGCTGACGCGGTTTGGCCCCCAGAGCTGGTTGCCCCGATCGTCAGTGATCGACACACTCGCGTCGTGCCGGGGGCAGTCCGTCTCGCCGCTGATCCCCACCACGCCCCTGAGTTTCTTGTAGCGGCCCTTGGTCTTGATAGGCAGCTTCGGCTCCCCGTTACCGGCTCGGTCGACGAGCATAGAAACGCCTTCATACGGCTTGTCCTTAATGGTCTGAGTGCCAAAGCTTCCCTTTGGCCCACTTCCGCCAACTTCGCCGCGTTCATTCAGCTCGGTCAACGTGTCCGCGGCACGAGTACCCGCCGGCGGGGTGACCGGGATCGGGGGTGAGGTGGCCTCGGTCCCTCGCGAGGTGGACTGGCCCGTACTCCGGCCGTTACCTGACTCTTGCCTTCCGAGCTTGGGCTCCGAACTCGGAACCCTCCGAATACCCGCACTCTCCTC
>Ga0136625_1000230_pt1 | contig 15683 bp, 12 predicted proteins | sample AntDrymUQ4832306_2_FD_104672 | JGI IMG/M metagenome (GOLD analysis project Ga0136625, IMG submission 104672) | Polar desert sand microbial communities from Dry Valleys, Antarctica - metaG UQ483 (23.06) | ecosystem: Environmental > Terrestrial > Soil > Desert | place: Antarctica: Dry Valley...
CACTCTACATGGACGGCGTGCGCATCAACGAAGGCTTTGGCGACACGGTCAACTGGGACCTGATCCCGCAATCGGCCATCTCCAGCGTGGACCTCATCCCGGGGTCGAATCCGCTCTTCGGCTTGAACACACTGGGCGGCGCGATCGCGCTCCGTACCAAGAGCGGTTCCGACTACCAGGGTACGGAGGTCGAAGCGAGCGGTGGCTCGTTCGGGCGCTGGGCGGTCGAGGCCGAGCACGGCGGCAACCACGGCGGCTTCGACTGGTATCTCACCTTCAACGCGCTCGATGAGGACGGCTGGCGTGACGAGTCCCCGAGCGAAATCCGGCAACTCTTCGGGAAGATCGGGTGGGAAGACGATCAAACCGATCTCGATCTCAGCTATATCTTCGCGGACAACAACCTGACGGGTAACGGCTTCGCCCCCGAAAGCCTACTCGCCCAGGATCGCGCCGCGGTACACACCTTTCCCGATAACACCGGCAACAACCTGCACTTCCTGAATCTCAGGGCCAGCCATGCCTTCACCGATGCCTTGTTGTTGGCGGGCAATGGCTATTACCGGGGGTACCGACGCGATACCTTGAACGGCGACGCTGAGGTCCAGTGCGTGGACGAGGACGGTAGTCCGATAGCCCTGGCGCTCGGGTTATGCGAAGGACTGGCCGTGCCCTTCGGTGGCGTCGGTGAGCTGAAACGGGGAGTCCAAGGCGAGGACCGCACCACCGGTACGGACACCGGCGGCTACGGCGGGACCCTGCAGTTGAGTCACCAGGCGAAGCTCTTCGGGCGCGCGAACAGCGCTACCGTCGGTTTCGCCTATGACGGGAACGACACGGACTTCACCCAGGGCCAGGCCGAGGCGGAGCTGTTTCGCAAGGGCCTGGCCCGCGGCACGCGGCGTATCGGTGCCTTTACGACCAACGTGGACGTCGCCACCCGGCAGGACAACTGGGGTATCTATCTAACCGATACCTTCGATATCACGGAGGCGCTCGCGCTCACCTTCTCGGGACGCTATCAGATCACCGAGGTCCAGATCCGCGATCAGACCGGCGATCCGAAAAACGTCGATCTCAACGGCAATCACCGTTTCGATCGCTTCAATCCGGCCGGGGGTCTCACCTATTCGGTCTTCGAAGACCTAAACCTCTTCGGCGGCTACAGCGAGAGCTTCCGCGCCCCCACACCCGCGGAACTGACCTGCGCGGACCCGGCTGACCCGTGTAACCTGCCGAACGCCTTCGTGGCCGATCCGCCGCTCGATCCCGTGATCGGCAGGACCTGGGAGGTCGGCGCGCGCGGGCGCCTGCCGCTCGGCAAGGACCTGCGGTGGCGCACGGCGTTCTATCGCACGACGCTCAAAGACGACCTCGTCTTCGCCGTGACGGAAACGGGCGGCGCCGGGTTCTTCAAGAATATCGACGAGACAAGACGCCAGGGCGTGGAGCTGGGTCTGAACGGCCAGTGGGAGTCCGTGCGCTGGTCCGTGAATTACGGGTTCGTGGATGCGACCTATGAATCCGCCGAAACCCTGGCGAGCGTGGTCGAGCCCGACGGCATCCAGGTGCAGGCAGGCGACCGCATCCCCGGGATCCCCGAGCACAACCTCAAGGCCGGCGCCGACTGGGCCATCCTGCCCCAGTGGGTCGGTCGGCGGCACGCTCATCTACGCCTCCGACCAGTTTCTGCGCGGCGATGACAGTAACGAGCTGGACACGGTGGGTGGCTACGCGATAGTGAACCTGCGCACACGCTTTCATCCCTGGAAGCACGTGGAGGTTTGGGCGCGCATCGACAACCTCTTCGACCGCAACTACGCGACCGGCGGGACTCGCAACTTCAACGCCTTCGCCGATCCGATCGCCGAGGAGCGTTTCCTGGCACCCGGGGCGCCGCGCGCCGGGTGGGTCGGCGTGAAGCTCCGGTTTTAGTGCGTAACGCGGGGCCTGGTCTTGAAATATCAGTTTATTATAAATGGCGTAGTCGGTTAGCTCCTCCTCACGCCGTAAGCTCTTACAATTGAAGGCCACGGGTGACCTCGGCCTCGGCGGCCTGGCCGGCCCGTCACCGGCCTGCTCTATGGTCAGCGGAGCCGCCCACATCGCCCGTCAACACCTCCCCCACGTGTGGCGCAGGAGGAGCAAACCGACTACCCCCTTTATTATAATTCTAGACGTGACCCCAATATTTCCCACCAATATTTCCCACACAAAAACGATCTCTCATGCGTTTGGCGAAGGACCGTCTTGAAATTGATGGTCGGCGCTATTCTGCGCGCTTCCCAATCATGGTTAGGTATCGGTATTTACCGATTTCGAACGACGGCAATTGCAAACTTTACGAGAGGGACCATCGTGCATCTCGCTAACGTTGTCATGGTGATCTCTTACGCTGTGTCTAGCATAAAGCCGCTGGCGAGCGGCGACCGCGGGCGGCGAGGATGCGCGGGGACCTCGGCGACGATTGCCCTGGCCAGCGCCAGGTGCGCCTCCCCGACGCGCGGCCAGACGAGCGAACGCGTGAGCTCATACGCGGCCGCACGCATGCGGGCCAGCTCCGCCGGTGACCGCAGCAGCGACGCCAGGACGGCGCCGAGCGCGGCGCTGTCGCGAAGGGGAAGAGGTGGCCACGGCCGTCGGCCAGCAGCTCCTGCGCGTGCCAGTAGGGGGTCGAGACGGCCGCGGCCCCCGCGCCCATGGCGTAGGACAGGGCGCCGCTCGTGACCTGCGCCTCGTTTTGATAGGGGCTGATGAAGATGTCGGCCGCCTGCATGTAGCTGCAGAGCTCCTCGGTCGTGACGAACTGGTCGCGAAAGACCACGTGCTCGCGCACGCCAAGCCGTTCGGCCTCCCGCTCGAGCGTCGTCCGATACCCTTCTCCGTGGCGGCGGACGACCGCCGGGTGGGTCGCACCGACGACGAAATAGACAACGTCCGGGAACTCGGTGCTCAGGGCCGGCAGCGCGCGGATGACGGTCTCGATGCCCTTGCCGGGGGCGAGAAGCCCGAACGTCAATAGCATCCGCCGCCCGGGAACGCCAAACATCGTCTTGAGGGCCTGTTGATCGCGCGGGTGCATCACCGGAATACCATGCGGGATGATCCGGACGTTGTGGCCGCCTATGCCGTACGAGCGCCGCAGGAGATCGGCGGCCACGCGGCTCATGACGACGAGACGCGCGCACTTTCGCGACAGCGCCTCGATCACAGACCGCTGCGAGTCGGACGGATCCTTCAACACCGTGTGAAGGGTCGCCACTGCGGGAATGTGCAAGGCGCTCACGAGGTCGAGGACGTAGGCGCCGTCATCCCCGCCGAAAATACCGTGCTCGTGCTGGATGGAGACGAGCCGCACATCGCTGTAGTTGAGAAACTCGGCCGCCCGCGCGTAGTCACCTTTGACTCCCTGGCGGATCTCGTACCCCACGTCGGGCGGGTACTCGTACCGTCCGCCCGGCTCGGTCAGGGCCAGCGTCATGGGGAGCTGCTCCCCGGCCGACCCCACCGCCTGGGCGAGATCCCGGGTAAAGGTCGCGATCCCGCACCGCCGTGGCGGATAGGTGCCCACAAAAGCCATCCGCAGGCTCGCTTTCACGGCCGCTACTGGCTCAGCCAGCCGCGGGTTGTCCGCGGGTACGTCCGCCAGCATCCCGGCGGAGCGCATCCGTGCGACGACCCCGGGGACAAGGTCGCGTGCGTTCTCGTTGCGGATAAACCGCGCCTGACCCACCGGCAACGCCTGTGGATCCACCGCCACGTGATTCTCGGACAGCCGTAGAAACCGGCGGTTGAGCTGGTCGTGCACCCTTCTAAGCTCCTTCATTCCAAGTTGCTGACGCGGTTTCCGTCCAAGTCTCGCATGCTGCGTTACTTCAGAAGGATATCATTCTTGACCGCCGCGACTCCGTCGACCGAGTTAGCCAGCTCCGCAGCCCGTTGACGTTCCGCTTCGGTGGTGGCGAACCCGCTGAGCTGGACCTCTCCCTTGAAGGTCTCCACATTGATCGCGAGCCCACTGACTTGCGGATCCTGGAGCAGGGTGGTCTTCACCTTGGTGGTCAACGTCGTATCATCAAGGTACTCTCCGGTGCTTTCCTGTGTGGGAGTCCCCGCACACCCGCCGAGTAAGACGACGGCCAGCGCGGCAGCCACTAAACGCTTGTGTTCTATGTTCATCGTAAATCTCCTCTCGGACTCACTCCGCAGATTAAAATATCAAACCCACTCCTCCCAATGCGCATGCATCATGGGAGGTCTAGCCACGGCGACAGACTTCGCAAACCGATGTCACCGGCTGCTGATCTGAATCCTACACACTGGCTACACCCAGGCATGAGCAATCCATATGCCGGACCCCCTCATCGGAGATTAAGGGACGTAACTTCAGAGGGTTAAGACTAAGCCTGCCGGCCGGAGCGGATACCAACGCGGATAGGCGTCGGTAAGAAATACCAACCCAAGGGAAAGAGTTACAACAATAGCACGACGAGACGCGAAAGCCCGGTCTTGACGGGCGCGTGCCGGTCCTCACGCGCATCACCAGGAGCCTGTCCCTACCGATCGCGAGTGAGTTTTTTCAGCTCGGTGCCGGCGCCTGAGCGTATGCAGGCTGCTTCACGCTCTCGTTCACCAGGCTCGCGATGACCCTAATCAGCTCCGCAGGCTCGACGGGCTTCGCGAGGTGTGTCTGGAAGCCCGCGCGTAGCGCGCGTACCCGGTCCTTGGGCTGCGCATAGGCCGTGAGCGCGATCGCCGGGATCTGCACGAACAGCGGTATCCGGTGCTCCTTCTCCAAGGCCCGGAGTCTGCCAATCACCGCATAGCCGTCCAGCTCGGGCATCGCGATGTCGCAGACGAGCAGGTGCGGCGGCGCGCTTTCGAGGCCCTCGGCGAGCAATGCGAGCGCCTCGCGCCCCGAGCCCGCGGCGCTCACCTCCGCCCCGTGGCGCGCCAGCACCGTGGCCAGCGCCTCGCGCGCATCTTCCTGATCGTCCACCACCAGCAGCCGCACACCGGCGAGCGAGGGTATCTGCGCGCCGGGAGCCGCGGCCTCAGCTTCTACCTTGCGTCCTTCCCCCGCCGGCGCCGGTGGGACGGGCGGAACCGGGAGGCCCACATCGCGGACCGGTAGCTCAACGGTGATCGTCGTACCCCGTCCTCGGCCGGCGCTCTCGGCCCGGACGCTCCCCCCATGCAACTGGACTAGATAGTGCACTAAGGCTAGTCCCAGGCCCAGTCCGCCATGTCGTCGCCTGCCCGAGCTGTCCGACTGGCGAAAGCGGTCGAACACGAAGGGGAGGAGCTCGGGGTCGATCCCCGACCCCGTGTCGCCCACGACTATCCGCACGTGCGGGTCCACGCGCTCGATGTGCAAATGCACACGGCCCCCGCGGGGCGTGAACTTGATGGCATTGGAGAGCAGATTCCATAGGACCTGCTGTAGACGCCCGGCGTCACCCGTGATAGGTCCCGCATTCGGGTCGATGAGCGTGTGGATCTCGACCCCGCGGGCCTCTGCGGCCGAACGCACCACCTCGAGCGCCGCCTCGGCCACGGCCGCGGGGTCGAGGGCTCGGACTTTGATCTGCAACTTGCCGCTGGCGATGCGGGCGGTGTCCAGGAGATCGTCGATCAGCCGCCGTTGATGGTCGACGCTGCGCTTGAGGAATGCGGTGGCCCTCGCGAGGGCCGCGGCATCCGGCTCGGGTGTGGTCTCCAGGATGTTCAGCCAGAGGACTATCGCGTTCAAGGGCGTGCGTAGTTCGTGCGAGACCAGGGCTAGGAAGTCGTCTTTCGCGCGATCGGCGGCTTCGGCCCGCTCGCGCAATCGACGTTCCTCGGCATGCAAGGCCTCACGCTCCATCTCGGCCTCCTTGCGCGCGGTAATGTCCCACGCCAGACCGATTCCGTAGAGAGGCTCACCCTGCTCATCCCGATAGACCCTGCCCCGGTCCGCAAGCCAGCGCACCGTTCCGTCCGGCCGGATAATGCGATACTCGTGTACATAGTCCGTGTCTTCCCGCGCCGCGCGGGCCACGGACTCCTTCAGGCGCTCGCGATCGTCGGGATAGACGGCGCTCAAAAACTGTTCATAGGTGGCGAATGAGGACCCGGAGGGCAGACCGCACAGCGCCCCGAGCTGATCGCTATAGATCGCCATCCCGGTTTCAAAGTCGCGGTAGTGATAGCCCATCTGCGCGGTGGCCATGGCCAAGCGGAGCCGTTCCTGGCTCTCCTTGAGCCCCTCCTCGGCGTGGCGGGAACGCTGCATCTCTGCCAGTAACGCCGCATTCGCCTGCTCCAGCTCGGTGGTTCGTTCCTGCACCCGGCGCTCGAGAAGCTGGTTGAAATTCGCCAGGGCCTCGCGGTCTCGCTTGCGCTCGAGGGTGTAGCGGATCGCGCGCTCGAGGGCCGGGGCGTCGATCCGATCCTTCAGGAGGTAGTCGGCCGCCCCCTCCCGCATCGCCTCGACGTCGAGCCCGAAGGCGCCGCCGTACCCGGTCAGCAATATGAAAGGGATCCCGTAGTCCTCGGCCACCGCCCGCCGCAGCAGGTCGAGCCCGCTGCACTCGCCGAGCCGGTAGTCGAGCAGACACACGTCGTGCGCGCGGCGCGCCAGCGCGGTAAGACCTGCCTCATAGCTCGGCGCCCAGTCGAGCTCGACCCGATACCCCGGCAGCTCGGCGAGCAGCTCGCGGGTGAGACGGTAGTCGTCCTCGTCGTCCTCGACGAGCAGCACGCGGATCGCGGGCGCCTGCGCCTCAGCCAGCATCCGGATCTCCCGGCAGCTCGACGATATCGAGCCAATACCTCCCCAGGGTCCTGACGACCCTGACCAGGGCCTCGAAGGTTACGGGCTTCTGGATAAAGGAGGCCGCGCCGAGGTCATAGCTGCGGTAGATGCCCTCCTCCTCCTTCGAAGTGGTGAGGACGACGATGCGGATGTGCTTGAGATTCGGGTCCGCCTTGATCTCCGCGAGCGCCTCCCGCCCGTCCTTCTTGGGCATGTTGAGATCGAGGAGGATCAGGCCCGGGCGTGGGGCCGCCGCGGGATCGCCGTATTGACCCCGGTGATGGAGATAATCCATCAACTCGGCCCCGTCTTGGACGAAGCGCAGGTCGTTGCGGAGGCGGGCGCCGCTGAAGGCCTCCCGGGTCATCAGACGGTCGTCCACGTCGTCGTCGGCTATGAGTATGGTGACGGATTTGCCTTGTGGTCTCATGCCGGGTTCTCCTCCTGTCTGACCGCTAAGTTGACGATGAAGGTGGCCCCGTGCCCGGGGGCACTGCGCGCGCTGATGGTGCCGCCGTGGCGGGTGACGATCTTGCGGCAGATCGCGAGCCCCATACCCGTGCCCTCGTACTCATCGCGGCCGTGCAGACGCTGGAACAGCTCGAAGATGCGCTCGCTATAGACCTCCTCGAAGCCGATGCCGTTGTCCTGCACCTGGATCTCGCAGCGGCGAGGGCCGGGTGCGGGGCCTTCGGCGGGCGGGTCGCTCGGGTCGAGCAGCCGGCCCTCGATCCGCACCACGGGCGGCTCACCCTGGCGATGGAACTTGATCCCGTTGCCGATGAGGTTCTGAAGCAACTGGCGCATCTGCAGCGGTTCGGCCTCAATGGTGGGAAGCGCTCCGACTTCTACGCGCCCGCCCGTATCAAACATACGCCCCTCCAGATCGGACACCACCTCTTGCGCAACCTCGGCGAGGTCGACCGTCACGAAGGCTCGGGCCTTGGGCGTCACCCGCGAGAAGCTCAAGAGGTCGTTGATGAGTCGGCGCATGCGCACCGTGGCGGCGAGCATGCGCGCGAGGTAATCGCGCCCCGGTTCGTCCAGGACCTGATCATACTTGGTTCTGAGCCGGCTGCCAAAGGCCTCGATCTTGCGGAGCGGCTCCTGGAGATCGTGGGAAGCGACCGCGGCGAAGTCCTGAAGCTCGCGATTCGAGGCGTTCAGATCCGCCGTGCGGCGCCTGAGCGCGGTGGCCATGGTGTGAAAGGCCTGGTCCACACGGCCGATCTCATCCTCGCCGCCCAGCACCGGGAGCGGCGCCTCACCCTCGGCCAGCCGCTCGGCGTTTTGCACCAATGCGTTAAGGCGCCGGCTGGTCCCCCGGCTGACGGAATAGGTCAGTCCCAGGCCGAGGAGGAGGCTCGCCACGGCCCCCGTGCCCAGCCACCAGTCCTCGCGCCGCCACCGCTCTTCCACCGCTAGGTCGCGCGCCCCGTCCAGCTCGTGCTGCCGCCGCAAAAAAGTATCGATCTCCCGGCGCAGGTCGTTCATGCGTTCCTGGCCAGTGAGGGCCTTAACCGCGGCGATCGCCTGCTCCGGCTTTCCGGCCTGCATGAAAGCGTTCAACTCGCCGAGGAAGCCGAGCAGCGCGGTCGCGTCAGCGGCTATCCGAGTGATGCGCAACCGCTGTTCCGGGTCGCGGACCGCGCGTTGTAACGCCGCTGTCTTCTGGGGCAGCACCCGGACGGCCTTCTCATAGGCTTGGGCGAAGCCAGGGTCGCCGGTGATCACGAACCCGCGCATATCGTTATGGGCCTCGAGCAGGAGGCGGTGGGTGTGCCCGGCCTCGACAATGACCTCTTTGGTACCCGAGAGCTCTCGGTGGTCCTCCTGCCCTTCCTCGCGGATGTGGAGGAAGAGGCCGATGAACGCCCATTGCAAGAGTAAAGGAATCGCGATGAGGACCAGGCCCTTCTTGAACAGGGACAGGTTGGCGCCCATCAGCCGCCGGCTCGCTTTTCGGCGGCTGGCCTGCGGTGCGCTCGCGGCGGGGAGCCCGAGAGTGCTGCATAGCCGTCCATCATCGCAAGAGATCTGATCACGGTCCTCATGGCACGCCATGGATACCATCGATCGCCGCATGAAATCAAGCGAGGGGCACAGTCCTTGCCCGTACTTGATCCGGCGTCGCCACCGTGGTACGGACCCGACCGCTCTTATCGCCATTATTGCAGGCATTTTGATCCTCGTGCGTCCTGCTACCTGCTGTAAAACCTACAGGCGTACAGGTAACTATTACCCACACCACCCTAGCTCGCAGCGCGTGGCATCGTGCAACGTACTGAATATAAGCGCATATTTATCCAGGACCCGGATGGCGCGGATGTTGACGATAACTACTATGACTGAGAACCGATAGTCAGCTGATCTTTCAGTGGGACACCGACATGAATTGGAACGAGATCACCGATAGGCTCTTCAAGAGAGAATGCTTAGCCGTGGAAACGTATCAACAGGCGTTGCGCAAAGAACGGCAAGAATCGGGGCGGCGCGCGGAATTTGAAGAATTAGTCACCATCCTTAGAGACCATCAGCAGGCGGCCTCGCAGCTCGAGGCCCGGATCCAGCAGCCGGAACGCAGTGCGGCCCAAAACTTCGGGGGCTGGGGTACCTGGTCCCAGGTCGTCATGGGAGCGGCAACCATCTTTGGCGATAGGATGGTGCTCAGGGCTTTGAAGGCAGGTGAGGAGTCCGGCTTTAAGCGCTATCAAGAGGTGCTCGAGGCTACCGCCACGCCGCCGGAGCTGAAGCCACTGTTCCTGGAGCTGCTTGCGAAGCAGCAAGCGCATATACGGATATTGGACGAGCTCATGTCCAATGGTTATAGCTTCCGGTCGCCCGGTGCATGAAAGCGCGTAGTGGCCCGTAGGCCGCCGCCGCTTCGCTGTCGAAATCCATCACGGGGAAACCAGCCAGGAACAGGTCCAGCATTGTTTCGTTTTCAGCGCGCCGCCGGCTCTGACTTTTGCCACACCGAAACGTAATTCGGCCAGGCTAAAGGCGGAGATTAATATTTCGCCGTATTGGTGCTGTCCCACGCGATCCAGTAGACGCTCGTAGCCGAGGCGGCAGGGTTCGATGCGCTGCGGTCAGCTCGTCTTGGTTGAAGATCTCGCCGTTCGCGGCCGGAGGCGGTCCATCGGCAAGGATTACCTGCCGCCCAGTAATCATTACCTGGGCAGATCAAGCACTCTCGCCACGCCGGGGAGCGACGCCGATAAGCCGCTCAGCAGGATTTTCCGATTCCTCGTCCATGGTTTACAATCCAGAATTTCCATGGCCATCAGTACCACCCATGCCCATCGCGCACGGTAGCAACGCGAATCATGTCCCATGCATTGATAGTCGATGACGACCTGAATTCGCTCGCAGGCCTGGCGGAGCTCGTCGGTCGGCAGGGATTTACCACTGACACGGCGAGCAGCTTGGGGGAAGCGCGCGACAAGATGGCCGGGAGGCGTCCCGATGTTGTGCTGCTGGATCTCGTGCTGCCGGACGGCAACGGGATGGATCTCTTTCAGGATATCGAATCTCGCAGCGCGACTGAGGTGGTCCTGATTACGGGTAATGCGAGCCTGGAAACGTCGATCGAGGCGCTGCGGCTCGGGGCCGCCGATTACCTGACCAAGCCGGTCAACGTCAAGCACCTGAAAAACGTCTTGTCCCGGGTCGCCCGCCCCGCCGATCTCAAAGCAGAGCTCGACGAGCTGCGAGGTGATCTCCGTAGCCTCGGCCGCTTTGGCAGTTTGATCGGCGTGTCGCTGGCGATGCAAAAGGTCTACGACCAAATCGCCCGCGTAGCGCCGACGGCCGCGACCGTTCTCATCGCGGGGGAGAGCGGCACCGGCAAGGAACTCGTCGCGCACACGCTCCACGGCCTGAGCCGCCGCCGGAAAGAGGCGTTCCTCCCCGTCAATTGCGGCGCAATACAGGCGCAACTGATCGAAAGCGAGCTGTTCGGTCATGAAAAGGGCAGCTTTACCGGGGCGACACGCGAGCACAAGGGCTACTTCGAGCAGGCCGACGGCGGCACCCTGTTCCTCGATGAGGTCACGGAGATGCCGTCCGAGCTTCAGGTCAAGCTGTTAAGAGTCCTCGAGACCGGCACGTTCATGCGTGTAGGTGCCGACAAGCAGATCGAGACCGACGTGCGCGTGATCGGCGCGACGAACCGCAATCCCGAAGAAGCCGTAGCCGAGGGCAAGCTGCGCGAAGACCTGCTCTACCGCCTGCGGGTCTTTCCCCTCCAAATGCCGCCGCTGCGCCAGCGGGGTGAGGATATCGATCTGCTCGCCAACCATTTCCTGGGCGAGATGAACCGCATGGAGTCGACCCACAAGACCTTTGGCCCGGAGGCCTTGCAGCAGCTTCGTCGTTATCCGTGGCCTGGTAATATCCGCGAGCTGAAAAACGCCATCCATCGGGCGTTCATCATGGCGGACGATGTGATCGATGTGCAATGCTTTCCTCAGGATCTCGGAGCACCTTGCGCTACGTCCGGCAAGTCCCAAAACGTTCATGTGGGCGTGAGCCTCAAGGAGGCCGAGAGGGCTTTGATCCTCGCCACTCTCCAGCACTGCGGCGGCAGTAAGCAGGAGACCGCGAGGATGCTCGCTATCAGCTTGAAGACCCTGTACAACCGCCTGAAGGACTACGGAGTCGAATAGGCCGCCCGCGGTACGCCCTCGATTCGCGTTAACGGGTTACAAAAACGCGTGATTTTGGTGGAAAGCGCGCACGCGATCGAGTGGTGCAGAGAGGTCATTATTCAGCGAGGGAGTCGTCCACACCGCGAGGCATGCCCTCCTTGGCACGCCTCAGGATAGGAAACGTTTTTACGGAGCAATCGACGTGCGTGCGACGACTGGTGTTCGCGGGGTGCCGATGATCCCGCCACAACCGGCTGCGGCGGCACCGATGAGGAGCGCAAGGAATCCCCAGATAGACGCCTTCGCTACGGCGTTGGCTGTCTTATCCGCCACCTCGCGCGCTTGCTGTTTTGCTTCGACCGCGGCGCGCTCGTAGGTCCTAATCCAATTCTCGACGGTACGCGTTGCCTCCTCGCGGCTCGTATCGGTCCGCGCCATCAGGACATTCACGACTTCTTCACGATCTACTTCGGAGGCTACCGCTTGGCCTTGACGGATCAGGCGGCCCAATAATGAATCGATTTCTTGATCGCTCATTTCCCCGCCGGAAGCTTGCTCCGCGCGCCGCTCCAGCGCCTCGGGCTGCAGATCGGGGTTGCCTGTTTGACGCAATAACTGCCGCGCCTCCTGCCTAATGTTCTCCCAGGACAGATCCGCTTCCGACGCGACGGCGTCGGCTACCTGGGGAGCCACCGCTGCGACGCCGCCGCTGATCAAATTGAACGTGCCACCGATCAAGCCTCCCACGACGCTCCCGAGAAAGTAAAGGACTACCAAGGTCGAGAGACCCCAGGCCAGTAAGCCGTGGAGCATCCCGTCTACCTGCCGCGGTATGCCCGCGAGCCGGGCGGCCGTCCACCCGCCGACAAAGAGCGCAATCAAACTCGACAAGATCCACCACACGGCTGCCGAGATACCCAAGACTTCGGCATCGGGCGTGTCGCCTCTCAGGGGGTCAATCGTGCTCGCACCAATCCCCGTGCCCAACATGTTCAACAAGACCTGGATACCAATCGCGAGAACGACGCCGGCGAAAACCGCACTCCACGCTACGCGTTTTATCGGTGCCAGGTACTCCAAGCTCCCTACGCTGGTCGCCGTCACCGGGGGTAGATCGCGGTCTGGGACGTTGGGGTCCCGCCCATAGGAAGAAGTATTAGCTATCATAGTCACACTCCTGAACGGAAAATCGTTCTGTTGAGCCTGCTTAGCAGGCAAAGGAAATTTGCCTATCTGTAAATTGGAAGGCCCTGAATAGATTCGGTCAGGACCTTCCTAATTACCGCAACGCACGAAGGGTGCCTAGCTAACCGGTGGCACAATAAACTTTAGGATCAAATGGATACCAAAGCGCATTCATTGATACCGGTATGTAAATATTGCCGAGGGGACGCAAAGATTACCGGATAGCATGTCTTGCTGAGGGTAGGGTAGAGATACGGCAACTCGCTATCTTTCTCAAAAAAAGATTGCCGGTAAGCTTTACGCCTCCCGCGGTAATACTTACTGACAGTATAGGCCTTAAGAATAATACTTTGGTAAGGCAAACCGTGATTTACGCTGAGGTTGCCAGCGTGGCACAGTCATTGCCGCCTCGGGGTAGGCTTGAGCGAGCAGCTGGCCGTTTAACCAGATTGTCGTCGAGCCGAAGCAGTTCAACATATCCCCAACGGGGACACGAGGTTTTCATATACTAAGTTACGCCGCATTGTTTCTAATCATTGCATTAATTGCCGCACTTTTCGGTTTTGGTGGGATCGCCGCCGCCGCCGCGGGGATCGCTCATTCCCTATTTTGGCTCTTCCTAATCGTATTCGCCGTTAGTCTTCTCATGGGATGGGGTCGAAGCTCATGGCGATGGTGGTAGATGCCGTTGCTCCTTAGCGAGTGGCTGGCATCGGACATATTTCGCTTGCCGGGACCCATGGCTGGGTTCCGGCAACGGGCTTTCCATAGTAGCGGCCGAAAACGCGCCACTCTACCGAGCCAAGCTAGTCTTGTAGAAGTTACTCGACTGGCAGGTAATTTTTACCGATATCTTTCATCGCTCCTTCGCTTAACAGGTTGATTTATAGAGGTATATCCAATGGCACGATGCGTGGTTAGGATACAAACCACCGCGAGGGCGGTGTTCCGCTCGCGGTGGTACAACGTCAACTAACCCGGAGGTTAATATTATGCACGATGAAATGAATAAGCTGCTGAAAAGCGAATTGTCTGCGATAGAAACCTATCAGCAGGCCTTAGAGAAGAAAGACACCGATCCCGAGCACGTACCGGCGATCGATGCAATGAGTGCAATCCTCGACGACCATCAAAGAGCAGCCTCCCGGATCGAGGCGGCAATTCGTCAAAAGGGCGGTGAGCCGGTGCACAGTTCCGGCGCATGGGGCACCTGGTCCGCGATTGTCATGGGAACAGCCCAGCTTTTTGGTGATAAGGCAGCGCTGAAGGTGTTGAAGGAAGGCGAGGAAAGCGGATTGAAAGAGTATACGGATGCTCTGAGCGATACCGGCATACCCCAAGATCAGAAGACGCTCATCAGCGATCTAGTAGCAACTCAGCGGAAGCACGTTCAAACAATCGACGGCTTGATGTCGAGGGTCTGAACGTCATCATGGCGTGTGCCGGTGTCGCATCGGTGGCGCCGGAGTCAATCGAGAATCATAGAAGGTGGAGGTTATCATGAGAGATGTGTACAAGTTTTTGGCCGTCTCGACGCTGACTGTCGGCATGGCGGCGCCGGTAGTAGCGGTGGATGTCAAGGATAAGCGTGAAGAAGTGCGCCAACAGCAAGAGGATGTGCGGGACGAGCAGCAGGACGTGCGAGAGGAGCAGCGAGATGTGATCGAAGGGCAACGTGACGAGCAACAGGATGTGACGGAAGAGCGCAAGGACGTGATGGAAGAAAGGCGAGATGTTACCGAAGCGCGCAGCGATCTTCGGCGCGATCTCGCGCAGACGCACCGCGCGAAGACTGTCATCGGGATGAACGTAACGAATTCCCAGGGCCAAGGTCTCGGCAAAATCCACGATCTCGTTCTTAACTTCGACGATGGGGATATTGCTTATGTCGTGATCTCCGCTGGCGGTTTGCTAGGGGTGGGCGATACGCTGCGTGCGGTTCCCTGGAAGGCCTTGAGCCAGAACGGCCAAGCGGACGGCTTTGTGCTCAACATCGACCAGACTGCATGGAAGAGCGCGCCCAGCTTCAAAGACAATGACTGGCCCGAAGTGGCGGATCGAGACTGGAAAAAACAGCTCGAGAGTTATTATCGATAGTATTTGTACAAAGGGGGCGACCCAGCCGAGAATCGGAGAGCGGCTGGGTTGCGGTAAGAGCGCCGCCTGAAGATTTTACGCAACTCACCCGCATAAGACGTGTCTCCCGCGAAATGTGTCCGGAGACTGGCCCGTCATTTTTACAAACAATTTTCTCAGTTTTCGGGATTCTACACTTCGGCCGTCGCCCCATATTTTTAAGCGACTGTTTTCCCGATGAATTCCTATGGGCATAGTGCTTGCGTTGCAATGCACAATGACGGGGAGTAGACTACCGCCATTGGTGCACGCGTACGAGAAACCCTAACCGAGTGAGGAGGAAACATGAGTACAAATGAAAGTATGCAGCAACGCGAGACGGGGACACAGCAAGCGATGAACTTCGCGGAGATCTTTTTGCAAGGAAGCGCGCGGGTGATGGATATTCAGCTCGCGGCAGTTAGAACGTTCGTGCAGTATCAGGCAAAAGGCGCGACCCTGTTTGGCGTGCCGAATTGCTCAAAGATGTTCGATGCGGGCGAAAACGGAATGAGCCGGCTTTTCGAAGCCAGTGCCGAGAAGACGCTGAGCTATATGCGGCAAGCCAACGAGACCTTCGCGGAAATGCAATCCAATCTGGGGCAGGCGATAGAGCAACAAGTGCAGGAGGTTTCCGCGCAATTGCAAACGGGGCTGGAGGAAAGTAGCAAGATTGCGGAGGAAGGATTGGAGGAGGGGAAACGGATGAGCAAGGCTACCGCAGACGAGACCCAACGGCGCAAGCGTTAAAATCGCGCAAACAAGCGATGAGGAGCAAGGCGAAGAAGCCTTGCTCCTCTTTTTTCTATGCGCTGTCCATGCGCGATAAGTTGATGACAACCCTGCTCACGGTGAATCCCGGCCTTTGGGCGCTAGCTCCATTCCGGCTCATCGGTCACGGCCATACGTGATGATAAGCCGATCATCCCCCGCGC
>Ga0136625_1000231_pt1 | contig 15681 bp, 16 predicted proteins | sample AntDrymUQ4832306_2_FD_104672 | JGI IMG/M metagenome (GOLD analysis project Ga0136625, IMG submission 104672) | Polar desert sand microbial communities from Dry Valleys, Antarctica - metaG UQ483 (23.06) | ecosystem: Environmental > Terrestrial > Soil > Desert | place: Antarctica: Dry Valley...
CCCAGGCGTAGCGCTTCACGAAGCCGAAGCGTCGCGAGTTGCGCGCGAGCCAGCCGTAGGCCGCGGGCGGGCCGAGGTCGAGCTCGGTCCCCAGCCGGTGCAGGCTGCGTCCGGGGGGCGCCACCCACTTGGGGTTCGGGTTGGCGGCGAAGAGCTTGGCCTGCTCGGCGTCGGAGCGAAAGCCGCTGGTGACGGTGAGCGTGATGTCCGCCTCGCGGCGGGCGGCCGCGGCCATCCGGTCGAAGGCACGTGCCACGTCGGGGCGCATGGGCTTGCCGTTGCGGTAGGCGAGCGGGCCCTTGTAGCCACCGCCCTCGGCAATCGCGGGCAGCCCCGCGGGCCCGGTGGGGCTCAACTCGGCCTCCGCGCGCGCCCGAATCGCGACAGGGCGCACCGCCCGCCGCCCCGACCCCTTCACCCGGACGCGCTGCTCTCCCCGGACCACGACACTCACGCGCGTGGGAGCGAAAGTGGCCCCCGGAAAGCCGACCTCCGCACCGTCCAGCGGCAGGCCGTTCGCCCGCGCCGCGCGAACCGCGGCCGAACGAGCGAGGGCCTGGTATCCCGCTTCCGAGAGGTGCCGAGGATTGGGGGCCCCGTTCTCGAGCACGGCCGGCTCGAACAGGCGCGGATAGGCGTCGCGCATCGCGCGGGCGGCGGAGACCGCGGCGAGGTCGGCCCCGCGCTGATGGCGACCCTTCGCGCCGAGCGCTTGGCCGAACGATGCCAGGACGAGGAAGCCGGCCAGGAGCGCGCCGGCGAGCCCCAGCATGAGGACCGACGACTGGCCTCGCTCTTCCCGGCCCAGACGGGTGAACACCCTGTCCCTCACGCGCCCACTTCGCAGAGGTCGGCCAGCTCCCCGACCGCTCGGCCGAGGGCCCCGCGGGGCTCGCGACCGCCCAGCGCGAGCTGAGCGCCCGCGCGCGACTCGGACAGCCGCAGGTCCGCTCGGTCGCCCCAGCGATCTTCCTCGCCTCCGCCGAACCGGGACCGGCTCAGGACCACGAGCGGGCGCGCTGCGACCCTGGACACCGAAGCTGCGACCGCCCAAGCGAGCGAGGGCTCCACGGCCGGGCCCGCGACCAAGATCACGCGGTCGGCTACCGAAGCGAAGGCACCCCCTGGCGCCGTACCCGCGTCCAGCACGAGCGGGGCGAGGCCGCGGGCCACGTCGGCCAGCGCAAGCGGGTCCTCTGCCTCGAGCAGGCACAGGCGGCCGCTGGCACGGGGGCGGCCCGGCGCCAGCTCGGCGAGGGCTCGCGCCAGCCGGGCGGCCGCCGGCGTCCCCAGCGGGATCGCGCCGGCCGGACCGGACCCGGACACCGCACAGGCGCCTTCGCCCGACCGCGCCGCAAGCTCGGCGCCCAGCGCTCGCGCGACGGTGGTGGCGCCGCAGCGCCGGGCCAGCCCGAAGACCGCAACCACCGGCCGGGGGCGGTCCGCGACCGGCGACTCGGGCCCGGGGCGAGGCTCGGCGGGCTCGAGCAGCCAGGAGCTCGCCGAGGCGAGCGCCGCGGCCGCGAGCCCGCCCCGGCGAGGAGCAGGCCGGGTGCTCACGGCGTGTTCACCCGAGCATCCGCGCTGACCGCGAGGCGCCGCCCCACCATCCGCAGCGGTGACGGCGGTTGCAGCCGCACGCGCACCGAGCCGCCGGTCACGATCACCCGCATTCGGCGGGCTGACCAACCTGGCAGGGCATCACGGACCGCGGCGCGGCCGTCGTCTCCGCCTGCGATCGCCAGGGCCCCCGCTTCGGCGGCCGAACCGGCGAGCACGCTCGCGTAACCCACCGCGAGCAGCTGGAAGAAGACGAACCCCAGCAGCATCAGCGCCGGCACCGCTCCGAGCAGCTCGACACTGGCCTGCCCCGACTCGCGGGCGGCGAGCCGGATCACGGTGCCCCGCCGAGCGTGGCGCTCGCCGCAACGGTGATGGGCGAGCGCGAAGGCCGCACGACCAAGGGCACCCGGACGGCGACCCGCACACGGCTCCCCCTACGGCCGACCTCCAGGCCCCGCTCGAGCGTCCGCGGCAGCGCGCTGCGGGCCGCCTTGCCGGGATCCTTGCCCACCACGTCCGCCCGGGCGGCCACGCGCGCGGCGTTGGCGCACATCCACAGTGCGTGTCCGGCGAGCACTGCCTGCCACAGCGCAAGGCCCACCACCAACACGAGCGGAACGGCCGCGACCAGCTCGACCGAGGCCTGGCCGCGCTCGGCCGCCAGACGAGAGGGGAGGATCCGGGGACGCGAGTGCACGGGAGCACCGTCCCGCGACCCGGGTAACCGAACAACGCGCGGTGGTTACGACATCAGCGCAGCACCGCTACAACGAGCGCATGGCCTGTGGGGCAGACGCAGGCAGAGCGAGACGCCGGGCTCGGGAGACGAGACGCGGGGCCTGGGAGGACACGACGGCCCGATGGCGCGGACGGCCGAAGGGGAAGCCGGGACGCGGCGGTCGCTCCAGCGCGCCGAGGACCAAGCCTGACAAGGAAGAGGGCACGATGCCTGCTTCGCAGGTGAGGGCCCGATGACACAGCCAGGCGCCGGTCATTCGGCGCCGCTGGTGCGACCGCCTAGATGGCGTACTTGCGGTATTGGGTCCAGACCCAGAAGATGCCGTAGGTGGCGAGCCCGAGCAGGACCAGCCAGGCCAGCACGCCGAAGCCACCTGCGTCGAAAAGGCGATTGGTGGCGGTGAAGGTCAGGAACGCCAGGCCCACCGAGCCGTAGAGGACCAGCCGCTGGCGCTCCTCGAGTGACTCGATGGTGGTCCTGTTCTGGCGAAAGATGCGCACGCCGAACATCCCGATGACAACGAAGAAGGCGACCGTGAGGACCGTCAGCACAGCGTTCAGCGTGGTGTTGCCCCCGGGCAGCGCCGTCAGGGCGAGCGCCACGAGCGCGATGATCCCGAACTTGCCCCAGAGCGGCACGTCGTAAAGGCTAGGAGATCACGCCGGAGGCCGTGAGCACCAGAACCACCACGCCCAGCACCACCCGGTAGACGACGAAGACAACCGTCGAATGGGTGGTCAGGAATCGCAGCAGCCCGGCGATCGCCAAGTACCCCGAGGCAAAGGCGAGCAGCGTGGCCACCACCAGGGCGCCTAGGCCGGTGCGGTCGTCCTCCCCGCTCAGGATGGTCCCCAGCTCCAGCGCCCCGCTCAGAACCACCGCCGGGATCGACAGCAGGAAGGAGAAGCGCGCGGCGGCCTCGCGGTCGAGGCCGAGGAACAGCCCCGCCGTGATGGTCGCGCCGGAGCGGGAGACTCCGGGTACGAGCGCGAGCGCTTGGGCGAAGCCCATCCCCACGCCGTCGCGGGTGGTTATGTCCTCGATCTGGCGTGTCCGCTTGCCCACCCGCTCGGCGGCGAGCAGAACAAGGCCGAGCAGGATCAGCGTGGTGCCGATCAGGTAGAGGTCGCGGGCGCCGGTCTCGATCTGGTCCTTGAAGGCCAGGCCGAAGATGCCGATCGGGATCGTGCCGAGCAGGATGTACCAGCCAAGGCGGGCGTCGAGCGAGCCGCGCTGGGAGGGGTCGCGCAGGCTGCGGGTCCAGGTCCGCCCGATGCGCAGGAGGTCAGAGCGGAAGTAGATGACCACGGCGGCCATGGTCCCCAGTTGCGTCACCGCGGTGAACGCGGCGCCGGGGTCCTCCCACCCGGCAAAGGCGGGAACGATCCGCAGGTGCGCGGTGCTCGAGACGGGCAGGAACTCGGTCAGCCCCTGCACGATCCCGAGGACGATGGCCTCCAAGAGCGACACGGCGGCGGCGGACCCTAGACGGCGGCCCTACTCGGAGCGCGCGGGATCCTGCGGCTGGTCGGCCTCGCCGCCGGACTGGTCGCCCCCGTTCTGGCGGTGGCGCTCTCGCGAAGCCTCGATCTCCGCCCAGGCATCCTGGCGGGAATACCAGCCGTCGACCTCCACCCGCTTCTGCTCGAGGTCCTTGTAGATCGAGAAGAAGTGCGCGATCTCGTCCTTCAGCTGCTTGGGCAGGTCCTCCAGCTCCTCCATGTGGTTCCAGCCGGGATCAGTGAGGGGCACGGCGAGGACCTTGTCGTCCACCCCCTGGTCGTCCTCCATCCGAAAGAGCGCGATCGGCTTCACTTCGATCAGGCAGCCCGGGAAAGTGGGATGCGAGACGCAGACCATGACGTCGAGCGGATCCCCGTCCAGCCCCAGCGTCTCGGGGAAGAAGCCGTAGTCGGTGGGGTAGACGACGGACGAGAAGAGGAAGCGGTCGAGCTTGAGCGTCTGCTTCTCGTGGTCCCACTCGTACTTGTTCCGGCTCCCCGCGGGGATCTCAACGATGCAATCGAGCTTGTCGGACACGCGCACAAGATAGGGCGTACGGAGCCTGCGGTGCTCGGCCGAGATCGATCGGCGCGGTGCTCGGCCTGTCCTCGTCTAGAATGCCCGCGGTGCATTCGCTGCTGGTGATCGCAGCCGACAACGGCGAGGGCCTCCTCGGGGAGCTCGACGACCGGATCATCACGATCTTCTCGCTCGGGGTGGTCATCTTCTTCATCCTGGTCGTGATCACGGGCTCGGTGATCCAGGGCAAGCTCGAAAAGCGCAAGGAGGCCAAGAAGGCCGCCGAGCTGCGCCGCAGCATCGGCTGGTAGCACCCTTCTCCAACTCTTAACGCCCGCCGCCCCAGCGGGCCTCAGCATGCCCGGTGCAGATCCCTCCTAGTGCGTGGCCCCGCGCTCCCCGCCGGGGCCACGCGCTTTTTTTGGGCTTCGAGGCGTAAACGAAGCCCCTCCTCATCAGAGCGCGGGCAGCACACCCGCAGGGCTATAACTCGGGTCCGTGCAGGAGGTGAGCTACGAGCGCCGGGGCGCCGCGGCGGTGGTGACCATCGACCGCCCGGAGCGCCGCAACGCCGTCGACGGCCCCACCGCGCAGCTGCTTGACGAGGCCTATCGGGCCTTCGTGGCCGACGACGAGGCTCGGGTGATGGTCCTCACAGGCGCCGGGGACGTCTCGTTCTGCGCCGGCGCCGACCTCAAGGCGATCGAGACCTTCGGCGATCGCCTCGACCTTCCCCAGGGGCCGCTTGGCTTTACGCGGCTGATCTCTCCCAAGCCCACGATCGCCGCCATCTCGGGTTGGTGCCTGGCCGGTGGCCTCGAGCTGGCGCTGTGGTGCGATCTGCGCATCGCCGCCGAGGGCTCGACCTTCGGCTTCCCCGAGCGCCGCTGGGGCGTGCCGCTGATCGACGGAGGGACCCAGCGCCTGCCGCGGATCGTCGGGCTCGGCCGGGCGCTCGACATCATCCTGAGCGGCCGCCTGGTCGAGGCCCGGGAGGCGCTCGGCATGGGGCTGCTCTGCGAGCTGGTCGGACCCGGAGAGCACCTGGACCGGGCCCTTGCCTACGCCGAGGGGCTCGCGGGCTTTCCCCAGGACACCATGCTGGCCGACCGCCGCGCGGCGCTCGAGGGCAGCGGCCTGCCCATCGAGGAGGGCCTGGCGTTGGAGGCGCGCAGCGGTCGGGCCACGCTGGCGACGGCCCAGGCCGGCGCCAGGCGCTTCGCCGGGGGCGAGGGCCGCGGCGGCGCGGGCTCGGCGGTCTAGGCGCCAGCATCACCTCGTAAGCGGTTTGGGACCTCTCGTTTGGGGCATAAGAATTCTTGAGCAGCAGCCGCGGTGCCGACAGCGCTGCGCCTGCGCCTCAATCCGCCCGCGAACCTCACTGGAGGACGCGACCAGGCCTCGCTTGTCCCCGCCCACCGTCGTCGGTAGGTGGGGCCAGCCGGCGGAACCACCGCCCGCCCCGTGCGGGCCTCAGAGACGTCAATGAACAGGAGGCCGACTCCATGAGTCAGTCCGAGCAGAAGGTTGTGCAGTACCTCAACGAAGCCCACGCCACAGAGGTCGGCTTGACCCGCGTGCTGCAGTCCCAGATCGCGATGACCCCCCGCGGGTCGTATCGCAGCGGGCTGGAAAAGCATCTGAAGGAGACCCGAAACCACGCCGAGCGCGTACAGAAGCGGTTGGGGGATCTTGACGATGGCAACAACCCGCTGCAGGTCGCATTCGGCGCGGCGGGCGGTGTGCTGGGCCAGGCGCTCGCGCTCGCCAAGACCCCGTTCGACCTCGTGCGCGGCAGCGGCGGGGAGGAGAAGGTGCTGAAGAACGCCAAGGACGCCTGCGCCACCGAAGCGCTCGAGATCGCGACCTACACGGCGCTCGAGCGCCTCGCGCGGAGTGTCGGCGACGCCAAGACGGCCGACCTCGCCGCCTCGATCCGCGCAGACGAGCAGAAGATGCTCAAGCAGGTCCTCGACGAGATCCCGAAGCTCACAGACGCAGTGGTCAAGGCTGAGGTCGACGGAAACGGCTCCTATGACCTCTCGAAGACGGGTGCGGCCGATGCGGCGCGCGTCGCTGGTGAGACGGCCAAGAAGACCGCCAAGAGCGGCAGTGCCCGGGCAAAGCGCGGCGCTCGTCAAGCCCGCAAGGTGCCGGGCGTCGCACAGGCCGAAGGACAGGCCAAAGGCGCCGTGGCGTCAGAGGCCGATCTCGCCATCACCGGCTACGAGAAGCTCACGGCTGACGAGGTCGTGAGCAAGCTGGGCGCCCTCTCCCAGATCGACCTGGCCAAGATCGACTCCTACGAGCGCAAGAACCAGAGCCGGGCGACGGTCCTTAGCAAGATCACGTCCCTGCGCGGCAACGAGCCGTGGCCGGGCTACGACGAGCTCTCCGCCGCCGAGATCGAGTCCGTTCTCGGCGAGGGTGACGACGAGCGCGCGAAGGAGACCCGCTCCTACGAGCGCTCACACAAGAACCGAGCCGGCGTGCTCAAGGCCGCCGAGCGCGACCTTGCCAACGCCTAGCACCCGCTGAGCGGCCCCAACGACCGTCCCCCCAGCGAGGGGGGCGGTCCCGGGCCCGCAGGGACGCCCGAACGGGTTGCGCAGCCGCTACTCCTCTCGCACGAAGATCGTCCCCTCCATGTTGGGGTGGATCGTGCAGCGGTAGCCGATCTTGCGCTGCTTGTCGAACACGCGGGTGTAGCGCTCCCCCTCCTCGAGCTCTCCCGAGTTGAGGCTGCTGTAGAGCTCGTTGCCGACGGTGACGGTGTGGGCTACCTTGTCGCGGTTGGTCCAGGTGACCTTACCCCCGGGCCTCAGGCGAATGGTCCCCGGCGAGAAGGCGATCTCGTCCATGTCGACCGTGGCCGCGTTCTGGACCTTCGAGGGGCTCTTGATGGCCTCCTGGTCGCCCACCGGCGTCAGGCCGCCCTCCTTCAGGCCGCCGCAGCCTGCCAGGGCGACGGCGCAGAGCAGGGAAAGCCCTGCGAGGCGCCTCATCGCTGCTTGATGTAGGGCTTGACCTTCATCATCACCTGGTCCATCGTCAGCGGCTGGTCGAAGGAGCTCGGGGCGGCCTTCACGCCGTTCTCGTTGCGGCAGCGCGCCGCGTGACGGGCCTCGACCTGCACGATCTGCCCCGCGGTCGCGAGCACCTCGTTGTTCTGCAGGAGCGGGCCGGCCCCGTTGTAGGCCGAGACACCCGTGTCCTCGAAGGCCATTGCGAGCTTGAGGAAGTCGTCCTGGTTGGTGAGGGCGGCCCCGAAGTCGAACTTCGGGGCGCGCCCCGCGCGGCCGTTGAGCTGGCGCACCAGCTGCTCCAGGGCGTCCACGTGCTGCACCTCGCTGTCGGCGAACGTGCTGGCCATGTTGCGCGCGGAGGGTGAGCGGAAGGGCACCTCCTTGAGCGCGCGCACGTAGTAGTCGGCCTCCAGGCGCTCGAGCAGGAGCGCAAACTGGGCGACCTCGAGATCGATGTTGCCGCCGGCGGCCGCGGCCCTCTGGGCAGCCGGCCCGAAGGCGGCCAGCGTCGCTGTCGCGCCGGCCAGGGCGGCGCCGCGAGTCAGGAACTGTCCCCGAGTGAAGGCGGCGCTCATGCGAAGTAGGGCCGCACCCGGCGCATGACCTCTTCGGGCCCCAGGGGCTCGGCGAAGGCGCCGTCGGGGAGGTAGGGCACCCCGATCAGGTCGTTGACCGCGGCCGCGTGGCGCGCCTCGACGGTGTGGATGGACAGCGCTGCGGCGAGCACCGCGTCCGAGCGGGTGTTCTTGGCCTGGCCGAGGTAGGCGCCGGCGCCCGTGTTCTCGAAGTCCGCGGCCACGCGGAGGGTGCGCTCCTGCCCTGCGGCGAACACCTCCTCGAACTTGGTTCTCGGCGGCGCGGCGGCCCTGCCGAGGCTGCGCGCGGTCACCTCGAGCGACTTCACGTGCGCCTGCTCGTTCTCGTAGATCTCCTCGAAGAGCCTCCGCGCGGACCCCGAGACCACGTTCTTGGCGAGCGCCTGGCGGTAGAAGTCCTCCTCGAAGTACTCCAGCACCAGGGCGAAGTTCACCACGGCGAGGTCGCCGGCGGCGGGGCCGCGCTCGGCGGTCTCGCGGTCGGTGTCGCCGCCGCAGGAGGCGAGCGCCAGGGCGGTCGCCCCGCCCGCGGCCATGAAGCCACGGCGCGAGACGTCGCTCACGGCGTGGCGGGCTCCGTGCCGGCCTGGCCGCCCGGCGTGGGGACGATCGGCGCCTTGCCGCGCTCCATGCGGTTGAACTGCTGCCCCTGGAACAGTGAGGGCGGCTGGACGAAACACGGCGGCTCGGCGCCGATCTGAAGGGGAAAGGCCGGCCCGAGCAGGTTCGAGAGGACCCCGTCTGTCGGATCCCGCTTCTCGCCGCCGATGTTGTCGCAGTCGCCGCTCTCGAGCATCCCCAAGCCGCCCGCCCGCTCGTAGGCGTTGGGTGCGACATAGGTGTTGCCTCGATCGTCGGCCGGGCGCGCCGTATTGCGCCGGAAGCTCTGGCTGTCGATGAGCGCGATCTGGGGTAGCCGGTGCAGGTCGTTCTTGACGCCGTCGGCGTAGCTCTGGTTGCCGTCCGCGGCCAGAGCGCCGCCGCCGACGGAGATGAACCGCGCGACGACGGGGGCGTTGTAGCTCAGGCTGGCGAGCACCGGGCTCAGCTCGGGGAACAGCCGGTGGGTGGCGTCGACTACCGGGTTCAGGCCGCGGATCGTGCGTGCCCCGGCGGGCAGCCCGCGTCGCGACGCGCGGATGAGCGGGTTGAAGTCGCGCAGCGTCCGCTCCAGGTCGGGCGCGAGGTCGCCGAGGTCGCGCACCGTCGGCCCGAGGTCGTCGGCCGGGCCCTTGAGGTCGTTGACCAGCGGACGGGTGTTGGCGGCGAAGCGGTCGAGCCGGCGCAGGGTGGTGCGCGTCTCGCGCAGGAAGGTGGGCAGCACCTCGAAGGTCTGAGCGAGCGACTCGTCTCGTGAGGCCAGCGCCTCGAAGGTCTCGTTGCCGTTGGTGATCAGGCCACGCAGCTGGCCCTCCTCGGCGGCCAGCGCGTTGAACACCCGTCCGGTGTGCTTGATCGTGCGCCGGACGGCGATCTCCTGGTCGTCGAGGATGCCCAGCAGCTTCGAGCCGTCGGTGGCGAAGGGCGCGAGATTGCCCAGGACGTCGTTGAAGTCCCGGGGGTAGTCGCCCGCCACCACCGTCGAGCCCTCCTGGACCCAACGGCGAAACGAGCGCCGGGTGGGCGGGTCGAAGATGCGGAAGATCTCGTCGAGCTCGGTGGTGCTCTCCACGTTCTGCGCGTTGAGCTGGCTGCCGTCCTCGAGCATCCCGTTTCGCTTGTTGCCCGGGCTGAGCTCCATGAAGGCCTCGCCGAGCAGCGTCTTCTGACGCAGGATCGCCTTGCTGTCGCGCGGAATCGGCGCGTACTTGGGCTTGATCTCCAGCTCGACGCGCGAGCGAGCGCCGCCCTTGTCGAGCGAGCGCTTCTTGACTTTGCCGATGTTCACCCCGGCCAGGCGGACGTCTGCCTCCTCGACCAGCGTCGTGGCCTCGGGCACGACCACCGTGACGCGGTAGGACTCGGGCCGCAGCGGCACCGAGCCGCCGAAGGCCAGCCAGAGGAACAGCAGGATCCCCACGCAGGAGAGCGTGAACAGGACCATGGCGACCATCCGGCCGATGCTGGGCGTCTGCTTGATCATCCTGAGGGCGGGCGGAACTCACAGGTCGAGAAGTCGGATCCCACGATGCTCTGGAGGAGACCGCCGCTGGGCTTGAGGATCTCGGGCAGGGTCGTGGTGCCCTCCCCGATGGCATCCGCCAGCCCGGGGCCGAGCTGGTCGAGGGCGGTGTCCGTGGTCAGGCCGCACAGGGTCAGGCGCCGCTGCACGCCCTGGGCGTCCGCGGTGTTGTGCAGCGAGACGCCGTTCTGCGCCGCCCAGGCCAGCCAGTACAGGTAGCCCTCCTCGCGGCGGCGGTCGGTCTCGTCGTTGCCGGTGAGGGCCTGCTTGCCCCCCGGGTTGAACGCGCCCATGTTGAAGAGGCGGTTGAGCTCGAACACCGTCGTGGTCAGGTCGGGCGCCGCGCGGGAGATGCCCCGGGCCGCGCCTCCGAGCCGGCGCAGGTAGGGCTGCCCGATGCGGGTGAAGGGCCGGATCTGCGTGCGCACGATGGGCTCGGCCTCGCGCACGAAGGGGAGCACCGCGGCGTTGGTCTCGTCCAGCCGGCGCACGGCCGGGCGCAGCGCCTCGAGCGCCGGCCCGAGCTCGCCGCCGAGCGTGTCGACCCTCGAAAGCGTGCGCTGGGTCTCGCGCAGCGCGCCCGGCAGGCGCCGAACGGTCTCCGAGAGGTTGAACTCCTCCGCGGCCAGAGCCGAGAACGTGTCGTTTCCCGCCCTGACCAGGCGCGTGAGGTCCTCGTCCTTGCTACCGAGCTCCTCGGTGAGCGAGCCGTAGTCGTTGATGAGCTTCTTCAGGCTCACACGGCGACGCGCCACCGAGGTGTTCACCGCGGCAAGGTCGCGGTGCAGCGGCTCAAGGCGCTTGAAGGTCTGCCGCAGATCCTCGCCGCGGCCCTCGAGCCCCTTGCCCGCGCCGCCGATCAGCAGCTTGAGGTAGTCGCGCGTGTCACCGTCGAGCACGGAGAGGATCTCGTCGGGGTCAACGTCGGGGGCGGTGTTGGCCAGCTGGACGCGGCCCTCCTCGGGCACGGGCTTGCCGTCGCCGGGGTCGACCTCGAGGAACATGTCCTTCAGCCCTGTCTTGGGGCGCAGCAGCACGGTCGCGTCCTGGCGGATCAGCCCCCGGTACTCAGGGCGGATCTGCATCTCGACCACGGCGCGGCCGTCCTCGAGCGCCACCTTGCCGATGTCACCTACCTGGACGCCGGCCACGCGCACCGTCTGGCCCTGGCCCGGAGTCACCGCCTGCGCGTTCTCGAGCTCGACCTTGACGATCGAGGGCTTCGCGCTGATCAGGGGGAAGCGGAAGCGCTGGTTGGACAGGATGTAGCCCGCCACCAGCAGCGAGATCACGATCATGCCCAGCAGGGCCAGGACGGAGCCGGTGTACTTGCGGATGGCCTGCCTCACCGCCGCCCCGCCCTCTTCTTCTTCTCGGCCTCCGCGACCTCGACCATCCGCTTGAACTTCTTCGAGCTCAGGTAGCGGCCGACCTGGCGCTTGAGATCGGCGCGGCTGCGGGTGGGATTGCCGGTATCGCCCGGTCCGACGATCGGGGATGTGCCCGGGCCCTCGGGGGCGTCGAGCTCCGGCGGCTGCTGGGTCTCACAGGGCACGTCGGGCCGGTGCACGGGCGGCGTGTTCGCTCCAGGAGGCGGCAGGGGCTCGACCGCCGAGCCCGGCCCTGACGAGGCGGTCGGGGAGACGCCCTGGATGCGGAACCACGGCCCGTTGGCGTCGTGGGTCCGGCTTTCGCCGGCGAGGCCTACGAAGCTGCGGTTGAGCTGCCTGCGGACCTCCTGCCCCGTGTTCTCCTCCTCGCCCGAGGGGATCGGCGTCTCGAGGAATGGCAGGAGCACCCGGTTCGCGCAGGAGGACAGCGTCCGCGCTTGGCCGAGGAGCGGGATCAGCCGGCGGTTGAGCGTGACCAGGCGCGGTATCTGCCGGCGCGTCTGAGCGGCGAACCCGCGCAGCTCGGGCCGGCTGAAGAGCCGGCGGGTCTGACGGATGAAGGGAAGCGCGGCGTCGATGGTGCGCGGGGTCGAGCGCACGCCTGGCAGCGCCTCGACCGAGAAGCGCCGCAGGGAGGGCAGGGCGTTGTTGAGCGAGGCCAGAGCGGGCGAGCCGGTGCGCAGCAGGTCGCGCAGCGCGGGGATCGAGGCGGCCAGCGAGACATCCTCGCGGGCAAGGGCGCCCGCCGTGGTGTTCACGTTTGTCACGAGGCCCTTGAGTGCCTCGGGGTCGACGGTGAGCGCGGCGGCCACGCGCTGCTGCCCGCGCAGCACGCGCTGGAGGTCGCGGTCGGGGTTCTCGCCGAGCAGGGCATCGGTGACCAGCGACGTGCTCTTGTAGGCCGGCTCCATGTGGTCGATCGTGCGGTTGAAGGCCTCGGCCCCTCCCCCTCCCAGGCCCTTGAGCGAGAATTCAGCGAGCAGGGTCCGCAGGTCGCCGCGCACATCGGACTGGAGCACCCGCAGGACATCGCCGAACTGGACGGGCGCGGAGGTCTGGCTCATCGGGATGGGCTCGCCCTTCGGCAGAATCGGCGCCGAAGGTGTACCCGGACGGATGTCCACGAAGAAGTTGCCCTCGAGGAAGATTCGCGTACGGATCTTCGCTTCCGCGTCGGTGTGCAGCGGCAGCGCGTTGTCCTTGACCTCCATGGTCACGCGCGCGCCGCCGGTGCCATTCGCGCCGCCCGGGATCCCGACCACCTTCTTGACCTTGCCCATCTCCACACCGGCGATGCGCACGGGCGAGTTGGCCTTGAGGCCGTTCGCGTTCACGAAGACGGCCTCGAGCTTCTCCGGGGAGGCGAACGGGTTCGACTTGGTGAACCCGAAGTAGGCGAACAGCGAGATGAGGGCGATGGCGATCAGGCCCGCCCGGAACGTGGACGTGGTCGCACCCCGCTGCTTGGTGGAGCGCCTGAAGAGAGCCATCAGGGCACGTCCTTCAGGCTCTTGATGCCGAGCTGGCGGGACTTGAAGGTCCCGCCGCGGTTGCCCGGGGTGTTCCCCGAGAGGGCGGTGGCGCGCCCGCCGAGCTCGTTGGGCCCGTAGCGCGGGTTGATGTTGAAGCGGTCGGGGTAGCCGGTCTGGCCGGTCTGGCAGTCGGCATTGCCCCGGGCGTCGACGGCCGGGGCGTCGACCTGGGTGTGAAGGGCGGCCGGCGGGTTGCTTCCGGACTGCTTGTTGTCCTCGCCTTCATCGACGTCGACTGGACGGGCCGCGCTGCGCTGGGTGAGCTTGTTGGCCTGCTCACGGTTGGCGAACTTGAGCTGCACACGCTGAACCGTCCCGCCCGCCGTCTCCTCGGAGAGGTGGTCGCCCAGCGGGGTGAAGAAGTAGTTGAAGTAGTTGCAGACCGTCTGGTAGGGCGTGAAGAAGTCCAGCCCCGGCCGTCCCGCTCGGACCGTCTGGTCGAGATCGCGGATGGCCAGCAGCGTGTTGGGGTTCTCGCCAAGGTCGTCGAGCGCGTTGAAGACGCCCCTCAGGTTGTCCGAGAAGGAGACGGTGCGCGGGAGCACGTCGCGGCCGACGAGCAGGGCACGGTTGAGCGGCGGCAGCGAGCGCGGCAGCTCGGCGGCGGCAGGGCGCAGGCGGCGCGAGAGATCGGCGAAGTCCGCGAAGAACGGCTGCTGGAAGCGGAAGGAGCGGATCGCCTGCACCTGAGTCGGCACGCCTTCGGAGATCGAGTCCTGCAGTGCGGCTGGGGTGCGCGTCATGGCCGCGAAGGTGTCGGCCATGTTGGTGAAGAGCTCGGCCTGCGTGGATGCCACCGGCGCGGCCTCTCCCGCCGCGCGGCCGAGGCCCTGGAAGAAGCCGGCCAGCTCGGTGTCGGGGTCATTGAGATTGCGCATGACCGGCTCGAGCGAGCGCAGGAACGGGTTGAGCTGCTCGATGGCTTCGTTGATCGACTGGCCGCGGCCGGCGAGCCCTGAGCCGAAGCCCTCGAGGCCCACCTTCGCGGCCTCGCGGGTCTTGGCGTCGAAGGTCGAGAGGACGTCCTCGAGCTCGGCGGGCGGCTCGGCGGCGACCGCCCCATTGCCCAGCTTGACCGTGTCGCCGGGGGCGAACATCTTCCGCGCGCGCCCGGGCACCACCTCCACGTACTTCAGGCCGAGCGCCGAACGCGGGCGCACGGTGAAGGAGGTGTCGGTGGACAGGGGCTCGATGGTCTTGTCCAGCTTGAGGTCGATCAGCGCGACCGTCTCAGGGTCCTCACCCGCGCTGCCGGTCTCCCGGCGCGTGGCGCCGATGGTCTCCACCACGCCCACGCGGAAGCCGCCCACGCGCACCTCGTTGCCCTTTACGAGCTTCGCGCCGCTGGGCAGCTCCACCTTGAGGTCGTAGGTGGGCACGAACGGCAGCCCGGAGTTCGCGCCGTAGGCGATGAACACCGCGACTATGACCACGAGGACCGTGACCGCTCCCACCAGCACCGGGCTGGCCACGATGGCGCCGGCTGCCTGGCGGCGTCTGCTCATGGCTTGAGGAGGTAGTCGAGGAGCATCTCTTCACTGCCGGCGGACTGCCGCGGTTCCTGAGGTGTGCCTCCGGGCCGCGCCGGGGCGCTTGGCCCGGTCTCCAGAACGCCGTCGAGCAGCTGGTCGAGCACGCCGGAGGCGCGGCGCTGGACGCCCTCGGGGGTCAGCGGGGAACGGGCGCGCTCGCCCCGAGCCTTCTCGCCTCGCCGCTCGCGCTTCGAGGCCGCTGCGTCGTTGCGCTTGGTGTTCGACCCCCTGCCCCGCGACGAGCTCGAACCGGTCTCGGTGGGATCGGGCGTGGTCACGCCGGGCTGGTTGGGACCCAGGGCCTGGCTGCACTTGCGGAACACGTCCTCGGCGCCTTCGTCGGTGGCGCGGTAGTTCTCGCAGTCGCCGGCCTGGGCGTTGATCCGCAGCTTGTGACCGAGCGTGTCGCGGCCGTTGATGGCCAGCGCCTGCCAGAAGGGGTAGTTGAAGAAGGACTCGAAGCCCGTGAAGCCGCTCTCGCCACGCTTGCCGGTGACCGCCGTCTTGTCTGGCGCCGGCGGATCGGTCGCGGCTGCTCGCGGGTCGTCCTCCACCGAGCGCTTGCGGTCGTCCAGCGTCTGGAGGAACTGGCGCAGCGGCTTGGAGAAGCCGGGTACGTCGCGGCCGAGCCGCTGCAGGGCGGCGACCTCCTGCCGGGTCTCTCGCAGCGCCGCGATGCCGGAGCGCGAGGTGCGCCCGAGCGCCCGGAAGGCGGGTCGTGAGGCCTCGGCGAAGGGTCCGAGGCGGGCGAACAGGCGGTTGAGGTCGGGCGCCGCGGCGCGCAGGCTCTGGAGCGTCGGAATCTGGTCGTCGGCCAGCCGGCGCAGCTGCACCATGTAGGGCCGCAGCTCGGCCAGCGTGCGCGGGAGCAGCTGGAAGTCGCGGCGCAGATCCGCCCGGCGCGTGGAGGCGATCTCCGCGGCATCGCCCGCCTCCTTGACCCAGCGACTAACGTCGGCCTTGCGGTTGTCGAGCTCGGTCACCGTCATCTGCGCGTCACCGATGAACTTGTTGATCACCTGGCGCTGGCCGGACAGGATGTTCAGCGTCCTCGAGGTCTCGCGAAGGCCCGGGTGCGCGCGGCGCAGCACCTCAGCGAGATCCTGAGGGCGGCCCGCCAGGCCCGTGCCCAGCTCACCGATGATCAGGCGCAGGCGC
>Ga0136625_1000233_pt1 | contig 15652 bp, 12 predicted proteins | sample AntDrymUQ4832306_2_FD_104672 | JGI IMG/M metagenome (GOLD analysis project Ga0136625, IMG submission 104672) | Polar desert sand microbial communities from Dry Valleys, Antarctica - metaG UQ483 (23.06) | ecosystem: Environmental > Terrestrial > Soil > Desert | place: Antarctica: Dry Valley...
AGCCTGCGCGGGCGCCGGTCGCCCACGCTCGGGACCTCGATGGTTTCCTCCGGGCTCGCGAGCTGGGTCAGGGCGCAGGCGTATTTGATCTTGATCTCCTCGGCATTGTGGGTCGGGGTGCGCAAGGCCACGGCGATGTCGTTGGTCACCTGATCACCCGCGATCGGGATCACCGCGGTGTGGTGCACGGCGCCGTCGATGAAGACCGCGATGTCGGTGGTCCCGCCGCCGATGTCGGCCAGGCACACCCCCAGTTCCTTTTCGTCGTCGGTCAGGACCGCCTCGCTGGAGGCGAGTTGCTGGAGGATCATGTCGTCCACCTCAAGCCCGCAGCGGCGCACGCATTTCACGATGTTCTGGGCGGCGCTCACGGCGCCGGAGACGAGATGGACCTTGGCCTCCAGCCGCACCCCGGACATCCCCACCGGCTCCCGGATCCCCTCCTGCTCGTCGATGATGAACTCCTGGGGGAGGACGTGCAGGACCTTCTGGTCGGCCGGGATCGCCACCGCGCGCGCGGCGTCGATGACGCGATCGACGTCGCTGTCGGTGACCTCGCTGTCGCGGATCGCGACGATCCCGTGCGAATTTAAGCTGCGGATATGGCTGCCGGCGATCCCGACATAGACCGATCGGATCTCGCAGCCGGCCATGAGCTCGGCCTCTTCGATGGCCCGCTGTATGGATTGCACCGTGGACTCGATGTCGACCACGACGCCCTTTCGGAGGCCGCGCGACGGATTGGAGCCGACCCCGATCACCTCGATCGCGCCATCGCCGGTGGACTCCCCGACGATCGCGACCACCTTGGAGGTGCCGATGTCGAGCCCCACGACCAGATCCTTGTCAGGCCTTTTCACCGGGCATCCCCCGCAGTGAGGAAGAAGGGGGCGGCCGGTGTGCGGCCGGCACGGCCTCGGACCCGAAGCTCACCGCGATCCCGTTGGTGTGCCGGAGATCGACGCGCGCCACCACGCCCCGGCCCGATTGCGCGATACGCCGGTAATGCGCGACGAAGCGCTTGACGCGCGGCTCGAAGTCCTCGCGTCCGACCAAGACCAGCGGGCCGTCCTTCAGCACGAAACGCCATGAACCGCGCGCGTCCTGTGCGAGGCCCTGGGCCAGGAGCCCAGCCGGATCGAGCAGCTCCGCGAGGCGGTTATAACGTGCCAGCACCTGCGCCTCCGTGCCCTCCGGCCCATCGAGCAGCGGGAGGCCGGCCGGATAGCTCGCCGCCGGCGGGCTGAACAAGACGCCCTCGGGGTTGAGCAGCCCGCGCTCTCCGAAACGCGCGACCGCGCGCTCTTCGTAGACCGTCACGCGCAGGCCATCGGGCCACTCGCGGCTGACGGCGGCGGCCTTGACCCAGGGGTCGCGATGCAGGCCGTGCTGCACCTCGGCCACCCGCACCGTGAAGAAACCGCCGTGTACCTGGTGCGCCACCAGGGCCTCCAGATCCGGGGGCTTGAGTTGGCGGAACTCCCCTTCGATGAACACCTCGCGGATGGGCAGGGTCTTCGGATCGGAGAGCCGTGCCCCCGCAAAGCCGAGGAGCACGCACAGGTCCGCCACTACGAAGGTCGCGACCAGCCAGAACCCCCACGGCCGGCGCTCCGCCCGTGGCTCGGTGTGGATCAATCGGTTGCGCGGGGGCCGCTTCATGAACCCCTCCCGCCAGGCGCCGTCCCGACCCGCGCGGTCTCCAGGATGCGCACCACCAGCGCCTCGAACGACAGCCCCGCCACCTTGGCCGCCATGGGAACAAGGCTGTGGCCGGTCATCCCCGGTACGGTGTTGACCTCGATGAGCCACGGCCGCCCCTCGCCATCGACCAAAAAATCCACCCGCCCCCAGCCGCGGCCGTCCAAGGCCCGGAAGGCCCGGCGCGCGAGCGCCTGTAGTTCCCGCTCGGTGGCCTCGGACAGCCCCGCAGGGCAGAGGTAGCGGGTGCGATCGTCGTGATACTTGGCCTCGTAGTCGTAGAACAGGCGTGGAGTCTCGAGGCGGATGAGCGGCAGGACCTCTTCGCCCAGCACCCCGGCCGTGTACTCGGCGCCCGTGATCCAGCGCTCGGCGATGACGCGTTCATCGAACGAGGCGGCGAGGGTGTAGGCCGGCCCGAGCGCGGTGGTCTCGACCACCTGGGAGGCGCCGAGGCTCGAGCCCTCGCGGGTCGGCTTGACCATGAGGGGCAGTGCCAGCGACTCGACCACCCGATCCGGGTCGAAACCGGCGTCCAACTCGACGAATGGCGGCGTCGGCAGCTCCGCACCGAGCCACACGTGTTTGGCCAGGCGCTTGTCCATGGCCACGGCCGAGCCCAGGACCCCGCTGCCCGTGTAGGGCACTCCCAGGGTCTCGAGCGCCCCCTGGATGCTGCCATCCTCCCCGCCCCGGCCGTGCAGCGCGATGAACACGCGGTCGAACTCGCCCGCGGCGAGGCGTCCGAGGCCCTCGGCGTCGGGCTCCAGCCCCTCGGCCTCGATCCGCTGGCGCAGGAGCGCCTGCAGTACCGCCCCACCGCTCTCGAGGGAGATAGCCCGCTCCGCGGAGCGCCCGCCCAAGAGGACCGCGACCTTGCCGAAGTGACTCATCCCGCTACTCATGCCCTGGGGCCTCGCCCACGATCCGCACCTCCGGTTTCAGCCACAGGCCGTGGCGCTCGGCCACCGTGCGCTGCACGTGCTCGATGAGGGCCTCGATGTCGGTGGCCGTCGCCCCGCCGCGGTTGACGATGAAGTTGGCGTGCTTTTCGGACACGACGGCATTGCCGATGGAGAAACCCTTGAGCCCGGAGGCGTCTATCAACCGCGCGGCGTGGTCGCCGGGGGGGTTCTGGAATACCGATCCGCAGCTCGCTTGGCCCATGGGTTGGGTCCCGGCGCGCCGGCCCAGCAGCGCCTTGATGCGATCGAGCCCGCCGCCCTCCGGATCGGGCGCGAGCACGAGCTCCGCGGCCAGATACCACTCGTCCGCCGGCGCGCGCACCTCGCGATAGCCGATCTCGAAGTCCTGGCGCGCGCGGCGGCGGCGCTCGCCCCGTCGGTCGATGGTCTCGATCGATCCGATGAGCCCCCAGGTCTCCCCGCCGAAGGCCCCGGCGTTCATGCAGAGCGCCCCGCCCAGGGTGCCGGGGATCCCGGCCAGGAACTCCGCGCCGGTGAGACCGAGCTGCGCGGCCCATCGGGCGATGCGTGCGCACGGCGCGCCGGCCTGGGCGACGATGACCCGTTCGGCGATGGCCCGTTCGTCGATGAAGCGGCAGGCGTTCAAGCGCGCCGTGCTGATCACCGTGCCACTCAGCCCCCCGTCGCGCACCAGGAGGTTGCTCCCGAGCCCCACCCACCAGAGCGGCTCCTCACTCCGTGTGCCGCGGAGGAAGCACCCCAGGTCCTCGGCGTCGGCCGGGACGAAGAAACGCTGTGCACGTCCCCCGGCACGCCACGAGGTATGGCGGGCCATGGGCTCGTCGAGGCGGAGCTCGCCACGCACCCCGCTCACGGCCGTGCCCACCGGAGCCTCCCTCGACGACCTACGGACCGTCAGCATCCGACCGCACACCGCCGCTCGGCGCCGAGCTCGCGCAGCAAGAGGGAGGCGAGCGCGCCGATGCTGCCGGCCCCGAGCGTGAGCACGATGTCGCCATCCCGGACGAGGCCGGGAAGGACGGGTAACAGCTCGCTCGGGACGCCCAGATGCAGGGGATCGACCCTGCCGTGTGCGCGGATCGCGCGGCATAGGCTCGCGGTGTCCGATTCGGGGATGGGCGCCTCGCCGGCCGCGTAGGTGTCGAACAGGACCAAGGCGTCGGGCAGGGACAGGACCCGTGTGAAGTCCTCGAAGAGGTCATGGGTGCGGGTGTGGCGGTGCGGCTGGAAGCACACGAGCAGGCGCCGGCCCGGCCATCCGGCGCGGATCGCTTCCAAGGTCGCCGCGATCTCGCGCGGGTGGTGGCCGTAGTCGTCGATGAGCAGCGCCCGGGCGCCACCGATCGCGAGATCGCCCACGACCTGCGAGCGGCGCGCGATGCCCTCGAAGCGCAGCAGCGCGCGGTGGATGGCCTCGTCGGGCACGTCCAGCGCCCGCGCCACCGCCACGGCCGCGAGCGCGTTCAAGACCTGGTGCTTGCCGGGGAGGTTGAGCGTCAGATCGAGATCGGGCCGACCCTCCGCGCACACCCGGAAGGCCGTGGCGCCCTCGTGGATCAGGATATCGGCGGCCATGAGGTCGGCGGGCGTATCGATCCCGTAGGTCAACACCGGGCGCGCCATCTCGGGCAGGAGCTCGCGCACCACCGGATCGTCGGTGCATACGACCGCCAGCCCGTAGAAGGGCAGGTGGTGCAGGAAATCGACGAAGGCGCGTTTGAGCCGGTTGAAGTCCCCGCCGTAGGTGCCCATGTGATCGGCGTCGATGTTGGTGACGACCGCGATCATGGGGTGCAGGTACAGGAACGAGGCGTCGCTCTCGTCGGCCTCGGCGACCAGGTAACGCCCTGCCCCCAGGCGCGCATGGCTCCCGGCGCTGGTCAACCGCCCGCCGATCACGAAGGTCGGGTCGAGCCCGCCCTCGGCCAGGAGGCTGGCGATGAGGCTCGTGGTCGTGGTCTTGCCGTGGGTACCGGCAACGGCGATGCCGTGGCGGAAGCGCATGAGCTCGGCCAGCATCTCGGCGCGCCGTACCACCGGGATGCGCCGCCGGCGGGCGGCGACTAGCTCGGGGTTGTCTTCGGCGACCGCGCTCGATACCACCACCACATCGCTGCCCGAGACCGCTTCACGGTCGTGCCCGAGGGCCACCGGGACCCTGAGCCGCTCCAGGCGTTCGGTGCCGGCGCCGCGGTGCAGGTCCGATCCCGTCACCTCATAGCCGAGGTTGTGCAGGACCTCCGCGATCCCGCTCATCCCCACGCCCCCGATCCCGATGAAATGGATGTGCCGGACGCGCCCCATGGGGTGGCCTTCAAACGCGCGCATGCAGGACCTCCAGGCACTGTGCCGCGACCCGTGCCGTGGCCTCGGGGCAGGCCAGCCCGCGGGCCTCTGCCGCCATTCCGGCCCGGCGCGCGGGGTCGTCGCGGAGCGCGCCAAGGAGCGCGGCGAGCGCCGTCTCATCGAGGTCCCCTTGCGGCAGGAGGATCGCCGCGCCGCGCTCGGCGAGATAACGGGCGTTGGCGCTCTGATGGTCGTCCACGGCGTAGGGATAGGGGACCAGGATGGCGGGTGCCCCGGCGGCGCACAGCTCGAAGAGGGTGGAGGCCCCGGCGCGGCACAGGCAGAGCCCGGCCCAGGCATAGGCCGTGGCGACGTCCTCGATGAAGGGCTCGACGCGCGCCTCGATCCCGAGTGCCGCATAACGCTTCCCGGTCTCGCCCGCGTCCAGACGGCCCACCTGGTGCCAGACATCGATCGCGTGCCTGGGCATCCGCGCCAGCGCCTCGGGCACCACCCGGTTCAGGGCCGCGGCCCCGTGGCTGCCGCCGACCACGAGCAACCGCAGCGCCCCGTCCGGGCCGGGCCCTCGTGCCGCAGACGACGCCAGGGCCGCGACCTCGGCACGCACCGGGTTGCCGGTGCAGAGCGCGCTACGGCGCGCCGGGAAGCTGTCGGGAAAGGACTCCATGACGCGCGTCGCGAACGCCGCCAAGAGGCGGTTGGTCACGCCGGGCACCGCGTTCTGCTCGTGGATCAAGAGCGGGATGCGCATGAGCCACGCCGCGAGACCGCCGGGGCCGCTCGCGTAGCCGCCCATGCCCAGCACCGCGCCCGGCCTCTGGCGCCGCAGGAGCCACAGGCATTCGATGAGCGCGAGCACGAGCCACAGCGGCGCGGCGAGCTGCTTGAGCCGACCGGTGCGGCGCAGACTTCGCGCGCTCACCGCCGTGAACGGATAGCCCGCACGCGGCACGAGCGTCGCCTCGAGCCCGCGGCCGGTCCCGAGCCAGGTGAGCGGCACCCCCGAGGCACGCAGGTGCTCGGCCACCGCGAGCGCCGGGAACACGTGCCCGCCGGTGCCCCCGGCCATGAGCACGAGCCCTGTCGCGTTACGCCCCATAACGGCCTCGGGTTCGGGCCGCGGACCGCGCCGGGAAGCGCATCTCGCGGTCGATGCGGAACAGGAGACCGAAGGCCGCGCAGGCCGCGATCATGCTGTTGCCGCCGTAGCTCACGAGCGGCAGGGTCAGACCCTTGGTCGGCACCGCCCCCATGTTGACGCCCATGTGGATGAATCCCTGCAACCCGATGAGCAGCCCGAGGCCATAGGCGAGATAGGCGGAAAAGCGCTGTCCGGCGCGTTCCGCCGCGGCGCCGATGACGAACGCCCGCCACACGATGACGGTATAGGTCGCGATGCACAAGAGCGTGCCCAGGAGCCCGAGCTCCTCGGCGATGACCGCGAAGATGAAATCGGTGTGCGCCTCCGGCAGGTAGAAGAGCTTCTGGACGCTGCCGCCCAGGCCGACGCCGAACCATTCCCCGCGCCCGAAGGCGATGAGCGCCTGGGTGAGCTGGAAGCCGCCACCCAAGGGGTTGGCCGAGGGGTCCATGAAGTTGGTGATGCGGGCCAGGCTATGAGGCCTCATGAGCGCGAGCACCCCCAGGGCCGCGCAGGCCAGGGAACCCACGGCCAGGAAACGGGCCATCGAGACCCCGCCCAGGAACAACATCCCCAAGGTCGTGGCGATCAACACCACCATGGCGCCGTAGTCGGGCTCGACATACAGGAGCACACAGAGGATCGTCAAGACGGCGATCGGGCGCAGGAAGCCGGAGGTGGTGACCCGTACCGCCTCGGCGTGGCGATCGATGAAACCGGCGAGGTACAGGATGGCCAGGACCTTGGCCACTTCGGAGGGCTGGAAGGACACCGGCCCGACGCGCAGCCAGCGCATGGCGCCGTGGCTCTCGACGCCGAGGCCGGGGACGAGCGCTACCGCGACCAGCGCGATGGCGAGGAACAGCGCGAAGGTGCTGAGCTTGTACAGGACCCGGGTCGGGGTCCGAAGGCCGGCGTAGGCGACGCCGAGACCCAGGCCGACCGACACGGTCTGGCGCCACAGGAAATACAGGGCGTCTCTGCCCTCCTTCTCGGCGGCCGTGACCGAGGCCGAGGCCACCATCACGAGCCCGAGGATCACGAGCCCCGCGAAGGCCGTAAGGAGGTAGGCATCGCAGGGGTCCTTGCCACGCCCGACGGACACCTCCAGGCTCGCCGGTAACGCTGCGGTCGGGATCACGGCGACACCCGCTCGCGGACCGCTGCGACGAAGCGCTCGCCGCGCTCGACGTAGTCCCGGAACATGTCGAAGCTGGCGCAGGCCGGGGACAAGAGCACGGCATCGCCGGACCGCGCCAGGCCCGCGGCCTGGGATACCGCATCCCTCAGGTCACTCGCGCGCGCCACCGGCACGACGCCCCGTAGCGCCTGGGCGATCAGGGGCCCGTCGCGCCCCAGGGTCACCACGGCGCGCACCCCATCACAGGCCGAGGCCAGGGGCGTGAAGTCCGCACCCTTGCCGTCACCGCCGGCCAAAAGGACCACCGGACGTTCTGCGCAGAGGCCCCGGAGCGCGGCGCAGGTGGCGCCCACGTTGGTGCCTTTGGAGTCGTTGTACCAATCGACCCCAGCGGCGCGCCCGACCCATTGGCAGCGGTGCGGGAGACCGTGGAAACGACGGAGCGCGCTGACCATCGCCTCTGGAGGCAGCCCCACGGCCGTGCCCAGGGCGAGGGCCGCCAAGGCATTGGCGACGTTGTGCCGGCCCGGGATCGGGAGATCGGCCACCGGCATGAGCCGCAGATCCTCATGGCCGAGCCAGGCCCCGCCCTGCGTCCGGATCAACCCGAAACCCCCCGCTCCCGGCGCGCCCAAGGTGAAAAGCAAGACGGGTCGATCGGGCTCGGCCATGGCCGCGACCAGCGGGTCGTCGCGGTTGATGACCTGGGTCCCGGCCCCCCGGTACACGCGGCGCTTGGCACGCGCGTAGGCATTGAGGGTCGCGTAGCGGTCCCTATGGTCGGGCGTGATGTTGAGCACCACGGCCGCGGTGGGCTCGAGGGAAGCCGTGGCCTCGAGCTGGAAGCTCGACAGCTCGAGCACGTAGAGGTCGGGCTCTCCGTCATCCAATAGACCCAGCGCTGGCGGGCCCAGGTTGCCGCCGGCGCGCACCGCGAGCTTCGCGGCCTGCGCCATTTCTTTGACGAGGCTCGTCACGGTGCTCTTGCCGTTGGTGCCCGTCACCGCCACCACCGGCGCCCGGGCATGACGGGCGAAGACCTCGATGTCGCCCACGACCTCGACCCCGCACGCCCGGGCCTCCAACAGCACCGGCTCCCAGAGCGCCACACCGGGGCTCACGATCAGCCGGCGGGCCGTGAGGCACAGGGCTCGGTCGAAGCCGCCCAGCGCTCGCACGGCCTCGGGGAACTCCCGGTCGAAGTCCGCGAGCCCCGGTGGGCGGGGGCGGCTGTCGGTGACCGCGAACGCCTCCCCGTGCCGTGCCAGGAAGCGGGCAGCGGACAGCCCGGTCGCGCCGAGGCCGACGATCACGGTGCCGGGGTGGGTCATGGCCGGCATCAGCGGATCTTGAGGCTCGAGAGCCCGATGAGCACGAGCACCACGGTGATGATCCAGAAGCGCACGCACACTCGCGGCTCCGGCCAGCCCTTCAGCTCGTAGTGATGGTGCAGGGGCGCCATGTTGAAGATCCGGCGCCCGGTGAGCTTGAAGGACGCCACCTGCAGGATCACCGACACGGTCTCCATCACGAATAGCCCCCCCATGATGGCGAGCACCACCTCCTGGCGCACCATGATCGCGACCACGCCGAGCGCCGCCCCCAGGGCCAGGGCGCCGATGTCACCCATGAACACCTGGGCCGGGTAGGTGTTGAACCACAGAAACCCGAGGCCGGCGCCGGCGATGGCCCCGCAAAAGATGCTGATCTCCCCGACGCCGGCCACATAGGGCACGCCGAGATAGGCCGAGATCTTCACGTTGCCGGCCACGTAGGCGAATATCCCGAGGGCCCCGGCGACCATCACGGTCGGCAAGATGGCGAGCCCGTCGAGCCCGTCGGTCAGGTTCACGGCGTTGCTCATGCCGACGATGAAGAACCAGCACAGCACGATGAACAACCACCCGAGGTCGATCGCCACGGCCTTGACGAAGGGCAGGATCAATTGCGTCTCGGTGGGGGTCCCGGCGGTGGCGTACAGGAACCCGGCCGCGCACAGACCGAACAGCGTCTGCCACAGGAACTTGTAGCGGGCGCCGAGACCGTTGGGGTCGCGGTGGATGATCTTGCGGTGGTCATCCACCCAGCCGAGGGCCCCGAAGGACAAGGTCACGCCGAGCGCCACCCAGGTAAAGCGGTTGCCGAGGTTGGACCAGAGCAGCGTGGCGGCGGCGATGGACACCAGGATCAAGAGCCCGCCCATGGTGGGCGTGCCGGCCTTGGCGAGGTGGGTCTGCGGCCCGTCGTCGCGGATGCTCTGGGCCATCTGATGGTGGGACAGGCGCCGGATCATGAAAGGCCCCACCAGGAGCGCGATCGCGAGCGCCGTGAGCGCCCCGAGGATGGTCCGCAACGTGAGGTACCTGAAGACACGAAAACCACCCTCGTAGCGCGTGAGATACTCGGTCAGGAAGAGCAGCATCGGTGCTAGTGCCTTGTCGGCCTGGGTGCCGGCGCATCGCCGGCCTGCCGCAGATCACCGACCACACGCTCCATGCGCATGGCGCGCGAGCCCTTGACGAGCACATGGACGCCCGCGTGCAGCTCGGCGCCGAGGGCCGCGAGCAGCGATTCGATGTCGGGGAAGTGGCGCGCCCCCCGGCCGAACCCGGCCACGCTCTCCCGGCACAGATGGCCGAGCCCGTACAGCCGCTCGACGCCGAGCGCCTTGGCCAGGTGGCCGGCGTCCCGGTGGAGCTTCGGGGACTCGGCCCCCAGCTCGCCCATGTCGCCGAGCACCAGCCAGCGTTCCCCGCGGCAATGCGCGAGGAGCTCCAGGGCGGCCCGGAGCGAGCCGGGATTGGCGTTGTAGCTGTCGTCGAGGACGCGCACCCCGGGCGGCCCGTCATAGGCCGTGAGTCGGCCGCGCATGGTCTTTACGGATTCGAGCCCGCCGACCGTGTGCTCGATCGACACCCCCAGGGCCTCTGCACAGGCCGCGGCGGCACAGGCGTTCAGCACGTTGTGCGTCCCGAGTAACGGCAGGTGTAAGGCCGCCGCCCCCTTCGGTGTCTCCAGCAGGAATCGGCTGCCGGAGAGCCCGTCACCGTTCGGCGCCAGCCGCGCCGTGACCTCGGCGCCGGGACGGAGGCCGAAGCCGATCCGACGCCGCTCGCCCGCGAGCGTGTGCCACAACGGCGCGAAGTCGTCGTCCTGGTTGATCACGGCCACACCGTCGGGGCCGAGGCCCGCGAAGACCTCGCCCTTGGCGCGCGCCACCCCCTCCACGGACCCGAAGCCTTCGAGGTGGGCCGGGGCGCAGCAGGTCACCACGGCCACCGACGGCTCTGCGATGCGGCACAGGCGGGCGATCTCGCCGGGGTGGTTGGCGCCCATCTCGACGACCGCGTAGCGGTGCGTGTCGTCGAGGGCGAAGAGGCACAGGGGCACACCGATCTCGTTGTTCAGGTTGCCGCGGGTCGCGGCCGTGGCCCCGTTCCGGGACAGGATCGACAGGAGCATCTCCTTGACCGTGGTCTTGCCGTTGCTGCCCGTGACCGCGACCAAGGGGATCGGAAAGCGCGCCCGCCACAGCGCCGCGAGCGAACCCAGCGCCGCCAGGGTGTCGGACACCACGAGGAGCGGGAGGGAGGCCGCGATCGACCGCTCCACGACGGCCGCGGCCGCCCCGCGTCTTCGGGCCTCGGCCACGAACTCGTGGCCGTCGTGATGCGGCCCGCTCAAGGCCAGGAACAGCTCACCGGCGCCAAGGGTGCGGCTGTCCGTGCCACAGCCAGTGAAGGCCACATCGGGGCCCGTTATGCGCCCCGACAGCGGGCCGGCAAGGTCCGACAGGCGCCCGCGGATCACGACGTACCACCCCCGGTCGTCGCGGTCACCATGCGCCGCACGACGTCCCGGTCGCTGAACGGCCGCCGCTGCCCGGCGATCTCCTGATAGTCCTCGTGGCCCTTGCCGGCCACCAGGATCACGTCGCCTGGCCGCGCCTCGGCGAAGGCCCGGGCGATGGCCGTCTCGCGATCGGGCTCCACGGCGGCGCGTCTCGGGGCGCGCATGCCCGCCAGGATCTGATGGATGATGGCGGACGGCGCCTCGCCGCGCGGGTTGTCGCTGGTGACGAGCACGCGATCGGCGAGCGACTCCGCGATCGCCCCCATCATGGGCCGCTTGCCGGCGTCGCGGTCGCCACCGCAGCCGAACACGCACACCACCTGTCCGCCCTTCACTCCCCGGATGGCGGGCAGTCCCCGGATGGCGTGTAAGGCCTTTTCGAGCCCATCCGGGGTGTGGGCGTAATCGACAACGGCGAGCGGGGCGTCATCGGCGCCCCGAAACACCTCCAGGCGACCCGGCGCGGCACGCACCCCCGACAGCCGCTCCAGGATCTCCGGGAAGGGCTCCCCGAGCGCCAGGAGCGCGGCCAGGGCCGCGAGCAGGTTATAGGCATTGAACTCGCCGAGGAGGTGGCTCTCGATGCGCCCCCTGCCCCACACCGAGACCACCTCGAGGCTAAGTCCCCCAGCACCGGTCTCGAGCCGCCGGCCGCACACACGGGCCTCGGGTAGGCCGCGGCACTCGCGATCGGCCAGGGAATAACCGAACACCTGGGCCGAGCCCGGCAGGGCACCCACGATGTCGCGCCCGTAGGGGTCGTCGAGGTTCACCGCGGCGGCCTTGAGCCCCGGATCCTGGAACAGACGCCGCTTGGCCTCGCCGTAGCTCTGCATGCTGCCGTGGTAGTCCAGGTGATCGCGCGAGAGGTTGGTGAACACCGCGACATCGAAGTCCACGCCCGCGACCCGCCCCTGGTCGAGGCCGTGTGAGGATACCTCCATGGCCACGCTCTCGGCCCCCCGCGCGTGCATCTCGGCGAGCAGGCGCTGGGTGGTGATGACATCGGGGGTGGTGGTATCCGCGCGCCGCAACTCACCCCACATCCCATGACCCAGGGTGCCGATGAGGCCGCAGGGCGCGGCGCGCGGCGAGCCGTTCAGGGCCTCGGCGAGGTAATGGGTCACGGAGGTCTTGCCGTTGGTGCCGGTGACGCCGATGACCCGCATCTGCCTGGAAGGCTGCCCGAAGAAGCGCCCGGCGATGACCCCGGCACGGGCGCGAAGATGATGGATCCGATAGACCGGCACGGCCGATTGCCGGTCGAGGGAGCCCAGATCGATAGCCCCCTGATCGATAGGCTGGGGATACTCGGCATCGATCACGACCGCGACCGCCCCGGCCCGCAGCGCCTCGGCGACGTGGTCCCCGCCGTGGCAGCGCACCCCGGGCAGTGCCAGGAACAGATCGCCCGGACGGGTCCCGCGGCTGTCCAGGGACAGGCCCCGGATCATTCGATCTACGAAGGGGCGATCCTGGCGCCGACCCACGGCGCCCATCCCGGCCAGGAGGTAGCCCAGCGCCGTGCTCTGCGGTGCTCGCATCGCGTCCGGCAGAGGCGTGCTCACAGGGTCCCCCTGCTGTCGAGTCGCACCGGGCGCACCCCGGCCGCCGCGGGGACGCCCGGACGCAGATCGTCCGGGGTGATGTCGAGCAGACGCACGGCCTCGCTCATGATGCTGGAGAACACCGGCGCCGCCACATCCCCGCCGAAGTACACCCCGGATCTGGGCTCATCGATCACCACCACGGTCACGAGCCGCGGGCGGCTCGCCGGGATCATGCCGGCGAACAGTGCCAGATAGCGATCCTTGGCGTAGCCGCCTCCGGGCCTGGTCTTGTGTACGGTACCGGTCTTCCCGGCGACCCGGTAGCCCGGGACCTGCGCGCGTGTCCCGGTACCGACGGTGACCACCCCCTCCAGCATGCGCCGGATCTGGTCGGCAACGGTGCGTGAGATGACGCGGGTCCCCGCCGGCGGGGCATCGAGACGCACGATCCCGGCGGGCATCAAGACGCCGCCGTTGGCGAGCGCCGTGTAGGCACTGGCGAGTTGCACGGTGCTCACCGACAGGCCGTAGCCGAAGGCCATGGTGGCGTGATCGATCTCGCGCCAGTTACGATGAGGGGGGAGGGTTCCGTGGGCCTCGCCGGGGAAGCCGCTCTCGGGGATCCGGCCGAAGCCGAGACGTACCAGGGATTTCCACAGGACCTCGGGGCCCAGGGACAGGGCGATCTTGGCGGTGCCCACGTTGCTGGATTTTTCGATGACCCCGCTCACGTCGAGGAGCCCGTAGTCGTGGATATCGCGGATGGTGTGGCGTCCGACGCGCAGAACTCCCGGCCGGGTATCGATCACGGTCGAGGGCTGGTACGTCCCGGCCTCCAGGGCCGCGGCGATGGTGAAGGGCTTGAGCGTCGAACCGGGTTCGAAGACATCGGTAAAGGCCCGATTGCGATAGTATTCACCCTGGATCTGGCGGCGGTCATTGGGGTTGTAGGAGGGTCGGTTCACGGCCGCCAGGACCTCTCCGGTCCGCGCATCCATCACCACCACCGAGCCGGCGCGCGCCCGGTATCTGTGGACGGCGGACTTGAGCCCGCGGTAGGCGACGTGCTGGACGCGCTTGTCGATGCTGAGCACGAGGTCCCGACCGGGCCTCCCGTTCGCGATCACCTCGATATTTTCGACCACGCGCCCGCGATTATCCTTGATCACCCGCTTGCGGCCCGGTGTCCCGCGGAGCGTGTCGTCGAAGGCCCGCTCCAGCCCCTCCTGACCGATGTCGTCGATGTCGGTGAAACCGATCAGGTGGGCCGTGCTCTCCGAGGCCGGGTAATAACGGCGGTACTCCCGGCGTAGTTCGACGCCCGGTACGGCCAACGCGCGGAGCCGCTCCGAGACGCTGGGCGGGAGGTGACGTTTGAGAAACGCGAACTCCCGACCCTGCCGCGTTCTCAATATCCGCGACAGCCGCTCGGCGTCGATGTCGAGGACCCGCGCCACCTCCGGAAGGCGCTCTCGCGCCTGCAGGAGCTCGGCGGGCACGGCCCCCGCCGTATCGATCGGGGTGCTGATCGCGAGCGGCTCCCCGCGCCGGTCGGTGATCATGCCGCGATGGGCCGGCAGCTCCACCACGCGCAGATGGAGCCGCGCACCGCGGTGCTGAAGGACCTCCGTCTCCACCCACTGTAGATAGAGCGCCCGTGCCGAAAGTAGCGCGGCCGCGGACAAAAACAACCCGACCATGACGTTCCCGCGCGGGGTCAGACCCCATTTCGCCCGCGATCTCCCTCGCGCCCTCATGGCGACACCATGAGGACGACGTCGTCGGGGCTCGGTACGGTCATGGAAAGCTGGCTATGGGCCAGGGCCTCGACCTGTGCCTGCGTACGGGCCGTCGCCTGCTCGAGCTGCAAGCGGCCCCAATCATCCTGCAGGCTGTCCCGCTCCTGCTCCAGGCGCGCCAGCTCGAAAGAGGCCTTGCGACCCTCGTGACGCACGTTCACCGTGCAGAGGGCCGATGCAAAAACGGCCGCCGCCAGGCACAGGCCCAGGAACCGGCGCGCCGTGATCCAGTCGCTCCCGGTTCCCGCCGTCGCGCCGCTCGAAGTCGTCATCCCAGGCGCTCCGCGACCCGCAAGACCGCGCTGCGGCAACGGGGATTCCTCGCCACCTCGGCGGCCGGTGGCCGGATCGGGCCGGCGATGAGACGCAGGCGCGCCGGCCGCTCCCGGGCCGGCAGCGGGAGATGACGCGGTGGTCGCGAGGGACGCGTCTCGTCGCGGAGGAAACGCTTCACGATGCGGTCCTCGAGGGAATGGAATGCGATCACGAGCAGCCGGCCGCCGGCGGTCAGCACGTCGAGCGCCTGCGGGAGTGCCGCCGCCAGCTCTTCGAGCTCTTGATTGACCTTGAGGCGCAGGGCCAGGAAGGCGCGCGTGGCGGGGTGGTGGCGCTCCGCGCTGCGCGGCGTCGCCCCCGCGACCACCTCGGCCAGGCGCCGCGTGGTGGCTATGGGCGCGATCTCCCGTGCCGCCACGATGGCCCGCGCCACCCGGCGCGCGTGTCGTTCCTCGCCGTAGGTGTAGAGCACCGACGCGATCTCGTCCCGCCCGGCGCGCGAAAGCCATTCGGCCGCGCTGTGTCCGGAGCGCGGGTCCATGCGCATATCCAGGGGCCCGTCGCCGGAAAAGCTGAAGCCCCGCGCCGGATCGTCCAACTGGGGCGAGGACACCCCGAGGTCGAACAGGACCCCATCGATTCTCCCCCCCCATCCTCGTCTCTGCACCATGTCTCCCAGCCCGCTGAAGCGGCCGTGCTCGGCGAGGACGCGCCCATCACCGGAGCCGAGCGCCGCCGCGGCCTCTGCGGCCTCGGGGTCGCGATCGATCGCCAGCAAGCGCCCGGCGTCCCCCAGGCGCGCCAGGATCGCGCGGCTGTGGCCGCCACGGCCGAAGGTGCAATCGATGTAGACCCCGCCCTTCCGAACCCCGAGGTGCTCCATGACCTCATCAAACAGCACCGGGGCGTGGAGCCCGCCGGTGCCGGTACCGACCACC
>Ga0136625_1000235_pt1 | contig 15624 bp, 18 predicted proteins | sample AntDrymUQ4832306_2_FD_104672 | JGI IMG/M metagenome (GOLD analysis project Ga0136625, IMG submission 104672) | Polar desert sand microbial communities from Dry Valleys, Antarctica - metaG UQ483 (23.06) | ecosystem: Environmental > Terrestrial > Soil > Desert | place: Antarctica: Dry Valley...
CGCGATGTACCACATCTAGGTACACCGGCGATCGGGTGGGGGGACGCCCGCGCTGGCCGGCGGCCACCCCGCCCTCGCCCACGGGCAGGAAGTACGGTCCGGCGATGGACTACGTCGCGACCCGTGAGCGATCCTTGCAACGGCTCGCCCGCTGGAAGCTGCCCGACTCCGGCGTCCTGCCCCTGCACGGCGACGAGGACTTCGCCTGGGTGCGCACCGCGCACGGCGTCGCCGCGCGCTGCCATGCGATCGCCGCGGCGCTCGGGCTGATGCACGGCGCCCTGCCGCAGCGCGTCCGGACCGCGCTGCGAGACAACGACCTGCTCGGCGAGCTGGCCGGCGACGAGCTGCGATTCCTGCGCCACCTCGAGGCCGACCTGACAATGGACGACGACGAGCGCCACCGGACGGCGGTCGACATCTCGTGGCGCGAGGAGTCGCTGTGGGCGCTGATGTGGGCCCTGGCGCTCGTTGACGACCTGCCGCCCGACGAGCTCTGCTCGGGGAGCCCGTTCTACGAGCGCCTGGCGCCCGGCATGGATCCGGCACGGGGGCGCACCGACGTGTCGCTGCGCCCCGTCGCCGAGATCGCGGCGATGCTCGACCTCTACTACTGCCTGCACTGGCACGCGCGCAACGCCCAGTACCACGGGCGGGCCTGGGGGACCGCCATTGCCCCGGGCGCCGTGCTCGAGCGACGGCACGCGCTCGAGTGGCTCTTTCAGGACGTGCCCTGGGAGGACGTCGACCTCGGCGTGTAGGAGCGTCTACTAGGCCGCCGCGGACTCCGAGACGTCGCTCGCAAGCGCGAACCGCAGGCACACATCCGTGCCGCCGCCGCCGTCGTCGCCGCCGTGGATCTCCAGCCGATCGGCCTCGTGCGCCATCAGCGCGAGCCCGACGCCCATGCCCGGGCTGTCGGTTCGCGAGGACATCCCGATCCCGCGGTCCGATACGACGATGTCCAAGAACCGGCCGTTCTCGAGCAGGGTGACCGTCACGTGGATGGGACCCGCGGTGCGAGCATCGCGGTAGGCGTGCAGCACGACGTTCGTCGCGGCCTCGCTGACGGCGAGGTCGACGCGGTCCTGCGTCTTGGCGTCGACGCCACATTCGATCGCGACGGCGCTCACGGCACGACGAATCCTCGCCACCTGCGTTGGGTCGGCGGGATAGCTCGCATCGAGTCCGTCGGCGGCGTTCGCCTGTGCCATTGCCTGGACCTACCCGCTGGGCGTTCTTGCATCACCTTGCCGTGGGATACCGTGTTCTGCCAATGCCCGCAATCCCGGTCAACATTGCCGATCACGTTGGCCGCACGCCGATGATCGAACTCACGCGGATGGCTCCGCGGGGCACCAGGATCTTCGGCAAGCTCGAGTCCTTCAATCCTGGCGGCAGCGTCAAGGACCGCATCGGCGTGGCGATGATCGAGGCCGCCGAGTCCGACGGCCTGATCGAGCCCGGGCGCACGACGGTCGTCGAGGCCACGTCGGGCAACACCGGGATCGCACTCGCGTTCATCTGCGCCGCGAAGGGCTATCGCCTCGTCCTGACGCTGCCCCAGGGGATGAGCCGCGAGCGCGAGGCGCTGCTGCGCATGTACGGCGCGCGGGTCGACGTCATCGAGTCGATGGGTGGGATGAACGAGGCCGTCGAGGCGGCTCGCGCGATGGCCGCCGACGACGACGTCTTCCTGCCCGATCAGTTCGCCAATCCGGCCAATCCCGCCGCCCACCGCGCGACCACGGGCCCAGAGATCTGGGATGCGCTGGAGGGGGCCGTCGACGTGCTCGTGTGTGGCGTGGGGACCGGCGGAACGATCACGGGGGCCGGCGAGTTCCTGCGCCAGCGCAACCCGCAGCTGCTCGTCGTGGCCGTCGAGCCCGCGAGCTCGGCCGTGCTGTCGGGCCGGGCTCCCGGCCCCCACAAGATCCAGGGCATCGGCGCGGGCTTCGTCCCGCCGGTGCTCAACCGCGAGATCATCGACGAGGTCATCGCCGTCGATGACGAGGACGCGCTGTCGATGGCGCGCACCGCGGCGCGCACCGAGGGCGTGCTCGTCGGCATCTCCTGCGGCGCCGCGCTGTGGGCCGCGCTGGAGGTGGCCCGCCGGCCGGAGTCCCGGAGCCTGCGTATCGCCGTCGTGCTGCCCGACTCCGGCGAGCGCTACGTGTCGACGCCGTTCTTCGCACCGTAGGGACGATCGCCGACGAGCGGCTGCACTACGCTCAACGCATGCTCGGCCTGAGAACGCTTGCGCGCGTGGCAGGCGAGGTGCGCCGCGACGTCGAGGCCGCGCACGCCCGTGACCCGGCGGCGCGCGGAGCCCCGAGCGCCGAGATCCTCTCGTCGTGGCCCGGCGTGCAGGCGCTGCTTGCCCATCGCGTCGCGCACGAGCTGCGCCGTGCGGGGATCCCGATCGTGCCGCGCTCGCTGTCGATGGCCTCGCGCATGCTGACGGGAATCGAGATCCATCCGGCGGCCATGATCGGGCAGGGGTTCTTCATCGATCACGGCGCGGGCGTCGTGATCGGCGAGACCGCGGAGATCGGCGACGACGTGACGCTCTACCAGGGCGTGACGCTCGGCGGCACCGGCTTCAGCACCGGCAAGCGGCATCCGACGCTGCAGGACAACGTGACCGTCGGCGCGGGGGCCAAGCTGCTCGGTGCGATCACCGTCGGCCATGGCGCGAAGATCGGCGCAAACTCGGTCGTCATCCACGATGTCGCGGCGAACTCGACCGTCGTCGGCAACCCCGGGCATGCGGTGCGCGTCGATGGCAAGCGGCCCGAGGGCCCCGATACCGACTGGATCCATCTGCCCGATCCGGTCGCCGATGCGATCAAGGGCCTGTCGGCGAGGATCGGTGACCTCGAGCATGACCTCGCCCAGCTGTCGGGTCGCGAGCGCCAGCGCGCCGGCGACGTGCGGGAGCTGCGCGAGGTGCGCGGACCGAGCCCCGCGGGCGGCTGACGTTCAGTAGTACACGGTCCGGCAGCGGTGACGTGGCAGCGCCTTGTACTCGGGCGCCTGCCCGCGGCTCCACAGCCAGTTGTCCAGCTCGTGCGGCGCGACGCCCGCGCGCGCGGCGATCAGCTCGCCGGCGTGGACGGCGCAGGCGCGGATCTCGCGCTCCTGCGGGCCGCTGCGCAGCGGCCGGCCGGCGTCGATGTGCGCGGCGAGGCGCTCGTCGTAGCGCAGCACGCCGTCGCAGCGCAGCACGTGCGGCACGAGGTTGTCGGCGAAGATCGTCAGGCGATGCAGGTCGTTGAAATGAGCGACGCCGCCCAGAGCCAGGTCGGCGGCCGCGATCTGCGCGCGCTTGTAGAAGCCGCGGTCGTCGAACAGCGCCATGCCCGACGCCAGCAGCGTCGCGAATCGCTCGGCCGAGCCCCGCGCCTCGCGCATGAGGTGCAGCGCGTCGCGCGCGCCGAGGAACGTCCCGAGCGAGCGCAGCGCCTGCGCGTAGAGCGCCACGAGTTCGTGGTCTCGGCGCTGGCCGAGCGTGTTGGCCAGCTCGTCGGCGCGCATCGCGCGCAGGTCGGCGGCCGACCACGGCCCGTCACCGCGGAAGCGCTCGGCGATCGACCAGGCGATCGTGAAGTAGCCCGAGCAGCCCACGCGCTTGGTGAGCGTCGGAAACCAGCCGGAGCCGAAGTTCACCGCGTCGAGAGCGAGCAGGTACATCGCCACGTCGGCCTCCTCGCCCTCGAGGTAGTGGCGCACCGGATCCAGCGCGGGGGGTGGACCGGGGACGACGTCCGGCAGCGCCTCCTGCTCGATGCTCACCCAGCGCGCGTCGCGCGCGATGCGCGCGCAGCCGGCGCGCACCGCTGCACAGAGGCCGTCCACGTGGCGGCCGGCGCTCGCGCTCAGCGACGACCGAAGCCGATCGTCACGGTCGCCGCATCCATGCCGACGTTCGCGATCGGAGCGCCCAGGGCCATCCCGACTCCGACGTCGCGGAAGCGCTTGTCCAGCAGCGTCCTGCGGTGCGCCGTGCTCTCCATCAGCGCTCCGACGAGCTGGACGGGGGTCGCGTAGGGACCGGATCCCCAGGTGAGCGTCTCACCGATGAGGTACTGCCGGCTGTGCCGGCTGTGCCGGCTGTGCCGGCTGTGCCGGCTGTGCCGACTGCTCCGGCTGCTCCGGCTGCTCCGGCTGCGCCTGACGTAGCCGGCCTTGCGGATCCGCAACCGCGCGCTGTCGCCGCCGGGAGTGCCGTGCGAGATGAACTTGCCCCGCACCATCGCGCGGCTGTGCTCGGAGGAGGCGCTCTCCAGCGGCTTGGAGGCTCGGACGGGTCGCAGCCCGTGCGCCCGGCGCTGGCGGTTGATCAGGCACAGGACGGCGCCCGATGCGCGTTCGCGCGTGTCCTTGTCGACCGCGAGCGTGTGCGTCGACGAGCACGAGATCGCACTCGGCCGCTTCTTGGCCTTCTTCGCCGCCGATGCGCTCCCCTGAGCGCATCCCAGCAGTATCGCGATCAGCGCACCGATCGCCACTCTCCGCAACATCCCCCGGCCTCCCTACGTCTGGTGACGCGCAGGACTATAGACGCCAGCCCCCGGGGCCGGCAGCAGACGCAGCTGCGAGTCAGGGAGGCCCGAAGTCCAGGGTCATCGGTCATGGCCCGGTGCCTCACGCCGGTCTTCAGGGGCCAGAAGCGCAGGGCGACGCCGAGGTCGCCCGGCGTCCAACAGGGAAACCGCGTGACGCGTCCTGTCCCGCGCCTATCCTCAAACGCGGATGCCCGACACCGCAGCCAGCGACCGCGCAGGCGAGCTGCTCGCCGGCCTCAACGAACCCCAGCGCGAGGCGGTGCAGCACGGCGAGGGACCGCTGCTGATCCTCGCGGGAGCCGGCACCGGCAAGACCCGCGTGCTGACCCACCGGATCGCGTTCCTCGAGCGCACGGGGCAGGCCCGCGCCGGTGAGATCCTCGCGATCACGTTCACCAACAAGGCCGCGCAGGAGATGCGCGAGCGCGTCGAGCAGCTCGTTGGCGCGCGCACCCGCGCGATGTGGGTCATGACCTTCCACGCCGCCTGCGCGCGGATGCTGCGCGCCGATGGCGACAAGCTCGGCTACACGCGTCAGTTCACGATCTACGACCAGTCAGACTCGCGCCGGCTGGTCAAGCGCTGCCTCGACGAGCTCGGGGTCGACACCAAGCGCTACACGCCGGGCGCCGTGCAGCACCAGATCTCCGACGCGAAGAACAAGCTGCGCGACGCTGAGGCCTACGGCCGGCTCGTCGGCTCGTACTTCGAGCAGACCGTCGCCGGCGCCTTCGCGCTCTACGAGCGCGAGATCCACCGCATGAACGCGATGGACTTCGACGACCTGCTCGTCAACGCCGTCAACGTGCTGACGATGTTCCAGGAGGTCCGCGACCGCTACTGCGCGGCCTTTCGCCATGTGCTCGTCGACGAGTACCAGGACACCAACGCCGCCCAGTACCGCTGGCTGGCGCTCTTGGCCGGCGAGCACCGCAACCTCGCGGTGGTCGGCGACGACGCGCAGTCGATCTACGGCTTTCGCGGAGCGGACATCTCCAACATCCTGGACTTCGAGGACACCTTCCCCGACGCGCGCGTCATCAAGCTCGAGCAGAACTACCGCTCCACGCAGACGATCCTGTCGGCCGCGAACGCGCTGATCGCGCACAATCGCGAGCAGAAGCCCAAGACGCTGTGGACGCAGCAGGGCGACGGCGAGCCGATTCGCATCCGCGAGCTCGACGACGAGCACGCCGAGGCGCGCTACGTCGTCGGCGAGATCGAGCGCCTCGTCGACGAGGGCTCAAGCCGCGCGGAGATCGCGGTCTTCTACCGCATGAACGCGCAGTCGCGGGTGATCGAGGACACGCTCGTGCGGCGCGACATCGGCTACCAGGTCATCGGCGGGACGAAGTTCTACGAGCGCGCCGAGATCAAGGACGCGATCTCCTACCTGACGGTGCTCGGCAACCCCCAGGACGTCGTCTCCTTCCAGCGGATCGTCGGCTCGCCACGACGCGGGATCGGGCAGACGTCGCTGGCGCGCGTCGTCAGCCACGCCCAGACGATGGGCATCTCGATCTGGGAGGCCGCGGCCGACCCCGAGACGGTGCCCGGCCTGGGCAAGGCGGCCGTCCGCGCCTTCGGCCGCTTCATGTCGACGATGGCCGCGCTGAGCGAGCTCGCCGACGAGCAGGTACCGATCGGCGACCTCCTGACGGCGCTGCTCGACGACACCGGCTACCTCGACGCGCTGAAGGCCGAGCGCACGATCGAGGCGCAGGGTCGCGAGGAGAACCTCGCCGAGCTGATCGAGGTCGCGCGCGAGTTCGACGCCACCGCCGAGCCCGAGCAGGACACGCTCGACGTCTTCCTGCAGCAGGTGGCGCTCGTCGCCGACGCCGACACGCGCGCCGACGACGCGGGCCTCGTCACGTTGATGACGCTGCACAACGCCAAAGGCCTGGAGTACCCGATCGTCTTCGTCGCCGGCATGGAGGAAGGTGTCTTCCCACACGCGCGGGCGCTGGACGAGGGGAGCCTGGAGGAGGAGCGGCGGTTGGGCTACGTCGCGATCACGCGGGCGATGCGCAGCCTGTACCTGACCAGCGCGCGGCGGCGCAACGTCTTCGGCGCCACCCAGTACGGCATGCGCTCGCGCTTTCTCGACGAGATCCCTCACGAGCTGACCGACCGGCCCACCGAGCGCGCGCGGCGCCCGGGGCTGGGCGCGGCCGGCGCCCAGCGACCCGCGTCGTGGGCGTCGGGGGCCGCCGCGTCGCGCGAGGCCGCGCCGGCGGTCGAGTTTCGCCTCGGCGACGACGTGTCGCATGCCGCCTTCGGCACCGGCGTCGTCACCGGGATCGAGGCCGGCGGGATCGTCGTCATCCGCTTCTCCGGGGACGGCAGCGAGCGCAAGCTGATGGCCGAGTACGCGCCCGTCACCAAGCTCTGACCGGCGACGCTCGAGGATCTAGCTCAGTGTTCCGCGCGGCGCCAACCAGATGCTTTCGAAGCTCAGGTCGGTGTGCTGCGCGAGCAGGTCGAAGTGGTGGTCGTAGTGCAGCACCCCGGCGTCGTGGCGCTGAGCGGCCGCCGCGACGAGCAGATCGACCGGCTTGACGCGATGTGACACCGCCGCCGCGGCGGCAAGTGCGCGCTGCGCGTTGTGGGCCAGCCGCCAGACGCGATCGTCACAGGGCGCCTGCGCGAACGCGTCGAGCTCCTCGCCGAGCCGCTCATAGTCGCGTCCGTCACGCGCCGAATACAGAGCCTCCAGGCGAAACGGGTCGCACACGAGCACTTCGTCGTTGTCGACCGAGCCCTCCCACAGCGACTGCGTGACATCCGGAATGCGTCCGGTGAGCAGTCTTGCCCAAGCCGAGTTGTCGAGAATCACCCGACGGCCGAAGCCGTTATTCATCTATCCAGCCGGAATCATGCACGGCCTGCAGGGCGCCAGTGTCGATGCCCTCACCGGTGCGCGTCCGCTCCACGAAGCGCTGGCGCAGCCGCAGTCGGGCTTGGCTGTCGCGGGCGTCCTGCTCGGCACGCCTGAGCTTCACCTCGCCGCCGATCACGATCAGCTCACCGAGGTCGGCACGCCGGCCTGTGACGGCCTCAACTTGGCGAAGCGTGTCGCCTACGGCATCTGTCTCGGTGACCGTGTGACGCTTTCTCTGAGTCGGCACGCCGTCAGTGTAGCACCGGGTACAGCACCTTCTCGGTCGCGCTCTGCCAACGAGCGAGCTTGGAGGGAGCGCCCTGCCGACTACGTGCCGATCGCGAAGTCTGAGAGGCTTGCATCAGATGACAGCCGAGATCATCGACGGCAAGCAGATCGCCGGTCACGTGCGGATCACCGTCGCACGCGACGTCGAGGCCTTCGGCGAGGAGTTCGACGGCGCCAGGCCCGGCCTCGCGACGATCCTCGTCGGCGACGACCCGGGCTCGGCGGTGTACGTGGCCGGCAAGCAGAAGGCCTGCCGGGAGGTCGGCATGGAAGGCTCAAACTTCCCGTTGCCCGTCGACACGCCGCGCGAGGAGCTCGTCGCGTTGATCGAGCGGCTGAACGCCGACCCCGCGGTCAGCGGCATCCTGCTGCAGCTGCCGCTGCCCGACCACCTCGACGGCGTCGAGCTGACGGGGATGATCGACGCCGCCAAGGACGTCGACGGCCTGACCCCGGTCAGCGCGGGGCTGCTCGCGCTCGGGCGCGAGGGCCTGCGACCGTGCACGCCGCAGGGCGTCATGACCCTGCTCGAGGCGGCGGGCGCGCAGCTGGAGGGCGCCGAGGCGGTCGTGATCGGCCGCTCGAACCTCTTCGGCAAGCCGATGGCCCAGCTACTGCTCGGCGCCAACGCGACGGTAACGACGTGCCACTCGCGCACGCGCGACCTCGCCGAGGTCTGCCGCCGCGCCGACGTGCTGATCGCCGCGGTCGGGCGCGCGAAGATGGTCGGGGCCGACTGGGTCAAGCCGGGCGCGATCGTGATCGACGTCGGCATGAACCGCACCGAGGACGGCCTCTGCGGCGACGTCGACTTCGTCGCGGTCAGCGAGGTCGCCTCCGCGATCACGCCGGTCCCCGGGGGGGTCGGTCCGATGACGATCGCGTTCCTGCTGCGCAACACGCTGCAGGCGGCGCGGATGGCGCGGCGGGAGGCGTAGTCGTGGACGTTCGCCGGCTGCGCGGCGGAGAGCTGCTGCTGAGCGCGAGCGCGGTCGGGCTGCTCGCCGTGATGTTCCTCGCCTGGTTCGGCGAGCGCTCGGCGTGGGAGTCGATGACCGTCATTCGCGTGCTGATGGTCGCGCTGATCCTCTGTGCGCTGAGCGTCGTCGTGCTGACGGTGACCTCGCGCACCGTGGCGATGGCGTGCTCGGCGGCCGTGATCACGATCGGCGCCGGCGCGATCGTGCTGCTGTTCGTCGCCTACCGCGTCGTGATCAACGAGCCGGGCTCCAACGCCGCCGTCACCGTCGATGCCGGCGGATATCTCGGTCTGCTGCTCGTGCTCGCCGTCATCGCCGGAGCGTGGCGCACGCTCGCCGACGAGCGCACCGCTGCCTCGGAGTCGCTGCGCCAGACCGAGCGCGTGCTCGCCGTCCGCGGGTCCCCGCGCCCACCGCCGCCGGCCCGCGACCCGAGCCGGCCCGCGGGGCGCTGAGGGGGCGCAGGTCGCCACCGTCTTGCGTTGTTCTGCGCGGACCTGTGGTCAGAACCCCAGGTCAGCGCCGCCCGCTGAGCAGCCCGGCGTTGGAGACCACGAACGGGACGACGAAGTTCAGACCGCAGCGCACCCATGTCGCGATCGTCGCGTCGCCGCCGGCGATCACCGCGCCTTGGTTGATCAGGGTGAGCACGACACCGACGATCAGGGCGATCCGGATCGTGCGGCGCAGGTTCTGACGCTGGGCGCAGTAGGCGCAGGCGTCCCGTACGCGCTCGCGCCGGCCGCTGGGCGTCAGGTCGCTTGGAGGCGATGCGGGCACGGCCGTCGCGAGTATGACCCGCGCTAGCTGCCGACCGCGTCGCTGAGCACGCTGAACTGCTCGTCGGTCAGCTCGATGGCGGTCGCCGCCATGTTGTCCTCGAGATGGGCCAGCGTGGAGGTGCCGGGGATCGGCAGCAGCACCGGCGAGCGCTTCAGCAGCCAGGCCAGTGCGAGCTGTGACGGGCTCGCGCCGTGCTCGGCGGCGAGCGCGGCCAGTGGTCCGCCGTCGGCGGCCAGCCGGCCGGTCGCCAGCGGGAACCACGGGATGAAGGCGATGTCGTTGGCCGCGGCGTGATCGAGCAGCGCCTCGGCCGAGCGGTCCGCGAGGTTGAAGCGGTTCTGCACCGAGACGATCTCGGCCGTCCGCTGTGCCTCCTGCAGCTGCGCCACGCTGACCTCGGACAGGCCGATGTGGCGAATCTTGCCCTCATCCTGCAGCAACTTGAGCTCGCCGACCTGGTCGGCCAGGGGCACCTGCCGATCGATGCGGTGCAGCTGGAAGAGCTCGATGCGCTCCAGGCCGAGATGGCGCAGGCTCAGCTCGGCCTGCTGGCGCAGGTACTCCGGCCGTCCGACGGCGTGCCAGCCGCCCGGCCCCGAGCGCGTCAGGCCCGCCTTCGTCGCGATCACCAGCTCGTCGGGGTAGGGGTGCAGCGCCTCGCGGATCAGCCGGTCTGCAACGAACGGCCCGTAGGCGTCGGCGGTGTCGATGAACGTCACGCCGAGCTCGACGGCACGGCGCAGCACGGCGACCGCTTCGGCGGGGTCCTTCGGGTCGCCCCAGATCCCGGGCCCGGTCAGCTGCATCGCGCCGTAGCCGAGGCGGTTGACGGTGCTGCTCCCGCCGAGCGCGAATGTGCCCGCGGAGGAGATGCTCGAAGTACTCATCGCCGGGTTCTACCCGGGATCGATCCCGGCTGGTGAACGCCGGCGCGCCGGTTGCGTTTGTGCCAGGTGCGACATAGGGTGGCTCGATGGCCGACAGCGAGGCAGGTACGCCGCTCGTCGAGCTGCGGGGCGTGCAGAAGAGCTTTGGCGACAACGTCGTCCTGCGCGACATCGACCTCAGCATCGCGACCGGTGAGGCGATCGTCATCGCCGGGCCGTCGGGCTCGGGCAAGTCGACGATGCTGCGCTGCATCAACGGGCTGGAGCAGGTCAATGCCGGCAGTGTCCTGTTCGAGGGCGCGCCCGTCGATCCGGGCTCCAAGGCGATCAGGCTGATGCGCGCCGACATCGGGATGGTCTTTCAGCAGTTCAACCTCTTCCCGCACAAGTCGGTGCTCGACAACATCATGCTCGCGCCGGTGAAGGTCAAGGGCATCGAGCCGGAGGCCGCTCGTGCGCGAGCGCGAGAGCTGCTCGTGACGGTCGGCATTCCCGAGAAGGCCGACGCGTCGCCGGCCGACCTGTCGGGCGGCCAGCAGCAGCGGGTCGCGATCGCGCGTGCCCTGGCGATGGACCCCAAGCTCATGCTCTTCGACGAGCCGACCTCGGCACTGGACCCGGAGATGATCCGCGAGGTGCTCGACGTCATGCGCGAGCTCGCGCGCGGTGGCATGACGATGGTCGTCGTGACGCACGAGATGGGCTTTGCGCGCGAGGTCTGCGATCGCATCGTCTTCATCGACGAGGGCCGGATCGTCGAGCAGGGTCCGCCGGATGAGTTCTTCAAGGCGGCGAAGAGCCCGAGGGCGCGCGAGTTCGTGGACAAGATCATCCATCACTGAGAGGAAGGGATCGCAGATGCAGAAGATGAGATGGCGCTGGCTGACGGCGCTCGTGCTCGCGACGGGCATCGTGACGGCCGCCGGCTGCGGCGACGACGACGAGTCCAGCAGCGACGCGGGCTCCACCGACACGGCTCGGACATTCGAGGCCGGCACGACGATGAAGAAGCTGCAGGACGCCGGCGAGGTCACGATCGGCGTGAAGTTCGACGTGTCGCCGTTCGGCGTCAAGAACCCGACGACCGGCAAGGTCGAGGGCTTCGACGTCGACCTCGGAAAGGCGATCGCCGACGAGCTCGGTGTCAAGGCGAAGTTCGTCGAGGCGTTGTCGGACAACCGCATCCCGTTTCTCAAGGACGGCACGACCGACGTGATCCTCTCGACGATGACGATCACCGCCGAGCGTGACGAGGAGATCGACTTCTCCGATCCCTACTTCGTCGCCGAGGGCCGGATCCTCGTCAAGAAGTCCGACGACTCGATCAAGGGCATCGACGATCTCGCCGGTAAGAAGGTCTGCACCGCGCTGGGCTCGACGTACGAGGCGACGCTGAAGAAGCAGGCCCCGAAGGCCACGGTGCGCGCGGTGGACAGCTACTCCGACTGTCTCGAGCTCGTCCAGAACGGCGCCGTCGACGCGGAGTCCACCGACGACGTGATCCTCACCGGGCAGATCATCCAGGACGACTCGCTGAAGCTCGTGGGCGAGAAGCTGACCACCGAGCCCTACGGCGCGGGGATCAAGGAGGGCGACACGGAGTTCCTGGCCTTCGTCAACGAGGTCTTCCAGAAGTTCAAGGACGACGGGCGCTGGGCGAAGTCCTATGAGAAGTGGGTCGGTCAGTTCACCGGCGAGGACCGCGAGCCGCCGACGATGTCCCTCAAGGAGGCGCTGGCGCTCAGCACGTGAGCGCGCTGCTGGATGTCCTGACGGAGAACCTGGACGAGTTCGGGGGTGGCCTGTGGGTCACCCTCCGGCTCGTCCTGGGGGCGTTCGTCATCGCGATCGTCGTCGGGACGATGGTCGCGGCGCTGCGGATCGCGCCGTCGGTGTGGCTGCGGCGCCTCGGCGGGATCTACGTCGAGTCGTTTCGCAACATCCCGCTGCTGGTCCTGCTGACGATGGCCTACGCGGGGTTGCGGAGGGCCGGCGTGCCGATCGACCAGTGGACGGCGGGGATCGGGGCGCTGGGCCTCTATACCGCCGCCTACGTCGCCGAGGTGCTGCGCTCGGGCGTCTTCGCCGTCAGCAAGGGGCAGATCGAGGCGTCGCTGTCGCTCGGCTTCGGCTACGCGGAGACGTTACGGCGGATCGTGCTGCCGCAGGCATTTCGCACGGTCATCCCGCCATTGGGCTCGATCGTGATCGCGATGATCAAGAACTCGGCGATCATCGGCGTGTCGCTGATCGCGCTCAACGACGTGCTCAAGAGCGCGCGGCTCGTGCAGGCCGAGACGTTCAAGACCGAGGAGGCGTTTCTCTGGGCGGCTGTCGGCTACCTCCTGCTGACGGTGACCGCGACGGTCGGGTTCCGGTTCCTCGAACGGCGCCTGGCGATCTCGAGGTAGCCGGTCGTGGTCTATCTCCTCGATCCGAGCAACTGGGAATGGCTGATCACCGGCCGCAACGCCCGCTTCATCCTCGAGGGCTTTCTCGTCAACGTTCAGCTCGCGCTGATCGCGATGGTCTTCTCGCTGATCTTCGGCCTCGGCCTCGCGCTGCTGCGGCTGTCGAAGTGGCGCGCGGTCGTCGTGGTGACCGGCCTGTGGATCGACCTGTGGCGCAACCTGCCGCTGATCCTCGTGATCCTCTACTTCGCGATCGCGATGCCGGAGTCCTGGCGCGACGCCTACTCGAGCGCGGCGCCCGGCTTCTTGCCCGACGTGCTGCAGCGGGGCCGCGTGTTCGCGGCCCTGCTGGCGCTCGTGCTCTACAACTCGGCCGTCCTGGCGGAGATCATGCGCGCCGGGATCCAGTCGCTTGACCGCGGCCAGGGCGAGGCGGCGACCGCGCTGGGCCTGACCTACGCCCAGCGCATGCGCCTGGTGATCCTGCCGCAGGGGCTGCGGCGGATGGTGCCGGCGACGATCTCCCAGCTCATCACGCTGAACAAGGACACGACGCTTGTCAGCATCATCGGCATCCAGGAGGTCATGCGCCAGGGCCGCATCCTGACCAGCAACAACTTCTTCGGCGGCGTGCAGGCGCCGCTGCTGCACGTGCTGCTGTTCATCGGGGCCTTGTTCATCGTGACCAACCTGCTGCTGTCGCGTCTCTCGCGGCGCCTGGAGATCCGCGAGCAGCAGCGCACCGGCACGACCTTGGAGCCCGTCAGAGGACTGGAGGATCAGGTCAGGACGGTGCAGGCCAACTGACCCACCTAGAATCGCCGCAACATGATCGACCGTGAACAGGTGCTGCACGTCGCCCGGCTCGCCAGGCTGGAGCTGACCGACGAGGAGGTCGGGCGGATGAGCGACGAGCTGTCGGCCGTGCTCGGCCACATCGAGAAGATCGGCGAGCTCGACCTCGACGGCGTCGTGGCCACAACCCACGTCGTCGAGGTCTCAAACGCGCTGCGACCCGATGTCGTGGCGCCCTCGCTGGCGCCCGAGGTCGCGCTGGCCAACGCACCCGCCGTCGCCGACGGCGGCTTCCGCGTCCCCAGCCCGCAGGCCTGATGGCCGCCACCGATCCGACGGCGCTGACGGCCGCGGCCGCGGCCGCCGCGATCGATCGCGGCGAGCTGAGCGCCGGCGAGCTGTTCGAGGCCTATCGCGACGCCGCCGCCGGCGACGAGCTCAACGCCTACCTGTGGGTCGCCGACGGGCCTCCCGAGCCGCCCACGGCCGGTGCGCCGCTGCACGGAGTCCCGCTCGCGGTCAAGGATCTCTTCTGCACCGAGGGCGTGCCGAGCCAGGCGGGCTCGAGGATCCTCGAGGGCTACCGTCCGCCGTACACGGCCTCGGTCGTCGCACGGCTTGCGGAAGCCGGCGCGCCGCTGCTGGGCAAGACCAACCAGGACGAGTTCGCGATGGGCTCCTCCAACGAGAACTCCGCCTTCGGGCCGGTGCTCAACCCGTGGGATCGCACGCGCGTGCCGGGCGGCTCGAGCGGCGGCAGCGCCGCCGCCGTCGCCGCCGGCTCGGCGCCGTGGGCGCTGGGCACCGACACGGGCGGCTCGATCCGCCAGCCCGCCGCGCTGTGCGGGATCGTCGGACTGAAGCCGACCTACGGCACCGTCAGCCGCTACGGGATGATCGCCTTCGCCTCGTCGCTGGACCAGGCCGGGCCGCTGACGCGCGACGTCACCGACGCAGCGCTGCTGTTGGGACACATGGTCGGCCACGACCAGCGCGACTCGACATCGGTCGGCTTCCCCGGACAGGTCGACAGACCGACCGCGCAACGGCTGGACGGCATCCGCCTGGGCGTGCCCGAGGAGCTCTCCGGCGAGGGGATCGCCATCGATCCCGGGGTGCTGGAGCAGTTCCAGGCGACGCTGAAGCTCGCCGAGGAGCTCGGCGCCGGCGTGCAGAACTGCCGCCTGCCGCATGCCCCGCACGCACTCAGCGCCTACTACGTGCTCGCGCCGGCCGAGGCATCCTCGAACCTCGCCCGCTACGACGGTGTGCGCTACGGGGCGCGCTCCGAGCCCGCCGACGGCCTGGTGGAGATGTACACGAACACCCGTAGCGAGCACTTCGGCCCCGAGGTCAAGCGGCGGATCATGCTCGGCACCTACTCGCTGTCAAGCGGCTACTACGACGCCTACTACGGCCGCGCGCAGCGCGTGCGCACGAAGATCGCCGAGGACTTCCACACGGTCTTCGAGGACTTCGACTTCGTCGTCACGCCGACCTCGCCGACGGTCGCCTTCGAGCTCGGGGCCAAGACCGCCGATCCGCTGTCGATGTACCTCAACGACTACTGCACGGTGCCGATGTCGCTGGCCGGCATCCCCGCGATCTCGATTCCCTGCGGTCTCAGCGAGCGTCTGCCCGTCGGCTTTCAGCTCGCCGGCCCGGCGTTCAGCGAGAACGCGATCCTCGACGCGGCGTTCGCGCTCGAGCAGGCGATCGGCTTCGACGGGAGCGCGTGCCGCGCATGACCGACTACGAGCCCGTCATCGGCCTGGAGATCCACGTCCAGCTCGCGACGCAGACGAAGATGTTCTGCGGCTGCGGGCTGTCCTTCGGCGAGGAGCCCAACACGCGCACCTGCCCGGTCTGCCTCGGCCTGCCCGGCGCGCTGCCGCTGCCCAACGAGCGTGCGATCCATTTCGGGCTGATGATCGGTCTCGCGCTGGGCTCCGAGCTGGCGCCGCGGTCGATCTTCCATCGCAAGAACTACTTCTATCCCGACCTGCCCAAGGGCTACCAGATCAGCCA
>Ga0136625_1000236_pt1 | contig 15580 bp, 17 predicted proteins | sample AntDrymUQ4832306_2_FD_104672 | JGI IMG/M metagenome (GOLD analysis project Ga0136625, IMG submission 104672) | Polar desert sand microbial communities from Dry Valleys, Antarctica - metaG UQ483 (23.06) | ecosystem: Environmental > Terrestrial > Soil > Desert | place: Antarctica: Dry Valley...
TCTCGCGGCCGGCGACCTGCGACAGGCGCTCGGCGAGATACAGCGGCGTCGCCCGGCCGGCGTAGTCGCGCAGCAGGGCCGCGAGCTCGGCGCGGTAGCCGGGATCCTCGCGCGCGGCGACCCACGCCGCCTCGAGCTCGGCGAGCGCCGGCATCAGGGTCTCCGGCACGTACTGGCCGCCGTAGGGGCCGAAGCGATGCTCGACGCCGGACTCGACGAGGCTCACGCGACGGCCTCGGGCGCGGCGGGCGTGGGCGCGACGGCCTCGGGCGCGGTGGCCGTCGCCGGGCGCTCGCGCGCGGCCGCCGCGGCCTCGGCTGCCTGCGCGGCCAGCTCGTCCTCCTGCGCCCACGTCGCCCGCACCGCGCGGGCGAAGGCGATCAGCCGCTCGGGGTCCTTGATGCCCGGCGAGCGCTCGGTCCCGCTGGCGACGTCGACGGCGAACGGCGCCGTCGCCTCGATCGCCGCCCCCACGTTGTCGGGGCTCAGGCCGCCGCTGAGGATGATCGGCGCCGCGAGGTGGTGGCGGCGCACGAGCTCCCAGTCGATCGTCTGGCCCGTCCCGCCGGGGACGCCCTCGACGTGCGCGTCGAGCAGATGGAAGTCGCAGTGAAAGGCGGCCGCTGCCTGCATGGTCGCCCTGGAGCGCACGCGCGAGGCCTTGAGGACCTTGGCGCCCGTGCGCCGTGCGACCTCGCTGCAGAACGCCGGGCCCTCGTCGCCGTGCAGCTGGACGAGCGACAGCCCGCAGGACTGCACCGTCGCGTCGATCTCCTCGAAGGAGGCGTTGACGAACACGCCGGCCAGCGCGATGGTGCGTCGCAGCACCGCCCCGATGCGCTGCGCCTCGCCGACCTCGCAGGCGCGCGGCGAGCCGGGCCAGAAGATCATCCCGAGCGCCCAGGCGCCGGCCTCGGCCGCCCGGTGGGCGTCGTCGAGGTTCGTGATCCCGCAGTGCTTGATGCGCGTGGGCATGGGGCAATCGTAGTGGCGCGCTCGCCCCTACCGACCGCCGTCGCCCGGCCGCCTGCCGAGCCTGACCGTGATCGCCTTCTTGCCGCCGCCGCGCAGGATCTCGATCCTAACCTCGTCACCGGGGCTCTTGACGCCGATCAACTGGGAGACGTCGCCATTGGTCTTCACGCGCTTGCCGTCGATCGCACGGATGATGTCGCCGCCCACGACGACCGTCTCGCCCCCGACCGACGTGCGGCGCGTGCCCGCGCGGATGCCGGCGGCGGCGGCCGGGCCGCCCGACGAGACGCTCTGCACGAGCGCGCCGTCGGAGGCCGGGAGGTCGAGGCGGTCCAAGCCGTCGTCGATCGTGCGCGTGCTGACGCCCAGGAAGGCCCGCTGGATCGATCCGTCCTTGCGCAGCCGGGGGATCACCTCCTTGAGCGTGTCGACAGGCACCGCGAAGCCGATGCCGATGTTGCCGCCGCTCGAGCCGGGCTCGATCTGGGAGTTCACGCCGATGATCTTCCCGCGCGCGTCGAGCAGCGGACCGCCCGAGTTGCCGGGGTTGATCGCCGCGTCGGTCTGCAGCGCGTTGCCGATCGTGAAGCCCTCCTGCAGCGACGGGATGTCGCGCTTGACCGCGGAGATCACGCCGGTCGTCAGCGTGCGCTCGAGACCGAACGGGTTGCCGATCGCCAGAGCCTGGTCGCCGACCTCGACGTCCTCGGAGGAGCCGAGCTGCAGAGCGTGCAGGTCCAGCCCGTCGGGGTCGACCAGCAGCAGCGCGAGATCGGTCGAGGGATCGGCGCCGGCGACCTTCGCCGTGGCGATCTTGGCATCGCTGAACTTGACGGTGACGCGCTTGGCGTCACCGACGACGTGCGCGTTGGTGACCAGCGACCCGCCGCGACCGATGACGAACCCCGAACCCGTCGCGATGCCCGACTGACCGCCGTCGCTGATGCGAGCGCGGATGAAGACGACGCCCGGTGCGTCACGCTTGTAGATCGTCCGCGGGCTCAGCGCGCCCTTCTGCGGGTTGACGGGAGCGGCCCCGCCGGAATCCACAACCGTCTTGTCGTCGCCACCGGGATCGACGAGCAGCAGGACGGCGGCGACGAGGATGCCGCCGAACACCGCCGCGATGAAGCTGCTCAGCGCCTGCGCCATCAGCCGGCTCCCTCGAAGCCGGTCAGCGCGCGCAGCGCCGCCTCGGGATCGGGCGCGCGCATCAGCGACTCGCCGATGAGCACTCCGTCGACCCCCACGCGCTCGAGATCGTCGAGCTGCTCGCGTGCGTGGATGCCGGACTCCGAGACGACGGTCTTGCCGGCGGGGACGTCGGCGAGCAGCTCGAACGTGCGCTGCACGTCGACGCTGAAGTCCGAGAGGTCGCGGTTGTTGATGGCGATGACATCGGCATCGACGACCTCCAGCGCGAGCTGCAGCTCGCGCTCGCAGTGCACCTCGACGAGCACGTCGAGATCCAGGCTCGCGGCCTCGCGGTGCAGCAGCGCCAGGTCGCCGGCGTCCAGCGCGGCGACGATCAGCAGGATCGCGTCCGCTCCGGCGGCCGCGGACTCATAGACCTGGTAGCTGTCGACGATGAAGTCCTTGCGCAGGATCGGCAGGCGGGACGCGGCGCGGGCGGCGCGCAGGTCGTCGAGCGATCCGCCGAAGTGCCGGCCCTCGGTGAGCACCGACAGCGCCGCTGCGCCGCCGCGCTCGTAGGCGCCGACGATGTCGGCGACGGTCGCCCCGTCGCGGATCTCGCCGGCCGACGGCGAGCGGCGCTTGTGCTCGGCGATCACCGACACGCCGGGCAGCGTCAGCGCCTCGCTGAAGGGCCGATCCTCGCCGCGGCGCTCCAGCGCACTCTGCAGGGTCGACAGCGGGGTCTCGCGGCGGCGGCGGCGCACGTCGTCGCGCGTGCCGGCCACGATCCTCTCCAGCACGTTCATAACGCCGGCGCTCCGAGCTCGTGCGTGTGCGCGACGAGCGCGTCGAGCGTGCGCGCGACGGCGCCGTCATCGAGCGCGGCCTGTGCGGCCGCGACGCCGGCGGCGACGTCGTCCGCGCGCCCGGCGGCGTAGATCGCCGCGCCGGCGTTGAGCACCGCGATGTCACGCCGCGGGCCGCGCTCGCCGGCCAGGATCGCCCTCGTCGTCGCCGCGTTGTCCTGCGGGGAGCCGCCCGCCGTGGCGTCGGGATCGGGCGACGTGGCGAGCCCGACGTCCTCGGGGCGCAGGGTGTAGGTCGCGATGTCGGCGCCGTTGACCTCGACGACGGTGGTCGGCGCCGCGATGCTCAGCTCGTCGAGCGCGTCCTCGGAGGAGACGACGAGGGCGCGCCGCACGCCCAGCAGCGCGAGGGCGCCGGCCATCGTCTGCAGGTACGCCGGATCGGAGACGCCGATCACCTGGCGCTTGGCGCCCGCCGGGTTGGTCAGCGGTCCGAGGAAGTTGAAGATCGTGCGCACGGCGAGCTCCTTGCGCACGGGGATGACGAAGCGCGTGGCCTGATGGTGCGACGGCGCGAACATGAATCCGAAGCCGACGTCGTCGATGCAGCGCCCGACGGCCTCGGGGGTGAGGTCGATGCGCACGCCCAGCGCCTCGAGCACGTCGGCCGAGCCGCTGCGGCTGGTCGCGGAGCGATTGCCGTGCTTGGCGACCGCGCAGCCCGCCCCGGCGGCGATCAGAGCGGCGGTCGTCGAGACGTTGAAGGTCGCTCGCCCGCCGCCTGTGCCGGCGGTGTCGACGAGCTCATCGCGGGCGGTCCGCACGGGCGTGGCGAACGAGCGCATCGTGCGCGCGAGGCCGGCGAGCTCGGAGACCGTCTCGCCCTTCGCTCGCAGCGCGATCAGCAGCCCGGCGATCTGCGTCTCCGATGCCTCCCCGGCCATGATGATCGCGAGCACCTCGGCGGCCTCGTCGGCAGACAGGTCGCGCCCGGAGGCGGCGGCGTCGATCGCACGGGTGATGACGGGGTCGGGCACTGCGCTTGGGGAGACTACGGCTTCGGCTGCGATCCGGCCGTCGCTGTGGACGATCGAAGGCGAGCCGCGGCCCGCGACTACCCCGCGGCGAGCCTCTTGCGGTGCTTGCGCCCGGCCGTGATGATCGGCGCCCGGCCGCGCAGGTCGGCGACGACGCGCACCGCAAGCTCGGTCGGATCCTCGCCGGGATGCATCTGGCCGCCGCTGGGCTCCGAGAAGACCACGCGCAGGCGCGGGCGGCGAGCGCGCGTGATGTCGGCCGTGCCCGCGACCGACGCGCAGATGATCGTCGCCTCGGGGACGGCCGCCGCCATCCGGCCGATCCCGCTGCGCGCGCGCAACGTGCGCCCGAGGCTGCGCGTGCCCTCCGGGAAGATCCCGACGCAGGCGCCGTCGCGCAGCTCGCTCATCGCGCGATCCAGCGCGTCGGTGTCCTTCGTGCCGCGAACCACGGGGATCTGCCTCATCCCGTTCAGGACGAGGTTGAGGCCCTTGACCTTCCACAGCGAGGACTTCGACAGCGCCCGGATCTGGCGCAGGGATATCGCGGCGATCCCGACGACGACCGGATCCCAGTAGCTGTCGTGGTTGGAGGCGACGATCAGCGGCCCGGTCGGCGGCACGGTCTCCAGGCCCTCGACCTCCAGGCGCCCCCACCAGCGCACGGTCGGCACGCAGAGGCCGAGCGCGGCCTTGTAGGTGCGGGTGATGTGCTCGCCGTCGGACACGCCGTCGCGATTGTGGCAGTCGTGGCTAGGTGGCGTCCGGCGGCCCGCTCACGGGCGGGGAGCTTGGACGGACAGCTCGGCGAGCGCGGGGCGCTCAGCCATCGAGGAAGTTGGCCAGCAGCAGCTTGCCCTCGGACGTCAGCACCGACTCGGGATGAAACTGCACGCCCTCGGCCGGGAGCTCGCGATGACGGATCGCCATCACGATGTCGCCGCCGCGCGCCGAGACCTCGAAGGCGTCCGGCAGGCGGTCGGCGTCGACGACGAGCGAGTGGTAGCGCCCGACGGTGAGCTGCTGGGTCAGGCCGTTGAAGATCGTGCGCCCGTCGTGCTCGATCTCGCTGGTCTTGCCGTGCACCGGCCGGTCGCGCACGACGACCCCGCCGAAGGCCTGCGCGAGCGACTGGTGGCCGAGGCACACGCCGAGCGTCGGGATCCCGGCCTGCGGGAAGCGGCGCATCGTCTCGACGCTGATGCCGGCCTCGCCGGGCGTGCAGGGGCCGGGCGATACGACCACGCGATCGGGGGCGCGTGCGAGCAGCTCGTCGACCGATGCGACGTCGTTGCGCACGACGTCCAGCTCCGCGCCCAGCTCACCGAGGAACTGCACGAGGTTGTAGGTGAACGAGTCGTAGTTGTCGACGACGAGCACCCTGACCGCACCATCGCCGTTGGCGTCGGTGCGTCGGGGGCGCGCGGTCATCGCGCCATTCTCGCGCACGGCGCGAGCCGTCCGCCAGGTCGCGTCCCGTCGCAGCCCAGCGCGACCTTCCGGCGCCGGGCGCGTTGGCATGGGTGATGCCCCGCCTGCTGCTCGCCTCATCCTCCTGCTCGGCGCCACCGCAGGCGCGCTCGCCGCCAGCGCCACGGGCAAGGCTCCGCGCTTCGAGGATCGACAGCCTCGCGCCGAATCCCGCGGCCGGCGGCGCGCGCGACTGGCCGATCGTCGACTCGCTCGGCAAGCCGATGGGCAGGTTGCGCGCCAGCGACGCGGGTCGCTTCGAGCTCGTCGCGCTGGATGGCACACGTTCTATGCCTCCCGCGTGAACGTCCGCGGCCGCGGCTGCGCGGCGAGCGCCCGGCAGTCCGAGCGCTTCCCGCTGGTGCAGATCATCACCGGATCGCACGCGGGATGGTCCGCGTCGGCACGCGCATCGCCAAGGCCGACACCTTCGCCTACTGCGACCCGAGCAGCGACGACACGCTGACGTGGCGCTACTGGTCGATCCGCACGGGCAACCGGGCACGGCCGCGCCTGTACGGCTGGATCCCGGGAACCTGCCCGGCGAAGCTGCGCGGTCGCAGGCCTCGCTGACGCCGCGCCCCTACGGCCAGCCGGGCTGCTGCGAAGCCAGCTCCACCGCGCGCAGGACGGCGCGCGCCTTGGCCTCGGACTCGGCGAACTCGTAGGAGGGCACCGCGTCGGCGACGGTGCCGCCGCCGGCCTGCACGTGGGCACGGCCGTCCTTGATGACCACCGTGCGGATGTGGATCGCCGTGTCGAGGTCGCCGGTGTAGGAGAGGTAGCCGATCGCGCCGCCATAGCCGCCGCGCTTGACGGGCTCGAGCTCGTCGATGATCTGCATCGCGCGCACCTTCGGCGCGCCCGACAGCGTTCCGGCGGGCAGCGCGCTGCGCAGCGCGTCCATCGCCGAGACGCCCTCGCGCAGGGTGCCCGAGACGTTGGAGACGATGTGCATGACGTGCGAGTAGGTCTCGACGGCCATGAAGCGGTCGACGGTCACCGAGCCGTACTCGCAGACGCGGCCGAGGTCGTTGCGGCCGAGGTCGACGAGCATGACGTGCTCGGCGCGCTCCTTCTCATCGGCGAGCAGCTCCTCGGCGATCCGCGCGTCGTCGGCGATCGTCGCCCCGCGCGGGCGGGTGCCGGCGATCGGCCGCGTGGCGACGTGGCGGCCGGACACCGTCAGCACCGGCTCGGGCGAGGCGCCCGCGACCTGGAAGTCCATGAAGTCCAGGAAGTACATGTAGGGGCTCGGGTTGACGACGCGTAGGCCGCGGTAGACGGAGAACGGGTCGATGTCGAGGTCCGCCGACCAGCGCTGTGAGGGCACGACCTGGAAGGCATCGCCGGCATGCACGTACTCGACGATCCGCGCGACCATCGACTCAAAGCGCTCGCGCGGCATGTTCGAGGCGAACGTCGGCCGCGGGCGGGCCGGCGTGGCCTCGGGCCGCGGCACCGGCCCGGCGAGCAGATCCAGCGCCTTGCGGATCGTCGCGACGGCGTCGGCGTAGGACGCCTCGAGATCGGCGTCCGGGCCCTCGGCGTAGACGTTGACCAGCACGCTGATCGTGTGCTTGAGGTGGTCGAAGACGACGAGGACGTCGGAGAGCATCAGCGCCATGTCGGGCAGGCCCACGGGATCGGGGTTCGGCTCTCCGAGCGGCTCGACGGTGCGCACGAGGTCATAGCCGAAGAAGCCCACCGCGCCGCCGGCGAACGGCGGCATGTCCGGCCACGGTGCCTGGCGGTAGGCGCCGGTCTCCTCGGCGGCGAGCCGGTAGGGGTCCGCGGGCTCGTCGCCGAGCGACCAGCGCACGACCTTGCGCGGGCGCACCCCGATGAACGAGTAGCGCCCGACCTGCTGGCCGCGCTCGGCGGACTCCAGCAGGAAGGCGGGAAACTCCGGCCGGCGGCCGCGCAGCTTCAGAAACGCCGAGACCGGCGTCTCGGTGTCGTCGATGAAGCTGTGGCGCACGGCGATGAGGTTGTAGTCGGCCGCCAGCTCGCGAACCTCTTCGAGGCTCGGCTGCACGGGCAGCTGCGTGCCGGACTGCGACGCGCCGGGTCGGCGGGCGGGGTCGTCAGCCGCGACGGCCATTGAGCACGACTCCGGCGTCGCCGAGCCGGCGCCCGCGGCCTGCCAGCAGGGCGGTGAGGTGAAAGAGCACGTCGGCGGCCTCGTTGTCGACGCGCTCGTCGGTCTCCTCGCGCACCGCGCGCACGACCTCCTCGGCCTCCTCGCGGACCTTCTCGCCCGCGAGCCCCGGGTCGTCGAGCAGCTTGACGACGTAGGAGCCGTCGGGCCGGTCGCGCGCGCGCTGGCGCACCGTGCGCTCGAGGATCGCCAGCGCTTCGTGCGGCGCGGGCGGCTCGAGCTCACCGTGATGAAAGCAGGTGCGCTCGCCCGTGTGGCAGGCCGGCCCGGACGGCTCGACGAGCGCCAGCAGCGCGTCGCCGTCGCAGTCCAGTCGCAGCGCCCTGACGGCCTGCGTGTTGCCGCTGGATGCGCCCTTGTGCCACTGCTCGGCGCGCGAGCGGCTGTAGAGATGCAGCTCCCCGCTCTCGCGCGTGCGCCGCACGGCCTCCTCGTTGGCGTAGGCGAGCGTCAGCACCTCGCCGCTGTTGTAATCCTGCACGATGACGGGCACCAGGCCGCGTTCGTCGTAGGCGATCTCCATGGGGCGGGAGTCTAGGTGCGCCGTGCGGGCATCGGCGAGATGGCCGCTACCGTGGCCACGATGACGTTCGTGTCGCGACTGTTGCTGCTCGCGGGCGCCGGGGGCATCGCGCTCGCCGCGCTGCTGCCCTGGGTGACGATCGGCGGGCTGACCCTAGACCTCGGGATCATCGGCGCCGAGGTCTCGCCCGGCGCGCGCACCGTCAGCGGCACCGACACTACCTATTGGCCGGTGCTGCTCGGCGCCGGCGCCCTCGTGGCGATCCTCGCGCTGCTGAACGTCGCCCGCAAGCTGCTGATCGTCGTCGGCGCGATCGCGATCGCGGCCGGCGGCGCGCTGCTGTACTACGTCTCAAACGCCGTCGAGATCGAGGCCGAAGGCCGCAGCGTCGTCGAGCAGGCGCTCGCCAACACGCTGATCTCAAGCTCCGCGGGAGCGGGCCCGCCGCTGCTGATGGCAAGCGGGGCGGCGATCGTGATCGGGGCACTGTTGGCCTGAGCGCCGTCAACGTCGCGCCAATAATCTGGATCGATTCCAGAGTCCGTGGCATACTTGGTGGATGCCGGCGACCGAAGAACTCGAGCGCATGTTGCGCGGGGCCTCCCTGCGCGTCACGCGACCTCGGGTCGCGGTGCTGTCCGTGGTGCATGGCCATCCGCACGCCGACACGAGCTCGATCATCGGTCTCGTGCGGGAGGAGCTCGGCGAGGTCTCCCAGCAGGCCGTCTACGACGTGCTCGGCGCACTGGCCGCCGCGGGCCTCGTGCGACGCATCCACCCTCCGGGCTCCGTGGCGCGCTACGAGTCGCGGGTCGGCGACAACCATCACCACCTCGTGTGCCGGTCATGCGGCGCCATCACCGACGTCGATTGCGCCGTCGGCGCCGCACCGTGCCTGACCCCGTCCGATCACCACGGCTACGCGATCGACGAGGCCGAGCTCATCTTCTGGGGTGAGTGCGCCGGATGCTCGACCGCACACCCTTCCTGAGTACATCCCTGATCTGAGAAAGGCTCACCTGTGTCTGATAGTCCTGACGCCGTAGTTGGAGAGATGAGCGATTCGACCCGTGGCTGCCCGGTCGTGAACGGGCGCGCGCCGCACCCGACCCAGGGCGGGGATAACCGCGGCTGGTGGCCGGACCGGCTGAACCTGAGGATTCTCGCCAAGAACCCCGCCGTGGCCAACCCGCTGGGCGAGGAGTTCGACTACGCCGAAGCGTTCAAGGCGCTCGACCTCGCCGCGGTCAAGCAGGACATCGCCGACGTGCTGAGCACCTCGCAGGACTGGTGGCCGGCCGACTTCGGGCACTACGGCCCGTTCATGATCCGAATGGCCTGGCACAGCGCCGGCACGTACCGCATCAGCGACGGCCGCGGCGGCGCCGGCGCCGGCCAGCAGCGCTTCGCGCCGCTCAACAGCTGGCCCGACAACGCGAACCTCGACAAGGCCCGCCGCCTGCTGTGGCCGGTCAAGCAGAAGTACGGTCAGAGCCTCTCGTGGGCCGACCTCATCGTCCTCACCGGCAACGTCGCCCTGGAGTCGATGGGCTTTGAGACGTTCGGCTTTGCCGGTGGCCGCCCGGATGTCTGGGAGCCCGACGAGGATGTCTACTGGGGTCCCGAGACCGAGTGGCTGGACGACGAGCGCTACAGCGGCGATCGCGAGCTCGAGGAGCCCTTCGGCGCCGTCCAGATGGGCCTCATCTACGTCAACCCGGAGGGCCCCAACGCGAACCCGGACCCGCTCGCCTCGGCGCGCGACATCCGCGAGACGTTCGCCCGCATGGCGATGAACGACGAGGAGACCGTCGCGCTGATCGCCGGCGGGCACACGTTCGGCAAGACGCACGGCGCGGCCGATCCCGACGCCTACGTCGGCCATGAGCCCGAGGCTGCTCCGCTCGAAGAGCAGGGCCTCGGCTGGCGCAACTCCTACGGCACCGGCCGCGGCGCGGACACGATCACCAGCGGCCTGGAGGTCACGTGGACGACCACCCCGACGGCGTGGTCGAACAACTTCTTTGAGAACCTCTTCGGCTACGAGTGGGAGCTGACGAAGAGCCCCGCCGGGGCGCACCAGTGGCAGCCGAAGGACGGCGCCGGCGCCGACACGGTCCCCGGTCCCGACGAGGGCTCGCCCAAGCGCGTCCCGACGATGCTGACGACCGACCTCGCGCTGCGCCTCGATCCCGAGTACGGGAAGATCTCGCGCCGCTTCTACGAGAACCCCGACGAGTTCGCCGACGCGTTCGCTCGCGCCTGGTTCAAGCTGACGCACCGCGACATGGGCCCGGTCGCGCGCTATCTCGGACCCGAGGTCCCGGCGGAGGAGCTGCTGTGGCAGGACCCCGTTCCGCAGGTGACGCACAAGCTCGTCGAGGCCGACGACATCGCCGCCCTCAAGGGCCAGATCCTCGACTCCGGGCTGACCGTCTCCCAGCTCGTCGGCACCGCGTGGGCGTCGGCGTCGACGTTCCGCGGCAGCGACAAGCGTGGCGGCGCCAACGGCGCGCGCATCCGCCTGGCGCCCCAGAAGGACTGGGCGGTCAACGACCCCGCCGAACTGGCGACGGTGCTCGGCACGCTGGAGGGGATCCAGGAGGCCTTCAACGGCGCCCAGAACGGGAGCGCCAAGCAGGTCTCACTCGCCGATCTGATCGTGCTCGCCGGCTCGGCGGCCGTCGAGCAGGCGGCGAAGGACGGTGGCCACGACGTCGAGGTGCCCTTCAGCCCAGGCCGCACCGATGCGTCGCAGGACCAGACCGACGCCGATACGTTCGAGGCGCTCGAGCCGGTTGCCGACGGCTTTCGCAACTACCTCTCTGGCCGCCAGCGGCTGACGGCCGAGTACCTGCTGATCGACCGCGCGAACCTCCTGACCCTCAGCGCACCCGAGATGACCGTGCTCGTCGGCGGGCTGCGCGTCCTGGGCGCCAACCACGACGGGTCGCCGCTGGGCGTGCTCACGTCATCGCCGGGGTCGCTGACGAACGACTTCTTCGTGAATCTGCTCGCACCGGGCACCACGTGGACGGCGACGGCGGGCGACGCGGGAACCTTCGAGGGCCGCGACGCCGCGGGCGAGCCGACGTGGACCGCAAGCCGCGTCGACCTCGTCTTCGGCTCGAACTCCGAGCTGCGCGCACTCGCCGAGGTCTACGCCAGCGACGACGCAAAGCAGCGCTTCGCGCGCGACTTCGTCGCGGCATGGGTCAAGGTCATGGACCTGGACCGCTTCGACCTCGCGTGATCCCGGGTCCGGGTCGGCCGCGTGGGCGGCCGACCCGGACAGACGCGAGGCGTGCGCTACAGCGACAGGCCGGCCAGCATCGCGCGTACCCGCTCGCCATCCGCGCGAGCCACCATCAGCGCCGACGCGCGCTCGATGTCGTCGGTCCGCCCCACGGCGAGCGCGGCGCGCAGGCGGTCCTCGTGCAGGTAGAAGACGCTGAACGCCCCCGACGCCGGGTCGCCGTGGACGATCTCCTCGTCCCACTGCGCCGCCGGGCCGACGTATTCGAGCGTCGTCCAGTCCGCGAGGTCCGACCAGAAGTAGGGGACCTCGGCGAACGGCTCCTCGGAGCCGAGCATCGCGCGTGCGGCGTGGCGGCCCTGGGCGACGGCGACCTCCTCGTGCTCGATGCGCAGGCGCCGCTCGTGCAGGGCGCTGTCGTACTCGCAGATGTCGCCGGCCGCCAAGACGTTGGGCTCCGAGGTGCGCAGCGTGGCGTCGCAGGCGACGCCGCCGCTGTCGCCGAGCACGAGGCCACTCTTGCGGGCGAGCATGACGTCGGGCAGCGCGCCGGCGCCGACGACGACGAGGTCGCCCTCGATCCGGCGGCCGTCCTCGCAGACGACGGCGCCGACCGGGCCTTCGTCATCGCCCTCGCCGTCGAAGCCGACGACGTCCGCGCCGCCGACGACCTCGATGCCGTGCTCGGTCAGCAGGTCGCGCACGAAGCGGCCCGCGACCGGGCCGAAGCCGCGCTGCATCGGCAGCTCCTCCTGCATGACCTGGGTGCAGGAGGAGCCCAGCAGCGTCAACGACGCGGCGACCTCGGTCGCGATGTACGAGCCGCCGACCACGACGATCCGCTGCGCCTCCTCGATCGCCTCGCGCAGCGCGTCGGCATTGCCCAGCGCTCGCAGGTAGTGGACGTTCGAGCGCGTCGCGCCGTCGACGCGCAGCCGGCGCACCATCGCCCCCGTCGCCAGCAGCGCCTGGCCGAAGCGCATCTCCTCGCGCCCGACCTTCGCCGTGCCCGCCGCGCAGTCGACGGACATCACCGGCGTTCGCGTCAGCAGCTCGATGTCGTGCTCGGCGTACCACTCGGTCGGGTGCAGCAGCGTCGAGTCGCGCTCGACTGAGCCCTGCAGGTAGCCCTTGGTGATCGGCGGGCGGTGATACGGCGGGTCCTGCTCGCGCGTGGCGAGCGTGATGGAGCCTTCGAAGCCCTGCTCGCGCAGCTCCTCGGCGGCACTGGTGGCGGCGATGCCGCCGCCGATCAGCAGGACGTCGATGCTGCGCTGGTCGGTCATCCGCGCAGCCTAGTGGCGCGCGCTACTCGATCCCCAGCCGGTCCAGCAGCCCGTCGTCGGCGCGCCAGCCGCGGCGCACGCGCACGGACAAATCCAGGTGTACCTTGCAGTCCATGTGGCGCTCGAGCTCGCGGCGCGCCGCGGTGCCGATCGCCTTGATCATCCTGCCCTGCGCTCCGATCAGGATGCCCTTCTGGGACTCCGCCTCGACCCACGCGAGCGCGGTCACGCGGACCAGATCCTCGCGCGTCGTCGCGTCGATGTCCTCGACGACGACCTCGACGGCGTGCGGCACCTCCTGGAAGGTCCGCCGCAGGACCTGCTCGCGGATCAGCTCGGCCAGCATGACCGACTCCGGCTGATCGGAGGCCTCCTCGGAGCCGAACATGAACGGCCCCTCGGGCAGCAGCGACACGAGGTGCTCGACGAGCGCCTGCACGCCGGTGCCCCTGCGCGCGGACACGGGAAAGATCTCCTCGCAGACCTGAAGGTCGGCGGCGGCCTGCAGCATCGCCAGCGTGTGCGGCGTGTCGATCCGGTCGACCTTGTTGACGGCGATCACGACCGGCACCTGGGCCCTGGCCAGCGCGCCGGCGATGAAGCGGTCGCCGGGCCCCACGCCCTGCTCGCCGTTGAGCATCAGCAGCGCGACGTCGGCGTCGCCGAACTCGCGCTCCACGCGGCTCTGCATGCGTTGGGTCAGCGCGTCGAGCGGGCGCTGCACGCCCGGCAGGTCGACGAGCACGAGCTGTGCGTCCCCGCGCACCGCGACGCCGCGGATCGCGCGGCGCGTCGTCTGCGGCTTGTCGGAGACGATCGCGACCTTCTCCCCGACGATCGCGTTGACGAGCGTCGACTTGCCGACGTTGGGCCGCCCGGCCAGCGCGACGAAGCCGGCGCGCGACGCGCCATCGGTCACGGCGTGACCCAGGCCATGATCTCGCGCTGGACGGCGAGCATCTCGCCGTCGTCGGTCTCGTGGTCCATGCCGGTGAGGTGCAGCGCGCCGTGGACGATCGCCTCGCGCAGGTCGGCGGTGTGCTCGGGACAGATGACGATGTCGCCGAGCTCGCGCGGCCCCGGCGAAGGCTCCGCGCCGTCGATCGGAAACGACAGCACGTCGGTCGGGGCGGGCGGGTCGACTCCGCGATGCTCGGCGTTGAGCTCGGCGATGCGCTCGGCGCTGACGAACTCGACCGCGACATGTCCGCCGTCGATGTCGCCCGACGCGAGCGCCAGCGACAGCAGCCGCTCGATCTCCTCCAGCGGGACGCGGCTGACGCCGAGCACCTCGACGTCGAGCTGGGCTCCGGGCTCGGCGGGGCTCAAGCGCGCCGGCGATCTGCCGGGCGCAGCTCTGACGTACGGCTCTCGGCATGCTCGGCGTAGGCCTCGACGATCCGCTGCACGAGGCGGTGGCGCACGACGTCCTCGCCGCCGAAGCGCACGAACTCGATCCCGTCGATGCCGTCGAGGATGTCGCTGACGACAACCAGGCCCGAGCCGTCGGTCTTGGGCAGGTCGATCTGCGTGATGTCGCCCGTGACGACGATCTTGGAGTTGAAGCCCAGGCGCGTGAGGATCATCTTCATCTGCTCGGGCGTCGTGTTCTGCGCCTCGTCGAGGATGATGAAGCTGTCATTAAGCGTCCGCCCACGCATGAAGGCCAGCGGCGCGACCTCGATCTGGCCGCGCTCCAGGAACGAGGCGACCTTCTCGGCCTCGAGCATGTCGTGCAGCGCGTCGAACAGCGGGCGCAGGTACGGGTCGATCTTCGCCATCAGGTCACCCGGCAGGAAGCCCAGGCGCTCGCCGGCCTCGACCGCGGGGCGCGTGAGGATGATGCGGTTGACCTCGCCGCTATTGAGCGCGGCGGCGGCGAGCGCGACCGCCAGGAACGTCTTGCCGGTGCCCGCCGGGCCGATCCCGAACGTCACGGTGTTGCGCCGGATCGAGTCGACGTAGATCTTCTGGTTGACGGTCTTCGGTGCGATCTGCTTGGAGCGGTGGCGCCAGACGACGTCCTCGAGGATCGCCGCGGGCGACGCGTGCCGGTCCAGCGCGGCGGTCACCGCGTCGATCGTGCCGGGCGCGATCTCGTGGCCCTGCTCGACGAGCTCGGCGAGCTCGCGTACGACGGTCGTCGCGGCCTGCACGGCGACCGGATCGCCATCCAGCGTGACGACGTTGCCACGCAGGTACAGCTCGCATTCGACGTGGCCCTCCAGCGCGCGCAGGACGGAGTCCTCGCTGCCGGCAAGCTCGGCCGCGACCTCGTTGGCGAGCTCGATCCGGCTACGCACCGAGCTCCTCGCGCGCCAGCGCCGAGACGCGCTTGCCGTCGGCCCGGCCGTCGACCTTGGCCATCGTGACCTTCATGACCTGCCCGAGATCCTTCGGCGAGGACGCGCCGACCTCGGCGATCGACTCGCGCACGATCCCGCGCAGCTCGCCCTCGGGCATCTCGGCCGGCAGGTAGGCCTCGATCGTGCGCGCCTCGGCCTCCTCACCGTCGGCCAGCTCGTCGCGGCCGCCCTCGCGGAAGGCCTTGGCCGACTCCAGCCGGCGCTTGCGCTCGCGGCGCAGGACGGCGAGCTCGTCGCCGTCGCCCTCCTTGGCGGATTTCTGCAGCTCGCTGAGCACGAGACGCAGCGCACCCACGCGGTCGGCCTCGCGCGCCTTCATCGCCGCGACGAGATCCTGCTTGACGGTGTCGACCAGCGTCATCTGGCATTGAGCATAGGGGGAGCGTCAGGCGAATTCGACGACGCGCCGTCACCGCGGCGTCAGCCTCGTCACAGAGCGGCGCCTTGACCGCCGCGGCGCCCGGCAGTAGCGGCGCGTAGAGCATGAAGTTCACGTCGTTGACGAGGCGGATGCGCGCGCTGTGGGGCGGCAGCAGGCCCGCCAGCGTGCGGGCGGCGTAGAA
>Ga0136625_1000237_pt1 | contig 15578 bp, 24 predicted proteins | sample AntDrymUQ4832306_2_FD_104672 | JGI IMG/M metagenome (GOLD analysis project Ga0136625, IMG submission 104672) | Polar desert sand microbial communities from Dry Valleys, Antarctica - metaG UQ483 (23.06) | ecosystem: Environmental > Terrestrial > Soil > Desert | place: Antarctica: Dry Valley...
CGTGAGGTGTTGGCTTAAGTGCCGCAACGAGCGCAACCCCTGCCCTTAGTTGCCAGCGGGTAATGCCGGGGACTCTAAGGGGACTGCCGGGGACAACTCGGAGGAAGGTGGGGATGACGTCAAGTCAGCATGACCCTTATGTCTAGGGCTGCACACATGCTACATTGCGCGTTACAAAGGGCTGCGATCCCGCAAGGGGGAGCGAATCCCAAAAAAGCGCGCCTGGTTCGGATTGGGGTCTGCAACTCGACCCCATGAAGGCGGAGTCGCTAGTAATCGCAGATCAGCAACGCTGCGGTGAATACGTTCCCGGGCCTTGTACACACCGCCCGTCACACCACGAAAGTGGGTAACACCCGAAGCCGGTGGCCCAACCCCTTGGGGAGGGAGCCGTCGAAGGTGGGATCCGCGATTGGGGTGAAGTCGTAACAAGGTAGCCGTACCGGAAGGTGCGGCTGGATCACCTCCTTTCTAAGGAGCATTAAGACTCCTAGTTGAAGACATTGATCTCTTCCGGCAGGCACACTATTGAGCTCCCAAGGGCGGCAGACCGATCTTTTCCACGTCAGCAGCGGCTGGCACTCCTGGATTGAGTACGAGAACTCCGACCTCGGCGGAGCTGTAAAGGTCGCTCAGCGGCGGTCCTCTCTGCGGCGTCTTCTCAGCGCAGCCTGGCGGCGGGCGCCGGGCGAGAGCCCAGAACGCTCGGCCACCACCTCCCTAACGCCCCTGAGCTCGCGCCGCGCCATGTCGGAGGCGCAGGACTGGTGCCAGTGTTGGTGCCGGGAGAGGGCCTCGTGACGGACGAGCACATGGTCGCTACCGACCTCGATCCGCTCCCCACAGCCGGGGCAACGGTACAGCTTCTTCGCCACGACCAGCGACAGCACCACGGGCTCGCCGTCGAGGTCCGTTGCTCTGAGGCTCTGTCTTCTGGTCACTAACATGAGAGCGGATCACTCTAGAGCCCGCGAACGCACTTGTCCCTCACATACTTGGACGCGCGGAACGCGCCTGGGAGTACGGATTCCGCGTACCCACAAGCGCGCGACGCGCCATGCGTGTCTGATTAGCGGCTCTTCTGGAAGATGGTTCTACAGCTGGAAACACGGGGCTGAGCGCGTGGAAACGAGGACGCGCGCCGCGTAGAGGCGGCTCAGGCCACTGTCTCAACTGCTCGAGTCTGTTGGACGGCGATTGCGATCATAGCGATGACGACGATGGCTGCGCCGGTCCATTGACGGCCTGCGAGCCGTTCCCCGACAAGGTACCCGGCCGCCACACCGAAGACAGGGATGAGTGGGAAGAAGGCGCCGGCCACAGATGCGGGTACCCGGCGCAGGCCGGCGAGGAAGAACCAGAATGCGAGCCCGTAATAGAGCACGCCCGATGCGGCCGCGGCGACCCATGTTGCGCCGGGTAGGTTTCCTACCGACCATCCGTTGCCGGTGCCCAACTGCGCCGCCGTGGCGAGTAACACCGCGAACAGGAGCGCGGCGACTTGTTGTGCGAGCACCACAGGCAAGGACGCGTCGTCGAGGAGTAGGCGGCGCGTGAGCACGGTGTACAGGGCGCATGCGCCGACCGCGGACACGGTAAGGGCGACTCCGGCGGCGTCGCCGGCGGTGCCGGGCTGATAGACGACCAGGAATACTCCGACGACCGCAGTTCCAAGAGCGGCGGCGAGGGCTGCCGGGATGTGTTCACGGAGCAAGGCCGCCGCCAGCAGCAGGATGAGGACGGGTTCGGCTGCCCATAGGAGCACCGACATGCTGGCGCTGATAGAGGTCAGGCCGAGGAGGCCGAGAGCGTATGCGAGGCCGGGGTTGAGGACGCCGAGGGCGGCGAGTCCGCGCGTCTGGGGTGACCACCTGAACCGGTCGCGCCGGGTGCGGGTAAGCAGTGAGACTCCGGCGAGCAGCAGGCAGCTGGCGGTGAGCTGGACGGGCAGCAGGGTGAGTGGGGCGACGTCGTCGAGGACTTGCTTGGTGACGACGGTGCCGACTCCCCAGCAGGCGGTCGCCGCGACCAACATGGGGACGCGGCTGCCTAGGGGGTGGTGGGGCATGGCTGTGACCTCCTGAATAGCGGAGTGGTGAGGACGGACTAGTTGCCTGGTGACGCACGGGTGGCGTCAGTTCGCTAGGTCTTCCTCGTCACAGCGGTCGTAGGCCGGTAGGCGGCAGAGCTTCACGGATCCTCGCGCGTATGCCTTCAACTCCATGGCGTCACGTTACTCTGCTCACGCAAGCGCAACGCGCGCGGGGCTTACGGTTGTCATCCTGGCAGGTCATCGCCTGATCGGTTGAGGCCGCACTCCCAGGGCCGAGTCGGGCGACGACCTGCAGGATGATGGGGGAAGGGCACCGCTGGGGCCGGGTGCACCGCCGCACTTCAATCGCATTCCGGCGGCATCTCGAGCACCCACCCGGGCCTGATGAGGTTGGGAGTCGTTCCGATAAGGCTGCGGTTGGCGCGATGGATGCGAGGCCAGTAGCGGGCGATGCGGCGAGGATCGTCGGTGTCGAGAACCCGCCCGGCGATGGTCCACAGAGAGTCCCCCGCGGCCACCTGGTAGCGCCGGCGGCAGTCGGATGAGGGAGCGGGGCGCGGAGCGCTCGGCTGCTTGGTGAGTGCTGGGGGCGGCTGGAGTTCCGGCTCGATGTGGCTGGGGAAGAGAAGGGTTCCCTGCCCTCGTCCTTCACGTCCACGTCCGGCGATGGACGGGTTCGGTTGTTGAAGGGGCCGGTAGGAGGCGCCCGCTCCGAATCCGTCAAGGTCGACAACTCGGTCATCGGCCGGCGGCGGATCAATTGCCCTGGCCGGGACGAGCGGGCGAAGAGGGGGGAACCCGCTCGTCCGTGACCAGGGGGGCTCGACCGACCGGCGGGGGGAGGGCGCCTGGTCCGCCGAGAAGGCAGGAGGGGTGCTCAGAAGCGTCGCCGAGCAGCTGAGAACAAAGGTGAAAGGGGCCCGGAGTCGTGCGCGAGCGCGTGAAGAAGCTCTCCGTGGCTTGATAGGCCACGACGCCACAATCCGCAGAACCGCCCACAGGCAGGAGGCCCCGAGCAGAGGGGCGACCACCGAGTCTGCCCACGAATCTTCCAGAAACACCTGTTAGCCTCCATTTGACTCCGTTAACCTTTGGTTGCGGCTGTATGCTCGCATCCGACATCAACAGTTGTCAAGAAATTCCTTTTCGACGAAGGAAGCAACGGGAAAGTATGGAAGAATCACCCTTTCCTTGGGAGAAAGTGGGCGATGATGGGGGCTGAGTCTCCCGAGCTGGATCCAGTCATCACGAGCCTGGCCGCTTCGTTCGAGGCCTCCGTAGCCCGCTCCGAGGACGAGGCTGCCGCTGATCTGGCACTCAGCCTCCGTCAGGGCCGAGCCCTGATCGAGGCCTTGTCTCTGGTGCAGGGCATAGAGGGGCACCTGTCCGGTGGCGCCAGGTATGCCGTGACACTGCTGGGCGACGATTTCTGTGGGATCGGTGAGCCCGTAACCAGAGTTTTTACTTGGGACGCAGCAGTGTTTCAGTCCACGGCTTCGGCTGCCGCCCCGAAGCGCTTTGCCGGTGACCTGATTGCGCTCGCCCGAGAGTGGACACGCCGAGGCGCCTGCATTGAGGTTGTTACTGCAGCGGGCGGGCTGCGGGGCAGGCTTGCCGAGGCGGGCTCGGACTATCTATGCGTGATGGCCGCAGAGGGGCCGCGCTACGTCCCCCGGGCCGCCCTCACAGAGATGACTCTTCTGCGCGAGAGGTCATCGGATGCGCTCTGATCCACTCTTTGGTCTCGGCGTGAAGGTGTTCGAGATAGGCCTCGAGCTGGTTCTTGTCGATGCGCCAGACGCCCCGGCCCCCAAGTTTTATGGCGGGCAGCTCATGGCTTCTTACCAGCGCGTAGACCTGGGCGACGCTGACGTTGAGATAGGTGGCGACCTCCTCCAGCGTCATGAATCGGGTCACGACGCCGGGTCCTTGGCCGACGTCTCGCGCGCTGCTCATGGTAGGAGCTTAGCAAAGCTAGCCTCTGTTTGGCTGGATTGGCGTACGTTGGCGTCCAACAGCGTCAACAAGAACCGGAGGGGTCGGTGGACGTTCCGGTAGCTCGCCGGCTCTCCAAACCGGCCTGGGTCAATCTGAGGAGCGCCCTTGGTCTTGTGCTCTTCTGCGCCGCGTTCGCCGGCGGCCAAAAGGTATTGAGTGAGGCACGCGCGACGACGCTGGTGTGGGCGGCGGCAAGAGACCTTCCGGCGAACTCCACGTTGACCTCTTCCGATCTGGAGCCCGTTGCGGTCAAGCTTCCGTCGACGTTGCTCGCCCGCTACGCATCCGCCGCCGCGGAGGTCAGAGGTGAGCTGACGACCCGCTCCTTGCGCGAGGGCGAGCTTCTTCCCGCGCTCTCTCTTGCCCCCGCGCAATCGGCTTCGGGGATCAGCTCGATCAGCATCCCGGTGAGCCCCGAGCACGCCGTGGGTGGTTCCCTGCGCCCGGGAGATCGCGTCGACGTCTACGCAACATTCGATGCGGCAGATGTACGAGCCCGTACCACATCGATATTGCGCAACGCCGAGGTTTCGGACGTCATCGAGGCGTCGGGACTGGTGGTGGGCGGCGAGGCCTCGGTGGGGATCGTGGTGTCGGCCTCCCCGGGCAGGGCGGCGGCGGTTGCGTTCGCCCTGCGCACTGGCGAGATAGACGTCGTCCGCACCGTCGGCCCTTCCGAGGGCCCCTCTACCATAACGATTCGAGCCTCAGACCTCGAATGAAGGCTATTCGGGTCGTGACCCTCAGCGGCGATCCCCAGTTGGAGCCTGCTCTTGCCGTGCGCATCGGCTCCCATCCCGCCGTAGACCTCGTTATGCGATGCCTCGACCGCGTCGAACTGCTTGGTGCAATTCGGGGTCTCGAGCTCGATGCAGTCGTCTCGGTGGGGGCTCCTACCTGGCTCGACCCTCAGACAATGCAGGAGGCTTCGGGGGCCGGGGTTCGCATCATCGGGGTGAGCGACGACCCCGTGGCCGTGCAGGAGCTCTCCTCTCGAGGAGTGACGGTGCTGGACTCCGAGCAGGCTGTCGACGACATCGTGGCGGCATGCCGCACACAAACCCTAGCTCCGGCGACAAGCCTTGAGCCTCCGTCGCGGCGAGGCAGGCTCATCTCTGTGTGGGGTCCCAAAGGCGCTCCGGGTCGCACGATGATCGCAATTCGCCTCGCCCTCCAACTCAGCCGTGAATCACCGGACACGCTGCTGATCGATGCAGATCCTTATGGTGGAGATGTCCTTCAGGCGTTCGGGATCGTCGAAGAGCTGCCCACGGTCGTGTGGGCCGCCAACGCTGCGGCGAAGCAGGGATTCGATGCCCAAGCTCTGGCCTCAGACCTGCGCCGCGCGGCCCCCGGCGGCCCGGTAGTGATCCCCGGTCTTCCGAGAGCGGAGCTGTGGGCGGAGATATCCGACTTCGGCTGGCGCCGGCTTCTGAGTGCCGCGCAAGCCTCCTTTGCTTTCACCGTCTGCGATGTCGGTTTCTGCCTCGAGCCCGATCCTTCTCCTTACCCCGGAGCGGGAGAAGGCCGCAATCGCATGGCCCGTGCCGCCGCGGCTGCAGCCGACCATGTCGTGGCGGTAGTGCGCGCCGACGCCCTCGGCATCAAGTCGTTCCTGTGGGGATTCGAGAGCCTCAAGCAGATCTGTTCCGAGGAGCGCGTGATCGTGGTGCTCAACCGTGCGCGCCGTGGTGAGGAGAAAGAGGTCGCCGAGCTGGTGCGGCGCCACACCGGCAAGCGCGTGGGGGCGGTCCTCTTTGACAGGCCTCAACTCTGTCTGCAGCGCCTTGAGCAGAACGGGAAGTGGAGCGGCCCCGAGCTTCCTGCGGGAATCAGGGATCTCGCTGCGGCGGTTGGAGGAGCCGTCCCCCCTCGGGGAGTACTCAGCAGGATGGGGGGCCGGAGATAGGTGGAAAGGGCATTGGTTCTCGTCGAGGAGGAGGTGCGCGAGCTCGTCCGGCGTCGCGGAGTCGATCCTGCCACCGATTCAACGACCTCGGTGGGCCGCCTCGTCGACGAGGTCTTGGGCGAGTACGAGCTCCGCATGCATTCGAGCAACCTTCCGATCATCCGCGATCGAGCGGCTGTGCGAAAGGCGGTGTTGGATCGCGTTGCGGGCTTCGGTGCTCTTCAGGAGCTCATCGACGATCCCGAGGTAGAAGAGATCTGGATCAACTCCCCGGCGAGCATCTTCTGCGCGCGCGGAGGCCGCCATGTGCTGACGAATGTGACGCTCGAGCCGGAGGAGATACGCGACCTCGTTGAACGCATGCTTCGCACCAGCGGGCGCCGGCTCGATCTCTCTACTCCGTTCGTCGACGCAACGCTGCCCGATGGGTCTCGGCTTCATGTGGTGATACCCGACATCACGCGCCGTCATTGGGCCATCAATGTCAGAAAGTTCGTGGTCCGCGCGCATCGCCTGGAGGAGCTTGTGCGCCTTGGCTCACTGGATACGGCGGTCGCCGCGTTCATGGACGCGTCGGTCAAGGCAGGATTGAACATCGTCGTTTCGGGAGCGACCCAAAGCGGCAAGACAACGATGCTCAACTGCCTTGCCGGCTGCGTTCCCGGCGGCGAACGCGTCATCTCCTGCGAGGAGGTGTTCGAGCTCCAAGTGGGACTACCCGACGTTGTGTCGCTGCAGACTCGTCAAGCAAACCTCGAGGGCAAGGGTGCGATCGATCTCAGACGGCTTGTTGTCGAGGCTCTGCGAATGCGTCCGGATCGAATAATCGTCGGGGAGGTGCGGGGCAAGGAGGCATTCGACTTGCTCGTCGCCCTGAACTCCGGGTTCCCCGGGATGACCTCCATACATGCGAATAGCGCACACGAAGCGCTCGTCAAGCTCCAGACGCTGCCGTTGCTGGCCGGCGAGAACGTCAGCCATTCGTTTGTCGTCCCAACGGTCGCCGCGGCGATCGACCTGATCGTTCATCTCGGCCAGCGAGAAGGCCGCCGGTGCACGATGCAGGTGCTGGGAGTGACCGGGCGGATCGAAGCAGACCGTATCGAGACCACATCGCTGTTCGAACGCTCCCAGGTGGGGCTCGAGTGGACGGGGCATCGGCCTCCTTATCCCGAGCGCTTCGAAGCAGTGGGAATCGATCTAACTGAGCTCCTCCGATGAGGTCCGTGGTGGCCGTCCTCGGTGGCCTCGGCTTACTCTTGCTCTACGACGGCTTGACGGCAGCAGGCAGTTCCCGCCATAGGCCGTTGGCGGGTCTCGACCGGCTTGCTGCTGAGGCCGGGCTGCCTGCGATGTCGGGGGCCCGAATGCTGCTCGCAAGCGCGGGTGCCGGCGTAGCCACGATGGTGGTGGTCGCCGGGGTCACCGCTTCTTTCGTGCTTTCCTCGGCCTTCTCAGTGGTGGCGTTGTGGATACCTTTCGCCTGGGCCCGAGCCCGCCGGCGCAGCCGCGCGCATTCGTTCAGAGAAGCATGGCCCGATGCGATCGCATCGGTGATCGCCGGCGTGCGTGCGGGCATCTCTCTGCCTGAGACCTGCGCCTCGCTGGCCGAGCGCGGCCCCCAAGAGCTCAGGCCCGGCTTTACTTCCTTCGCGGCCACCTACCGCGCTTCGGGGAGCTTCCATGCCGCGCTCGACCGCTTGAGATCCGAGTTGTCCGATCCGGTGGGGGATCGCGTCGTTGTCTCCTTGGGACTTGCCCACGATGTCGGCGGTACCGATTTGGTGCGAGTCCTCAGGACGCTGAGCGATTTCGTCAGAGAGGACTTGCGCGTGCGCAAGGAAGTACAAGCACGCTGGTCGTGGACCGTGACGGCGGCGCGCGTCGCGGCCGCAGCGCCGTGGATAGTTCTGCTGTTGATGTCTGCTCGACCGGAAGCCGCGGCGGCCTTTAACTCATCGACGGGCGCCATCGTGGTTGCCACCGGCGCAGTCGTGACGACGTTGGGCTATCGGCTGATGCTGAGAGCGGCCCGGCTTCCCGAGCCGGGGCGGTTAAGCGAATGATCACCTTGCTCGTGGCCCTCTCGGCCGCAGGATTGACGATCGCCGTTCTTGCGCTTCCTCCGTTTGCCGGCTCCCGGCTCTCTGACCGTGTCGAGCCTTACCTGAGCGGGCTGCGCGGGAAGCCGAGCTCGTTGCTGGCCCGCCCGCGGCGACATCAGGGCGCCATGACACAGAGGGTCACAGAGGCTGTGTCGAGCCGCCTCCCCGGCTCCCGAACGGGTTTGGAGCGTCGCATGGAGGCAGCGGGAAGGGAGCCCGACGCCGAGCGCTTTCGCATCGAGCAGCTCTTCTGGGGTGGAACGGTACTTGTGGTCGGTTGGCTTTGTGCCGGAGCAGCGTCCGCCGCCGGAGCAGCCCTCGATGTGCGCGTGCTGCCGTTTCTTAGCGCGTTGATGTTCGCCTGCGGCTTTCTCGGCTGGGACTGGTTATTGAGCCGCGCCGTCGAGCAGCGCCGCGAGGTCCTCGACGAAGAGCTTCCCACAGCCATCGACCTGATGACGTTGGCACTGATGTCGGGTGAATCGGTGCCGGCGGCATTCCAGCGTGTCGCTCTGGTGCTTGGATCCGGCATCGGCGCAGAGTTGTCGGGGGTGATCTCACAGATGAGGGGCGGGGCCTCGGTCATAGAAGCGATCGAGGGCTTGAGGCAAAGAGTCCCGGGTCCCGCTACGGCTCGATTCGTCGACGCGCTGGTTACCGGCATCGAACGCGGCGCGCCGCTGGCGGATGTGTTGCGCGCACAAGCTGAGGATGCGCGTGATGCGCGTCGGCGCGCTCTGCTCGAAGCAGGAGGCAAGCGGGAAGTTTTGATGCTGCTTCCCGTGGTGTTTCTGATAATGCCCGTGGTGGTGGTCTACACGCTATATCCGGGGCTTGTATCTCTCGATCTATTGGCACCGTAGCTGACGGCTTAGCTGCATGAAGAAGGGAGTAGCGGTGGGATTCGTGTGGTTGTGGATCTGCTCCTTGCTCGAGGACGAGCGAGGAGACGTCCCCGGCTGGGTGCTTATCGTGCTGATGACGAGCGCTCTTGTCGTGGCGATATGGACGGTCGCGCGCGGCCGGCTGGTGGGCATTGTAGAGAGCGCGCTCGACACGGTGTGCGGAAGCGTCGGCTGTTAGTTCCGGCACGGCCCGCCCGTGCACAACGTGCGCAGGACGGTTCGGCCCTGCTCGAGAGCATTTTTGCATTGCTCTTGCTGCTGATGCTGGTTCTCGGGGCGATACAGGTCGCCTTCGTCCTCTACGCGCGCAACGTCGTGGCGGCGTCTGCTCACGAGGGTGCGCGGGCGGCTGTGGAGCTTGGGCGCAACGCAAACGACGCGCGCACGGTGGCGTCGGAGGTCGTCAGATCCGCCGCCGGTGGTCTTGTGGAGCAGATGGAAGTGGCCGTGTCGGTCCAAGCCGTCGGCGACCTCTCGATCGTGCGCGTTCGGGTGACCGGCCGGCTCAAGAGTTTCGGAGTCGTCCCCGTACGGATCCCGGTGGGCTCGGTGGCAACTTCCGTGCGGAGGGAGGCACCGGTATGAGGCTCTCAGACGAACGAGGCCAAGCCCTGATCGAGTCGCTGCTCCTGGGAATGTTGCTGCTGGTGCCGTTGATCTGGGCGTTGGGAGTGCTGGCCGATCTCCATCGCAGTGCCCTCGCCACTGCAGCGGCGGCTCGTGAAGCGGGCTTCGAAGCGGCGAATGCTTCCAGTGATGCAACGGCGGCGGCTGCGGTCGATGCCGCCGTGGCGCGCGCTCTCATCGACGGCGGCATCGACCCCGAACAGGCGCGTGCGTCGTGGGCGGCGATTCCGAGATTGGAGCGGGGCGCGGCCGTGGAGGTCGAGGTGTCGTATCCGGTAACGGTTCTCCAGGCTCCCTTTTTGGGCCGGGTTACGGGGCCTTCGATCTGGGTCACCTCCAGGCATGTGGCGCGCATCGATCCCTATCGAAGCCTGTGATGAGCCGGGCAGCGGGCGAGCGAGGGCAGGCGATCGTGCTCGTCATCGGCCTGTCCCTGGTCGTGTTTGCCATAGCGGGCCTGGCCGTGGACGGGACCCGCGCCTTTCTCTTTCGGCGCAGTCTGCAGAGCAGCGCCGACGCCGCGGCCCTGGCGGCGGCCGCAGAGCTTGATGAGGCCGCCTACTACGCAAGCGGCGGTGAGGTCGCGGTGCTCGACGAGAATGCCGCTCGGAGGTCGGCGGCCGAGTGGTTACAGAGGCGAGGCCTGCCACTGAAAGCCGAGGTGGCCACCGCCCCCGATCGGGTCGAGGTCGTCGTCAGAGGAGCGGTCCCGACCACCTTTCTGGGCCTCGCCGGAATCACGGAGATCCCCGTGGCCGCACGCGCCGACGCTTCTCCCCTCGCGGGCGGCCCCTGATCCAACTCGCCGGTCTTCCGACTTTGTAGAGCTGGCAAGGGAAATCCGGCGACAGAGAGGCGACAACCTATATGGTGGGCCGGTAATCCCCCAGAAGGGTTGACAAGAGGGCTGAGGAAGAGGAGGCGCATTGAACAAGACCGAGCTGATCGATTCTGTCGCCAAGACGACGGGCGAGCCAAAGCGAGTCGTAGGCGACGTGGTCGATGGAGTCGTCGACACGATCCAGAAGCAGGTGAAGAAGGGTGACAAGGTCACGCTTCCGGGCTTCGGCACCTTCTCACGCAAGCAGCGTGCGGCGCGTCAGGCGCGCAACCCCCAGACCGGAGAGGCCATCAAGGTGAGGGCCACCAAGGTTCCCGCCTTCAAGCCCGGCACGTCATTCAAGACGGTTGTTTCGGGGAGTCGCAAGAAGAAGGCTTAACGCGGAGAAGGTTTATCGCGGAAAGAGCGGAGCGCAAAAGCGCCGGGCCTAGCCCGGCGCTTTTTGTCAGCACTCGTAACACGGCGTTGCGCCCGTCCGATGCCCCCACTCCTCAGACGAGGTTGGCGGCTCCTCAGACGAGGTTGGCGGCCCCGAAGGCGACGATCGATAGCGTGAGCATCGTTCCAACCGAAGCGGCGACGAACACGCGCGTCTGTTCCCGCAGGGCGCCGTGGAGGTCGTGCAGCCGGTCGTCGAAGCGCTCCATGTGCCGTTCCATGCGATCCATGCGCCCGTCAAGCCCGTCCATGCGCTGGTCGAGCCCGTCCATCCGGTGGTCGAGCCCGACTCGCAGCTCCCGCAAGTCGCTCTTGGTCGCCAGGTCGCTCGGGTCGGGCGGCAGGTATTGCATCAGCGTGGCGGCATGGTCGTCTCCGATAACCTCCTCCAGCCGAGCATACAGAGCCTGGCGAGCCCGTTCAATTGCCATCTTCAACCTCCTTGTCCCATGCCCTCTTCCGAGAGTGAGGATGACCGGAGGGTGTGACAAGTGGATGGGACCCCACCTCACAGGTGGTCAAGGACGCTATGTTGCCGGCCGACGCTCGAGCTGATCGAACTTTGAGCCGCCAACCACCTCACAGGTGGTCAGGGACACAATGTTGCCGGCCTATCCGGTAGTGGAAGCGCGGTACGCGCGTCAGAGGACCGAGTACCCGGGAGTTACTCAATCGGCTCGCATTCTAGAAGCGTGCGGGCCGCTATCGTGGGTCCGTGAAAAGGTCCCTTGGTGGAGGCGCGCATCGCGGCCCGGTGGCGCACGTTCGTCAGCGACGCTCGATCCGGATAGTTCAAGCCCTCCTGGTGCTCTGCGCCGCGGGGCTGTTGCTGTTTGCAGGCTACTCATGGGGCCTGAGCTCCGGTTACGAGCGAGGAATAGGGGCCTCAGACATCGATCCACCCGCCCGCTCGAACACGGCTCAGACGGTGGTACTCGGAGTTCTGGCTTTGGCAGCGCTTACAGCGGCGTTGGCGTTGCAGGGATCCGGTGTGCGGATTCCCGTACCGGCGCGGCTTGATGACCTCACGGCGCGCGCCGAGAAGGCGGCGGTCGAGCGGGCCGAACGCGCCGCCACGGGCCGCGACGGTTGAGGAGCGGGGTTCCCTAGTCGCTCCGGCCGGCTCGAGCGGTCCAGTGGGCCGCGGCACGTCCGGCTGCGGTTTCGGCTGCCCCCGGTCTTTCCAGCAAGTCGGCGATGTCGCCGGCCCGGTCGATGTCGAGCTCAAGCCGGGAAAGCCGGAGGATCGAGCAGCGGAGTTTCGCTTCGGAGGCATGTGCGAGGTGAGCCTGAAGGCTGCGGGGCCCGAAGGCGGGCTCGATGAGCCCGGCTCGGCTCATGTAGAGAGCGTTGGTTCCGCCGTCGCGCAGGGCCGGAACGACCACCATCTCTGAGGTTGCGCCCACGTCGAAGATGTCCAGCAGATCGGTGCGCGTTCCCAACGGCACATCGGCGGGCACGATCGTGATGGACGTCGCTCCCCGCTCACCGGCGTAGGCGACCGCGGCCCTTAACGCCGGGTTGAGGCCGCCGCCCGGGTCCTCGATCACTCCGAACCCGAAGCGGCGGGCCCGACGCTCGACCACGGGGTCGGCCGTCACCACCCACCACCGAATCCACTCGCCGGCGGTGCACAACCCCAGCGCATCGTCCAACAGCGCGCTCGCCAAGGCGCGACGCGCCTCGTCGCCAAGCTCGTCAGCGATGCGCTGCTTGGCGAACACGAGGCTCTTGACCGGAAGGATGCCCATATCCATGACGCCCGGAGACTACGCTGCCCCCAGTATGGTGTCGGGCGGTCGAAGAAAGGGGGCTGGAGTGGAACGTGAGGCTCGCAAGCACTGGAAACACCTCTATGAGGAGGTCGTCTCCACCGAGATCTGCTGCGGTTGCTCCGCCTGCATCGTCGCCTGTCCGCACAAGGTCCTCGAGCTTTCTGACTTCGATCCCGTGCAGACCGATAGCCGCTCCCCATTCGACAATTGCATCCACGGCGAGGAGGGCTGTTCGCTGTGCGCGATGGCGTGCTTGAGGCTTGGCCCTGCGCTCCAGACCATCGAGAGCTCCGTCTTCGGCCGGCGCCGCAAGGAGTCCGAGCCGGAGGGTGCCTATCGTTACAAGACGCTGGCGCGCGCGACCGACGAGCGCTTACTGGCGCGCGGCCAGGACGGCGGCGCCGTCACGGCGCTGCTCAAGTTTGGCTTGGACCAGAAGGAGCTGGACGGCGCGGTGGTGGCGGTTCCCTCCGAGGACGTGCCGTGGCTGGACGAGCCCAAGCTCATCCGCAGTTCCGAGGAGCTGCTGCGGACCGCCGGCTCTCGTTATACCTACTGCGCCACACCGCTGGGGCTCAAGCAGGCCGTCGCAGCCAAGTGCAAGAACGTCGCCCTTGTGGGTGTCTCGTGTGAGTCGACCGCGGTGCGCGAGCTGGCCGCCGAGGGTATCAAGCGGTGGGTGCGCTCACTGAGACTGGTGATCGGGCTGATGTGCTGCGAGACCTTCGACTACGGCGCCTTCATGGTCTCTAAGATCGAAGGCGGCATGGGCCTGTCGCTAGACGACGTTACAAAGGTCAACATCAAGGGTCGGGTGATCGTCACGATGAAGGACGGCCGGGACGTGGAGATCCCGCTGAAGGAGGCGAGGCCGTACGCCAACGAGTGGTGCCATCACTGCCCCGACTTCGCAGCCGAGCACGCGGACCTCTCCTGCGGCGGTCTGGGAATGGAGGGGTGGACGATGATCCTGGTCCGCTCCGAGCGTGGGGAGAGCTACCTTCAGCGGGCGATCGCTGCCGGGGTGCTCGAATCGCGGGAGGCCGAGGAAGAGCCGCAGGCTCTCAAGGTCATGGATAGGCTGGCGAAGAAGCAGCGCCAGCGGATCAAAGCCTTCGAGCCGCATGCAGCAGCGCGCTGGCCGACGGAGCAACTGCTGGCGGCCGCGCGCAGCGAGGAGTCCTCGGCCAACGGCCGAGGCTGACGCATTGGGGCACTAGTCCCGGGCGGGGCGGCGGTGGCGCCGCAGCCGGAGCTGTGGCCGGCACCGAGATCTTGCCAGGGTGGGATCGCGCCGGGTGCGGGGGCCGTCGAGCAGCCCCTCGGCGTCCTTCAGGGCGAACACGGCTAAAGACGGCAGGCGGCACCTAAACCGTCCTTTGTCTTTCTTAGCCATAAATGCGGTTTCCTCGCCGACGCATGTGAACGATCCTTACAGGAAATATTTACCACTTTAGGGACCTGCCCCGCTATCCGTAAAGTAGGTCGCCCCCCCCAATACTCCCCCTGGAGCGGTGGTCGTAGGCGAATGGTGGACATTTCGACCCCGGTCCGCGACGAAACAACGCTGAGTCCGGACGAGGTGCCGGAACGACAGCGGGAAAGGAGTGGTCCCCTGGAGGGCGTGTGGAGCGAGGGCAGCTAGGCTGCGCCCTCTCGCTCGCCGCCGAGGCAGTCGGGGCACTTGAACACGCTGGTGGCGCCGGTGCCGGGCACATGGACACTGACGAAGCGCCCGGCGGAAACGGCCGCGATCTTGCGGCACCAGGCGCAACGGGCGGTCATGCCCTCGGGGTAGTCACCTTCGATGATGGCGGCACGGGCGCGATGAGCTTCGGGTTCGGTCAGTCTCCTCATGCTCACAGTATATAGAACTAGAGTTCGCTATCCAAATCAATGGCGAGAATGGCCGGGTCGGCTGGGAGGTTAACCCCCTCCCGGCTCCTCTGCCGCCGCCATGTCGGCTCGCCGGAGATCGATGTGGCCCAACATCTCAGCGGGCGTGATGAAGTCTACGGGGACCCCGTAGTTCTGCAGGTCCTCGTACAGGGGGAGGTGGCGTTTCACCAGGTTTCCGATGACGTTCTTCACGATGAATAGCTCTGCCGGATAGGCATATTGAGCCCGCCAGCCGTGCTCACCCGGGATCACCTTGCCCCACATCTTCACCCTGCCGACGACCGCCGGGTAGCGCTCGATCTCGAGGCGCGACCAGAGCTTGCTCCATGTGTCGTAGACGTCCAGCAGGCGCGGGAGTGAGTCGACGGCATAGAGACCGCACTTGCACTTGGGATCGGGAGCGTTGTGGTCCCCGTCCGAGTGCGTCAGCTCGAAGAGGAAGCCTGGGGTTTGGGTGCAGTCGGCGACCTTGGCCTGGCGCGGCCTCCAGAAATCGTCGCAGGTCACACTCCGGAGCAGGTAGGGCCCTGTCTTCTTACGGCGAACGCCCCAGGAGTTGTCGAAGTAGCGGATGACGTGGCGCCTGGCGATCCACAGGCGCCAGCCCTCGACCGTGCCCGGATAGTCGGCGACGCCGGCCCCGGGGTCGTCGGAGAGCCTCATACCGGCACCGTGTCCGGCTCGGGCGCCTCCTGCGGTTGCCGCGCGGGAACGGGGTGACGATCCGGGATCGGAGTGACCGTTGGCTCCCAGGTCTCCGGTTGTCCCTCTTCGCCGATGTCGAGCGCGCGCGGCCTCCGCCGAGTGGGTACGGAGTTACGGCACCCGGCTCTGCCCTTGCCTGTCCCCATTACTGGTCCCCCCAATAGCTTCACAGTTGTTGTTCCTCCAAATGATGCCAGGAAAAGGGAAAACTTTCTATGGCCGCTACGGATGGTCTTGGCGCCCCGCGCGGGCTAGTCCCTAGCCTTTCGACCCTCTGGCCGCCGGCCCCGCCTCAAACTCGCCGCCCCCAAGCCGCCCCGGTC
>Ga0136625_1000240_pt1 | contig 15558 bp, 18 predicted proteins | sample AntDrymUQ4832306_2_FD_104672 | JGI IMG/M metagenome (GOLD analysis project Ga0136625, IMG submission 104672) | Polar desert sand microbial communities from Dry Valleys, Antarctica - metaG UQ483 (23.06) | ecosystem: Environmental > Terrestrial > Soil > Desert | place: Antarctica: Dry Valley...
GCCGCGCTCGTGCACGCCGCGATCACAACGCCCGCCCGCACCGACGGGCTCGGCGCGGCCTTCGCACCAGGCCCCGTCGCGCTCGCGATCGCCAGCCTGACGGCGACGGCGTGCGCGCTCGCACTGGCCGGCGTCGTCAACGGTGTGGCCGTGCTCGTAGTCGCGGCGGCGATCGCGGTGCTGGTCGCCGGGTGGGCGCGGGTAGGGCTCGGCGGGCGTACCGGGGACACGCTCGGCGCGACGGTTGCGCTTGCCGAGGTCGGCGTGCTCGCGACTCTCTTGTGGCTCTCGTGAGTCGGGGATTGGGGAACTCGTGGTCGTAGGCCGAGGACGAGGCCGGCACGGGGGCGTCGGTGACGTTCGCGCCCTGGGCGACGACGAGGTGGTAGCCGTCGGCGGCCTTGCGCGACCACGCGGTCAACCCAGCATCGGCCCGCGCGGCGCGGCGCAGAAGGCACCCTGGGTGTGCCGATCGCGCACCCCGGCGCCGGCTGCCTCAGCCGGCGGCCGCCGGCAACTCGATCTCGCCGCGGACGAGAGCGAGGATGACCGCGTGCAGCCGGCCCCGCGCGCCGAGCTTGCGCGTCGCGTTGCGGACGTGCGTCTGGACCGTCTCGGGCGAGATAAACAGATCCTGTGCGACCCGCTCGGTCGTGCTGCCCTGCGAGAGCATTCCCAGGACCTCCGCCTCGCGCTTGGAGATGAGCGCGACGCCGTGACGCACGGCGCGGCCGGGCAGCTGCGTGATGAGGCGGTCGACGTAGCTCTGCCCGGCGGCGGCCGCACGGAGGGCGTCGGCCAGGTGCTCGATCGGCGAGGACTTCAACACGAGCCCGCGCGCGCCGCTGGCGACGGCGGCGTCGATGACGGCGTGCTCGAGCGAGGCCGTGTAGAGGACGATCGCGGTATCGATCGCGTCGGCCTGGAGAGCCTGCGCGAGATCGGTGCCGCTGCCGTCGCCGAGGTCGATGTCGACCAGGGCGACGTCAGGCCTGCGGGCGCGGATCATCCGCGCGCCCTCCTGGGCGCTGCCGGCCGATCCGATCATCCGGAAGCCCTGGCGCGCCAACAGCAGCTCCAAGCCCTGACGTATGGGCGGATGATCGTCGACGATGACGATCTCGATCCGGGCGAGGGCCTGTTCTCCGCTCATTGGGACAGCAGCGATCGCACGGACCGGATCTCGTCCATCGAGCCGAGGAAGACGGCAAGGACGTCTGGATCGAAGTGCTGGCCGCTCTCGCGCTCCATCCAGGCGACGGTCGTCTCCAGCGACCAGGCCAGCCGATAGCCGCGGTCCGACGTGAGCGCGTCGAAGACGTCGGCGACGGCGGCGATCCGGCCCTCGAGCGGGATGTCCGTGCCTGCCAGGCCGCTGGGGTAGCCGCTGCCGTCGAACTTCTCGTGGTGGGTCTTGGCGATCACCGCCGCGAGATCGAGCAACCCGCTGCTGGAGCCGTGCAGCATCTCGTAGCCAACGCCCGGGTGGGTCTCGATGGCGAGCCGTTCGTCGGTCGTCAGCGGGCCCGGCTTGAGCAGGATGCTGTCGGGGATGGCAACCTTGCCGACGTCGTGCAGCACGCTGGCGAGCTGCAGCGACTCGGCGTGCAGGCCGAGCTTCTGGCCGAGCACGGCGCAGTAGTGCCCGACGCGCTTGAGGTGCCGGCCGATCCCGGGGTCGCGGTACTCGGCGGACTGCGCCCAGCGGTGGATGGTCTCGCCCTGCAGGACGCGACCCTGGGCGGCCGCCCCCTCGAGACGCTCCAGGGCCTCGGTGAGAGCGCTCGTGCGCAGCCGCAGGTTGTCCTCGAGGTTCAGGCGGGCCGTGCGCTCGCGCGCCTCGACGTCACGGCGCCGCAGCGCGCTCATGACGCCGATAAGCACGGCGGAGCGCCGGACGGGCTTGGTGAGGTAGCCGTACGCGCCGAAGTCCATCGCGACCTGTGCGATGCCCGGATCCTCCAGCGCGCTGATCAGCAGCGTCGCCGTACCGGGGTATTCGCAGAGCGCGAAGCGGATGAGGTCCAGGCCCGTTTCGCCGGGCATGCTCACGTCGCTGAGCAGCAGGGTGATGTCGTCGTTCTCCAGGGCGTAGCGGGCCTCGCGGGCGCCGCCCACGCCGCGTGCCGCGTAGCCGGCCTCCGCGAGCATGTCGACCAGGACCTCGCGCACGGTCTCGTCGTCGTCGACGACGAGAACGCGGCCGTCGGCGACGGCGGCGGCGGGCATATCGAACAGGTCGGTCCTGGTGACCGGACGGTGCTCGTGCACGTCGCCACTGCCGAGCTCGCCGTTCGCGCTGGGCACGGCCCGCGCGTCGACGGGGGTGAACGTCGCGGACGTTCCCGGCGCGTCGACGCTCTCCAAGCGGGCGAACTCGCCGTCGAGCTCGTCGCGCAGCGCGGCAACGCACTTGGACAGGTGCAGCCCGTTGATGGCGTCGATCGGCGGGCGGCCGGGCGCGAGCGTGGTCTCCAGCTCACGCGCGAGCTCGGTGCCACGCTGCAGGCCGAAGGTCCCCAGCGAGCCGGCGAGCTTGTGGGCGTCGCGCTCGGCGCTCGCCCGCAGCTTGTGGTCGAGCTTCCCGGCGGAGATGGCCTTCACGGCGCCCTCCAGCATCGTGACGCGCTGCGTGAAGTCATCCTTGTGGGCACGGAATATCCGGCTGAGGCCGCTGGACAGCTCGCTCATGGGGTCTCCTCTGCGCGGTCGAGGATCGCCGCAATCTGATCGGGTAGCGTCATCGGGTCGAAGGGCTTGGTCAGCGTTCCCGCCACGTCGAGCTCGGCGAGCGCCATCGCGACACCGCGGCCGCCGTCGCTCGCGCTCGAGACGCGCCAGCCGCCGATTGCCTCGAGGCTGAGCGCTGCCACTTCGCGGATGTCGTCCTCGTCATCGACGAACAGGATGTGCTTGGGGCGCATGACTCGGCTCCGGAGTGCGTCGTTGGGTGTGCGGTCGGGCCAGCAGCGTCATGACGCGCCACTGGAACTCCTCGGTGGTGGTCTGACTCCGGGTGAGGATCTGGGTGACGGCCCCGACGGACCGGCGCTCGCGCTCGCCGTCTTCGACGTGCCGGGCGTCGTAGGCGACGATCGGCAGCGCGCTGAGGCCGTCCTGGCGGCGCAGCCAACTCGTGATCGTGACGCCTTCGACATCGGGCAGGTCGTCGTCGAGCACGAGCAGGTCGGGCCGGATCAGCTCACAGATCTCGAGTGCCTCAGGGCCGTCGGTGGCGGCGTAGCTGGCGACGCCGTGGCGGGCGAACAGGGCGCGCAGGATCTCGGCGACGGCGGGGTCGCGCTCGACGAACAGCGCGCGGAAGACGTTGTCGGCCGGTTTGATGGCGCGTTGGAGGGCGGCGAAGAGCTCGTCGGGCGAGGCCGGTTTCTCGATCCAGTCCGCGAAGCCGCAGGCGGTCATCTCCTCCTCGGAGCGTGGTAGGACGCTGAGCACGACGACGGGGATGGCGGCGGTCTGGGCATCTTCGCGCAGCGCCTCGGCGGTCTCGGCGCCGCTCATGCCCGGCAGCTGCAGATCGAGCAAGATGACGTCGGGGCGGTCGGTGAGCGCCTTTTGGACCGCCTGCTCGCCGGTGAGGGCGAGGATGACGTGGTAGCCGCGTTCCTCCAGCAACGTCCCCGTCACCTCGAGGATCTCGGCGTTGTCGTCGCACATGAGAACGCAGCCGCGTGCGCCGCCGGCGCGCGGCCGGTCCTCGTCGGCCGGCACGGTCTGGTCGGCCGGGGTGGGTGTGGCGGGCACGACGAACGAGAACGTGCTGCCCTCGCCGGCCTCGCTGAGCGCCCAGATCCGGCCGCCGTGCAGCTCGACGATCGAGCGGCAGATCGCCAGTCCCAGGCCGGTGCCGCCACTGCGTCGCGAGTCTGAGGAGTCGACCTGCTGGAAGCGACCGAAGATCGACTCGAGCTTGTCGGCCGGGATGCCGCGCCCGCCGTCGCAGACCGTGAAGAGGATGTCCTCGCTGCGACGTTGCGAGCTGATCTGGACGGTGCCGCCGCGCGGGGAGAACTTCACCGCGTTGCTGATCAGGTTCGTCAGCGTCTGCAGGATGCGATCGGCATCGGCGTCGAACCCGGCCGGCGCGGAGTCCACAGCGAGCGTCACGTCGGCGGCAACGGCCGCTGACAGCATCCCCTCCGTCGCACGCGCGATCAGCTGCTCGGCGTCACACGTCACCCGGCGCAGATCCAGCACATCGGACCGCAGGCGCTCGAGATCGAGGATGTCGTTGATCAGCCGCACAAGCCGATCGGTGTTCTGCACAGCGATCTGGAGCATCCGCTCCGCCCGCTCGGGCAGCGGACCGAGGACACCGCTCTCCAGCAGACCCAGCGAGCCACGGATCGACGTCAGCGGAGTCCGCAGCTCGTGGCTGACCACCGAAGTGAACTCATCCTTGACACGCTCCATCTCACGCCGCTCGGTCACATCATGAAAGACCACGACAGCACCCCGAATACGATCGTGCTCGACGATCGGCGTACTCGTGTACTCGACGGGAAAGCAACTGCCGTCCTTGCGCCAGTACACATCGGTGTCGCAATGGTGAATCACCCCATCCAGCAGCGATTCATGCACCGGGCAGTCCTCCACCGGATACGGGCTGCCGTCGACTTTCGTGTGATGCAGCGCGTCATGCAGGCTACGCCCGGTCAGCTCGCCCGGCACATAGCCCGTCAGCCGCCTGCCCGCAGGATTGATGAACGTGACGACACCGGCGGCGTCCGTGCCGACGATGCCCTCCCCTGCGGCATCGAGGATCAACGACCGCTGCATCGAGCTCTCACGGCCGATGGCCAGCGCCTTCATGTCGGCGAACGTCATCGCCGCGCGCACGAACCCAAGCGTGACCGTCAACGTCGCCAAGACGTCGGCGACGACGCCGACCTCGTGCTTCTGGTCGTAGACGAGCACGAACAGCCCGACCGCGGCGAAGCCCGTCGTGACGACGAGCGTGCCAGGTCCCTGCTCCCACGCACGGGCCGCCTGTGGGGGCTGCTGCCAGGCCGCCCACGCGATGAGGAACATCAGCGGCGGCCACGTGGCGTCCATGATCCCGCCGGCCGCGTAGGTCCCGCCGGCCACTTGGAAGAGGTAGACGGTGTCGGCCACAGTCTGCATCGTCCAGACGGCGCCCAGCAGCAGCCAGACCCGTCCGGGGCGCCAGCCGTGGATGATGAAGACCGCCAGGATGAGGCTCACGATCAGCACGTCGATCAGCGGGTAGGCGAGGTTCGTGGCCACCGAGCCGAGGTCGCCGCCGGTGCGGGCCGAGATCGGCCCGAACAGCAGCGCCGACGCGACGGTGGCGAAGGCCAGAGCGCCGACCCCGATGTCGAGCGAAACGGTGCGGCGCGACCGCGTCAGCCCCGACCGCATGAGCGCCAGGAGTCCGACGACCGAGGCACCGTAGAAGCCCAGCCACAGCGGATCGCTCCAGGACGGGTACGGCGGGCTCGTCATGTCCTCGAGCGCGAGGTACCAATAGCCCGTTCCGGCGGCGAAGCACCACATCGCGAGGCCGAACGCGGCCCACGCCAGGCGCTGCTCGGGTACGAGCAGCGCCCGCAGCAGGCAGATCACGCCCGGGATCGCAAACAACGCGAGGTACAGCAGGTGGTAGCGGGGACCGAGCGGATCCCCGGGGCCGCCGGCGGCAGCGATCGTGGAGACGGTGAGAGCCGCGAGCCCGGCGATCCACAGCAGGCGCACCGCCCATCTGAAGGGTGGGGAGAGCTCCGTGGTCAAGCGCCCGCCTGTCGACTCCTGCTGAGCGAGAAGCCGGTCTGGCGCCGGCGGCTGTCCATTCAATGCCACTGGATCAGTGTCGGCACGTCATGGCACATCGGCCATCCGTCAGATGCCCGATCTTTCTGAAATCTGTCGCGGGCAACGGCCAGGCCGTGTCGCGCACGGTGCCGGTCGACCTGGCTGACCGGGACGCCGGCGAACCCGCTGCTGCCGGGCGTCTACGAGTCCACGTCACACGGCGCTCTGCGGATCAACACAGGCCTCACACTGGACTTCCAGGGCGATCTCAACGCGGTGTTCATCTTCCAGGGCACCGGGCTGATCATCCGCGTCCGGCGCGAGCGGCTCGGTGAGCATCGTCAACGGTCGAGGGCCGGATTCTCACCAAGCGCTTGAAGGCGGTGAACCTCGACACGAACACGATCACCCGCTCGCCATGCTCCAGCACTCCCGACTCGGGCGGCGACGACGAGATCTCCGACGACACACCGGCCCCGGCTCCCACACCAACGCCCACACCGACTCCGCAGCCGACCCCGGGCACCGTCACGACGTCCGCACCGGCGGCCACGCCCGGACCCACCCCGACCGCGACCCCATGCCGATCCGGGTCACCCCGGCGGTCCTCGCATCGCCGAGCCCCGCCGGACCCGCCGCGCTGACCGGCAAGGCATCGATCTCCGGTCCGGTCGCGCCGGTGACCGGGCCCTTCGCGGTCGTCGTGACCGGGCGTGCGATCGCGCAGGTGACCTTCTCGGTCGACGGCAGGCGCCGCGGCACCGTACGCGCCACCCGGCGCGGGCAGAAGCGCTTCAAGCTCGTCATCAACCCTCGCGGCCAGAGCCTCCGGGTCCACCGGGTCACCGCGCGCATCACGTAACGGGCGGGCAACGAGCTCGTCCACCCGCGCCACGATCCCGTCTACGGACCCTGGGCACTAGCACCTCATTCTCTGACCCCTTGGGCACGGATGCTCTGCTGGCACTGGTTGCCCGCGCGTCGGCTCTCCAAGGCCGACGCGTGTGCACGTGCCGGCCACCACCTTGACCGAACTGCGCGACCCGTCGCTCGCCCGGTCCGTCAGGCCGGCTGCGCGAGCACCGTCAGCGCAGCGCGACAGAGCATCCACACGTACATTCAGGTGACCGCCTTCGTGGCAGTTGCACGGGGGATGGGCAGGGGGGCATCCGTGGCTTCGCTGACGCTGTTGCGTCCAGCGGCCTTGGCCTTGTAGAGCGCCACATCGGCCGCGAGGACCGTTGCTCGGGTGCTGTCGTGCAGGGGGGAGAGGCCGATGCTGACCGTGACGGGCAGGTCGGCGTCATCGGCGATCGACTGCGTGATGCGCGCGGCGACGATCCGCGCCTCGTCGCGCGTCGCCCGGTCGAGCAGGACAGCGAACTCGTCACCACCGACCCGCGCGACGAAGTCGTGGCTGCGCAGCGCCTTGAGGGTGATCGCGCCGATGCGGCGCAGCAGGACGTCGCCGGCCGCGTGGCCATGCGTGTCGTTGACGGCCTTGAAACCGTCGACGTCGATCATCAGCAGGGCACCGCGCTCGGAGCCCGGAGTGGGACGCCGGGCGTGCATCCGGTCGTCGAAGGCACGCCGGTTGCCGAGGTCGGTGAGAGGGTCGCGAAACGCGAGGTCCTTGAACGTGCCGGCGAGGCGGACGTACTCCCGGGCCATCGCCGTCGCACCCTCGGTGACGTCAGCCATGCGCTCTGCGACGGCGTTTGTCGCGTACGCCGCCTCGCGGCCCTCACGGGGCTCGTGCCGCGCCGGGCGCAGCAGCTGCAGGAGGGCGGGGTTCGGAACCCGGGGCTTCTCGCGCAGGAGGCGCTCGGCGACGAAGAGCACCTCCATGCTGTTGTCGACGCGCGCGTACCCGGCTTCGACGAGGCCCGGCGGCACCGCGCGTCCGCCGAGCATGATCCGCGTGGCCGGGCAGGCCTCGTGGACCGCATGGATCGACTCCGCGAGGACGCCGAAGCCGGCGCTGACCGCACAGCCGAGGCCGGTGATGGCGGGCTGGTGCTCGGCGGCGAAGCGGCGCAGGGCGTCGACGGGCACGTCGGCGCCGAGGTACAGCACGTCGAACCCGGAGCCCTCCATGACGTCCGCCACCATTCGCAGCCCGAGCACGTGATGCTGGCCCTCCACGGCGGCGAGCAGCACGCGCTCACGCGAGCGCGGTCGCGCAACCGAGAGGCGGTCGAAGAGCTTGACGAGCACCGCCTGGCTGACGGCCGTGGCGAGGTGCTCGTCGGCGACCGTGATCGCGTTGGCCTCCCAGAGCCGCCCGATCTGCGTCATCGCCGGCTCGATGACCAGCGACTGGATCGCCGCTGGGGTCAGCCCGGCGGCGAGGGCATCATCGACGACCTGCTCGGCGGCCGCGGTCCGGGCGATGCGAAGCGCGTCGGCGTAGCGGCGGGCCAGGACCGGTGCATCGGCGTCCGGCGCACGGCGCTCGGGGTCGCGGATCATGCTCGCTGTCCGCGCCCTTCGCGAGCGGCGCGGGCGGGGGAGGGGCTCGTGAGGCGACCGTCGGTAAGCGCCACGGGGCCGCCGAAGAGCACGCCCTGAGCCTGGTCGACGCCCGCATCCTCCACGACCGCGCGGGTGGCGTCGTCCTGCACGCCGTCGGCCGCGGTTGCAAGCCCGAGTCCCTCCGCCAGACCGACGAACGCCCGCACGAACTGGGCGTCGGACGGCGTCGACGACAGTCTTTCGATGAAGCAGGCGTCGAGCTTCAGGCAGTCCAGGGGCAGCCGCTTGAGGTATCCGAAGCCCGCCGAGCCCGTTCCGAACTCGTCGCCGGTGATGCTGCAGCCCAGGTCGTGCATGCGCTGTGCGAACGCCGTAGCCGCGGGCGCGTTGGTCGTGAGGCTCTCCTCCGTCAGCTCGAACGTGATGAGCCCTGGCGCGGCCCCGGCATCCGCGAGCGCCTGCTCGGTCCTGCGCGCGAGATCCGGGTCCGACACCGATCCGGACTGGATGTCGACCGCGACGGCATCGCCCTCGCGGGCCATCTGCGCGGCGCGCCGGACGAGCAGGTCGTCGAGCTCGGCGGTCAGGCCAAACCGCTCCGCGACCGGCTGAAAGCCACCCGAAGGGATGAGGCCGCCGTCCTGCGCCGGCAGGAGGAGCGCGAGCTCGTGCTTGATCGGGTCACCCGTGGCAAGAGCGACGATCGGCTCTGCGCTGAGCGCGAAGTGGTCCCCGTCGATCGCTTCTCTGAGCAGGCCGAGCAGCTCGTGCTGCGGGAGCTCGGGGTCAGGGCGAGGGCCGGAAGGGTTCAAAGAATCATCCTCTACTAGATATAGCACCGTTGCGCGCCGCGATGGCCGAATCGCGGCCGGATATACCCCTTTTGGGTGGTCACACAGCGCTTTGCGGAGAATCCGCTTCGATTCGACGGTTAATCACCGATCGCTGTCCAGCGCCATCGGATTCGTGAGCCGGGCGGGATCTAAGCGACGATGGTTCTGGCGCCGGTCGCGATCCGGCCCGCGTCCGGCACCGTATTGGCCATCATGCTTGTCCACTGATCAACCAGCGCCCGCTTCGCCGTGTAAGAGCCTCTGATGTCCGCAATCACGCCACCGCCCGATAGGGCCGCTCCAGACGTGCCTGCCAGTCCTGTCAACGCGGATGCGGCAGCCGGCTCGGGCCCTGGGTTGGCTCGCTCGCGGGTTCCGGGCTTCATCCTCGCCATCGCGGGGCTGGCGTTGACTTCAGGCACCATCCACATCGTCGCGGCGGCCGAGCATCTCGGCGACGATTGGCTGCTCGGTGTGTTCTTCGTTCTCGTCGGCGCCGGGCAGCTCTTCGCTGCCTGGTGGATCTTCCGCAAGCCGCACGACGAGCGGATGCTCCAGATCGTCGCCGCGGGCAGCGTCATGGTATCGCTGCTGTGGGTGTTCTCCCGCACGACGGGCATCGCGTTCGGACCCGAGCCCGGACGAGCATCGGTCGGGGTGGCGGACACGATCACGACGCTGCAGCAGCTCATCCTCGCCGCGATCGTCGTGGCGCTCCTGCGCCGGCCGGAGGCGGGCGATCGGCGTCTGGCCTGGATGAGCGGCCCGATGGCAACACGGCTGACGACCGCGTTCCTGACGATGACCTTGTTCACGGCTGCGCTCGGGGGCCACGAGCACTGAGCTGAGCCGGCTGCGTCGAGCACCCGACGCGGGCAAGGCAGATCGCGGCGTCGTGGCTGATCACCCGCATCTTGCTAGCATTGTGCAACATGAGGACGCTCTATCTCCGCAACGTGCCGGATGCCGTGAGTGAGCGACTGGCGTCGCTGGCGGCGCGCGAGGGGCTGTCGGTCTCGACGTTCGCGCTGCGCGAGCTGAGCCACGCGGCGCGGCGCGCCGACAATCCCGCGCTGCTGCGTGATCTCCCGGACCTCGATGTGTCCGCCGCGGACGTCGTCGCCGGTCTTGAGGCCGGCCGCTTGGCTCGGTGATCGTCCTCGACGCATCCGCCGCCGTCGTGGCGCTGTTGAATGACGGGCACGCCCGTCGGTCGCTGGCGACCGGCACGGTCGCGGTCCCGCACCTCGTTGATTCGGAGATCGTCAGCGCCATGCGCGCTCAGTGTCTGCGGGGCGCGATCGGCGCGGACGACGCCGGCGCCGCGATCGCGCGCTGGGCGCAGCTCGGCGTGCGCCGGTTTCCCGTGATCGGGCTGCTGACCAGAGTGTGGGAGCTGCGCGACAACATGACTGCGTATGACGCGACGTACATCGCCTTGGCCGAGGAACTCGGCTGCGAGCTGCTCACTGCAGACGCCAGGCTCGCTCGAGCACCCGGGCCGACGTGCCCGATCACCATTATCCGGCGATGACCCCGCTGCAGGCGTCGGGCGCCCCGCGACTTGAGCTGTGCGCGGTGCGGACGGCAATCACGCTCACCTCGGCGGTCGTGATGGCGCCGACGCGTGGGGGAGTCGGGCGATGAGCGCCGGTCTCGCCGCTCTCCTCGACGATGTCGCTGCGCTCACCCGCGTGGCCGCGGCCTCGCTCGACGACGTCGCCGCCGGTGCGGGCCGGGCGAGCATGAAGGCGGCCGGCGTGATCGTCGACGACGTCGCGGTCACCCCGCGGTACGTCCAGGGGTTTCGGCCCGAGCGCGAGCTGCCGATGATCAAGCGCATCGCCGTGGGCTCGCTGCGCAACAAGCTCGTCTTCATCCTGCCCGCCGCGCTGCTGCTCAGCGAGCTGCTGCCCTGGCTGCTCACCCCGATCCTCATGGTCGGCGGCGCCTACCTCTGCTAAGAGGGCGCCGAGAAGCTCTGGGAGAAGATCAGCCCGCACAACCGCGACCTCCCGACGCCGGTCGGCGCGCAGGGGCCGGAGTACGAGAACGAACTCGTCGGCGGGGCGATCCGCACGGACTTCATCCTCTCGGCGGAGATCATGGTGATCTCGCTCAACGAGGTCGCCGGCGAGCCGTTCCTCTCGCGCGCCCTGATCCTCGTGGTGGTCGCGCTCGCGATCACCGCGGTCGTCTATGGCGCCGTCGCCCTGATCGTGAAGATGGACGACGTCGGCCTCCGGCTCGCGCAGGAGCGCGATGGCGCCGCCGCATCATTGGGGCGCGCGCTGGTCCGCGCCATGCCGGTCGTCCTGTCGGTGCTCGCGACGGTGGGGGTCGCCGCGATGCTCTGGGTCGGCGGGCACATCCTGCTGATCGGCCTCGACGAGCTCGGCCTCCCGTGGCTCTTGGACACGGTCCATCACCTCGAGGAGGACGTCGATCACGCGCTCGGCGCGGTCGGCGGCGTCGGCGCCTGGCTGACCAACACCGCCGCATCGGCGGCGCTGGGGCTCGCCGCCGGCGCGATCGTCGTGGCGGTCAAGCACCGGCTCGCCGGCCGGGCCGGGCACTAGTCCCCCGTCCGCAAGTTCTGCGCGTTTCCCGGGCGCCCGATCCGTGCCTGACGCTCGCCGGCGCCCGCCCACGTGCCACCGGCACGAAGGCGGATCACCGAAGGTCAGATCCCGGCCGGGCATCCCGGGCTTCCACGCCGAAGGCATATACGGTGCCGAGCGTGGTGCTCGCGGCCGACATCCAGATGATCATCGGCTCCGGCATGCCGGTGGTTCTGGCGATCGGCTTCGCAGCGATACTGGTGCTACGACGCCGCGATCGCCGGCGCGGCGACCCCGGCGACGACTAGGTGTCGATCCGCCGAGTGGCCCATCTCGGCCCGACCGCTGCGGTGCGACGGGGACGACGAGGGCTGGGTGGTCGAACGGCCTGTCCGAGCGGATCAGCCGCGTCGCATTGCCGCGCGTCGGCGTCGACGCGGAGCAGGGCTGTCAACCGGCATTCGGCACGTCTTTAACAACCCCTGGGGGTAGGTATGCGAGGTGCTGCGGCAGCTGTGGGCGCGATGCGATGATGCGCTAACATCACATTGTGCGTACGACACTTGACATCGACGACGATGTCATCGCCGCAGCTCGAGAGCTCGCACGGGACGAGGGCACCTCGATCGGCGCAATCGTGTCCGACCTCGCGCGCCGCGGGCTCATGCCTGCCCGGGTCGAGCGTCAGCATGGGCGGCCGGTCATCCGTTCGCCGTCTGGGGCGCCGCCGATCACACCTGAGATGGTCCGCCGAGCACTCGACGAAGATTGAGCCACATGACCCTGCTCGACGTCAACGCGCTCGTCGCGCTCGCGTGGGATACCCACGTCCACCACGAAGCCATATCCGAGTGGTTCGATGAGCGGACAGGGCCGTGGTCCACCTGTCCGGTCTCCGAAGCGGGTTTCGTGCGGATCTCGTGCAACCCCAAGGTCATCGTCGGCGCGCTCGGCGTCGACGAGGCGCGGAGCGTTCTACGCGACCTGCGCGAGGTTGGCGAGCATCGTTTTCTCGGCAACGACGTTTCCATGCTCGACGCTGACCTACCGCGGATTGTCGGTCACAGGCAGGTGACCGATGCGCTGCTGCTCACCGTCGCGCGCCGCGCCGGCGTTGCGCTCGTGACGTTCGACGCCGCGATCGCGACCATCGCGGGCGGCAGCGGCGTTGAGCTACTTCGACGCTGACGTGATGCCGAGGTCCGCACGAAGCCCCCTTCGGCGACCGAACACGTAGCGGTCGGGGCGAAAGCCCTCGTCGCTTCCGTCTCAATCACACGCGTCCGTGTAGGAGGTCGGTCGATGCCAGCGACCGGAGCGGTTATACTCCGGGTATGAAGACGGCGGTTTCGATACCCGATGATTTGTTCCGGCGGGCCGACGAACTCGCGGAGCGACTGGGGAAGAGCCGCAGCGAGGTCTATCGGGAAGCGCTGGCCGACTACGTGGCGCGCCGCGAACCCGGTGCAGTCACGCGCGCCCTCGACGAGCTCGTCGACGAGCTCGCAGCGGATTACGACGGCGTCGCTGCGAATGCTGCGCGGCGCGCGCTCAACCGAAGCGAATGGTGATCAGCCAAGGCGACGTGTGCTGGGCCTCGTTGGACGAGCCGGTGGGCTCGGCGCCCGGCTTTCGGCGGCCGGTCACGATCGTTCAGGGCGAAGCCTTCAACGCGAGCCGCCTCGCGACGACGATCGTCGTCCCGCTCATAAGCAACCTGCGCTTGGCCGCAGCGCCAGGCAACGTCGTGCTTGCGGCACGGCGCACCGGACTGCCGAAAGACTCGGTGGCCAACGTCTCGCAGATCATCACGATCGATCGTGAACTGCTGTCCGATCGCGTCGGGCAACTGATCGAGAGCGATCTACAACTCGTGCTCGCCGGCATCGACATCGTCCTCGGCCGCGAGTGACGACGGCTTGTACGGGGCAGATGCTCGAACTCACCGACTGAACGCCGGACACGTCGCCGGGTCCCATTCCCGCCTTCGGCGATCGGACGGCGAACCTGGGGTGCCGTTAAGTTTCCCTGTCCTTCGGACATCCGCGGGCGGATGAAATGGGGGATGATCCGGCTCGAATTCGGCGATCGCGCCGAGGATCTGAAAGAACATCCGGCCGACGGCAGTCGACGTGTCGATCCCTTGATCGAGGACGATGAGGTCCACGCCACGCGTCTGCAGCTGCGTCGAGAGCGCGATCAGGTGCTCGAGGGAGCGGCCGAGGCGGTCGAGCTTGGTGACGACGAGCTGGTCGCCGGCGCGCGCCGTGACCAGCAGCGCCTTGTCCAACTCTGGCGGACACGTTACGTTGGCGCGTACACCAGTAGCGTTACAAGGAAGGCTCAGCAACGACGGGACTGGCCAAAATTCAGGGCCAAGCGTCCGTGAACGATCGTTTCAGGACGTCACGCGACACCCGCATGTCGTCCTACAACGGCGCTGTAGCGCTATCCCGCCTGGACCGACACGACGGCTGGCCGAGCTGAGTTGTGCGGTGCTACGGAGCCGAGGAGGAAGCTCCCGCATTACGTCCGGGGCGTCTTGATGCGCTGGCGTTTGCTGCGGCGGCGGGCGAGCAGGTTGCGTTCGGCGATCGGTAGGCCGATCTTGGTGTGAGGTAACCGATGATTGTGTAGCCGCGTGATTTCATATGTGCCTCTGCCTAGTGGCTTTGGCGGCTTTCTTGATGAGAGCGCGTAGCTCGCTGCGCTCGGAGCTGCTGAGGCTGCCGGGTCGCCCCTTGGAGTTCTTTGACGAGCCGCGTGGCGCGTGATCGGCCCTCGGGGATAGCGCGCGGTAGCCGTCCGGCCGCGGCGCAGCAGCCACAGGGCTGCTGCAGCTGGATGGGGCCGCGGATGAATCGGCGCACCAGCATCACTGCCTCGCGTCTGTGGTCACGGGGCGCGGCCGTGATGACGGGACATGCGGTCGGCGGCCAGTCATTGGACTCTCGCGCGGTCGCGTGGCTGTGGAGCGGCTGTTGGGTTGTCGTCGCGGTTGGTCAGGCGGGCCTGCAGGTCGCCGAGGTCGAGGTTGCCGTCCAGCACGCTGGCGACTGCCCAGAAGATGGCGGCACCGAGCAGGCAGAGCAGGGCGTAGCCGAAATTGAAGGCGATCCAGGCTGCCACGAAGGCAAAGCCGAGCGCTGCTGCGAGTCGTCGGTCATTCATGCAAGGTCCTTCCGGTTCATGTGGTCATAGCCGGCCAGCGTCACGTTCACGGTGCTGATCTCGAGCTGGTGGCGGGCGAGGCTTTCGAGCGCGCGGTCGCGCACCTCGCGCAGTGTCTGGACGGCGTTGCGCGCATCTGCCGTGGTGATCGCGAGTGCGAGTGTGCCGTCGTCGTAGCGGCCGCTGGCCGTGAGACCGCTGGATGCTCGATCGCTGCGGTCTCAACGGCGCGCTCCAGCGCTCGCGGCTGGATATCGGTATGTCCGTGCCCGTTCTCGGGGAGTGAGAGTGCGCGCGCGAGGTGAGGGCGCGGCAGGCCACGCCAGACCAGTGCTCCCGCTGCGAGCGCGACGACAAGGCCGGTGATCGCGACGGCGAGCCGGTCGATGTCTGCGGGTTGCAGCGTGGAGAGGTAGTCGTAGGCGTCGCGGTAGCCGCTAAGGTCGTTGATCGTCCGCGGATCGAGCTTCAGCGCGAGCAGGACGAGCATCGCGCCATACCAGACGAGCAGCACGGCGAGCAGCACGACGAGCGCGCGCCCGACGAGCGCGGTCAGCGCTGACCCCTTGATGTGCAGGCGTTGGCGGCCCATCAGCTGACCCGTCGCGCACGACGCGGCTCGCGCCGGCGCGTGCGCAGGCGCAGCGAAAGCTGCTCGGCGAGCGGCTCGCTTGCGCCGCGCGCGGCAGCGAGCACCCGACTCGGTTCGGGTGTCTGGGCATGCA